>Ga0326760_1000407_pt1 | contig 23508 bp, 25 predicted proteins | sample GCREP_S_FD_207668 | JGI IMG/M metagenome (GOLD analysis project Ga0326760, IMG submission 207668) | Hot spring sediment microbial communities from Geyser Creek Basin, Yellowstone National Park, WY, United States - GCR.EP_S | ecosystem: Environmental > Aquatic > Thermal springs > Near-boiling... | reverse complement strand
TAGTCGTATAGGCTTTATCACCAATCCACCCATAAGAAGTCATGTTGAGTACTTGTAGCTTTGGTGTCTCAGACACGTATACTAGTACTGTGTGGTATTGTGTAAATGTATAGTAGGTGTTAGTTGAAGAGTCGTAGGCAGAGCCCTGAATAGTTATGTGTACTGGGTATGTTCCAGGATTAATAGTGTTATCTATTGAGACACCTTGAAATGTAATTGTAGTCATAGATCCCTTCTGTACTACTACATTACTAACTGTGAGTTGTCTTGGGTAGAAGCCTTGTGGGAGATATATTGATACTACAGCATCTCTCACATCAACTATATCGTTATTTAAGAAAACTATGTTTAAGGCAGCCTTCTCAGTACCTGGATAAACTTCACTAGGAGACCAGTATGCGTTGATTATCTCTAGGATTATAGTGGGCCATGTTATTGCTAATTTGAAATCATAATTTAAAGTACTCCAGAATTCAGCTCCATTATCATCACCAAATATTACTAGTCTAACTGATATGTTTATGTAATCTACATAGCTTATTATTAGTGGATCTGAATACAGTGAGACTACGCCTCCATAGTTAACTACTCCTTGAAACACTATTACAGAGCTCAATGAATTATTAATAAATGTTGCTCCGGGAGACGTGATGGTGAAGTATGCTGTTATACTTCTAATAGTCTTAAAGTCTTTGTTTACTAGGAGTATGTAGAAGCGTGCTTGTCTAGTGTTTTGCACAGGCTTTGGTGTTTCAATACCATAATCAATAATTTCAATTTGTACTAGTGGTGGAGGTGTTATAGTTATGTTAAAGGTAAATGTGTTCTGGGCATAGTAGTTTACGTTATCATCTGTGCTCATTGTGGCGTTTATGTCTAATATTACCTGGTAAGAGGTGTTTGGCGAAGCTGAGGGGTATATTGAAATAGGGCCTAGAGATATAGTTGTAAACTCGTTTTTCTCTAAGTTAGTTATTTGAAATCTCAGTGTAGATGGTGTAAAAGCCTCTTCATTAAATTTAGCTATACCAGTAGCTCCCACTATTCTTGAATTACCAGTGTTCTTTACTGTAACATATAGATATATGTTTTCACTACCAGGATAGCCAGCTGGATTCCAATACCAGTCTATGATTTGTATAAATAGAGCTGGATATTCTGAAACAGTAATTTTAATATTATCTATAACCTCACTACCTTGAGTAGTATCAATTCTATAGTATATAGTTATGTTAACTTCATACACCCCTGGAGTTGCATTATTACTTACATCTATGTGGTAATTGAAGACTACTAGATCGCCTGGATGGATTGTGTCGTAGGTTGTGCCATTGGGTGTTTGTGGCGGTACACAACTACTATAACCTCTAGTTACTGTGAATACTCCTGGAAGACCTATACAGCCAGATGACACATATATCGTGGAATCGCCGGTGTAAAGGACATTAATTGTTAATACTACATTTCTACTACCTGGGTATATTTCCTCTGTACCTGCTGAAGACTTATAACTATAGCTGTGAAGTGTAAATATTTGTGATTTTGCACTCTGAATATCTATGAGTAGTGGTGTAAGTATCCAGAATAGTAGTAATAACCCTAATATAAACCTCTTAGTCTTCATCTCCATAATCTCCACCATACATGTGTCTGTAGACATAGTGTCTTAAAAAGCTTAAGTAGCTGTATTTAATATACACTTGCTGGGGTCAGATTCAATTACACCAATTAATAATCCATCTCTAATCATATGAATTCTCTGCGTGCAGTGTGCTACTTCTGGATTATGTGTAACAACTATTATTGTAGCTCCTGCTTTATTGAGTTCTTGAAAAGTCTTTACTACAATTCTTGAGCTTGCAATATCGAGATTACCTGTAGGCTCATCAGCTAATATTATTTCAGGTTCTCCTACAATAGCTCTTGCAATAGCTACTCTCTGTTGTTGTCCACCTGAGAGTTGATTTGGCTTCTTAGGTAGCCATGAGATTTCCCCTGCAGCTCTTAGTAGAGCTTTAGTAGCCATATCTACTCTCTTGGGTCTCGGAATACCTCTAGGTATTAGTGGTATTTCGATGTTTTCAAGGACACTTAATCTATTAATTAAATTGTAGAATTGAAATACAAAGCCTATTTTATAATTTCTAATTCTCGCCATTTCACTACTATTAAGCTTAGATACGTCTAAGTTGTCAATAAAGACTCTACCACTCGTGGGTTTATCGAGTAGCCCCATAATATTTAATAGTGTAGTTTTACCAGAGCCTGAGGGGCCCATAATAGCTATAAAATCACCACTATAAACTCTTAGATTTATACCTCTAAGTGCATGTGTCTCTATACTACTAGCTCTATAGACTTTAACAATATTTTCTAAAACTAGTATCTCTTTCCTCATAAGCACATACCTGTGTCTTTAGACATATATTTAATTACCTAGAAAATCCTAAAATACTCCTAGATGATATCTTTAGGTGTTTACTGTGTCTTCAAGTGCGAGGAGTCAAGGATCTATTGACTTAGAACTCGCCATTAAAGGTATTAAGGGTATTTTCCGAGTCATAGTACTCTATGCTCTCTATAAACTTAACGAAGCACATGGTTATGCTATTAAGAGCTTTATTAACAATTTACTCGGCATATATACTCCTAGTAGTGGCATCCTCTACCCTACACTACGTGAATTAGAGAAATTAGGATTAATAACCTCTACGTGGAGGGATAGGAGAAGAGTATATATGTTAACTACGAGGGGTTTTGAATATATCAATAATAAGCTTATAGAAGTCGAGAGCGTAGTTAACAAGATTAAGAAGGCTTTAGATATCTTAACTAATATTAGATTTTTTGAATTAATGAGAGTAATTAGAGAATTATGGGAGCATAATGTAGAAATCCCACCGAGAGTTCTTGAAAACATTAGGCTAAGAGTAGAGGAGATTATAAAGTTACTGAGTAATATAATTGAAGTGAAGAGAGAGCAGTAACTTTATATTCACAAAGTAAATTAACATTTCATTAATGTAAATAAGACATATTAGAATAAAAGATGTAATTAATTACGATTAAGTATTAGATCTTTTGAGTATTCATAAAAGTACTTTAATTTCATTTTACATGATAGTTGTATGTGAGAAGAGGTGCGTTGAGAACTTGGTCTCGAGATCTTTAGACTGGTTTAGGCAGGCTCTAAGAGATCTTTAAATTAAACTATGAGCTTGTATTTAAAAACTAAGAGAGTATGCTGAGAGAATTGTTAAAGAAAATAGGGCTTTAGTTGTATTTCTCATAGGGTCTCTTGCTAGAGGAGATTATACAGCATTTTCAGATGCTGATATAGTAATAATTGTACATGATGATTACCCTAAGAAATTACCTGAACGCATAGTAGATTTCATGGATTCAACATTACCACTAGATATAGAACCAAGAGTTTACACAGTAAGTGAGTTCAGAAAATTAGTTGATAGTAATGCTCGAATAGTAAGAGAAATCATAGAATATGGTGTTCTCTTAGCTGGAGATGAAAACATAGTAAGAGATGCATTAAAAACAAAGAAAACGTAAATATCTAAGAACAAACGTTTAAATATCCATTAGCCCACGAGCTTACGAGAGATCATAGGCTTTAATTCACAGCTATCGTGGATAAGTAATTATTAATAGACGACACTGAGACTTCACTTGCCTCTGAGTTTTAATAGGAAACTTTATGTTTTTATTCTAGGTTTATTCAAAGACATAGCCGTGATTAATATGAGTGATTATGGGCCCGCGGGGATTTGAACCCCGGACCTCCGCCGTGTGAGGGCGGCGTCCTACCAGGCTAGACGACGGGCCCTTAATACTACTTTTACTATTAGTTCTGTATTGCTTAATAAATTCTTCTATGTTTTTAATTCTCTCGATGTTATGTAAGCTATATGGTGTTTTCTATGAGTGAGGTTTGGTCTCTACAGTCGGGGTTGACTTGTAGTGATGAATATGTGGTTAGTGAGGAGTATGTGGCTAAGCATATTGGTAGAGATATTTCTGTACTCTCAACTCCAGCCATGATTCTCTTCATGGAGAAGACCTCTATGAAGTGTGTTCAACAATATCTACCAGAGCCATATACGACTGTAGGTGTTGCTATTAATGTACGCCACTTAAATCCAGCACCACTAGGTGGTGTTGTAAAAGTAGTTTCAAAACTAATGGGTGTTGAGGGTAGAAAACTAGTTTTTGAAGTTAAAGCATATTATAGAGATGTACTCATAGGTGAGGGTTTACATGAGAGATTTATAGTTAACAGAGAGAAGTTCCTGGAGAGAGTGAAGAGTATTTTAAAGAGTTAATGTTCCAGTGGAGTTGAAACAGTTTCAGTATAGTTTCAACTAGTATTTCACATAATCCCTTATTTTAAACTAATATGTAAGCTATTCTGGGTGAGATGTGTGGAGTATAAGAAAATATTAGCTTTAACTATAATGGCAATACTACTACTAGCTCCAATTATAAGCTTTGCTGAGACACAGACACCTGAGCCTAGAGATGAGGTCCCAGAAGTACCGGTAGCTGGAGTTTTTAAATTAAAATTACCAGTAATACTCACATTAAGTGTAGATAAGGCTATTGAATTAGCTTATACTATTAGGAATTTAACATATGATTTATTCCAATGGGAGATCAAATATAATGTTACAGCTGCTAAAATACAACTTGAGCGTGGCGACGTATTCCTCAATAAGAGCTTAGAACTTAAAGACACATCACCTAAAAGGGCCATAGTCTTTGCTTTTGTTGCAGCTATACATTATAGTCATGCACCAGCATTAGCAAATCCTGTACTAGGTAAAGTTATTAAGAATAATCTAGGAGAAAATAATACTATTACTGAGCAAACAGTACAAGTTGTTATAAATACATCACGAGAACTCAGGGAAATACTACTTAACGCCACAGAATATGCGAAGAGTATTAATGTAAATACAACTCTAATCGAAGCCTTAATAGTTAAAGGAGATGAGAAAATAACTAATGCTACAAGTCTACTAGAATCTGGAAATATAACAGAAGCTTTTAGACATGCTGTCTCAGGATATAGGCTCTACGTGAGGGCATATCACTTACTAGTTAAAGCAACTTTCGCTAAGTATATTAAAGAGCTGGTGGAAGAGAGTTTTAGCAGTGTACTCGTAGAGGGGAAAGTACCTCCCGCTAAGATAGCTATTGAGAAGTTGCCGGGATGGATTAGAGAACAAGTGAAAGTTAAAATTGAGAGAGGTGAAATTAAGAATCTTAATGAAACTATTAAAGAACTCTCTGAAAAAGTTAATGTTATTAAAGAGCAAGTAGAAATACGTGAGAAAGAAAACTTAAAGATAATTGTTAAGAGGATTCTAGAGAGAGCTAGAGTTCCAGCTGGAGTTATAAGTGATAAAGAGCTTGAAGAAATCATTGAAAACCTCTGGAGTAAAGGCGTTAGAGGATTAGACTTAGCACAACAAGTATTACAGGGAGTGAGAGAAAAAGTTATTGAAAAAGCTAAAATAACAATACATATTCCTACACCACCAGTAAAACCACCAAAGAAACAGTAAGAACTGGAAGATTAGAATAAATAAGTTTTTTACATCTTTTTCTTTTTTCTATAAAATCCCCTCCTTCCAGTTAAGTTTTTTAGAGTTTTCTATTCTAGATCTTTTTTAGGGTTCTTTATGCGTGTAAGTAATTACTTACATATAGTGATTTCACTGATCTTGGTTGTGTTAATAGTTTCTTATATATTGTGGCTTATCCTTGCGGAGAGGATCTCAGAGGTTAAGCCAGTTGAGCACGCTGTCGTTACTGATATTATGGTGTATCTTCCTCTTCCGAGGAAGATTACTAATATGAGTGTAGAAGAGGCTATATTACTTAGGAGGAGTATTCGAGATTATACAAGTGATCCTATTAGACTTGAATATTTAGCCATGATCTTGTGGGCGGCTTATGGTATTACTGAGCCAAGGTGGGGTTTTAGGGCTTCTCCAAGTGCTGGTGCAACATATCCGCTAGAAGTCTATGTTGTTATTGGTGAAAAAGGTGTTTTAATTAGAGAGGGGGAGTATCTTAAACCAGGGGTATATAGGTATGATGTTCACAAACACTTATTAATCCTAGTAAAACCTGGTGATGTGAGAAGAGATCTCGCCACAGCTGCTCTAGGTCAAGAGTGGGTTGAAAATGCACCAGTAAATCTGGTTATTTGCGCTGTATTTGAGAGAACAACTACACGTTATGGTGAACGTGGTAGAGTAAGATATGTTCCTATGGAGGTTGGTCATTTAGGTCAAAATGTATATTTAATGGCGACTGCACTAGGCTATGGGGTAGTTGTAGTTGGAGCATTTTATGATGATAAAGTACAAGTTGTAATTAATGCGAGATCTGAGGAGATACCAATGTACATTATACCTATAGGTGTTCCTAGAGAACCTCCACATATGAGATTTGAAGACATCTGGGAGTATATTGAGGAGAAGAGGAGTGGTTAAACCAAGAATACTCAGAATACTCCTCACACTAGTTGAGACAACATCTATACCACTACTAGTTCTCTGCATGATCTACTTGTTAACAGGATATCAAATACTACTCCCAGGTTTAAAGTTAATTCCAATGGCACGAATAATACACACAGATCTTGTTCTTAGAGTATCATTTATAATTTTAACACTAATACACAGCTACTCTGGACTCATAATACTCTGTGAAAGAAGAATTAAAAATAATACTTTAAGAACTTTAATCGAGTCCACTATTACAGGGTTAATAGTGATATTTACAGCTCTCTTTATAATAATTGAAATTATGATTTCTAGTTAACGTATTCTAGGGGGAGTCTTCTTTAAACTTGAAGTTTTTATATTAGTCTTTTAGATATATATTAATAAGACTAAGACTCAGTAGTTATACGCGTTATCTAGTTAGTTTAGACCTCTTAACGTGGCTCTAGGACTTTATTTATTGTCGTTTTATAGGTGAACTGTATGAGCACTAGGCGTAATAGTATTGGCTGGAGGCTTTATAGTGCGAGCCGGGTATTTGCGCTTTCAACATTGATCTCAGCTACTGGTATAGGTGTAGAGTTAGTAGTATTTACTGTAGCTAGTAGTATTATTTTATTAACAGATCTATTCCACTGGGCTGTTGACACTGTTCTTGAAGTTGTCTTCCTCTTAACGTTAATGTTTACATCTAGAACTAGGAAGAGGTTTCCATGGTCTACAGTGATAATTGAGAGTTCTTTAACGACATTTTCATGTCTAATTATACTTGGCGTATATTTCTACATGTTTGTAGATTACTTGTTTAATGCATATGAGTCTGTAAATATATCTACTCAAAGCTATACTCCACTAGTAGCGACAATTACTGGTGGTTTTTTGACACTATTAACATATATTATTCTTAAGAAGAGCTATAAACAATATAAAGTAGAATTATTGAGAGTTGATAGTATTCATGCACTAGTAGATGTAATAGCAGCTGTAGTGGCGAGTCTCGGAGTGATCTTAACAGTCTATACTAAGAACATGGCTGTAGAGATCTTCTTCACATTTATACTCATGCTCTTCGTCTTCCACAGCCTAGTAGAGGTATTTAGAAATAATATTAAAGCTATTATGGGAGGAGAATTAAATGCAGAATTAAGCCTAGAATTAAAGAAGAAGCTTGAAGAAAACATCAATAAAAACATTAATATCGCTAATATTGAAGCCCGTAAACTTGGATCATTCTATGTCGTAAACATTGAACTCGAAGTAGACCCAGACACAACTATTTTAGAAATACATAGACTTAGGAGAAAAGTAATTAGGGCAATTACAGAGAAGTGTGATCTAGTATACCACGTAGATATAAGATTTAATCCGAAACACGCATGGAGGAAAAGATATTTGAGAAAACAATATTAAATACAAGAATAAGCGCAGAAAAGACACACGTTAAGCATAATGTAACAGCTAAGCTTAATACACTTTCTAACTACTTAATTTAACTATTTAACGCAGATATCGAGTTCATTAATTCTATTCTTCAAGCTTATATTTATCAACTAGATCTAAGAGCCTCGTATCTGAAATTGCTTTTAAAATATCGTGTAAATTACCTCTCAATTTCTCTCTAAAATCTCAACACTTGGTACTACATTAATAACTTGTCTCGTAAAATTTAAGAGTAATTCTCTCTCATCTTTACTCTTAAAACGTGGCATTAAATCTCTCCTCTAAATATTTCTAGGGGTTAATACTGAGTTGTCTACTAGGTATGGTGTAATAGAGACAACTTTATTGATCAACTTCTCATCTATTAGTTTATATAGTGGTATTCTTAATACCGGCCTTCAGCTTATTGATATAGAGTAATATACTATTCCAGTAGCAAATCTCTTTTTACCTCTCTTATTAGCTTTTTCAAAAAGCTTGTCTAAATTGAAGAGTTTATTATTGAGTAATATGTCTGGTAAGAACTCCTTCCCAAAATGGCATATATGATAGTAGATCTGCGTATGACTACTCTAGTGAACTCCGGGTTAAATAATTATCCCACGAAAACTTATATTCTCTACCCCTTAAACTACTATAAACAACTATTACACTTGCTACGTGAACATGCTTACTCAGCTTAAAATTCTTCATATAATCTTCTATTAGAGTAAAATTCTCAGGCAACAAGATCTTGCCTCGAAGTCTCTTATCAATTACGAGGAGGGATGGCATTAAACCAAACCAAGTCTTTAAATATAGCCTTGAAGCATAGTACATTGTATCTAGAAAATTCTTCCTAACCCAGTTTAATTCACTACTATTTCACGGCTCAGGACTAGGTAGTAGTGTTATTGTAAAATCTACGAGTTTTAAACTTCTCTCAGTTAATTTAAAGCCCTGAGTAGTCTTCTCAACAAATCCCTGTTCAAGAAAACTCTTAATAAACCTATAAGTTTCAGTGAAATTATCACCATAAACTCGTGTAATACTTCTAGGTGTAATTGAAACATCAATTCTACTAGCCTTAATAAGACCCTGATAACACAGCAACTCTAACTTTACTTCCTAACAACTTGATCAACAATTTATCACTCCTTATTATCCATTACCAGAAAATGATAATGTCAACTAATAATATATGATAAAATAAAGCTACGTGTTCTAAGGAGTCTTGCTAGCTAATTAGAATGAGAACAGTAATAGGTCTTAACTCTAATTAATAAATAAACTAAGAACTAATAGCCTGGTAGTATTTAGTGTTTTTAACTTTGACTAGTAAATTTTGTTATTTTTGAAACTTTTTGTTCTATGTAGCCTAATGCTAATAGTAAGCCGTATATTATAGCCTCTGGCCTAGCTGGACAACCTGGTACGTAAACTATTTTATCAATTTTGATTCTACATTGTTTTAAAACCTCTTGGAGTTTTGGAAAACCTCCTAGTGTTGAATATGTATCCCACCATACTCCTCCTCCAACAGCACATGATCCTATTGCAACTAATATTCTTGGTCTTGGAGTGGCTTTTAAAGCTCTTATAACTTTCGGTAAGGATTCTCTTGTTATAGGGCCTGTAAATAAGATTATATCGGCATGTCTTGGTGAAACAACTAATTTCACACCTAATCTCTCAGCATCAAAATATGGGGTTAAAGTATCTAGTACTTCAATATCACATGCATTACAAGAACCACTATTTAAGTGGAAAACCCAAGGACTCCTCTTAATTCTCCTAAGTTTCTCACTTAATCTCAAATATTTCACCAGGCTTCATTGCAAATAACTTAGCAACTCTCTTGCTCCTGCACTCTGGACACATATTCATATATTTCTCAGTAATGAGTTTTAATTCTTTTACATATTTAAGCTGAGTTATTGTCTCAAATGGTCTACCACACATAATACACTTACTCATTACATGTACAATTTCTTCTTTTAAATCTTCAACCTCTACTGCTGCAAGCTCAAATTCCCTTGTCACAGTAATAGCTTGTACAGGACAAACATCAGCACACATTCCACAAAATATACATCTACCTTTAAAATACTCTAAAATAGCTTTTTCACCTTCAAATCTTAAAGTTAAAGCGTTTGGTGGACAAATAAGTACGCAAGCTCCACAACCTCTACACTTCACAGGATCTATACTAATAGCGCCTCTAAATGAATCTGTAATTAAAGGTGGACCTAGAGGATATTTCTCTCTCGACACTCTACCTGTTTTTAACGCTATTAAAAGTAATTTTACTGGCTTTATAACTCTACTTAACTGCATATTTCCTACCCTCAAATAAACTCATAAACCTTTTAGAATTAGATTTCACATCACACACCATTAACACCCTATCTGTACATGAGAAACAAGGATCAATACTAACAATAGTTAAAAACGCGTCTGCTAAAGGAGCATCTTTAAGCATTACTCTTAATGCTGGAATATTTTGATATGTAGGAGCTCTTACTTTCCACCTATAAGGCCTATCAAGACCTGTTATTATAAAATGTACATCTTCACCTCTAGGAGCTTCAACAGCTGCTACAGCTTTTTTAAGTCGTGGTATTTCATATGATTCTACAGCTATAGGCCCTTTAGGCAACATATCTAAGAGTTGCTCAATAATACTAATACTCTCAAAAACCTCATCAACTCTAACTAGAAGTCTAGCTAGATTATCACCTTCAGTATAAACAGGTATTTTAAATGAAGCATATTTATATGCAAAATATGGATAATCTTTTCTAACATCTCTCTTAAGCCCAGAACCCCTCGCCGTAGGCCCTACTACGCTAAGAGCTCTAGCAATATCTCTAGGTAAAATTCCAGTACCTGTAGTCCTCTTTACTATTTCAGGTATAGAGATAAATACATCTATAAATCTCTTAAATTCTTCTCTAACACTCCTTAGAACTTTTAATGCCTTCAACTTCTTAACTTCATCAATATCTCTCCTCACACCACCAATAATATTTATTCCATAAGTCTTCCTAGAACCTGTTAAAAGCTCAGCTAAGACCATTACTGGCTCTCTAATCCTCCACATATGCATAAAGCCAGCATCATATCCTAAAATATGCGCTACTACACCAAGCCACAATAAGTGACTATGAATCCTCTCTATTTCAAGTAATATAGACCTTATAAACTCTGCACGCTCGGGAACATTTATCCCTGCAGCCTTCTCGACTGCGAGTACATAACATGATGAATGTACAAAACCGCATATACCACAGATCCTCTCGGCTAGAAATGGAATAGTCTTATAGGTAAACCTCTGAGACTCACCGAGTTTTTCAATACCCCTATGAACGTGGAAACCCCTGTAGTAGACATCAACAACTCTCTCACCTTCAACATAGAGTTCAAAATACTCAGGCTCATGTAGTATCGGGTGGTAAGGTCCTATAGGGAGACCTACTTCTCTGGGGAGCTCTTCACTAAATTTTTCAACATTAATTTGAGGTCTATAATTGTGTGGCACGTCTTTCCTCAGTGGATATGCATCTTCAGGCCAGTCTTGGGGGAGGACTAATCTAGGTTTATCTTCATGTCCTAGTATATATAATCCCACAAGATCTCTCGCTTCAAGTTCACACCACTCTACACCGGGAATCACATCAACTATCGATGGTAATGCCTCTCTTTCAAAACCAGAGATCTTTACAACAACATCAAGTCCTTTCTCATCAAGTCCAAAAATGTAGTATAGGGCAAGTTTACTACTTATAATTCTCTCATCTACACCAGCACAAGTCTTTAAAAATGCGCCACTCTCATAAAGCCACTTAGCGAAATCCTTAATGTTCTTCTTAGGGATCTCGGTGAAGATAGTGGTCTTTGTGATAGACTCTATTAAACCCTCGAGCTCTAATACCTTCTTCTCGATCTCCTTAATAATCCCACTACTCATATTTACACCACTTTCACCGTTAATGTTGCGATTATTAAAAGCATTAGTATGAGTACTACTTTAAGTAGAGTAGATGGTCCCACATCAACCCTGGTCCTTGCAAAAATCGCACTAACAATTCCAAATATCATCCATATAATGGGAGTTAATAGTACCGTCATAAGTGCTGTGACACTTGTATTAGACGTATTTATCAACTTTAAGAGTGAATAACTGAGTATTTGAGCTAAAATATACCTCTTAATTTGTAGAGAATATAGCGCTATGGCGAGTAATGGTCCTGAAAGCTCAACATATACTCCACTTGCAATTTCAGGCTCAGCTTCAGCTATATCAAATGGTACTTTACTACCAACTACATAGCACGATATAGCTATTACGCAGAATAGTAGTATCCTAGATATTATTGATACGTCGATTAATAACATTATTATTAATGAAGATAGAAAAAAGCCTTCTACTGTTAGAGTTATATAGAATCCTCTAAATGCTCCTATAGATGAGAATGGATTATCTAGAAGTATTGCTCTAAATAGTGAAAATGCGGTAGATGTTGATAAAAATGTTATAAGTAATGATATAATCCAATATAATTGCGATGTAAGAAGAGCTATTTGAAGTATGATCATGGTTATTAATATAAGAATTAGTTCTAATATGGTAATTAAAGATACTCCATAACTAGTTAAAACAAGCTCTTTATTAAATAACTTAATAATATCAAACCAACTCTGCAGAAAACTCCTAGGAAATCCTATAGGGCCTATTCTAGATTGAATTGCTGCTTTAATCTTTCTCTCAATACTATCATATATGGGGGCTGAGAAGAGAGGTATAAGTGTCATTAATATAATGTTAATATATTCCACGTGATATCACCAATACTATTGTTAATGCTATTAAAGCTGTATAGAGAGATGCAATTACCATTGACTTTATAATATCAATTTGAAGATCATGCATAAATATAGTAAATCTTTCCACTTTTTTAATTAAACTCTTTTCAAAAATATATAAGCGAAATGCTTTTTCAAATCTCTCAAATTTAGCAATATAAGACATTTTTTGAGGTGATCTAAATTTAAATTCTACTTTAAACATATGAGCAGTAGTGGTAGTTGTAGGAGTTTTCTCTATTTTAGCTTCATTTTCAATACTTCTAAGTCTTTTCTGGTTCAAGGTCTTGCACCACCTAGCCAACTCTCATCAATTCTGAATATTTTTTGACTTTTATGAATTACATATATTATTATAGTTAAGAGTATTAATAGTATTATAGTGATAATTGTTAAAATTGACGCGTAAATAGTGAATAGTGTGAGTAAAATATATGTTGTGAATATGATTGAAGCTACTGTTGCTATTAGTATTGGTAGTGTTAATTGTTTTAAGTATTCTAATTGCCTAGGAGGAGTTATTTTAATAGTTGATGTACCAAAGTGTGCTGATAAATATCTTGCTCCATAGCCTACACTAAGAGCTATTTCAATAGCTACAACTACGCGTAATATTACTATGGGGATTGCTATGTTTAATCCGGCTATCATAGAGAACACTGTTGCAAATTTAGCTATAAAGCCTGGTAGTGGCGGCACTCCGATTAGTGAGAGTAGTGCTAATAGAGCTGATGTGCTCTCAAGTGGATATATTCTTGAAATATAACCCAAGCTCCCAATATCTCTAGTACGTGCAATTATCTCGATAACTCCAGAATCCATGAACAAAGATGCTTTAAAGAACGTATGTGCTATTGTATAGAATAATGTTGCTTGTAGAGCTTCTATGGAGTTATACATGACATGTAATCCTAGTAGAATAGCTATAACACTCATATGAGATATCGTACTATAAGCTAAAATTCTCTTGATATCTGTTTGTGCAAGTGCTTGTAGACCGCCATATATAGCAGTTATACTACCACAGATCATTAGCATGTGTGCGTAAGTGTTAACATTAATTGAGTAGTGTGTTAATAAGTATAACCCATATACCCCCATTTTAACTAGAAGCCCTGAGAGCATAGCTGATGCTGGTGAAGGTGCTAGTGAGTGTGCATCGGGAAGCCAGAAGTGTAGTGGAGCTATAGCTGCCTTAGCCATAAACCCCATCATAGCTATAATTGTAAGTGTTAGTGAACCCTCTATAGGTGGTGCAAGGTCTACTAAGTCCACTGTAAATGCTTTTTCAAACCCTGATAGAGCTACTAGTGAAAATAATGTTATATCTGCTGGCACCATTGATACTAGTAAATACCTAATTCCAGCTTCAAGAGCTTCTCGAACTTTAAGTGTTATCCAGTCGAATATTATTAAAATAAATCCGGTAATTTCTGCAATAATCCACCATGCAATAAACTCTACTAGGTATCTAGATATAAAAGTAAATGTTATTGAGAGCGAAAATACATCTATAAGAAGTTGGAGATATGGAAGCCCATATTTAAACTTAGTATAATTTGTCGTATAAATAGTTACTAGTAGAGCTATTATACTACTAGATATAGCTAAACACTTAGCAAATAGATCTCTTATTACTATAAAAGAATAAACAAAAACTAATATAAATCCAACTACTCGGAGTAAAACACCAGATTTTTTATCAAATAACCTTGTAGTACCACCACTAAATACGAGGAGTATGGAGAGAGCATAAGTAATATACCTGTATAAATCCTCCAAAACACATCACCTACAAGATCTCTACATAGATCGCCTTCCTTTAATTTCTATCATTCTACTACGTGATATGTAAATGTTAAGGATTTGGAGGAATAAAAGAGTTTAAAAATTAGTGTCTAAGAAGTTTATGTTGACAATCCTAATGCTCTCCTCTTACGATCTATGTGTTCAAGTATTATTTCTGCAGCTTTCTTCGGGTCTGGTTCTACTATGAACCTTGCACCAACAAGTTTCTCAAGATCCTCAGTTAGTAGTTTTGTTACAGCTTCACTACCTAGTACTGGTGGTATAACACCTAAGTGTACATTGACTCCTTGAGCTACAAACCATGTACCTATAGCTACAGCTTTACTACTCATAGCTTCAGGAGCTGATCCAAATACCGGTAAGTCAGGTATATCTACTCCGAGAGCGTCAGCTATAGCGTTTAAAGCTACAAGTATTCTTGAATTATCAACACAACTACCCATGTGGAGGCATGGAGGTATTTTTAATGCTTCTAAAATCTTCCTTAATCTATCACCAGCTAGTGATTGAGCTTCAAGCGTCATTAACCCAGCTTTTGCTGCAGCTATTGCCCAGCAACCTGTACCTACAATTAATACATTATTAGCTATTAGCTCTTTAGCTAACTCTACATGACCTTTATCTTGAGGGACTTTTGGATTATTACATCCAACTATACCAACAATGCCTCTAATATCTCCCCTCTTTACAGCTTCGATAAGTGGCGTTAAAGTACCTCCAAGAGCTTCAAGTATAGCCTCTACCGAGAATCCCGCGATGACTTTCGACTTTATATCTGGTATAAATACCCTCTCTTTAATTCTCCTCGGGAAGTTCTCTATAGCTAGACGTACTATTTCTTCAGCCACTTCATCAGCCTTCTCAGCTCTCCACTCAATGTGAATTCCTCCAGGTATTCTAGCTACAGGCATTGTAGTTACTAATTTCGTATGGAAACACCTAGCTACTTCAGCAACAGCAGGCATTACACATTGATAATCTACAACCATAGCTTCTACTGCTCCAGTAGCTAAGGCGAGTTCTTGGTGTAATAGATTACCAGCTAAGGGTACACCTATTCTCATTAATACTTCATTAGCTGTACAACATATTCCACAAACATTTATACCCTTAGCTCCAACCTCTCTCGCGAGTTTCTGAGCTTTCTCACTCCTAGCTACTTCAACAATTTTTATTGATAATAAGGGGTTATGGCCATGAACAACTATATTAACATCATCATATTTTAAAACTCCGAGATTAGCGTAGCTCTCTATGGGTTTAGGTGTCCCGAAGAGCACATCTTGTAGCTCTGTAGCTATTGTCATAGCATAACAATCAGCTAAAGCTGTTCTAACTCCATGTAATAGTATATTTCTATATTCGGCATCAACACCTATATGGATCCTGTGCATAGCTTCGAATACTTCACGCCATATAGATCTCGGCAATACCCCTAATTTCTCAAAAACCCTCCTTCTTTTATCTATTGAATATGCTTTAAGCACATTGAGTGTTTCTTCAGTAGTTCTAATATAGTCTTCTTCTATTTTCTTAGCTACTTCTGCAGCCAATTCTAAAATTGGCTTTGTCTCTGCGTCAGGTATACCTAGTCTCTTAGCTATAGACCTCAATTTCTTCTCATCAACGAGTTTATATGGGAATTGTTTGCCCTCAGAAGAGTGTTTTATAGTTTCTTTAAATGTTTCAAGTACATGGAATGCGTGTTCTCCGTGGGCTGCACAACCATTAGCTATGTGGAAGAGGACTCTTCTAGCAACCATAGTGTCGGCGTCTACACCACATATACCCCTAGTTGGACCTACTTTAAACGGATCTATTCTACAAGGCCCCATCATACAGAACCAGCAGCAGAGTCCGAGTAGGCCAAATCCGCATTGAGGTTGCATTTTCTCATATCTATGATGTACAGTCTCTATGCCTAATTCTTCAGCCCTTCTAATCATTACTTGAGCTGCTTTATCTATAGTCTTTTCTTCTACTTTTTTAATTGGGGTTACAGCCATGATCTATCACCCACGTGGGGGCGTCGAATATAAGATCATATTAGATCCTGGCAGACCTGTGAGTCCAGTTACAAATTCTTTAGCCTTCTTCTCATGGCGTTCAAGTAAAACTTCTTCTATTTTACCATATCTAAGTGCTTTAGTTGGACAAGCTTCGACACATGCTGGGAGAAGACCTTTTTTAATCCTATCACTACAGAAATCACATTTAACAATTACTTTTTTAACAAGATCTAGTGTAATAGCTCCATAGGGACAAGCTAATATACACCCTTTACAACCAATACAGAGAGGTTCTCTTAGAAGAACAGGTCCTTCAGGTGTTTTTTGAAGAGCATCTGTAGGGCAAATTTCAACACAGGGAGGTTTTTCACAATGCATACAGCGTATTGGTACATTATAGCTGAGAACAGGAATAATCCTGGTTCTTGGTATAGGTGTTGGAATTTCACGGAAAGCTGTGTAAGGATTCTTAGTAAGTGAGTGTTCTACAGCACAGGCGAAGTAGCAAGATAGACATCCAAGACACTTCTCTATATCAACATATATAACAAACCCATTAGGCATGTTCTTTCACCCGTGATGTAATTTATAGCCTCCTAAAAAACTTAAAACTTTTTGGTGCACTAGTACATTTAGATAGTATACTTCTATCACCTTAAACTCAATTACTCTTACTAATAAATTTTAATTAACTATAATTCTTAAAACATATAAATTATTTACCCTTATACCAGTCATTTAATAAATATTGACAGAGTTTATCTATTGCTAAGATAAATGGTGAATTCTTATTATAATCAAATATTGAAACCCCAAGTAACTCGGCAGTTACTACGTTAATGTCGTAGGGTATAAAGGCTTTTACTTGTAGATTCATTTCTATAGCTTTCTTAATAATATAATCCGCCTCTTCAGAGCTCTTTACTTTATTTAAAATACACCATACTCTACTAATACCTAATTCCCTAGCTAGGAGTAAACTCCTCTTAGCTGTTTCAAGTGATTTTATTGTAGGTTCTATTATTATTAATAAGTAATCTACACCTCTAGCAGTCCCTCTACCAAAGTGTTCAAGTCCAGCCTCCATATCCAATATAACTATTTCACTCCTATCTAATACGATGTGATCTATGAGAGCTTTAACCAGAGCATTTTGGGGACACATACAGCCAAGTCCAGCTCTAGATATACCTACAGTTAAGAGTTTAATTCCCTCAGGGCTAATTAGAGAATATTTATCTGGAATATCATCTACGCGGGGGTTGAGGGTAAAGAAAAGACCCCAACCACCAGGTTTAGCACCAGTTCTCTCCTCAATTAATTCCTCACGATCTACTATTGGTCTTAGAGGAGTATCTAATCTTATACCTAGAACACTATAGAGATTTGGATTAGAATCTACATCAATAGCTAAAACCTTAAATCCCCTCTTAGCTAATAACCTAGCCATAGTACCAGCTATTAAAGTCTTACCAACACCCCCCTTACCACAAACAGCTATCTTAAACCCTCTCTCTACACTCAACTCCCTCAACCACTCTTCAATTTTCTATATATTGTATTCGTAATAAAATTCACACTCTAAGAGAAAGCACAGTAATTTCAATTCTTTATATTGTGTTCTAAGCTTGAATTCTTACTTAAAAAAAGCTATGATATTGGTTAAATGTAGATAGTTCTAATATGTTTTAAGGACTAAGGATCAATTCCCTAATTTATATTTCTACATAATACATTAAATACTACTATTGTAACTATATTTTCGATTTCATATTTCCTGCATATCTTTTAAAGTTTTTAGAGTTTTTATAATTACTTATGTGTTAAGAGTTAACTGCACGCTTCTCAAGGACGTAAAAATTCTAATTTGATGATTTTAGTGAGACTTCTAAGCGATCTCACTGTTACACTAGGCCCTTCTCTTTATATCTCTTCTTCAATTCTTCAATAATGCTCGTACCCCATTTGAAGGTTATGTATAGTGTGAAAGTTATAGTTATTAGAGCTATTATTGAAATTAAAAATGTTATAATTAAAGGTGGAATATAGATCTCGGGTTTGATGGTAATATTCACACACCTAGTTATATTTTCAGTGGTTATAATTCTAGGTGGTGATTGAAGTAGTAATATAATTGGTAATAACATTGCCATTAGAGCTACTATAAAGCCCACAAAGACTAAAATGAGACCTAAGCGAAATAAATTCACCACACTTAAACACCCTTGACTTCGCTATTAACCCGGTTCCTACCTGGTTTTTAATTTAAAATTTAAATTAGTTTTAATTTTATCTAAGCACTATTGTTAGCATTATTGTCACCTACATTGATAATTATACTCCTAGTAGCCAATAGAATCTGTGATCTAGAGCTCTCCTCAGATCCCTGATTTTAACTCTTAAGTCTCTAACTTCACCTTTTAAGCGATTTAACCTCTCATTTACTTACTCTAATATACCCGTAACCTTAGTAACATGTTCTTCAAGACTATTCTCATGGTAATCATGCCTAGAGATCTAATAGTAGAATTAGGTTGATAAGTTTTAGAGTTGCGGTTCATCTAGTTCACTTATGTATAAGTATCCTTGCTGATCTAGTCTATTAAACGTGTTATTCTCCTATCTAATTCTTTCATCTATAATTACATTTGTGTATTGTAGATCTATTATACTATGAAGAACCCTTAATTATTTTCTCGATGAGAGGTTTAAATATTGAGGTGTCATGGGAAACTTTGAGGATGTAGTGGATTAATAGGTATTAAGCTATTGGTTTAAGATATCTCTATAGGTGATTGAGAATTGGAATTTGCGAGGGGAGTGATTATAGATGAGTTTAGATATGTTTCTTATTTACTTGCCTCTTCTATAGCTTTAGAGGTTGCTGGTTTTCCGAAGCCTGGGAATGTACATAGGTTGAGGAATTTTAGTGATACTATTTTTGAGGATTTTTTAATAACAGCTGTTATTGTAGAACACCAGGTGTTTAGGGCTATTATTAGGGGTTGTAAGCTTACTAAGAGTTTTCCTATTAAGGTGCTTATTGGAGATCTTATTGAAAACGCTGTGAGAGATTCTATGAGGCTTTCAGGTGGAGGTAATACGTGTTTAGGTTCAACTCTCATATTATATCCATTAGCAGTGGCAAGTGGCTATATGATATGTAGAGGTGGAGATTACTCAGAAGTAGATATTGTAGTTAAAAATGCGAGAGAAATACTCTACGAGTATTCAACAGTATTAGACACTATACACTTCTATAATGCTATTAGAATTGCAAATCCAAGTTACATTAGGAAATCTGATATAGTAGGAGAGTTACCAAGTGTCTGGGATAATGATTATAAAGAGAAGCTTTTCTCTGGGAGTTATAGACTCTGGGATATACTTGTCTATAGTTCAAAAAGCGATATTGTATGTAGAGAGATAATTGAAGGTTACCCGAGATCTATTAGAAACGCAGAATTCCTTGAAAATAGACTTAAAACCCATAATAACTGGAATTTAGCCGTCATTGAAACATATTTAAATCAATTAACACAAGACCTAGACACTCTTATACTTAGAAAACACGGTTATAACACAGCTATCCAGGTTTCAAAAAGAGCTCTAGAAGTATTAAAACTATGCTTAATGAATGATAATAGCTGTATAAATGCCATAAAGACCTTTGACAATGAACTCGCAGAAAAAGGCATAAATCCAGGATCTTCAGCAGACATAATAGTCTCCTCAATAGCCCTCTATGCACTCAAGAAGAAGAACTCTATACTGAGAGCTCTCTAATAACTTCTACCTGGTTTATTAACAGTGCTTTAATGTTATCGTATTCACTTATATTTATAAACTTAGTATTTCATGTAGAGTAATTAAGAAGAATTATGGTGGCTTAAGACACATATAACTTAGAGAATAGAGTGCTCCTCTGAGAAAAGAAGATTTTAAGATAACTAAGTTCTTAATTTCTATTTAGCTCTTAAATTATGCTAAAATAAGATAAAGAGAGAAAAAGAATTAGGGGGCGATCTACTTTTTCTTTAACTTAATGATTACTATTATAATTGCTGCTAAGATCACTATTGCTCCTACTGTGATAACTAGTGGTGTTTGTAGTATTGGTGTTGTTGTAGTTACTTCTAATTCTGGTATTTCTCTTAATTTTACTTGTTGTACTTCTGTACCATTACGCGTGATTTTAACTCCACTTTCAGGTATTAGTTCAACAATTGTGTCTAGTAATTCTCTTACTCCAAGTTCACTTTGAATTCTCACAGCTAGGTTGTATAGTGCTATTAGTGTGTCTTTTGGTGTTTTAGAGTCTTTTTTAATGAGTCTGGGAGTAGTTATATTGAGGTTTATAGTGTTATCTTTTATTTTAACTACCAGTTCTCCACGAGACTTCATAATATTAAATGTATTTGTAATTTCATCTAGTATGTTGAGGATTGATTTAATATTATTAGTTGATATTTGAATACCCATGGATTTGAGTATTTCAAATATTGTTTTCTCTAGTTTTACATAAGCCTCTTTATAGAAGTTAGTGGTGTATTTAAATTGCTCATTTATATTACTATTTACTCTAATTGAGAATTCTGTATATATGTGTGTGATGTTAAAGTAGAGGTATGTGTTAATAGTTGATGATGGGGTATTTTTATATAGTTCTCTAATTGACGTAGTGTTTAATTCTAAGTTCTCAGCTAATTTTGACTCGTCAACTTCAATTTCGAATTCTACTCTAGCTTTCTCATTACTTATAGTAGTTGTTAATGTGTTTATTTTAATCCACGTGATATTAGATTGTGCTAGATAATTCTCAATTATTGGTTTATTTAACATGGCTAAGGTTGCGTAGACTTCTTTAGCTTCACCAATAGCATTAAGCTCTACTACTCCACTGAGAACACCTATTAAACTAGTAATATTTAATTTGTAGTTTAATGGGTCTATAGTAGCATTTAACGAGTTATTTTTATCATCCCATATACTTAGATTAAATTTACTAGTGACTTCATAGTATTCCCCACTAATCTTACTAGTTGTATTAGCTATGAACTCTATGTATGTGCAATTATATTTAGAAATACACGTAGAACCTGTTTCTCCACTAAGATTACCTAGTATTTCATAGTAGTTATCATTAACGCCTAATATACTCTGAACTAATATTACTCCTCGACTAGAATACTCAATACTCATACTATGTGAATACTCTACAACTATACTACCATCATTATACACATGTATTCTCAAGGGAGTTAGAGAATTAGCAACCAATATCATAGTGGTGAATAATAGAACAATCGCTATAAATACACGCTTATATATATTATTCATTTCAACTCACAGCTAAGAGTAATTAAGATTAACCCTTAAATAGTCGTTTAAATGTTCTCTCTAAACCCCTTACTTTAAAGTTTTACCCTCTAAAACGCTGTATTTAATAGTTTAAAATTACTTCTCCTATCATTAACGATCTTCATTATAAATCATATTGTTTTAATTCTAGAGCTCTAGGTGTATTAAGAAGGTGTTGTTTTATGAAGCCTAGGCTGTTGCAGAATTGGCAATAAGTTTAAATACCTGTGATTACTTGTAAATACTTGGCGTAATGCGTTGAGTGAGCGGTATCTTAGTACTAGGGAGTTTGCGAAGCTTTTGGGTGTTTCAAGGGTTACTGTGATCAAGTGGATTAAGAAAGAGAGGATTATTGCTTACAGTGTCCATGGTAGGTGGAGGATCCCTTACAGCGAGGTTGAGAGGGTTCTTAGAGGTGTTCAGAGGGTTAAGCGTGTAGCTGTATACGTCAGGGTCTCCTCAAACACTCAGAGAAGTGACTTGGAGAGGCAGATTGAGTCCTTAAAGCTCTGGGTCTCTAAGAACTTTCCAAACTCTGAATACGTTGTTGTCACGGATATTGCAAGTGGTTTGAAGGAAGATAGAAAGGGGTTGAGAAAGCTTATCGAGATGGCTAAGAGGAGAGAGATACAGGCAGTAGTAGTTGCATACAGAGACAGGTTAACTAGGTTTGGATTCGAGTACCTCAAGACTTTATTCAATACACTTGGTGTAGATGTTTATGTAGCTTTTCAGGAGGAGTCAAAGGACTACGTCCAGGAGCTTGTAGAGGACTTTGTAAAGATAGCAACCTCTTTCGCATCTAGAATCTATGGTAAGAGGTCTAAGAGGTACAAGGAGGTGGTGAGTTGCATTGGAGAAGCTGTCAAAGACTCTAACTAGAACAGTTGTTCTAGAGTGTTATGCAAACAGATATGCTAGGGGGGCTCTCAGGGAAATCGAGGGTACTTATAGGGAGATGCTTGTTGAGATGGTTGAGTACGCTGTTAAGTATAAGGCTTCTCAGGAGACATTACATAGTGTTTTCTACGAGAAGTTCAGGGAGAAGTATCCTTGGCTCCCGACCAGGGTGATTAAGGGTGCTTATAGAGATGCTGTTAGAAGGGCTAAGAGCTTTAGAGAGCGTAAGAAGAAGGGTAAGGTGTACAAGGATAAACCAGAGGTTAGGAGAGTGACAATAACATATTCAGATGCTCAAGACTGGAGACTAGAGGATGGAGTCATTAAGCTGAGGACTCACAGGGGTTGGGTTGAGCTCCACTACAGAAACCATAAACAACTTCATAGATACCTCTGTAGTGGTTGGAGACTAGCTAGCGAGTTAAGGTTTAAAATTCTAAGTAGGAAGATAGTTGTGTATCTATTATTCACTAGAGAGTTTGAGGTTATGAGCACTAAAACACGTTAACCAATACACTCCCTCATTAAAGTGTCTTTGAGCATCATGTAAGAAAACCTCAGCTTTCTCAATCTATTCACGAGATAACTTAATACCTTTCATTATAAATTACCTT
>Ga0326760_1000403_pt1 | contig 23694 bp, 23 predicted proteins | sample GCREP_S_FD_207668 | JGI IMG/M metagenome (GOLD analysis project Ga0326760, IMG submission 207668) | Hot spring sediment microbial communities from Geyser Creek Basin, Yellowstone National Park, WY, United States - GCR.EP_S | ecosystem: Environmental > Aquatic > Thermal springs > Near-boiling... | reverse complement strand
CAGTAGCCCTCGCACGTGAAATCGCAAGCATTGTCAAGAACTACGATAAACCTGTCGTCGCTGTAGACACTGGATGGAGCGAGACAGCCATACTAGAAAGAAGGGAATTCGACATGAATGGTATACCGGCGTATCCTACTCCCGAGAGAGCTGTAAAGTCTCTTGCAGGTCTGATTAGATACGGTGAGTACCTGTCTCGTAGGGGGGTGCTTGATAGATACATTGAGGGGATCCTAAGGCTAAGGGCTAGAGATTAAGGTTCTTCTCTTTATGTATATCTTTTTATATATAAGGCATTTGATAATAGCAAATATTGAAAAATTTATATTGGTTTATCCAACTGTTATGTGAGGAAACTTGTCGCTACCAGAAAAGGTTGCAAGGTTTAGGGCAGCGGCTCCAGCTGAGCAAGAAGTAGCATTGCTAAATGCAATTATAAGTGTTGGCAGTGTCCACTTGGAAAGCGAGCTTGGGTCACTGAGGAGCGCTCTACCAGAGCTTCTTGTAGATGTCCTAGAGGGCAGAGTAAACTATGCTAACCTAAATGTTGACGAGGCCTTAGAAGTTGCAAGGAAGGTTCTCCGCCCAGAAGACCCGTTCCTCCTTAAGCTCGAGGACAAGGTAAAGGAATTGAGACAAGTAGAGTTTATAGAGAAAATTTTAGACAAGCTTGGCGGAATAGGGGTTTCACCTGACAGCTTCGGCAAACAGCGTCTCGGCGTCATAACAGACTTTATGCTGGTTACAGATGAGAACGTGCACGACGCCATAAGTGAACTTGTAAATGCTGGGATAATTGTTAGACGTGCAAGAGTCTCACAAGAGCACCACATAGTCATCATGATTTACAGCACCAACAAAAGCCAAGATGTAGATACAATAAAGAAAAAATACTCTTTAGGCATACAGTTACCGCAGTGGTTCTTTGAGCCCCTAGAAACTGCAAAGAGAAGAACCGAGGAAGAAAAAACCAGGATCAAAAAAGAGATAATAGAGACACTTGTAGAGATTGCTGGTGTCCTAAGAGACGCCTTCGAATTTGAAAGAGCCACAAGGATAGAAATTATCTTTAACACCTTGAAGGCAATAGAAAACGCTGAAAAGAACGTCCAAGAACTAGAGAGACTCTTCACTGAACTCATGGCTTTTAACATCGTGCACGGGATCTGTAGAAAGAGAATCGCTGTTTTCGAAGAAATCGGCCTTAAAAAACCTGTATGCGAGCTTTTAAGAAATATACTCAATAACGAAAAGGTTTCGCGTCAACAATTCAGGAGAGTGCTGGCTAATATCTTTTCCCAGGAGGAACTAGACGAGATCGAAAACGACTATATAAGGCTTCTCTCTCTACAAAGCCTGTACAATGCTTTGGGGACCCTGAAATTAGAAGAATTAGCCGAGAAAAGCGTTTACGTTGTAGCATCAGGAGGACAAAGACTAGAAGAAGTAGAGCGCCCAGAATACATTGTGAGTTATGGTTACAAGATCATAAACAAGTTTGCTGACGAAGACATGCGTACCTACATCTTCTCAGCCCCGGAGGAAACCTCGTCAGCTTTAGTCAATTATTTGAAGGACAGGCTGAGAGCACAAGTAATTGTTGTGCCTAGAGACAGCCAAGCTTTTAACAATGCCCAGGAACAGCTTGCCAGAAGCCTAGAAACTGTAAAGAACAGTCTTTTGACAATTATAGTCTCGAGGAGCATCCTTAAAACAGGTACAAAGCCTGAAAGGATCCTCTCAATACTCAACGATGAGGAGCTGAAAAAGGCCTACAGCTACATATCCCAGCTCAAAAATGGTGTTCCGCAGAGGGGGCTACCAGAGGGAGACATATATTCATACCTAAAGTCTCTAACAGGGCTCGCTGACGAAGCATCCGAGGAGATAAGCCATCTCCGCGAGGAAATTGAATTCATAAAAGAGGTTCCATATGAAAAAGTTACGGAAAGACTCAGAAACATTGAAAAATCCCTCGTAGATGTCTCGAGCAAGCTTGTCGAGCTACTTTCATACAAGTCCGTCGTTGAAACAATGTTTAGGGCACAGCCACTCTTGAGTGAGATCAGGGTCTTCAGAAGCAGGAGAATCACGGTCGTAGAGGGGTATGTCCCAGTAAAATATGCCCCACTGCTAGAACAAACACTAAAAAACAAGGTGCCGAGACTCCTGTACTTTAAGTACTTCGAAATACCGAGGACAGCCACTGCTCCTACCTATGTTGAAAGAAAGGGCTTGAAGAAATACTTGTACACGCTTACGTCTATGAGGGGTACACCGGCCTACTGGGAGGTAGACCCAACACTCATCTTTACAGGGCTATTCATAGTAATGTATGGAATGATGTTCGGAGATATTGGACACGGACTAGTACTCTCGCTGTTCGGAGCATTCATGTGGAAAACGAAATACAGGTTACTAGGAATAACAAGGGAGGGGGCAGCCACACTAGGGGTTCTCTCACTGCTCGCGGGACTTTCAAGCATGGTTTTCGGCTACATATATGGCTCCATGTTTTTCTTAATGCAGCTCGGCAAACCCATTATTGCGCCTATACATGACGTTTACGGCATAATAGCTGTAGCTCTATGGTTCGGGGTTGCACAGTTGATACTGGCATTCATACTGAACATAGTAAACCTGTGGATATATGGAGACAGGCTTGGAGCACTGTTTAGTGGCATGGGCGGCGCTGGGCTTGCCTTCTACGGTTCAGGAGTAGTAATCGCGTATAGGCTGGCCACCTCTGGCTTCAATCTAGCCATCCTATCATCTCCTGAATTAGCCCCGTTCATCTCTGTCCTGATTATAGCCTTGCTAAGCGTAGTCGGCTACGGCATATTCGAGGCCCTGCACTATGGAGAAAAAGAGAAACTCATGCACGCAATCAGCGAAGTCATAGAAATGATTATTGCATTCCCAGCTAACTCATTGTCATATATACGGCTAGCCGCATTTGCAATGGCACACGAGGCCTTCGGGATACTCGCAGAAAACATGGCCGGCTTGGCCGGGCCCATAGCTAGCTACCTTGTGGCAAACTTTTTAGTACTAGGAATAGAGGGGCTGGCCGTCGGCATACAGGCCATGAGACTTACATACTACGAATTCTCCACAAAGTTCTTCAAGGGCACAGGGATAAAGTTCGAGCCCGTTGCTACTCCGATATCAAGCATAGAGAAGGCAAAAGCATAAGTAGTTAAAAGAATAATATTCAATAACATTTTTATACTCTTTTTCAAGATATCTTTTTCTGTATGAAGCACAAGAAAATAGCATACCTGTTACTGATGGCCAACATAGTCATCATGGTGCTAGGGCTAAGCGTCCTTGCCCATGCAACCTCGAAAATAGGCACCGTTAACCTCCAAGTACAAGAGACAACTAAAAGGCTAGAGCTTCCAGACGCAATAGCCCTACTGGCTGGAGCAATAGCAGTTGCTGGCTCAACCATTGCTTCAGGCATAGCACTAAAAGGTGTAGCCACAGCAGGCTTCGCCGCTGCAGCAGAAAAACCCGAGCTGACCACGTGGTTACTGATCATGGGTGGTCTCGCAGAAGGTATCGCGGTCTATGGACTGCTACTGGGAATACTGATACTTGGAAAGATATAAAAGAAGATTACTCGAGAAAGATCAAGTTTCGAATTATTATTTCTCCTGGCAGGCCAATTATTTTGCCCAGCAGTATTTTTTCGAGGTTCTGGGCTTCTAGCTTGGCGTAAAAGTTGTATGCATAGACGAATGGCAGGGTCGTGAAATGTCTAGTCTCTATTCTAGTTATTATTTTTCTCATTATTGTCTCGTGGATAGTCTTTAAGAGGTCAGTTGTTGATTCCTCTTTTAGTGTTATTTCTGCTGGTTTAGCGTCTAGGCCTGAGTATTTAGCTAAGTTTTCCACTGTTTGCGGCTTTAGAACTCTTGTCCAGTAAGCTAGGTGAAGACTTGCCTCGCTTTTTATGGCTTCTTTTAGCTCGCTTTTCTCCTCCTTATCTATTCTTACAGCATCTAGCTGTTTCATGAGGTAGGAATAGTACTGGAAGTCGAGAAATGCTTCTCTCTCTGCTACCAAGCCCGTAGTGAATTTGGGTACATCGGTTGTCAGCAGGTCTCTTTCTCTGAGTGCCTCCCATATAGAGGACTCTGTTTTTAGGGTTGATATCTTTGCTGGGCCAATGTGCCTCCCATAGGGGTAGTATATGACTGGCCTTGCGTAGCCGAGTATGTGTCTTAGCTGTATCTTTAAGTTTTCAATTTCAAGCCTGTCTAAGAGCGCATAGATGAACGGCGAATATTCCTGTGACGCCTTTGCTAGGAGGGTTATGCGTGAAACGTATACCCGGTATATTTTTTCTAGTTTTTCTTCTAGTGTATCCTTCTCGCCAATCAACGAGTAGTCTTTGAAGGCGCCTACATCTTTGTCTCCATTTACTATTTGTTCGTAATCGTTCCTGGTTAGGAGCCTGGATTTTAAGCCGTGGGCCCTCACAGCAATATAGTTTTCCATTATTTGCCACCTAGGATTTTTACACGTACGAAGTCTTCTAGCTCCTCGTCTACTACTTTTTCTTCGACCCTTCTTAGTGCAGACTCGAGCTGTGGGATGACGTTTTTCTCGAGGCTGTTCACGACTCTGTTTATGTAGAGTAGCTGGTCGCTTATCTTCTCTACTGCTACCTCCTTGTTAGCTACATCGATCATTGTCTTGACGGCGTTCCACAGGTTCTCGATAACCCTCCGGTAATCGGGATCTGCTAGCCTAGTCCAGTCGGGCTCCTCTGTTATCCTTATCTGGGGGACTGGTATGCCTTGGTAGCTGACTATTATATGTGTGAGTTTAGGCGGCTTTACCAGCGATGACATTGATCTAAACTCGTGTTCGCCCCTTGCCATACGCATTATGGCGGCGTACCTTGCAGCCTCTATGAATTGTTTCTCTGCCTCCGGCCGCTTCCTCAACTCGTCCATAATTGCTAGAACTTCTTTGGCGAGCTGGTCACGCCTCATCTGCAGGACGTCTTTACCCCTCTTTACAAGCTCAAGCTTTCTTCGTAGATACTGTAGTGTGCCCCTCGAGGCCGGGAGAAAGGCTAATTCTTGTAGGGCCATAGTCTTCCCTAGCTCCTGTACTTTGGATGATATTTTTCGATGATCTTTTGCGGAATCCTTACTAGTTCTTCTTCTGGGAGTATTGAGAGAACTTGCCATCCAATGTCGAGTGTTTCCTCGATTGTCCTGTTCTCGTAGAAGCCCTGGTTGACAAACTTGTTCTCGAATTCTTCCGCAAACTTTAAGAAGCGCCTGTTTCTCTCGCTTAGTCCAACCTCGCCTATAATCCTGGCTAGGTCTCTTGCCTTCACGCCCCTTGAGTAAGCGTCGTAGAGCTGGTCGGCGAGGTAGCGGTGATCTTCACGTGTCTTTCCGGGTCCTATTCCTGACTTCATTATCCTGCTCAGGCTTGGCAGAACATTGATTGGCGGGTAGATTCCCTGTGCATACATTTCTTGTGCCAAGAATATTTGTCCCTCAGTTATGTATCCCGTTAGGTCGGGGATTGGGTGCCTGAGGTCGCCGCCTGGCATTGTTAGTATTGGGAAGAGAGTGACTGTCCCTTTCTTGCCTTTTATCACGCCTGCCCTTTCATACAGCGTGGCGAGGTCGCTGTAGAGGTATCCTGGGTAACCCAGACGTCCTGGGATTTCTCCTCTGGCGGAGCTTACTTCGCGGAGTGCTTCACAGTAGTTTGTCATGTCTGTCATGATTACTAGGACATGCATGTCTAGGTCGAATGCTAGGTATTCTGCGACGGTCAGGGCTATTCTGGGGGTCCATAGCCTTTCTACTGCTGGGTTGTCAGCCATGTTTAATATTGCGACTAGTCTCTCTATTGCCCCTGTTTCCCTGAACTGTTCTAGGAAGAATTCTGCCTCTGTTTTCCTTAGACCTATACCTGCGAATACAACTGCGAACTGTTCTCCTTCGCCTCTAACTGTTGCCTGTCGGGCTACCTGTGCAGCTAAGAGGTTGTGGGGTAGCCCTGAGACGCTGAATATTGGAAGCTTTTGTCCTCTGATCAAGCTGAAGAGCCCGTCTATGGCTGAGACGCCTGTCTGGATAAAGTCTTTGGGGTATTCTCTTGATACAGGGTTTATTGGCTCGCCAGTGATTTCTCTGAGCTCGCCCGTGACTATTGGAGGCAACCCGTCGCGTGGCTCGAAGCGTCCGTTGAATATTCTGCCGATTACGTCCTCTGAGACCCTTATTTTGAATGTTGAGCCCGTGAACTTGAGGACTGTGTCTGTGTCGAGGCCTTCTCTGTCGCCGAGAACTTGTACGGTCGCTTGTCCTATTTTTGTCTCGAGTACGCTGCCAAATCTCTCGCGGGCGTCTTTACCGTAGATCCTGACAACCTCGTTGTATGCGGCGTCCTCGATGCCGTCGACGATTAGGAGGTTGCCTCTGATCTCTCGTACTCCTCTGTATATTCTTCCTGGATAAAGCTGTATCAATTTCTGGAGCATTGTTTCTGCCATCAGGCTACCACCTCTTCAGCTGTAACGCCTATCGTTACGCCGTGTCTTTTAGCTATCTCGTCCAGCTTGGACATGACCCTGTCGTACAGCTCCTTCACGGCTGCGAGCCCTCTCTCGTCTTCTTTTACTCGCATCATCTCGTATATTTCTGGCAACTTGGATATTTCCTCGATTGATACACGTCTCCTGATGAGTTCATATGACTTGTCGAAGAAGTCCATCATGAGCTTGAGGAGCCAGTACTGTTTCTCTGGTTTGCAGAAGACATCTTCGCCGCTGAGGGCTGTCTGCCTCAAGAATCCCTCCTTTATTATTTCGGAGGTCAACAGTATTAGGCGCTGGTCGTCTGGCAGTGCTCCTTCACCCACGACGGAGGCTATTGCCTCTATCTCGCTTGCAACGGTTAAGAGCCTGAGGGCTTTCTTCCTGTACTTTGGAAACTCTGGAGAGACGTTCTTCACCCACCACTTTTCAACGATGTCTGCGTACTGGCTGAAGCTTTTAAGCCAGTTTATTGCTGGGAAGTGGCGCCTGTACGCCAGGTCCGTGTCTAGTGCCCACATTGTTCCTACGAATCTCAGGGTGTGTATTGTTACTGGCTCGTTGTAGTCTCCTCCAGGAGGCGAAACAGCGCCTAGGACTGTAACTGACCCGCTTCTTTCTGGTTGCCCCAGCGCCAATACGCGGCCTCCTCGCTCATAGAACTCTGCTATTTTGTCTGGAAGGTAGGCTGGGTATCCCCTTTCTACAGGCAGTTCTCCAAGCCTGCCGGCTATTTCTCTGAGTGCCTCTGCCCATCTGCTGGTTGAGTCGGCTATCAGCGTTACGTCGTAGCCCTGGTCCCTATAATATTCAGCAATAGTTACGCCCATATAGATTGAGGCCTCCCTTGCGGATACAGGCATATTGGATGTATTCGCGATGACAATGCTCCTCTCGATAATTGGACGGCCTGATTTGGGGTCCGTTAGCTCTGGAAACTCCTTCAACATTTCCGCAATCTCGTTGCCACGCTCGCCGCAACCAATATAGACAACTATCTGTGAGTCGCTGTACATCGAGACCTTGTGCAGTGTTACTGTTTTACCGGTTCCGAATCCTCCGGGGATAGCTCCTGCTCCGCCTTTAGCTATTGGGAAAAACGTGTCTATGATTCTTTGCCCAATCAAAAGGGGAACCTCGCTGGTAAGCCTTTCCTTGTAGGGGCGTGCCTGCCTGACTGGCCACTCTTGCTTCATTGTTAGTTCTTGTCTTTTACCGTTGTTTTCAATTACGAGGACGGGGTCTTCGATTGTGTAGTCTCCTTCTGGGACAACTTCCACCACTGTTCCGCTGACGCCTAGTGGCACCATTACGCGGTGTTCGACGAGTGGTGTTTCTGGGACGACACCTATTATGTCTCCGCTTGAAACCTTTGTCCCTTTCTCTACCTTAGGGATAAAGTGCCATTTCTTGTTCCTGGGTAAGGGATTAACCTTGACACCCCTCTTTATAAATGGGCCTACAAGTTCCTCTATGTTTTTGAGCGGCCTCTGTATGCCGTCGAATGTTTGTGCCATTAGTCCTGGACCAAGCTCTGCGACAAGGAGTTTACCCGTGGCTATTACTGGCTCTTTTGGCTTGACACCGCTTGTGTCCTCGTATACCTGTACAGCGAAAGAGTCCTGCATTACTCTTACTACTTCTCCGAGGAGCTCCTCGTTTCCTACGTAGACGACTTCTCCCATCTTTATGTCGGGAATCCCCTTAGCTATTACGACGGGGCCCGAGATGCTGGCAATATACCCCTTTCTATTGCTAGACATCATCAATCCCTATTTTCTAGTTTATGACAAGATTAGAAACAAAGGTTATTATTATTTATTTTTGTATAAGTCCATGGCCGTTGTGAATATGGTGCTCAAACAGAGAAACCGGACTGTTATATATCTAGGTATCATCGTTCTCGGCTTGTCCATTTCTATTGCAGATGCAGCCCCAATAGGCTCAAATACGTACATTATAAAGACAAGCTACATAGTAAATGGTGGATCAGGACAACTGCCGCTTGAAGTTTTCTCCCATAATCTTCACCTTGTCCCGTCACTGCCAGGCTTCCAAGAAAGAGTCTCTGCAAAGCTCTACGTAAATTCCCGAGAAGTAAATTTCTCCATCGGGATAGACGAAGAGGGAAACGAGTACCCATTTGTGAGCCTAAGCTATGCAGGCCGCCTCAACATAACGCTCGTACAAAGAGTCGTCGTTTATCCGGCCTCTGCCCGGGGCTTCTTTAAAACTGCCGACAACTTGCCCTGGCCTCTACGTCCCGAGGATGAACTCCCTAGGAACGGTTTTTGGCGTTGCAACGGGACAAAGATTAACCTACCCTACCTAGAAAATGTTTCTAAAACGCTGTCCATGCAGTCTGCGTCACCCATTGAATACGCGGAGAAAATTGTTTCCTGGCTGAAAAACAGGGGTGTTAAATACGAAAACAGTTTCGGCGGAGTTGTTTGTCCCTCGCGTTTCCTCGAGCGGGCTAGTGGGGCGTGCGGCGACTATGCCAGCTTTATAGCCGCACTCTTCAAGATTAAAGGAGTCAAATCCTATGTCTTTTACGCCCTCGTGTATGATGCAAAAGCTCTTGTAACCTCTAACTCGACAAATTACTCGTTTGTAACGAGGGGTGCCTATCCACACATGTTTACAGTGATAGATATCGATGGCAAAAGAGTACCTATAGACGCGACCGCGAACACTGGGGATCCGATAAAGGGGGCTTCTGTGGTAGCCCTCGACAATGTAGTTATTCTCTACAAGGTTATGAATAGAGACCCGAATGACTACCTGATACTATATGCCCCAAATAATGATGCCAAGGTATCACTGATAGTAGAGATTATACAGGCAAACACGTCGACTCCCATGCTGGACACCGAGATTCTGCTGGGACTCCTGGCAATAGCACTAGTCCTAATAAGTAAAAGATGGGACACAGTCGAAGAGGATTAATGCTTGCTTCTCATCGGAGATATTTTCCACAGTATGGGCATATAATGTGTAGGTCGCCATAGGGCAACTCGCGTCCACAGTGGGGGCAACGTTTTATGCTGTCTTGACCAGCTTCGAGAATTTGTTCTTGTTTAGGCTCCACTGGAACCACAACCTGAACCGGTTCCTGTCTCACGGGTTGCATAGGTGCCCGTCTAGGCTGTTCAATGAGTGGTTGTTCAACTGGTGGTGCCTCGTATCTTCTTTGCGGTGTAGTGGGAGGAGGCCGCACTACTACTGGAGACGGCTGAACTAGTGGAGCGGCCTGGAGGGGCGCCTGTGGCTGCTGGATAATTGTTTCTTTGGCGGGCGTCTTGTAGAGGACTTCATAGAGTTGCTTGAGTTTTAAGGTGTATGCCCTGACTGTTCTGTCAATTACTAGATAGGTAGAGACGAGAGCAACGAGGATCTCGGCGCCGATTGAAGCTAGGAGAAAAAGTATGTTCTGTCCTAGAAACAAGTATATAAGTATTCCAAAAATCAGTACAGAGCCAGTCACGCCTAGGGAAATATAGAGATACTTTTTTGCTTCTTCGCGTAGTTTCTCTGGGGACAGCTCTGGTCTGATCTTAGCTGGATTTGGTTCTCGAGGGTTTTGCCTGGAGTTTCTCGCGGGTATTTTTAAAGGCAAATTCTAGCACCAAAAATCCATGTTGTTTTTCAATATTTGTTGTTATCGTTTCTTGCAGTGATTATGCTTCTTGTTGTGGCATCACGAGTTTTTTGACTACGGCTTTTTCCTCATCTATTTCCAGGTCCGCTATGTCGCTCTTACGTAAGAGATCTAACACGTCTTGGGTATTGCTCGAGATTCTTGGGTTAGAGACTTTAACCTCGAGACCCAGAGACCTTACGAGCTCCTGTAAAGTATACGTGATGTCTCTGACTTGGCTTCTGACTTCGACAAGTGAGTCTTCGGCCTGGGAGAGTAGCTTTAAAACCCTCATGAGAACCTTTTTGCTGTCGTCTGGTATCTGTTCGTTTATAACGAGGTCTTCTATAAGTTGCATTGCTTCCCCAATATAGTTCCTCATACTCATAGCATACAATAATTGGAAGACCCAAGATTTATCTGGCACGATCCATAAATCTTGTAAATATAGGGGTAATACTTTCTTCCTACAACGTAATGTCTAGTAGCTGTTGCTAGCTGAAAAGGAACTTTATCATTTCGAAAATGTGTCCCTTGATGAAATGTGAATGCTCTACTGCATGGAGTCTCTGGGTGGGCAGAGGGTAGCTAGCAATGTTTAGCAGGTTCAATATCTTTGTCACGGCTGTCTCGTGTCTTATCAATCTTGGATACTCGAGTTTGACTATTGTTTTTGAGTATACGTCTCCACCGACTTTTCTTGTAGCATATACGTCTGCCCTGAGCTCTATAGCTTTAAAAAGAAGAGACAAAGAAACATAGTATGCTACGAGAAAAATTATAAAGAATGAGGAATGAGGGCTTGAGGAAAGTATCCAGTAGGCTATCGGAACTCCTGTCAAGAATAGAAGAGGTAAGATTACTGTATCCCTGTTTTTGATGTGAGAATATTCATGCATCAGGACGCCTTTTAGTTCTTCCGGAGTTAGCTCTGCCAATAGTCCAGTAGAGATAAGAACCAGAGGCCTTGGGAATGAGATACTGTAGGATACACGCTTTACCGTGTTAACTAAGTAGACCCGTGGCTTCTTTTTGTTTGTCTGGAAGAGTTCTTTAAAGTCAAAGACGTATATTGATAGCATCGTAGGATTTACACTGTTGTTCCTTAACACTGTCGATATAGTTTCTTCATCGATTTTTTGGCTAACTACCTGATATAGAGCTTTTTTTGTTGAGAGATATTTTTCTCTTGGCAATTCTTGACCGTCAACCTGTATCTTGATAACTAGGAGTTGCTTGTCGTCAGTTCTCGTTGCCTTTAATGCGATGGGTAATACAAGGCTCACTAGGCTAATGAAGACGAAGACCAGTAGAACAGTGTAGAAGAAAAGAGACCAAATAGATGCCTGGAAAATTTCTGCCATGAGTATAAGTAAGGTTAGCAGTGGGACTGCAAGGAACGCCCAATTATATACTTCCCTGTTTTTCGAAAAGAATGTTTTAGGCTTTGCTTTTCCTTTCGAGAGGGGAAAAATGAATACAACTTCTCGTTTTGAGCCGCAAAGTGAAAAAATTTTTTGGTAGAGTTTTTTCAGGTCTAAGCCTTTATGATTCTTGTCTAGAAAAAAGGACACTTTATGGCCAGAAAAAATTACACCTATTTTCTCTCCACTGTATATGTTCTCGGCTACGACAAGATTTCTTTTTTCAGTTCTTACCCGGTAACCATTACTTGTTAGGAAAATTTTGATTTCAGAAAAAACTTTCTCTGTTTCATCGAGACATGCTGGAGGAATAAAGAAGTCTATTTTTTCGTCCATGAAACCACGGAAAAATACCTGGTTAGTCGAGCTCGATTTCTACTTCTTCCTTGTCTTTGCCTCTCTTTACGCCTGAAAGGAGCACACCTGCAACCATTGTCGCTGCTCCTGCCGCAAGTGCCTCTACCGCAGTTATTGGTCCGAGGAGTGGGATATCTAGTAGTATGCCCGTGTTGACTGTGACTTCTTGGTCGCCTGTAAGCGTTATTGTGGTCTTGGTTGAGATTCTCTTGTAGTTTGCCTCGATGGTGTACTTTGTATTTGGTAGTTGCTGGAAGACCGCTATTCCGTTTGCATCTGTCTCCATTGACTGGGAATATCCACCGTCATTTGTAATGGTTACGGTTGCTCCGGTGAGGGTGTTGCCCAAAGCAGTAACTACCTTGACACGTAGGTTGTACACTGGGCACTTGAGTACTATGTCTTGGTCCATGAGGGTGCCAAGAGTTATCGAGGCTATGTCGACTCCCTTGAATGTTCCAGTGATCTTGTAGACGCCCGGAGCATAGATGTTTATCTTTGCTGTGCCATCGGCTCCGCTCAATGTGTCAAGTGAGACTGGGCCTTCCACGTGAACCTTTACGCCTGAGATCGGGTATCCTTTCGAGTCGACAAATTTGAGTGTAAGTGGTGCCCAGTTAATGTTGAAGACGTAGGTTCCATCCTCCATGGCATCGCCGTTCTTTACCATTATTGTAGCCTCGTTTTTCTCGAGGACGGCTGTGCGCCATGTTCCAAGCCATCCAGTAGTGTAGTTTTCTACGTTTTGTATTACTTGTCCGCTTGGCAGTACTATTGAGGAAATTCTGGCGATTGCAGGTACCTGGACCACTATGTAGGCTGAGTATGCATTTCCTATGTCGGCCTTTGAAACCTTTACTACTAGCCCGTTCGGTGTCCAGGTTCCAGCCTCCTTGTAGTATATTGGAACTATCAGGACCTGCAGGTCTCTATTCTGGTTGTTGTTTATCTTTACTGTTTGTCCAAACACGATGTAGCCCTTTATCCAGTAGTTCATGAGGAGCGGCGGTATGAGGAGAGACGCTCCCCTTATATCGAATTCTTCCTGCCTTGAAAAGACATAGCTAGCCATTGCAGCCTCGATACCGGTTGTTGGATCGATTGATAGGGGTCCAGGAGACACTGAGTAAAGGACTACTATGAATCCAAGTGGGCTCCAACCGTTTCTGTTCTTGAGGCTGAATACCTTGGAGGACTTTGCAGGCACAGTTATTTCGGTAAATGTGTCCTCTACCACGAGGAGCGCGTTTGGCATGACTTTTTCTTCTCCCTTGGCAACCGTTATAGTGTATTTTCCGAACCCGACTCGTCCAACATTTATCTCGACATGTTTTGGATCAACTTTTACTATCCCTGCGCCTAGCCTCTCCTGTATGCCGAGATCCATTAGGTTGTCCCCACTTGGACCAATGACTCCAGCTATACTGTAGGGTGCATAGTTGTCGATTGTAACTTTGAGTATGACGTCCTGGATTCCTAAGCCGGAAAATTCCGAAGTGTCAACTGTTAAGTTTCCATCGCCGAGCTTCTCATAGTAAGTCTTAACAAAGTACGTCAACACCCTGACACTTACTGTGCCATTGAAGCCGTTCGATGCTAAAACGACTTCCCCACTATTTGATGCTATCGACTTTGTCTTTCCCATGGACTGGCTAACCGAGTCATATTTTACTGGGACAATCTGTGGTGGAGCCGCGTCGTCGAAAACCACGACCACTTTCTCTAGCTTGAAGCCTGGCGGCTCAGCCGCCCCTGCTATACTAATAACGTTCTTGCTTCCAAAGTCTAGAACCAGACTATCCGATACGGCGAGCTGGACATCGACCTTAGCGTAAAACTCGGCGTTTACAGGCTGGGGAACCACCATGCTAACCAATGGTAGAGCTACAAGTAGCACCACTAACAATCCAATTATTCTCTTCATGCCAGTTCAACTATTCACATTCATGGAGACAAAATTACTTGTTCAATCCTTAATCAACAACAAACCACTGTAAGAAAAGCGTATTACAACCAATATTTCCAGGGCAATGGCTTCAGGTGTAAACAGTAAATGAGGCATATAGAGAAAGTGGCGCCGGGGCCGGGATTTGAACCCGGGACCCCTCGGTTAACAGCTTCACCCCACGCAGGGTGGTCGAGTGCTCCGCCTGGCTGAGCTACCCCGGCCCGAGGTTTAAGTCTCCAATGCTCGCTCCATTATGTTTTGTTCTGGGTTTTATATTTTTTGTGGAAGGGGCAGAGTGCCTGCAAGTCCTACTGTGCTTGCCAGCCTGTTTTGAAAAAAAGTGGTGCGGGGGCCGGGATTCGAACCCGGGCAGGCCTACGCCAGCGGATCTTAAGTGTGGGCCCGTGTTTTCCAGGCCGCCCCCTTTGTCCTAGCTCGGGCACCCCCGCCAAGATATCTGTGTATTCTGAGGGCTATAAGATTTTCGTGGTGAATAGGTATATGATATCATGTGGGTTTTCTCGTGTTTTTCTTTAATGTTTAATCTCTTTTTTCTTATAGAGGCCATACTTTTTCTTTGTTGATGAAAAGTTAAAATATTTGTTTAAAATTTGTGTCTGTGGCTATAATGTATGTCTGATAGGGGTCAAAAATCGAGGGACCATGAGTTGCCTCTAGCTCCTCTGCGTAGGATTTTTCGAAGCCAGGGCGCCGACCGTGTTAGTGATGATGCTGTGGCATTGCTTCGTGAGTATCTAGAGAAGGTTGCAAAAGAGATAGCTTTGGAGGCTGTAGAGGCTTCTCGGCATGCCAACAGGAAGACCGTCACAGATGAGGATGTAAAATTTGCTATTTCCCGTCTGCAGAGGACGTATATGCTCCAGTCTCTATGAGACATGGAAAAGCGGTAAATTTATTTTTTGGAAGTTTTGTTGCACGTGGGGGGACTAAATGGGCAATGTAAAACCGAAGCTGGTCAAGAGAACTGCCAAAATGCTGGTAGAGATGCACCCAGACGCGTTTACAACGGACTTCGAGTTTAACAAGAGGAAGGTAGCAGAGCTCTTAGATATATCTTCTGAAATGTTGCGAAACCAGATTGCTGGCTATGTTACTCGGCTAGTTAAGAGGCAGAAGCTTATTGAGCAAAAGCTGGCTATGCGTCAGGAAATTACCATGACGGACGAGGAGGAGTACATAAAGAGGATAGAGGGCTTCACGTCGTAGAGACTGTTCTCCAATTATTCTATTAGAAAATTAAAAATAGGTGAGGGTGAATATTATCTCTATGATAGGAAAAATTGTAGACGTAAATGATTTAGGCTATGCACTTGTAAAACGTCTCACAATTTCTTCTGGGAACGCCGAGGTGGAGGTAGAGGTGCCTGTACGTGTGCTACAGGAGGCAAACTTTTACGCGGTAAAGGACCGCGACGTAGAGTTTGAGGTTTCACACGAAGTTGGGGATCTCGACAAATGGCAAATCGTGATGTCGGGAGAAGTCTATTTGAAAAATGAGAAAGAGAAACTAGTCTTTAGTTCTCTTGGTGGTCTCCGCCTGGCTATAAAATCGGAAGAGTTTTACCGTGATTTAAAGGTTGGAGACAAAATATATTTTAAGCTCCGATCCGTTTAAGACTAGATGATGGTTGGCGCCAATTTCTTAGATAAAGTTTTGGACTGGACTCGCAGAACAAATTCGCTTGTTGAGTTCTTCTTTAATGAAACCCCTTACCGTGTCCGGATAGACAAATTTATCAGGGCGGAGGACGCCTCGGGAAATATTGTTCCGTGGAGCAAAGCCTTTGGAACGAAAAAGCCTATTGATGTCTTTGTAACCTTCCATGTAAAGAGAATACTTGTTAAGAGAGAGGGGAAGGAAGAAAATTACAGCAACTTCGAGGAGTTTCTAAAACTAATTTAGGTTGAGAAGAAAGAAAAAGAATAAGTATATATAAAAGATTAAAGAAGAGAAATATTAAGAAACATTATAAAGGGGATAAATCTTGCCAAAGATGCTTTCAGAAAAAGACCTAACATACCCGGAGGCATTGAGGATCCTAGAACAGGAAGAGTCAAAAAGGGACTTAACGAATATTGAGCGGTACACACTTGAGTATCTCCGAAAATTTTCCAAAATAGGTGACCCTGCGAAGGCCCGAGAGGCAGTGGAGCGTCTAGTCAAGGAACTGGACATACCAGAGACAATCGCTGTCCAACTAGTAAATGTAAAACCGTCCGACGTTTCAGAGGTCAGAGTTTTTCTTGCCACTTTAAACAAGGTCTTCACCGAGGAGGAATTAAAAAAGATAATTGAAATATTGTCTTCGACAGAGTAAAAATTTGGGGAGGCGATTTTTCTTGCATTCAAGAGGAGACTATCCGAAGAGACCTTTTAAACCTTTAGAAGAGGAAGTCATTGTTCTAGACGTCCTTCCATACGGTGATCCTATCCGTGGCATACGGTCACCACTGATACAGACAATTGGAGTTTCAAGGTTTCTTCTAATAGAGCTTAGATCACTTATACATCAGGCGCCATCCCTAAAGCCACTGGACTTGGTGTCTCTTAGTTCTAGCCTGGACGGCAAGATTCTAGCATTTGGCAGATATCTGACATACGAGGACTTAACTGCTACTGCGAAGTCTACTCTTCCAGATGCCATCGCATTGATTGTCAAGTCTCAGGAAAAACGTTTTGTAAACTTTTTCAATAACGCCCAGCCATTGTCGAAAAAGGCACATACATTGGAACTTCTTAAGGGCATAGGCAAGAAGACATTGTGGACGATTCTAGATGAAAGAAGAAAAAAGCCTTTTGAGTCTTACGACGACATAAAGAAAAGAGTCGACATTGACCCTGTAAAGCTTATCGTTGAAAGGATACTTGACGAGCTTAGAAACCCACAGACAATATATTTGTTTGTCAATCCTCCCTATGGTCCTTCTCCCAAGAGGAGCTTTGAAGAACGTAGAGGCTGGGGCTAAGGGTTTGATATGGTGTCAGAAGTTCTTCAAAAAGCAGAGAAGATTCTTCGTGAAAACCCCTCGGTTTGTGACTGGTGTCTTGGAAGATTTTTTGGTCTTAGAGGCTCAGAGTTGACTAACGCTGAGCGGGGGAAAGCCATAAAGACACTTCTTTTCATGGAGGCGTATCAGGCTGTACCAAGAAATGTTGATGAAGAACTTCTTAAGGACCTCGCCAGGAGCGGCTTTACCCCTGCACGGGAACTTGTCAAAAAGCTTTTTGGGGAAGAAATTGAAAAGTCCACGTGTAATGTGTGCGGTGGCCTCACAGAGAAATATGAAGAGATAGCGAAAAGGGTTTTAGAAGAAGCAAAGAACTACGAGTTTACGACTTTTGAGGTAGGGATACGTATTCCTCCGAGTATTCTTCGTAGAGAAGAAGACTTCTGGGTGAGGTATGGATTATCGTCTGCCGAGAACCTCAAGAACGAGGCAAGCAGAGAGATAGGCAAAGCCTTTTCAAAGCTTTCTGGAAAAGAGTATAGCCGAAACAATCCAGAGCTTACCATCATTATAGACCTGGAAAATGATAGTATCGAGTTTCTTCCTGCACCCTTGTTCATATATGGGAGATATAGGAAGCTCGTACGTGGACTTCCGCAGAGTCCGTGGCCACAGCCAGATGAGCGTATAAAGTTCCCAACAAGTATTGAGGAACTTATCGCGAAGCCAGCCATTGAAATGTTTAAAGCTGAAAATGCTAAGCTCCACGCTGCTGGAAGAGAAGACATAGATGTTCGCACCCTCGGCAGTGGGAGACCGTTTGTTTTAGAGCTTAAAAGACCGAGGATAAGAAATGCGGACTTGAAGATTTTGCAGGAGAAGATAAACAAGGATGCTAATGGCCTTATAGAGGTATTTGATCTGAAATTTGCCGACAGGAAAACTTTGAAGAGGCTCAAAAGCCTATCATCAATAGCTAAAAAGAAATATGTAGCACGCGTCGTCTTCGAGGGATCTTTGGACGATGCCAAGCTACAGGAACTACCCAAGATTTTCCGCCATGCCACAATTAATCAATGGACGCCAACCAGAGTACTCCATAGGCGTGCAGACAAGCTTAGAAAGAAAATAGTGTATTCAGTTGATGTTAGGAAGATTTCTGACAATGAGGCTGAGCTCGTTATTGAGGCTCAGGGAGGATTCTATATTAAAGAATTTATACACGGAGACAACGGCAGGACAACGCCGAGCATAGCTGAGTATCTGGGTGTAGGTGTAAAAAGTATAGAGCTGGATGTAGTTGAAATTGAAGAAGCTTTTTCAAGTTAAACAGTTAACGACTAGTTCTGTGCTTGTTGTACTGCGAAGGGTTTCATATGCTCGGGAGTAGTTATTATTTTCTTTATTTTGCTCCCAACTAAAATCTCTATGACATATGCTCTTCCACGTTTTTCAACTATTGTCCCGATTTTTCCTTGGTAGCGTCTATGGGGCGCAGTTTCAATGTATGTGGGATCTATGTCAATAATTACTTTGTCATTTATATTGTACTCATACATTAGTCTGCTAAGGCCCCTATATCCTCTTTCGCGTGGATGCTGTCTAAGTAGTTTTCTTCCCCGGTTCCGGTATCCATGCGAGTGCCTCATAAGTTTCCCTCTTCGATATTTTGCCGTTTATTTTTAAACATTGCGGCGCCGCAAGTAGACAACGCGCTAAGGGGAATACATTTTAAGCTAGTGCTTTGTCTAATGCTAGATATGGTTTGGAGTGAAGTATTCGAGATAGAAGAGATAGATCTCCTCGGTAGAAATGGGAAGCTTTACACGAGAAGAGGAGTTGTAGAGACACCTACATTGACCCCCGTTATAAACCCGTCTAAACCCGTTGTTGAGCCGCGGGAAATCGCCGATATGGGCTTTAAGCTGTTGATGACCAATAGTTACATTGTTAAGCGTCACTATGGTGAGCTGGCTAAGGAAATAGGTGTCCACGGCGTTCTCGGCGTAGAGACCCCCATAATGACAGACTCTGGCGCGTATCAGTTAATGGTATATGGCCATGTAGAAGTGGATCCCATCGAAATCGTGAATTATGAAATTGAAATCGGATCCGATATTGGAGTTATCCTAGACATCCCCACAAGGAAAGGTGTAGCCAAGGAGCAAGTCTTGAGCGAGGTAAACGAAACAATTCGAAGGGCAAGCGATTCTCTGAAGCTGGATAGGAAGGGTATGCTCCTTGTAGGTCCTGTGCAGGGAGGCCAGTATGTGGACATAGTTGCTTATTCTGCTAGCAAGATGGCTCAGATGCCTTTCGACGTGTATGCAGTTGGAGGCCCTACACAGTTTATGGAGGAATATGACTTTCCAGAGCTCGTCAAGCTGGTGATGACTGCACGGCTAAACCTGCCCTGGGAGGCACCCCTCCACCTGTTTGGTGCTGGTCATCCAATGATGCTTCCCTTGGCTGTAGCGATGGGTGTAGATACTTTTGACTCTGCGTCGTATGTTCTCTATGCACGAGAGGATAGGATTTTGACGCCTAGAGGAACTCTTCGTCTAGAGGAGATAAGGGAGCTCCCCTGCAACTGTCCAGTATGTTCAAAATACACGGCTAGTGAATTGAGAGAGATGCCTAAGCAGGAAAGAACTGTCCTTCTTACCAAGCATAACCTATACGTCATAATGAGGGAAATAAGGAACATACGTCAAGCAATCCATGAGGGCAGGTTGTGGGAAATATTAGAAGAAAAAGCCATGACACATCCATCCATGCGGGAGGCGTTAAAAACCTATGCAAGGTATGCTGAATACATTGCAAAGACACATCCAGTTACAAGGTCGCCAGTACAAGGTGTTTTCTTTTATAGTTGGCTGAGCAGGTACAGACCGGAGGTTGTAAGACACATTAATAGACTTGCTAGAAGACACCACAAGTCCCGTGACATACTGCTTGTGTTCGAAGAAACACCACAGAAGCCATTTACCCGTATGGGACTTATAAAAGAGCTTCTCTCTATTGACAAGGATCTACCAGTCGACGTAGACTTTGTTGTGCTGTCTGCATCTTTTTCAATAATTCCTCTTGAACTGGACGGTGTGTATCCTCTTTCACAATACGAAGCTGCAAGTACAGTATTTGAGGAGGCAAAGGACGAGATCTCGGCGGATCTTGTATGGTTTGTTATGAGCAAAGAATACAAGGGACTCATTTTTGTCTACTACTCTCTTCCGAGAAGCTTTGTTGAACAGCTTCAGCAAAAACTCGTGCTTGAGGGGGTACTCTTTATACCTATAAAAATTGAAAGCTATAATGATGCCTTAAAAAATCCCGGAGAACTCGATGCAAAGATAAGGCAGTCAATACGGTCTCTGGAAAATATCCTTTCTTCAGAAAAAAGGTAAGACCTCAGCGTTTATACATGGTACACTAGCGATTCACGGTTTTTCATTGTGTCTTTTATTTTCTTTTCGAGCTCCTCTAGCTGTTTCTCTAGCTGTTCACCCTCCTCCAGCAACTCTTTAACATCTATCCCTATGCCAGTGATGCTTGAGAAAATTTCTACTGCTTGGGCAGCAGCTCTAGGATCTGGTCTATCGAGTGAGGCATATGGAAGAATAGCTACGGCTGGAATATTTCCAGCTTCAAAGTAAGTAAGTAGGGTGGCTAGGGGTCCTACTATCCCTAGCCTTTCATCTATTATTGGAAGACCATGTTTATTGATGATTTCGGCATAATTTGACAAGAAACTGCTTGTCGGCGCGATTCTCGGCCTTGAGTCTGGCTCTGCAAATGACGCGTCAAGGCCACCAAAGAGTATGACCATGTCCACATGCATGTCGAATATCATTTGTGCGAGCATTTGTGGAACGATTATCGAGTCTTTTGGACTCACTGGCACATTTGGTAAAAATGCCAGCAAGTTGTCCTTCGCATATAGTTCATATGGTGTTACCACACCGTTTTTTATGCTGACAAAAGGGGTCATGTTCGGAGTCAAGACCATACCTACCCTTTTGGCTTCAAGCTTCGTGACTATGTGTCGGGTAGCTATCCAGCCGACATGCCCTACACCATGAAAGCCCGTAACAAATATTTTGGGAGAAACTCCTTCATTCAGCAATATTTTAGTGTTCTTAGCATAGACTATTTCACGCGTCCCCATATGAGTCTCTACTCTTCATACACAGTTGCTTAAATTTTTTGATGCACAAGGAATGCTTATGCTACGAAACAGGAAACTCTTGGTTTCCCCTACCAGTTGATACTGGAAACACCTGAAAATATTTATATTTTCAGTTTTTGAATTGGAAAAAGGGTAGAGGTATGGGTATATACCACGGCAACGATTTAAGAAAAATAACAGGAGGACTAAAGGGGAGAATTGCAAAGAAGAAGAGAAAAGCCTTGACAGGGGGATATCCTATACTCACAACTATAGGACAGAAAAACGAGATTAAAGTTGTAAAAGCAACTGGTGAGACATACAAAGCCAAAGTAAAACAAGCTATGGAGGTAAATGTGTATATTCCGAAAGAAAAGAAAACAGTAAAAACGAAGATCACCAAGTTCATTGACAATCCATCAAACAAAGACTTGGCTAGAAGGGGCATAATAACGAAGGGAGCAATAGTCCAGACAGAAATTGGAAAAGCTGTGATTACCTCAAGACCTGGCCAGGACGGGGTCTTAAACGCGGTTCTCGTTGAATAGAAATGAGAAAAAGAGAAGGATATATTATCTGGCCGGAATATTTTGACTCTTCAAAGCCCAGAAAATGGAGACGCGTCTCTAAATCTCTCTCTGTCGATAAACCAACAATAGAAGAAATAAAGGACGCAGCAGTAAAGGCTGGATTCACGGTAATTGTAGACCCAGAAGCTAAGCATCCTGGTTTCTGGTTCGATTCGAGAGGCAGGCTGATAGTAAAAGCACAAATGAAGAAAAGCGCCGTGATAAAGACTATTGCGTTGCATCTTAAAAAAATTAGGGAAGAAAAAACACGCTCTAAGAAGAGATAGCCTTCTTCAGTTCTTCTCGGAGAACCTGCGCTACCACTGCTCCGTCTATTCGGCCTCTAACTCTTTCCATCACTATTCCCATCAGTTTTCCAAAGCTTTTTTCTCCCTTTTGCGAAACGTCTTCTCTGTTCTCCTGGATTACTTTCCTTACTATTTCTCTTAGCTCTTCAATAGTAAGCCTTTCTAGCCCAGCTCTTTTTAAAACTTCTTCGAGAGATACATCAGGATTCTTTGCAAATTCCGTTAAAACAACTGGTATTGCTTCTTTTGCTATTTTACCATCTGCTACAGCCTTAAATGTGGCGAGTAAGTGTTCTTCTGTTAGGTTTTCTACTGGTATATTGTCTCGCCGGAGACTTACAATGGTGTTCGTCAATGTTGTAGCTATGAGCTGCGGTGCCAGGCCAGTTGTCTTAACAGCTTCTTCGAAAAAGTATATTTGTTGCTGGCTGAAAAGCTGGAACGCCATATCTTTTGGCAAGCTATATTCTTTCATTAATCTTTCAAGTGTCTTTTCTGGGGGCTCTGGCAGGTTTTTCCTCAACTCTTCTAGGTATTCTGAGGTTATCCTGATTGGTCGTATGTCGGTCTCTGGATACATTCTAGCGCTTCCAGGCCGTGGACGCATAAACTTTGTGGTTCCATCAAGATTCGCCGCACGTGTTTCCTCTGGGACACCTTCTAATGCCTCTTTTGCCCTCTCATATGCAGCTTTTAATGCCCTCATTACTTTTTCGCGTGAATCAACAATTAGTATAAAGGCGTCATTCGCCTCGACTCCTAGCCTGGTCTTTATTTTTTCAACTTCGTCCTTGGTTATCCCGTATCCTGGTAGCTCATCGCTGTGAAATAGTCCCCCAACTCCGCCCCAATACCTAGCCCTGTCGGCTAGTTCTGTTCCAAGCCTGCGTCCTGGCTGGATTTCTCTGCCCAGTAAACCTCCAAACCCCTTAAGTTTAAGGGCCAAAGCTACGCCTCCAGAATCGAGAGCCTTCTTTACTACTTTTGACTGTGAACTTCTTAGTATATCTGTGACGTCGACAGGCTCAAAGACGAGGTCTTCTTCTTTGACATTTCTTCTCTTGAGCTCATCTCTTATATCGAGCAACGATAGTTGCCTTTGGATTTCCAATTCAACTATTTTAGGTATGAGGTCTAGGTATTGTACACCTTTAATTTCTATCCTTGCACCTCCCTCCACAGAGATGTTGAGATCCTGCCTAATCGTTCCTAGACCCCGCTTAACCTTCCCCAAAGCCCTCAACAGTAATCCTATACGTAGCGCGACTTCCCGTGCCTCTTCTGGAGACTCTATGTCTGGAGCCGTGGCCACTTCTATGAGGGGGATACCTAGACGATCCAATCTGTAGCTAACATACCCCTCATGTTTCTCCTCGGTTTTCCTGGCTGCATCCTCTTCCAAGCAAACAGTCTGAATACCAATCTTCTTTCCATTAACATCAATAGACCCGCCTAGGCTTATCAGAGACGTTCTCTGGAAACCCGAGACATTCGAGCCGTCGATAACTATTTTCCTCATAACGTGTACTTCATCCACAATGCTAGCTCCAATCATTAAAGAGAATTTCAGCGCCAGCTCAAGTGCCTCACTGTTCATGCTGTGGGGAGGCTCCTCGTCCATCTCTACTAGACACACGTTATCCCTGTGGCACTCATATCTATAGGCAAGCCCCTTCTCGTATTCAAACAAGGCCGCTGGGTCTATTTCTCCAATTTCGCTCTTAGCAAGCCTGAGC
>Ga0326760_1000402_pt1 | contig 23726 bp, 21 predicted proteins | sample GCREP_S_FD_207668 | JGI IMG/M metagenome (GOLD analysis project Ga0326760, IMG submission 207668) | Hot spring sediment microbial communities from Geyser Creek Basin, Yellowstone National Park, WY, United States - GCR.EP_S | ecosystem: Environmental > Aquatic > Thermal springs > Near-boiling... | reverse complement strand
CGTCTATGGTACCCGTCATCACGACATCGTGCCTTATGGGTTTGTTTGACAGGAGGGACGAGGCCAAGACGGCTACAGCGGCCCCAGCGGACGGGCCGTCGACCACGTATATGCTCTCGTTGCCCACGACGCTGAGCAGGAGGTCAAGCTTAGAAGCGTCCACTCCTGTGAACCTCTGAGCGGCCTTGAAAGCCGTCTCGGCGGCTTCTTGAAGCTCTATCCCTATCTTGGGGGTCGTTGAGACGTAGACCTTTCCATCGCCTTTCATCAAGACGCCCTGAAGGGTCATAGCCACGCCCCTATACGCGTAACTGCCTTCACTGACGACACCAACTATGTATATGAAGGATGCGTTGTGCGAGTAAGGCGCTCCGATCGCGGCTCCAGCGCTTCCGCCAGTACCGACTGAGGGGCTGGTCGAGGGGCTGGTTATTGGGCTTGTGCTCGGCGCAGGGTGTTGGACTTCGTAGAGCAGGACGTACGACAGGACGACGTTCAGCGCGAGACTCGCTGCTAGGAGGCACAGCAAGACGTAAGTCGCGGAAGAGGCTTTCTTGCTTTCGAGCATCTCAGTTCTGGACATAGGAAGTGACCTCTGAAAGCGAAGAGCATCAAATCCTGCTATAAACTTTGTTCTCTTAAGTGGAGGAAGTATCATGGAATTAATGTTGTTGACGCGCGTACGCGATGCTTCAACTTGGCGGCGACGTAGATAACGCGTCTAGCACCGAGGGCCCGTTTCCTAGAGCCTACCTATCAAGGACGTAAAGAACTTCTTTCAAGGCACTTCGACTCTAAAGGGCTTGTTAGAGGAGCCGTCGCCTTGAGACGTAGAGGACACAAAGCTACGTAAGTCAATGAACCCTTCGACTAGTTTCTACACGGGTCTCGCGACAATCGAATAACCCTGCGCGGCGCCACGAAGGTATTACTGGACTCTCCTTTGCCTCTTTTCTACGCTCGCTTTAACTCTCTCCACAATTTTCTACAGGGTTTCTACAGTAATGTTCTTGAAAAACGGGCCTTAAGCTTTGTTGCATTCCATAAGTGCCTTCGAGGTGCTTGTGCCTCGACGAACCACGAAGCGAGTCATGCACCCGCTACGTCGAGGTGACGAAGTGCGGCCCCAGACGAGGCTTCAAATCGCACTAGTTAGCCGTACACCTAACATTAGAGAAAACACCACGTTAGCGCTCGTCAAAAGAGCGCATGCACTACAAGTGGGGTCACGTAGGCCTCCACGAGGGCGGCCACCAAGAGGAGGGGCACAACTATCTTGAGGTAGGTCTTTAGACATGCGATCATCGTGTCCTTGAGGCTCACGTCCCTCCCTAGAGCCTTCTGGCACACGGTCATGCCTATCTCAATGCCTAGGGCGCAGCTCAGGAGCAGGGCTGGGATCTCGAAGACCCCGTGCGGCAGTATCCCGGCCATCAAGAACAGGAGGCCCTTCTCCTCGACGGCGAGGCGACCCAGTAGCCCTATGATGATACCATTGAGGAAGGCGAAGAGTACTGGAGGAATCGCTATCAAGACACCCAAGAGCACGGCGAAGAGAAGGGTCTTCGAGAAGTTGTTGGCGAATATCGCCACGGCTAGTAGGTGGGGTGGCAAGCCCTGCAGGGGGCCGAAGAAGCGTTTAAGCTCTCCTAAGATGCCCCTGAGGGCATCGACCGAGCAATACCCTACTGCGATGCCGAGGAAGAGAATCACCGAGCTGATCAACGCTAGGACTATCAACTTCTTAGACCTCAAGCCGACCACGACATTAAGTTGGCCGGGCATCTATTTAACTTAACCACAGCTCATGCTAGGCGTTGCCCTCATTGCTCATCTCACCCTCACTAGCTTTACCGAGAATGGCAATTGGTGCCTCGAGGAGGTCTTCTGCTGAAGTAGAGGCGTTGCATAACGCCCTTCGAGAGCCTCTTCTTGCCTTTAGCGTAGGCCGCTAGAGCTATTATGAGGGGCACGTGGACGGCCGCGAATGCACCCAGCACGAAAGCTTTCGTTCCGAGGCCCGCGGAGGACGAGAGCACGAGGAGGTTGACCGCGAGGCCCAGCCCGCTCAAAGTCGCGAGTATCGCGGCCACCGCTAGCTTCTCGCTCACGTAGACTCCGAGACGCGGGAGGGCGTCGAGGGCCAAGGAGACCGCCAAGAATGCTGAGAACCACAAGAACAAGAGGGCCATTGCATCGCCCTCGAGGGATAAGGCGACGAAGTTAATGGCGAAGACCGTCAAGAGCATAGACCTAGAGAGCATAGAGTTGAGTTTACGGCGACGCGCTATGTAAATGACCGTGATGCCTGCGAGCGCGCTCGCCAATATCAGCATCAACAGAGGCTGTTGTTCAACGGACATATCAACAAAGTGCTCGGACCGCGACGATTTATAACTTTCGCCTAGGGGGAGAAGCGGGCCTTCGCGGAGGTGACCCCTCTTTAGCAGTAGTAAAGAATGAGGCCCTCCTTCTCCACCTTGCACACCTTGCCCTTGTTCAACAAGTGCTCGAGGTGGGCTATGGTCTCCCCGACTATGAACCACTTCTGCGTCACGGGCAGCTTATTTAGGTCTTTTACCTTCACGTCCCAGCTTATGCTCGGCGCGACCTCCCAAGCGGTTTTCGGTCTATCTAGTGCGGCGAGCGCCTCCTCGAGCCTCTTCTGATGGTGCTCCTTCAGCTCCTGCACCCTCTTCCTCAGGTCTTTGCCGAAGCCCCTGTGGCCGGGCATGACGAGCTTGACGTCGAGCGAGAGAAGCTTCTCCAAGCTCTTCAGGTACTCGCTCAGCGGGTCTTCGAAGCCCGGCATCCAAGATATGTTTGGGGTTATGTCGAAGAGGACGTGGTCGCCTGAGAACAGCACCTTTCTGTCGGCGTCGTAGAGGCACATGTGCCCGGGCGTGTGGCCCGGCGTCAAGACGCACCTCAAGGAGAGGTCTCCAATGGCAATCGCGTCGCCGTCGTCGAGCCTCTTGAAGTCGAGGTGCCTTGGGCTCACGTACCTGATCCCCGGGTGCAGCTTCAATATCAGCTCCGCCACCTCTCTCGGCAGGCCGTTCTTCACGTAGAACTCGACCACGCTCGTCCAATAACTACGATCTCGGCCCATGACCTCTACACGTTCGGCCTCTATGAAGCTCATCCAGATTGAGCTCGAGAACCTTCCCACGAGGCCCATGTGGTCGGCGTGGAGGTGGGTGGAGAAGAACTCGAACTCGCTCACGCCCAGCCCCTTCAACTCCGAGGTGGCAGCGGCAAGTACGCCATAACTTTCGTCAACGTTGAACCCTGTGTCGACTACCAAGCACTTGCCTCTCGATATCAATAAGTAGGAGTTCGTGTACTTCAATGGATTACCGGGCAGGGGCACCTTGACCCTGAAAACTCCTGGGAGTACCTCCTCTATCATGTCACTCCACCACTTCCTCAAGGACGAAGATATTAAAGGTTTTTATGAGACCTATGGCGGAGCTTCTTCGGCCGTTAATTCTAGAGCTACGACGTGCTAAAGGAAGGATGGGCCCTACAGTTTTCGGCTATTAACGTGAGGGTCTTACTATGGATCCTCGTGGCCTTGGTCTGACAACGCTTAAAAAGCTCAAGCAACTGGACATTACTACGTGGGACCATGCTGGAAAACGACGCGTTGCTGACCGAGGAGGAGATAAAGCTCAGGGACGAGGTCAAGGAGCTCGTGGCAACCGTCGACCCCGAGCTCTTGAGGAAGATGGACAGGAACGAGGTGGACTATCCGTACGAGTTCGTCAAGGCCGCCGCTCAAAGGGGGTTGCTAGGCCTGAGGTTCCCGCCGGAGTATGGCGGGAGGGGCTTGAGTTGGGCCGCCGAAAGCGTCGCCGTTGAGGAAGTGGGGGTCCTAGGTGCTGGTCTTGGCTGCGCTTACGCGATGGTCAGCATAGTCGGCGAGGCCATATACCGCTTCGGAAGTGAGTGGCAGAAGGAGAAGTTCTTGAAGCCCATGATAAGGGGCGAGAAGATAGCGGCTGAGGGTCTCACGGAGCCGAGGGGCGGCAGTGACTTCTTCGGCACGACGACGAGGGCCGAGAAGAGGGGCAGGGTCTGGATCCTAAATGGGGAGAAGAGGTTCATAGCTGGCGGGAAGGTGGCGGACTTCTACTTGCTCTACGCCAGGACGGACCCCAGCGCTCCTTCGCATAAGGCCTTGACGGCCTTCTTGGTCGAGAGGGACATGGGGGTTAGGGTGGAGGAGGTGTACAACTTGCTGGGCTTCAGGGGCATGGGTACTGCTAGGATAGTGCTCAAGGACGTCGAGGTCCCCGAGGACTACGTTCTGGGCGAGGTCAACGGCGCTCGCGACGTCTTCAACAGGATGATGATTCCAGAAAGGTTGACCTCGGCCGCCGGAGCCTTGGGAGTAGCGAGGGCTGCCCTAGAAGTAGCAGTGAGGTATTCGGACAAGAGAAAGGCCTTCGGCAGGAAGATTAGGGAGTTCCAAGGGGTGAGTTTCATGGTCGCCGAGGCCGTGACGAAGCTGGACGCCGCGAGGGCCTTGGTCTACACAGCTGCGAGAGCTGTCGATCTCTACGACAAAGGGATCAGGGACCCTAGGAGGATAGGCGGAGACCCTAGGAGGCTTGTGAGCGAGGCGAAGTACTATGCCACTGAGGTCAGTTGGGAGGTCGTGAACGTAGCCATGCAGATACTCGGGGGCATAGGCTACACCCAAGTCTACCCCGTTGAGAGGATGCTGAGGGACGCCCGCCTGGGCCTCATATGGACTGGGAGCAACGAGATAATGAAGCTCCTGATACAGCACGAGACCTACAAGCTCATGGGCTTGCCCTCGAAGGAGAGGGACTACGAGAAGGACGCAATGGACTGGTACAAGGAGTGGGAGAAGGTCTACGAATAGAATTCGCGGCTTTGCAAAGCCCTTAGCCTCTCACTTCCTCGACATTTTTGCTTAATTCAAGGCTGTCTCCCCCGAATGACCATCGAAAAGCCTTCTGGGCTTTCCACATCTTTTCAGAAGCGACGGCCTTACGCCTCGACGAGGTCTTGGGGATCTCCGGACGACGAAATGATGGGGCTGGTGAGAGGCTAAGGAAAAATGACGACGAAATTATGTGAGCACCCGTCGTCGAGGGCCGCGTTAGAGGGCTGTAAGTCTCGTCAGCTCCTCTGCGCCAGCTCCTTTACCTCTCTCCCCGGCCTCGAGTTGCGACGCCTGCTCGGCGTCTAGGCTTTTGAGCAACGCTAAGAACTCGCCGACGTGGGTCTTCTCCTCCTTCGCTATATCCTCAAAGACCCTCCTAACCCTCTCGTCGCCACACGCCCTAGCGAACTGAAGGTACATGTTCACTGCGTCGAGCTCGCTGGCGGGTTGGCCGCGACGTTGCCGTTCGCCGAGGACTTCTTGAGCGAGGAGGTCGGCCCGTACATAAAGAAGTACATAAAGAGGAGGCAGGACGTCCCGCCGGAGCACGTCTACAGGTGCCTCTACGGCATCTCGAACGTCCTCTGCTCGTCGCTCGGAGGAGTCATGGCAGTCGCCGGGGTCCACGGCGGCGGCTCGCCGGTCATGGAGGAGATAGCCATCTGGAGGTCCTACGACTTCGAGAAGAAGAAAGAGATAGCCAAGTACTTAGTAGGGATAAGCGAAGAGTTACCGAAAGACTAGCACAGTAAAGCGCCCTGTTCCTTCCACCTTTTTAAGAGGGCTTTAGACGGCATAGCCCTAGACCTCGAAATCCCTTGTCGTTCAGCGGTGGGTCTATAAGCGACGGATTCGCTACTAGCGTGGAGAGCGTGAGCACGGCGAAGGAGAACGCAGCGCCCCGCGCTAGGTTCTTAGCACTAGCCACAGCGCTCCTCTTGAGCCTCACCTTAACGAGCGCTGTTGTTGGAGCGGAGATCCACAACACAGACCGCGTCACGCTCTACTTCCTCAACGGCATAGTGGTATACCATTCGTCTACAAACGAGACGCTGGTGCTAGAGACGCCAGCCAATTTGACCCTCGGGGAGGGCTTCGAGCAGAAGGTCGTGACGCTCTTGAGCCACAACCTGGTCTTCAACGAAACCGTGAAGGCCTTCACCTTCAACGCCACTAAGGGTTATGTCGGATTCTTCGTGTGTTGCGTAGAAGTGCGCGCCAAGCCCATGGACCAAGCGCTCACGCTATTAGCGCGGGCCCTCGAGGACCCCACGTCCACTCCCAAGCCCAGCTCTTCGGAGCTCCCGGAGGGGGTCCGCGAGTACTTGAGGGAGCCTCACCCCAAGGTCGTCGAGGTCGTCAAGCCCGAGTACGAGAGGTGGTTTAGGGGGACTTACGGGAGAGGCGTCGACGAGGCGGGGCCCTTGGGGATAGCGGCCACGGCCGCTTACTTCGTCTACTCCGTCTACATAGAGTACGATCCCAGCAACATCCCCAGATCCATCGAGCAAGTCATCGAGTCGAGGCGGGGCGACTGCGACGACATGTCGAGGGTCCTCGTTGAGCTACTCAACGCTTACGGGATCCCGGCGGTGGTGGCGGGCGGGTACACCTACATCCGAGGCCTCAACCTGACGCAACCGATGGAGAACGTGACGTACAAGTACGTAAACGGCGGGCCCCATGCCTTCGTCATGGCCTACGTCCCCGGTGAGGGGTGGATATCCTTAGACCTCCTCGCTTACTCCTTGCTCGTGAACCCTTTCGCGTTCGAGGGCTACAGCAGGGAGACGAAGGTCGAGGAGAAGGCGGTCGAGGAACTGGTCAGCTTGCACCGATCCCTCAACGCCACGCAGGCCTTCGTGTTGTTGAGCAAGGGGGAGTTTGAGAAGCTAGTGGGCGAGCCGGTAACGCTCGAAAAGGTTGCGAGGCTCTTTTGGCAGGTGACCGGGATTGGGGAGACGGCGGCTACGATGCCCCAAGCCAAAGAGGTCGCAACGACGTCGTCAGAGGCCTGGTACGTTGTGGGAATCGTAGCAGTGCTTGTCCTAATCGCTATCGCTTCAACGACGCTCATAAAGAGGTCGTTCAGCCAATGGTTTTCGCCTCGAAGGACGGAGAAAGCTTATTAGCCTCCCTTTTCGAGGCTCCGACGCATGACGTTTTGCCCATGAAGCCCTCTCGTGGCGAGAGGAACTTTGAGGAGCAGGACGTTACCCCGAACCTCAATTCAGTCAATTGCACGATCGTGAGCTCCCGCCGCCGAGGCTTAGGCACGAGTACTGCGATGAGAATCGGTGCTTTAAACCTCTTAGCCCAAACGATGAAGGCCTTCCATTGAAGGCGCTAACGCGCCTTTATTAAAGGGCCAGCCGCCTTAAGGCTCGAGGTGAAGGCGTTCCTTGTCTAAAGTCGAGAAGTTCGCCAAGAAGTGGGAGAGGCAACTGAAAGAGCCAGCGGCTTCTAGGATAAAGTCGGCGATATTCCCCGACTCCCCCCTAAAGCGCAAGATAGACCTGGCTAGGACGAGGCTGAAGATGCAGGTGGACAAGCTCGATCAAGTCAGCGCCAGAATGATGGAGAGGGACAAGGGCCTCTTCAACAAGGTCGTCGACGCCTTCGCCAAGCACGACATGGACAGGGCTACGCTGTACGCGAACGAGCTGGCGGAGCTCAGGAAGATGAGCAAGATAATACTGTTCAGCAAGCTCTCGCTGGAGAAGGTGCTGCTGAGGCTGGAGACCATAAGGGACGTAGGGGACTTAGTAGTGGCAATGGCCCCAGTCATAGGGGTCGTGAGGGCCGTGAAAAGTAGCTTGGCTGGCATACTACCGGACGCGGAGCGCGAGCTGGGCGAGCTGGCCGACGTCTTGGGCGGCTTGGTCTCCGACATGGGTGAGCTGACAGGCTACTCGCCGACCATGGAAGCCAGCGAGGAGGCGCAGAAGATATTAGAGGAGGCAATGACCATCGCCGAGCAGAGAATGCGCGAGAAGCTACCCGAAATATCGGCAGGGGCCCCCGTCTCTGACAAAGAGAAGACCTCAAAATGAGTATTGCACAAAGCACGGAAATGGTCCAGTTTTCAAGCTCTTTCATCTCACAATTTTTTAGACCCATATGAGTTAGGGCCATGAGGTATCGTAGACCTCCGCACGTTCCAAGAGGATGAGGTGTTTTGAATTACAAACGAAGCAGTTATGGGGTTTTGTAGGTCCAAGACGATCTCTAGACTTAAAGACTTCTGAGGGCGATGGTCGCCTCAAAACGCTCCCCGACACAGTAGTTGAACGTAGCCCTTCCAGCGCCGCGACCGACGAAGGGAAAACGCATATAAGCCTATGATGCGACAATCAACGCGTGATCAGGCTGGACGAGTACCTCGGGATAGTGATAGACGACGAGTACAACTTGATCGTAGAGGGCGAGGTCGTGAAGCCCAGGGCTCGAAAGAAGGGGGAGATGGTCGCGGTCCTGTGGAAGGCCGATGGTCCCGACGAGGACATGTACTACATGTACAGGGAGGTCTTCTTGAAGAGGCACAGGAGCTTGTTCGAGGAGCACAGGATAAGGCACGACGTGACGCTCATCCCGAGCAAGAAGGTCAATGGCGAGTTCAACAAGACCCTCGGCCACTACCACACAGGCGACTACCCCGAGATCTACGAGGTCTTGAGGGGCGAGGCCTTGTTCTTGATGCAGAACAGGGACTACAGACGATTGATAATCGTTGAGGCGAGGAGGGGGGACCAAGTCCTGATCCCCCCGAACTACGGGCACGTGACGGTCAACGTCGGAGAAGAGCCCTTGATAACGTCTAACTTAGTGTTCTGGGACTTCGAGTCCGACTACGGGCCCTTCTTGGAGAAGAGGGGAGCCTTGGTCTACGTGACGGAGCAGGGCTTGGTGAGGAACGAGAACTACGGCTCGGACTTCGAAATCATAAAGCGGAGTGGCAAGAGGCTGTTCAGCTCCAACATCTACGAGGAGTTCGTGAAGGAGCCTGGGAAATTTGTATTCTTAAGAGAGCCCGAGAAGACGCCATCATCTCTCACCTGAATTCGAAGATTAAATTCTGGAATGTGAGGTCGATGGGCTTAAGTCCTTGCGCATCACTGTCACTAGGCTAGAGCGTAAGGACGCCACATCGAAGTACTTCCTCAGGACTCTCAGCTCGCCAGCAAGCTGACCGTAAGCCAATCGGTCAAGGGGTACTCCTTGTAATCGGGTATGACGATTCAGCCCATAGACTTCACCAGGCAAAGCCCTTGATCTTTACCTTGGCGAGCGGTATGGTTAAATTGGACATTTAAAATTGAGTGTTGAGAGTGGTGTACGTGGGCGTAGTCAGGCAGGAGCTGCTTGTTAAAGGTGATAAGAGGGAGAAGAGGCTTAGCGTCTTGTTTGATAGTGGTGCATCTAGGTCTCTCGTCAAGAGCGATGTTGCAATGGAGCTCTCCACTCCGAGGAAACTGCTCATTCCAAGAGAGTTCGTGGTAGCTGATGGGGATAAAATCGTCTGCGACCTTTTCTGTGAGTTGATCGTCGAGATCGAGGGGAAAGAGATAGGGATCGAGGCATTCCTAGTCGATAAACTGCCAGTTCCTTTAATCTTCGGGGCATTGGATATGGAAGCCTACGGAATTAAGCTCGACCTAGCCAAGAGGAGGCTCGACCTATCGGAATTCACGGGATACATGCTAGCTCTTTAAAAGGATGGAGAGCCTCTTTTATTTAAAGCGAGCCAAAGACAGGCGTGAGAATCAGAAGGCAGAAGGCGTCTATTTTGCTCCATTTCTTTGGCTTTAAGGTCCTACCAATCTCTTTCTCGTTCCATGAGCTCGAGGTACACGCTCATGAGCCCTCTAGCCCTTTGAGGGAGGATGAAGAGCACCTGGACGGCCCGTTATACGCTGGGCTAGCACTGTAGAGGCACTTAAGCGGGTTCCTGGCGTCCTCTTGGAGGCTCGACGTCATGTACAAGTTCACCTGCGACTTCGTAGGGTAATGTCATCAAGGATTAGGAATTAATTATTCTATTCAGCAGCAATAGAGCGAAGGCTGGGGGCTTCGACCTCGGCCCCGCGTAGCCGAGCTCGCATACCTCTCCTCAACATGATAGAGGGCTGGACTCGTGAATAGTTATGATGAAATTCCAACAGGGCTTAACTAAAAGCCCCAGATGGGCAGGGTGAGCGCGTACTGTATCGCTAGCGACGCAACGACGTAGGGCACCGAGTACCTTAAGAAGGCCTTGGGGGAGACCTTGTAGCCCTGCTTTTCCGCTATGGCCACGGCTACGTATAAGGCTGGGGCGGCCGCCACCGTCATGTTGCTGGCCAACGTGGCCGCCCACGCCATGCCCCAGTAAATCGGCCACGCGTTCATGGAGGCCATGGTAGCCGCTTCGTGGACCACGCTCAAGAACGTCAAGAACAAGGCGTCGTGCTCGACTACTGTCGAGAGAAAGGCCACTAGCCAGTAGAAGGTTGTATAAGGCAAGGGCGGTGCGCTGTTCAAGGTCGGCAACAGGTCACGCGCTATCTCGCTGAGGACCCCGGCCGACTCTAAACCCCCGACCAAGCCGAAGAGGGCGGCGTAAAACAGCAAAGCCTTCCACTCGACCCTCTCGCTGAATATCTTTTCGAAGGAGGGCGCATCTTTCCACGAAGTTTTAGACCTTCTAAGCACTTCTACGGCGAACGCCAACGCCGTCGCCCCCGCCACGGTTATGAAGCCGAGGGGGATGCCGAGAATTGGGCGAATTGCCATGCAGAAGACCGTCGCGGCGAATGCGGCCACGCTCAAGAGGAGGAAGCCCCGTTGCCACTTGGGCCTCTCAAGCTCGTTGGCCCGTCCCACAGCGGAGCTCAACTCCTTGGGCTCCTTACGCACGAAGAGATAGTACATGATCGCGGAGGTCGCGAGAAACGTGATCGTCAACAGGGGGAAGCTCGAAGGCCTTCCCTGATGCCAAACGAAGTCCAGGAACTCGGCTTTGGCTATGCTGTGGAGAAGCTGCGGCGGGAGGTCGCCCATCAGTAGCGCGGTTCCCATGAAGTTCGCCGAGAACCCTATCAGCAACGCGGCCAGCACCGGGTTCGCTTTCGACCTCCTAGCCGCCTCTATGGTTATACTGCCGAAGAGCAGTATAACCAGCACGTTGTCCACGAACATCGACACGAACCCGGCCACTATCGCCATTGATATGAGCAACGCATGGTAGCTCTTGCTCCTGCGGGCGATTGCGGACACGATGACCTCGGCCACCCCGCCTTCTATCATGTAGGCGGTAATAAGCCACATGCCGAGCAGTATGAAGATCACGTTCCAGTCCACGGCGCGGAACGCCTGCTCGGGGGAGTAGCTCGTGAACAATATCATGAGCAAAAGGCCTATGAGCGCGGAGACGCCTTCGTCTATGACCCTCGTGATTATGGCCACCACGGCCGCCACGAATATCGCGATCGCCAGCCACTCCAAGTATCATCCCCTTCTCCGTCGAGGCCCTTGCCTTGAGAAGGCAGTCCCAGATACAATGGCTCAGAATTTAAAAGTTTGCTCGAAGCTATTGCACGCGATCAAAAGAGGTCGCTTTGTCGGGAATCTTACGGTAGGCGACGAGGTGTCAATAAAGTGGCCACGACAAGCTCGGCAAGTACGTGCAGATCCCGAGCGCTTGAGGACCTGCGCGCATTCTCGTATGCTAAAAAATGATGATGGAGTTTTGCGCAGACCCTCAGCAGGGGAGGAACGTGTAGCAAAGTATCCCTAGTACTGCCCATATAAATCCTGCCAAGAAGCCGAAGCCGAAGATCTTTCTGAAATCCATTCCCACAACGCTTGCAGCGACGATGTACCAGAAGGGTGACCATAAGTTCCCCTGCTGATCTCCTACTCCTAGCGATAGCAGCCCCCTCTGATAAGACACTCCGACTGCCTCGGCTGATTTGACAGTGATCAAGCCTTGAATGATCCATTGGCCTCCGCTTGATGGCACGAAAATAGCCACGATCGTTCCTGCCACCCACATGAGGAACGGATACGTCAGAGGAGTGGCGATAGCTCCGATCGCGCCTGAGATCATGTAACCGAGGGGTGTGTACTGGAAGATGCCGCCTATCCCTGCATAGACGTTGTAGATTACCAGTATTGGCCACACAGCCCTCACCGAGTCGGCAAGGGCTCTGCTAAAGTTATAGACGTTGCCATGCAATAGTAGTGCGAGCATGAAGAATACGGTGTTTATGGTGTTGATTCCGAAGGTCACCTTGAGTATGGCTTGCTCATAAATGACCCACGTCAATAGGAATAAGGCTAGTAATATAGCGACGACCCGGCTTCTCTCTAATCTTTGAGAGAACGTTAACTTTTCAGGTATACCCCCACCATCAGTTGCCGTAAGTAGTGTGACTGCTTTTACTGCCTCAGGATATTCGCTTATCGCTTTAGGGACGCGCACCCCCTTATGCACTAATATGCCATAGATGACGAATGCGATGGTTGCTGTGATGGCGAACGTCACGCCGGCCGGCGACCAGATAGTGGTCGTAAGAGGCATGACCCCTGTTATTTCCTCCAAGAAATGTCCCTTTGAAGCAACGATCAACGGCGCGCTACTAGATATACCCAGTTGCCAGATTGAGTGCGCTATATACGCGCTCGCCAAGGCCACTAGGAAGTCGACCTTGACGCCTTTTCTCTCACATGCCATACAGACTATTGCTGCAAAAATCGGGCCGAGTATGACAGCTAATCCCCAGTGGATGTATCCGAGTATTGCTGTTATGATTACTATGAGGGCGATGGCCTGTGCTGGGCTCTTCGGGAGCAACGCAAGTCTATCTAAGGCCCTCCTCAATAACGGAGCTCTAGCCAAGACCCCTCCGAAGAGAGCTATGAGGCTCATCTGGGTCACGAACGCTAGTAGCATCCAAAGGCCTTTGTAGAACGCATCGAGTATCCCATCATAGCTCTTTCCTGCGTATGTCACTTTTCCTACAATCGGTATGCCTAGTGCCAAGCCCAATATCACAATGAAGATTAGCATGAATAAAGACGCTGTTAAGGCATCAGGTATAACTGCCTCGAAGGTCTTAGCGAATCTTTCGACAGCCGATCCCTTCTCACTAGCCGACTTCTCCGTTTTCACAAGGCCCCCCTCCTATCTTCGTTTTGGCTAATTGGCTAGAACTTATATTTATTCTCATTTTGGCGCACTTTTTAAGACTTGTGGTGCGGAGGAGTTCTACTCTAGGGCCTTTCTAGCATGGAGTTGCCGAATTTATTATTGAAAATGTGTTGTTGTAGTTAAAATATAAAAAATATTTAGAGGCTTGCGCATTCATAGCAAATGCGAATAAAGTGGATTCAAGGAGGTAGTTGTATGAAGGTTCCTTAACAAAAAGCAACTTTGCAGTAGGCTAGAAGGCTTCGAATGGCGTAATAGTCTTCCTCCTAGCAAGGGTTTAACTTCATAGCATAATGCACATGATGTCATAAAAAGGACATGGCTTCAGCTTTTAACAAGGCTGTCTATTTCAAATTACATGCCTCTTTATTTGTCTTTTCTTCCTACTACGAGTTTCCCCTTATAAGCCTGATATTTGCTCTTCCTGCTCTTTGGATAAAGATAGAAAGGCTGTGATAGAGTTTGCTAAGAAAACGTAATAGAAATTAATCCTCCCTTATTCCATTCCATGGAAACGCTCTAAAGGACAAATAAAAGGAATAAAGGATAAAAGTGCACTACATTACTTCTTGCGTCGTAGCGCTATCGCGCCTAATATGCACATCGCAATCATGAAGTAAAACATGTAGCCTTCCCAGCCCATCGACCACTCCCATGATATCATCGGTACCCGCACCTCTTCTTAGTTCTATGCTCGGCAACTTTTTCCGCAACCCGCGCATCTATTCCTATCAACGATAAGGGGCATCATCACTCCCCCGCAGAGCCTCTCCGACTATAAGACCGTATGATATTGCAAAGCTCGTATGCGTGCCACAAATATAATTGCCATCCCTGAAGAGCCCACCGGTCGCCAGCTCTCCGACAGCATATAGCCCTGAAACAGGCCTTCCGTCCACATCTAGTACTTGACCCCTCGGATTTATCATCACTCCACCCCTCGTTGAGGTAAGCCCCGAAATCCCTTTAATTGCGTAGAAGGGGTGGTTGTTCTATCGGGACTGCTGGCTTGTCCAGGAGCAAGCATTTCCTTCTCCCAAACTTCCTATCGTAACCGTACTTCTTAAGGTCCTCATTGTACTCTTTTACCTCCTTGATAAGGTTCTCTGGAGGTACCTCTATCTGCTTTGCTAACGCCTCTAAGTCATCAGCTTTATATAGCTTGAAGACGTCCCATACTACCTGAGGGACCTCGCGTGTTATTATGTCATATACTCTTTGATCGAAGACGACAAACGATATGGCGTAAGGTTGGAGGAAGCAGGCCTCACCCACGGTTGGGAATAATTTCTCGTCTTCGTTCACGAATCTCAATCCATGTTTATTAACTAGAATGGCTCCTGACCACCATATCGATAGGAAGTGCGAAAGCGGATGCCTGGTGTTGTAGTCCAAGGGGATTGATGCATATACGTGAGTTGCTGGGTATCTTAGGGAACACCTATGCGCATTAGTGCCTTAATCATCTCGCCCGTATGTCCTCGCGCTTCAGGAACACAGAGGGAGGCATGCCTGTACGATCCAAATTCCCATACTAGCATAGGATTGTCTAAAGTGGCCCCCGACGCTAATACGACGGCTTTCTTAGCCATGAAGTTGACATACTCTCCACGTTTTACTCTGACCTTCACGCCAACGACCCTTCCACTAGTTGGATCCCTATATATGTCCACAGCCTTGTGCTTAAAGAGCATTTTTACGCGCGCTTCTTGAGCTGCCTTGTGCAACGCCTTCAAAGCATCGACTCCAGAATATACATGACCTCTAGGACGAGAAGCTCCAGCCGTAAGCTGGACGCCTAAACACTTCGCACCATATTGCTCAAGGAAGGGGTATATCTCCGGGGTCTTCTTGCAATAATTTTTGCGACCTCTAAACCTATAGGGTTAGCAGGCTGGCATACCTCTACGAAGTCCTTGGTACATTATTTCAGGCGAGTCTTCTATTCCCCTTTTCTTCTGAAGCTCGGTGCCAGCTTGGTTTATCCAGCCAGCCATTCTCGTAAGGCTCCCTGAAGGACTTGGCATCTGCTCCACTACGATCACATCAACGCCCCCTATAGCTGCGGCATAGGCACATGGCAAGCCTGAGTTCCCTGCCCCAATGACGATTACTTCAAAGCGATCATCCCACTTTTCTGGAAGTCCCATATCTCAACCACTTAAGAAAGATGAGCTCTAGAGAAAAGGCTTAATAAGATTTGCGCTCGGATAAATGATCTGAGGTGTTAGTCGTATTGAAAACTCTTTGGAGGCCTGGCTACGGCTTAACGGTTGATAGAATCATTAAGACCAGCCTCGCTCGCGATCCTAGCAGGGAGATAGTCTACAGGATTACCACTGGTGAAATGATAGAGAGATACGACTACGCTAAGGCCTTTGATAGAATGAACGCTCTTGCAAGTGCCCTGGCAGCTCTCGGCGTCGAGAGGGGCGATAGGGTTGCCACTCTTGACTGGAATACTCACTGGCATTACGAGTCCTACTTCGCCATACCGATGATGGGGGCCGTTTTGCACACCGTCAACGTTAGGCTCTCTCCCTCCGAAGTGGAGTACATAATGAACCACGCTGGAGACAAGGTCGCGATAGTGCACTCAGAATTCGTGAAGCTGATGGAGATCGTGGCCCCGAAGGTTAAAAGTCTGGAGGCCATAATAGTTGTCGATGCCGAGACGGTACCCGAGAAGATAGGGGGCATTAAGGCATATCACTACGAAGACTTGGTAAAGTCGTATAAGGGTAGGTTTGAGTGGCCGGAGCTCGACGAGAACGAAGTCGCGGCGATGTGCTACACTAGCGGTACTACAGGGATGCCCAAGGGCGCCTACTTCACGCACAGGATGATAGTCCTGCACGCCCTCTCTCTAGCACTTTTCTGCGCAATGTCGCCTCTCATGGAGCTCAGGGAGGATTCGACGTACCTCCACGTAGTACCCATGTTCCACGTCTTCTCGTGGGGCTTCCCCTACGCGACGACCCTCATCAATGCTAGGCAGGTGTACCCGAACAGATACACGCCGAGGGTCCTCTTAGACCTCATAGTTAAGGAGAGGGTCACGCACACGTCAGGGGTTCCAACAGTACTCTACATGCTTTTAACGGATCCCGAGAGCCCTAAGTACGATCTCACAGGCCTAAATTACCTCGTTGGTGGCTCAGCCATATCGAAGGGCTTGGCCGAGATGGCCAGGAGGAGAGGTATGAGAGTCATTCAGGGCTATGGGTTAACGGAGACGGCTCCTTGTCTGACGTTCGGTCTCGCACCAGCGAAGTTCCTGGAGTCTCCTGAGCTGGAGGATCTCACTAAGAGGACTGGGTGGCCCCTTCCTCTCGTCGAGCTTCAAGTCACGGACTCCGAGGGTAGGCCTGTTCCAAGAGATGGCAAGACCATGGGCGAGCTCGTCGTTAGGGCTCCTTGGATCACTCCTGAGTACTACAAGGATCCTGCTAAGACCGAGGAGGCTTGGAGAGGAGGCTGGTTCCATACAAGTGACATCGCTGTCTGGTTCGAAGACGGCTCTATCCAGCTAATGGATAGGGATAAGGATGTCATTAAGAGTGGTGGAGAATGGATCAGCAGCGTTAGGCTCGAGAGCGCCATAAGCACTCACCCCGGCGTGTCCCAGGTCGCCGTCATAGCCATTAGAAGTAAGAAGTGGGGCGAGAGGCCCGCAGCGATGATAGTCCCCAAGCCCGAGTGGAGAGGTAGAATCACCCTAGATGAGATCAGAAGGCACCTCGAGGAAAACTACGTCAATAAGGGCTTGATGCCGAAGTGGTGGCTACCAGACTTAGTCTTCGAGGTTGAAGACTTGCCATTGACGAGCGTCGGCAAGATAGCTAAGAGGGTTCTGAGGGATCAGTACAAGAGCGTAGAGCTGGACTAATCTACGAGGTCGCGGGCCTGCGGCCTTCCAGAGGACGTAGCTTCGCCACTCTCATCGACCTAGACGTTATTTTCTTAAAATTCATCAGTCCTTAGGCTTATGAACACTAGGTTGCGCCCGCTTTAATGCCTTCAGTGCCCACGGTCTATTACCCGTAATGGTGACGATGTCGCACCTTTTTGTTAGCGCGCCTCAGACTTACCTCTGATAGGTGTAAACCCTCCGCCTCCCTGCGTAGTAGCCCGGCCCTAACCGTTCGTCTCGAGGCGAGGATAGTACTTCGGGTCCTGCACTTCACCGCGATCGACGCCACCACCAAATGGTTCACCAACCACTTTCAAGCAACGCAAGTTATATTATGCAAAACCACTTACGCTAATATCAAGGAGCTGGGGGTTCTACCAAGTGAGTTTTAGGGTAAAGAAGGTCGCGGTGCTGGGCGCCGGGACCATGGGCCACGGTATTGCTCAAGTCTGCGCTCGAAGTGGCTACGAGACCGTCATGGTCGATATCAAGCCTGAGGTGCTAGCAAGGGCTCTTGACAACATAAGAAGGGAGCTAGAAGTCTTCGTCAATAGAGGACTCATAAATCAGAATGACGTGGAGGACGTGTTATCGAGGATATCGACGGAGCTCAGCATCGCGAAGGCCGTGAGAGACGCCGATTTCGTGATAGAGTGCGTCGTCGAGGACCTCGAGGTCAAGAAGAAAGTCTTTAAAGAGGTCGACGAAAATGCTCCTTCTCATACCATCATAGGGACGAACACCTCGACGATAAGCATAACTGAGCTAGCTAAGGTTACTCGCAGACCGCAAATGGTTTTGGGGGTTCACTTCTGGAACCCCCCGCACCTAATGCCGCTTGTCGAGATAGTCAGGACGGAGTTTACGTCAGATACGGTTGTGGAGACCGCTAGGAAGTTCGTTGAGAGCTTGGGGAAGGTCCCCGTGCTATGTAAGAAAGAGACCCCTGGCTATCTCGGAGTTAGGCTTCAAGCGGCCATAGTCTTGGAAGCCGTCAGAATGTTGGAAGAAGGCGTGGCATCGGCCGAGGACATAGACGCCGCGGTCAAGATGACCCTCGGCCTCAGATATCCAATACTCGGACCTCTACAAGTAGTCGACTTAGGAGGCGTAGACGTGTTCTACTACGCTTACAGCTATCTGTATAACGTGACGAAAGAGGAGAGGTTCAAGCCACCCAAGATCTTTAAGGAGATGATCGAGAGGAACAAGCTAGGGATAAAGACCTATGAAGGTTTCTACAAACACACGCCAGAGCAAGTAGAGAAGATAGTGAAGCCGAGAGATGTGTGGTTAATGGATCAGCTAATAAAGAGGGGCTTCTGAAGGTAAAGAGGTAACGCCCGCTTGAGCCAGACAAAAGTGCATGAAAAAAAAGATGGCTAGACTCACACCCTTGGCTGATAGCACGATCGAGCGCGTATGCCATCTCTTGGGCCTTGCGAACTTCACGCGTTCGTCGGGTGACCCTAAAAGCTCGACGGCCTTGAAGAGGTTATGGAACGTAGTACGTAAACGAAGTCTACGCATTTTTATCTCGCCTCTACTTCACGACGCAATTAAAACTCTACGATACTCCTTTAGCTTGTCTGCTCTTTCCGTCTCCCTGTCTCGTCTAAGGATTATCTTGACTGTCCACCGAGAACCCTTTCCGATCACATGCAAACATTTATCCCGCGTAAGAAACGAGGCGCTTCCATTCTCTCAAGTCTAAAGCATCTTGAGTTGCGACGATTGTAAATTGACAGAGACCTCCGCATTAGGCCTCGCACTCAAAACCAACTTCATAAGCTTTCCTTGTATTTCGTCTTTCGAACGTTTATCATAGTCTTTTTTCAAATGACTTTTTCATATTTAAGCTCTACGATGTAAAACGTGACGCAAACCAAAGTACGCCTTTTCAGGTACTTACTGATGGGCATGTCCAGGCGATCGAGGAGCGATCAAGATATTGAGGGACTTGACTGCAAAGACTGTCGCACTACGTAGATAATGACTTTTTCGAAGTACTAAGGGAACTAAGGGTTCGTTTCTTCGCGGAATTTCTAGCTGATTTGTTTTAGATAAAACTTTTATACACCGCCATGGCTAACACTATAAGGAGGCGTATGAGGAAAGTGCGAATTATCGATTTAAGCATACCGTTGGAGCACAATTCCTTGACCGACCCGGAGCCTTACAGGCCTAAGATAAGGTACATAGACCATCGAGAGGGGGCCGTTCACATGCAACAGCTGCTCGGAGTTGACCCCAAGGACTTGGTGTACTCCGCTGGACTGGGATGGTCTATCGAAGAGATAACCGCCATCACGCACACGGGCACGCACCTAGACGCACCGTGGCATTACCACCCCATGTCTGAGGGCAAGCTCGCAAAGACCATAGATCAAATACCCCTAGAGTGGTGCTATTCCGACGGCGTAGTCTTAGACTTCAGGCACAAGAGGCCGGGGGAGTACATAACGGTCGAGGACGTGAAGGAGGCGTTGGACAAAATTAAGTACACGATAAAGCCCTACGACATAGTCCTCATAATGACTGGGCGCGACAAGTACGCGGGCACGCCGGAGTACTTCGAGCAGCCCGGGATGTCGCGGGAGGCCACGCTCTGGCTCGTCGAGCAAGGCGTCAAGGTCATGGGGATCGATGCGTATACGTTCGACAGGCCCTTCAAGTACATGGCCGAGGACTACAGACGAACCAAGGACGGGAGGGTTATATGGCCCGCGCACTTTGCAAGCATAACGAAGGAGTACTGCCATATCGAGAAGTTGGCTAATTTAGATAAGATCCCAAGGCCCTACGGGTTCAAGGTGGCGTGCTTTCCGATAAGCATAAGAGGGGCCTCTGCTGGCTGGTGCAGGGCCGTAGCGATTATCGAAGAGGAATGATCACCTCGTGAAATGATGTACCTTGTAGTTTGGGCACGCAAGGGCTATCAATGACATCCCAAGAACACCAAAAGTCTGGGGAGAAGGCAAGGTCCTGCTTTATCGATTTCTAATCTTTTCTTTTACTACTTTGCTAAAGGCGTCAGTTCGATGATGTGCCTACGCATTGGGGCTGCTCGTGGATCAGCAACTGAAGCACTCTAAGCAGGACGAAAGTCTGAGCAAGGCCTGCAAAACTTTAATAAATAAAAAGGTTTTGGAAGCGAACTTCATCCCTGCAATAGTGGCCTAAGTCTTTCGAGGACCTCTTTGCCTTTGCTGGAAATCAGCACCCTCCTCCTCAGTATCCCTCGTTCGGTGAGCAGTCCTAGGCGTATGAGGTGGGTTATGCTCGCCGCGCACTCCATCACTGGACGCCCGGCGTACTTCTCGAGTTCGCTGGCGATGATCCTGCCCTTTTTGTCTATGTAGTCGAGGACTTTCAGATCTAACGGGCTTATGTTGTTGGCCGCGAGCTCCATCTCTTGAGGCGAGAGAGCTCCGAGAGCCTTTTTGCCCTCCTCAGTTATTTGGAATGAGAACATCTTAGCTCCGTAGCTCCCCTCTCTACGGATGAGCCCTCGAAGCTCCAACTTCTCTATTATTGGCGCGATAGAAGAGAGGTCTGCTCCGAGCACGTCAACGATTTCTGCGCAATAGTTGTATCCGAAGTAAATCAGTTTAAGAACCTTCAGTTCCTCGTCGGTGAGCTTCGCTTCGTTAGGCTCGTTATCTGCGACGGCAACCCGTGGGCGAGGCTTGGTGACAGCGCTTATCAGCAACGTTGGTATTAACGTCGAAACCGCTGATATTATTCCGATGTGCGCCACTGTGGCAACTAGGTTTGGCATCCCGGGAATGAACTGTGATAGCGTCCAAATGATTCCAACTGCTAGCCCGCAGAGCGCTCCGTAAAACGCCCCGGTGCTGTTGACCCACCTCCTGCTAACCACTCCTAAAATGAGGAGAACGCCGAGCGGCGTTAGGAATGAAGTGGCGAAGGCGAATAGGTACAGCACGCCTCCGGGATAGAGTGTTAACCCCCAGCCAATCAACCCCATTACGAGCAACAGGATCCTCGAGGGCCTCAGGAGCTCTTTAGGCGTCGCTTTCGGTTTAAACCATCGCTGGTAGAGGTCGCGGAGCGCCGTGGACACCGTCGCTATCAGGTAGTCCCCACCAGTCGACATCCCAGATGATAGGGCGGTGATCATGCAGATGACCGAGAGCCAGAGCGGATAGAGCATGCTCATGTAGCCAAAGGAGCCCTCTGGCGGCACCTTCTTCAAAACCTCCGGTCCGTTGACGGCTATGTTGTATAGCCCAGGCAGGGCTAGTAGCACGCCGTCGAGCACGAAAAGCGTTAACCCTGCGGCAATGAATGACCACTTAGCTGATTTCTCGCTGCGGCTGGCGGCCACCCTTATGAAGTAAGCTTGGTTACCCCATACGAGCCCTATCGAGAACAAGACGGCAGCCGTGAGGGCGCTCGGCCATATCAATGATGTGACGGGCATGGTACCTCTGAGCCCGCTGATCAATGGGTCGCCCCAAGGCCACCTGCTACTGATGAAGTCCCAACCTCCATAGGTTGCAACGAGGTAAATTGCCATTATTGGGATTATTACGACGGCGACTAGTGTTTCGATGAAGTCGGCAACGCTGACCCCCCAAATGCCCGCCAAGTACGCGTAAGCCATTACTATTACGAAGCCTATGCTCACGCTCACGTAGAGCGGCCACAAAGTGTATCCGCTCAGAGTTACGGCGAATGATAGTATGTTATTGCCCACTATTCCAAGCATTGCTATGAGAGCGGTAATGGAGAGGACCAGTCGAGTCCTTCTGTCGTAGCGATACTCCAAGAACTCTTGGATCGTATAAGCTCCGCTACGCCTGAACATCGAAGCGAAGATAACGCCGTATAACAGAACGCCTAGGATTGAGTAGAAAATGTTCCACGTTATGGATCCCAAGAAGCCGAAGAGTATTGGGAACAGGCCGCCGTAGGCTATGGCCGTGCCGGCATATCCGATCGCCGAAATCGAGAACCAGTTGACCCATGCGCTCACTTCTCTCCCTGCCAATAAGTAGTCGCTGGACGACTCTATCCACCTGCTTAGCCGCTGGCTGATGATTATCATTATGGCCGAGTAGATCACGAAACCCGCTAGGACTATCTCGATCATTCTACACCATCCCCTTGGTTCTGGGTTTATAGAGAAGGTAAGGTCATCGCATGCTATTTAAGGCTTTCTCAAAACCTATCATCTCCATCTAACCATCAATGGCGCTCATTCATGAGACTTTGCCATGTATAGGCTAGATGGTCGTGCAAAGGCAGAAGTTTTTTAACTTCGTAGCATAACTTTATAATGGTGAAGACGATGTCTTGGAACTTTAACGACATGCGCGAGTGGATCGAGAGGGTGCGGAGGGGTGACGTGCCCCCTCTCATAATAACAGTCGCGATAACCGGTGGGCTGCAGGGCAAGGAGCTCAACCCCAACCTCCCCGAGAGCCCCGAGGAGCAGGCTCAGCAGACGTACGAGGCATACAAGGCTGGGGCCTCGATGGTCCACATACACGTTAGGGACCCGAGGACCAACTACGCTACGCCGACGTCCGATCCAGCCCAGATAAGGCTCGTCAACAAGAAGGTCAGGGAGCTCTGCCCCGACATAATAATAAACAACTCCACCGGCATAGGCATGTACACGTCCCTCGAGGACAGGCTGAAAGTGCTCGAAGCCGACCCCGAAGTTGCTTCCCTCAACGTAGGGCCTGTCGCTTGGAGGACGGTGCTGAGGAGGAGGGAGCCTTTGAGGAAGCAGGACGAGCTGATAGACGGTACGTGGCCCCCCAACTTCACTTGGAGGGAGGCCGAGGTCCTAGCAAAGAGGATGCTGGAGAAGAACGTGAAGCCCGAGTTCGAGGTCTACCAGCAGGGCCACTTCCACGTGGTCTACCACCTGATCGAGAACGGCTTGGCCAAGGAGCCCCACCTAATCCAGCTCGTGCTGGGGGTGCCGGGCGGAGAGCTGCCCCACTACAAGAACTTGATAAATATGCTCGAGCACCTGCCCCCCAAAAGCATCCCATTCGTCATAGGCATAGGCCCCTTCCAGACGCCTCTAGTCACCATGGCGATAGTCATGGGACTTCACGTCAGGGTGGGCATGGAGGACAACGTGTTCTACCGAAGGGGGGAGCTTGCGAAGAGCAATGCCCAGCTAGTCGAGCGCGTCGTGAGGATAGCAAACGAGGTCGGGAGGCCCGTTGCCACGCCCGAGGAGGCGAGGAAGATGATGGGTCTACCCAAGGAGCCCAAGCGATACGAGTGAGTAACGACAAGCACGGCGTGCAGGAGAACTCGGCTTCAATGATCACGTCGCTATGGGCATATACTCCATTTTTGATTTAAGAAATGGCTTGCAAGGTTACTCGTGTTAAAGATCGGGACGTACCCATTGCCGAGGAGCCTAGTCTTGCGATTGCTCGATATTGCGAAGACTTTGCTGGTATTTGAGGAGGTGGAGCCAATCGTCGAGGAGCAGATAAAGGTGATAGCGTTTGATTCTGGTAAGAGGTGCACCGTTAAGGGGAAGCTCACCGGAGATGTCCAGAGAGAGGGATCTTAACGTCGGTGTCGTCGCTGCATCAATAGCGAAAGCGGTGGGGATCAAATACGAACCCCTAGCGCCAGAGAGAAGGGCGATCATTGAGGAGGCCTCCAGGGTGACGCCTACGAGGAAGCTCACGATGTGCCCTGGA
>Ga0326760_1000401_pt1 | contig 23756 bp, 37 predicted proteins | sample GCREP_S_FD_207668 | JGI IMG/M metagenome (GOLD analysis project Ga0326760, IMG submission 207668) | Hot spring sediment microbial communities from Geyser Creek Basin, Yellowstone National Park, WY, United States - GCR.EP_S | ecosystem: Environmental > Aquatic > Thermal springs > Near-boiling... | reverse complement strand
GGCAGGAGGAAGGGAAAAGTAACGGAGCATTTTTCTTTTCTAGGTAACGAGAACCTCTTTTCAACAATTGTTAAGAGAACATTCACTTTTAACCCAAACCTTGTGGTTACGCTCGAGGTTTTTTACACCCACACCGGAAACGACGTTACTGCTTCTTATTTAGCGGAGATGCTTACCAAGTTTTTAAGCCTTTTCTAACTTCATATACCATGTAAGCAATTGGTATGAGAGGTACGTATAAGCAAGATGATTCTAGGGATAGATGAGGCTGGGAGAGGAAGCTTAATTGGCCCAATGATAGTCGCTGGAGTTGTTCTTGATGAGGAGAAAGAGAGGAGATTAACCGAGCTGGGGGTGAGGGATAGCAAGGCCCTTACGCCAAGAAAAAGAGCTAAGTTACTCCCAGCAATAGTAGATGAAGCCTACTTTCTCGAAGTCATACCCGTAGGCCCGGAGGATATTGATTTGTACAACCTGAACACCCTGACGCGGGACGCGATGGATACCATAATTAAAGATGCAGTATCTATGCTGGGCGAAGTAAGCCTCGTGATACTTGATAGAGTAGGTAAAAGCTACTCAGCAACAAGGATAATCAATGGCAGAAAAGTGAAGATAATAATGGAGGAGAAAGCCGATGCGAAGTACACCGTTGTCTCGGCCGCGAGTATTGTTGCTAAGGTTTTCAGGGATTGGTGCTTAAGTTACATACAGAAGGAATTCGGCTTATCGGGGAGCGGTTACCCATCGGATAACGAGACTGTTGAGTGGGTTAGGAACAACCTGGAGAAGCTCCCAAGATGGGCAGTTAGACACAAGTGGAGAACGCTTAGGCACATGGGGCCGTCAAGCTCCACTACCGGTTTTACTCTGGATAAATTTATGAGGGACGAGGAGAATGCCGACTAACCTCCCGCCTGAGGCTAGGGCTAAATGGATTAAGGTAATGGAGGCGAGAACGCTCGAAGAAAAAATTGCCGCCCTGGAGGAGTTCATCTCGGCTGTCCCAAAGCACAAGGGGACGGAGAACCTAATGCTATGGGCCACGAGAAGACTAAGCCAGCTGAAAGAGGAACTAGAAGAAAAGAAGAGGAGAAAAGTTGGTTCTGGGCCTAGGTTCTTTGTAGAGAAGGAAGGGTCAGCGCAGCTGGTGATGCTGGGCTGGCCTAGCTCTGGCAAAACGCTTCTTCTCGCTAAGCTAACAAACGCTAAGGTAGAAGCATCGCCTATTCCCTTCTCGACAACCCTGCCTCAGCCCGGCATGATGAAATTCGAAGATGTACTCCTACAGCTTGTGGATGCTCCCAGCCTGCCCTTCGGCCTAGGCGAAAAGGTTAGCTGGTATGGGAGGACAATAGGGCTGGCGCGCAACGCTGATGGCGTCATCCTCGTGGTTGACTTGTCAAGAGATGTTGACAAGCAACTAACATCTGCTGTCCAGGAGCTCGAGGAGAACGGTATCCTCCTCGGTAAGCGAAAAGCCGTGGTGAGCTTCACTAAGACCAGCGCTGGCGGTATAAACATCGTGGTCGTCGGGAGATTGATTGACGCTACGCCGGATGACGTGAGAAAGCTGCTACTGGACTACAGGATTCATCATGGAATAGTGAGGATTATAGGCGAAGCGTCAATAGACGACGTTGAGGCAGCTATTCTCGGCAACAGGGATTACAAGCCATCAGTAATAGTTGGGAACAAACTGGATATAGCTGGTCAGGACAGCGTCGAGGTCCTTGGTCAGTTAGCAAGAAAACTAGGCGCGCCGTACCTAGCTGTCTCGGCTCTACGAGGAGATAATTTATCTCTGCTTCCAAAAATGTGTTTTGAGAGCCTGGAGCTGATACGAATATACACCAAGCAACCAAGCGGCGAGGTAGCGAGGAAGCCCCTTGTACTGAGGAAGGGAGCAACGGTTCTCGACGTAGCAAAGGCCATTCATTCAAGCTTAGCTGAGAACTTCAAGTACGCTAGGATTTGGGGCCCAAGCGCAAAGTACCCAGGCGAAAGAGTAGGAAAAGACCACGTTCTGGAAGATGGAGACGTAGTAGAGATAAGAGCATAGCTAAACTTTCGTCTTCACAAGCGCAAAGTGTCATAGTCTATCGTAGTAAAGGTATTAAAAAAGGAGGCACCGTGAGCCCCAGGCCTCCGCCGCTCTACCAGGCTGAGCCACGGGCCCACTACGAATAAATAAAAAAGAATCCACTCCTTATAAACTTTACAGGTGAGAGCCTCGTCCTATTATAGCGGAGTGGAGTTCAGACTCTTCAGAGCGGGAGGAGGGGGGTCAGTGTTCAGTATCAAAACAAATACGCGGAGCTAAGCGCTCATGGAGGCTTGTATCGATGAGGAGCAGTAATCCATTTGATAGAAAAGGCTTAGCAGTCGTAAATTTGATTCTAAAGCCTATGCCGAAGCCTTCTTTGCTTCTAATCAAGAAGAGAGCTTTTCCAAATGACCCTTGGAGCTTCGATGTTGGTTTTCCGGGAGGCATGGTGAAGGAGGGCGAGGATCCTCTTTCAGCGTTGATGAGAGAAACAGAGGAGGAGACAGGTATTTCTCCATCCGTTCTTGAGGTATTAGCTCTTGTTGGTTTGGATAGACCAACAATTATGCCTCAAGTAATTATACGTGCTTATCTATCGCTACTTGTAGGTGAGCACGGCGATTTTAAGCTTGATTTATCCGAGGTCTCCGAGGCCTTCTGGGCTCCCCTAAGCGAAATTAGAGGGCCAGCCAAGATGTATCATCCATTCAAGAAAAGGGTTGTGGAGGCTTATGTTTACTCACATCACATTATATGGGGTGTTTCGAAAAGGATTCTTGAATCAGCTTTCCCCCTGCTCAACTCTCTAAGAATTAGAGGTGTTTCTAAGTGAGAATCAGAGCAGGTAGCATTGTGGTTGAGCCCTGGCTTAATCCACGCGAGTGCATCGAGTGTCTCGAGTCAAGGGGCTCCATCCAGCAGGTCCTGCTAGAACCAATAGTAGCTTACTCATCATTGTATCGTAAAGCCGAGCTGATAATCAAAAACATGTTGTTGGCTATTGGTCATAGAAGCTACATAATCATGAATGAATCAGACGCGATTGAATGCGGTTGTCTTTACATAAAAGTAGAGAAAGATGCCTGGGGAGAGGCGGAGGAATACACAAAAACACGTAATGGTGAACAGAAAATTGAGATGGCTTAAGAAAAGAGAGTTTATAATATACGCTCATCTCGCCCTAAGGCATGGGGGCACAGCCGTCAGCACGACAGACCTTGTCTACGAAGTAAAAAAGACCTTTGGAACCACGATAAGGACAGCGAAGAACATAGTTAAGAGGTTGATGCGAGCAGGATATATCGTGAAAGTGGATGCCAACAATGTAAGGGTTAGAACACTCGATGACTCCCTCACAGAGCTTGTAACTAGTTATGTAAGTAAGCGAAGAGAGAGACGCAAAGTTAACTTAGCTAATAGCTCCTAACTAAGCACGCATATTCCCTGGTTTTCATCATTGTTGTAGTAAAGTATTTTTTCACCAATCAAGAGATAGCCACCGCTGTTCGGCAAGCCTAGCTCAATTATGTCTCCTTTGCTTAGAAGCGTTGTATTCTCGATTACCTTTATCTCTCCATTTACTTCTCTGTAGATTTTGAGGGAGAGGGTCTCCCCTGTTTTTACGCTGAGTTTACCATTACTTATTGCAAGCATCAGTGCTTTTCCCTCACCACAGCTAAGTAGCTCCACGCCGGGGTTATCTTCATTATTACTTATTCTTTGCTGAAGACTAGCCTGCCAGGCGTTGATTATAGATAATGATGCAACAAGCATGGATATCAGTATTGCCTCCGCTAACAAGTTGTGTAGCCCCTTCACTGCCTAGGCCCCCAATACTTCATTTGCTCTTTAAAAAACGTGTATTACTAACGGAGTGCAGGTATGAAGGCATCGTCATCAATTATTGCTGGCTTAGTGCTTATTCTCTTAACACTATCATCGATCTTTGCTATAAGCACTCTTGAAGCTAGAATAATTCGTGATTTGCGAATAGAGGCCGACTTGCACCAGCTATCACTTGAGCAGAGGAGAATACAATCCACCCTGGTCATGGATGAGAGAAATGGATACGTCGTTGTGAGGGGCATTTCGCCGGGAGAAGTAAAATACCTGGTACTCGTGTCAGATAATGGCTCTCCAAGCATTTACGGCCCGCGGAGCTTGCAAGGCAGCGAGGGGGAGGTTTTCATACCTGCTCAATACTTGCTGAGTTCTGATAAAGCATTCATTGTTTTGAGAAACAACGTTGTCGTGGATTTGAGATACGTGGCGATGGAGGAGCAGGCGAGCGATATCGTAAGCCTCAGTCCAAGTATATTCACGCTTTTGTTAGCGAAGGGTCTAAACACTAGTGATTTGTACGAGTTGCTCGAGGAGCCAATCCATATGAGTGAGCCAATAGGCGTGAGCACTTCCTTGCCCATAACAGTATCCATAAAGTCGGAGAACACGAGTTACATTATTGAGACAACAAGCAGAGATTGCCCATTAGGGCTCGTGAGGGTGCTTTATTGGGGAGCCAGGACTGATTACCTAGTTAACGTGACGCTCGGAGACAGGGTTCTATATACGGATAAGGGCACCATCCAGTTCACATACACGGGTAGCGGGACAAGGTCAGCTTACAAATCGTTTCCATTGATTAATGGAAACGCGACCCTCCCCGGCCTCAACGAGTCAGTGGTTCTGAGCTTATCGCTAGAATCATTTATGGAGCTGATAGCAAGTAGCCCCTCGCCAATGGATTACTGCTCGAGTGCTTTCTACTACACGCAGCCATCGGTAGGCTTCAACGCCAAGCTAACGATAACGTTGAGCCTAAGCAATAACAAGACGGGGATATCAATCATACCGGAGGTAATGGACGCGTGGGTTAGGAAGCCGAGTTATTACAGCGAGACAAGGTCTCTCTACGGGTACTACGCGAAGAGCGATTCCATCTACATATACATGAAGAGCAACGTTATCTACACTTTTTACAGCAGTATTTATGGAACAAGCGTGGGGGGAGGAGAAATCAGTGTTTATTACCCGAAAATCAGGTTCTCATACGCAGTTATTAATTAGCGTTAAATTTGTAATAAACAATATGTTCTGAAGAAAGGCAAACCAGCGGGATTAACATAATATTTTTCTTTTATACATTACACAGTGGTGCCTCCTTTTTGGACGAGCTTCAAGGAATACCCCTAATGGATGACCTTCCCTTAGAAAACTCAAGAGTCCTTGTAAGGGTCGATTTCAACGTACCGATAGACCCTGTCTCGAAAGAAATACTCGATGACTCCAGAATAAAGGCTCACGTGCCGACGATCAGGGAGCTTGTTGATAAGGGATGCAAGGTCGTGTTGATGTCTCATCAGGGCAGACCGGGACTCGACGACTTCGTTGAGCTGAAGAGCCACGCGGAGAAGCTCTCTCACCACCTCAGCATGCATGTCAAGTGGGTGGATGACGTTATGGGACCGGCTGCCAGGGAAGCGATAAAAAACCTTGGTAGCGGGGAGGTGTTACTGCTCGATAACGTGAGGTTCTCCTCCGAGGAGAGCATAGAGGCCCCTCCCGAGAAGCACGCGCAGTCATACCTTGTCAGGAGGCTTGCCCCCCTCTTTGATTACTACATCAATGATGCTTTTGCTACTGCTCATAGAAGTCACGCCAGTATTGTTGGTTTCCCATACGTGCTTCCAAGCGCTGCTGGAAGGCTACTCGAAAAGGAGATAAAAGCCCTCAAGAAGGCCTTTGACCCCCAGGAGTCCCCGAAAATATTTGTTCTCGGAGGAGGCAAGCTTCACGATACAGTAAGGATAATCGAGTATCTATCGAAGAAAAAAGTTGCTGAGAGAATACTGACTACCGGTTTGGTCGCTGAGCTGTTTCTAGCGTCGAAGGGGGTGGATTTAGGCCCGAGAAACCTTGAGGTACTCGAGAAGACTGGGGGCTTATCGCTTATTCCCAGGGCTAAGAGGCTGTTATTGCAGGGCGCGCCGATCGAAACACCCATCGACTTCGTAACTCTAAGGGATAACGGGGAATTAGGGGAGGAGTACGTCGGAAATATTCGGGGCTTAATAAGAGATATAGGGCCTATGACCTCCAAGATTTATGCTGAGCTTATGAAGGAGGCTAGAATAATTGTTATGAGAGGACCGGCCGGAGTCGTTGAGGACGAGAGATTTAGGAAGGGGACGCTGAGGCTTCTGGAGGATGCTATAAATAGCAATGCCTTTGTCATCATAGGTGGTGGTCACCTGGGGATAATGGCTGATGAGTTAGGTTTATCTGGAAAAGCCGCCCACATAAGCACGGGTGGTGGAGCCTTATTGATACTCCTGTCAGGTGAGCCCTTGCCAGCTCTCGAGGCACTTAAGCTTTCAGGCAAGATGTTTCTCTATGGAGGTGGATTGTGATGAAGGTGAAAGTTGCTGTTAATGGATACGGAACCATTGGTAAAAGAGTAGCGGATGCAGTTTTGAAGCAGGATGACATGGAACTGATAGGGGTGGCTAAGACGAGGCCTAACTATGAGGCATTCGTGGCTGTTCAGAAAAGGATACCTCTCTACGTCCCTTCAGGCAAGGAGAAGGACTTCGAGGAGAAGGGACTGAGGGTCTCAGGCACAATAGAGGAGCTTATATCTAGGGCTGATGTCGTGGTTGACGCCACTCCCAGCGGGGTAGGAGTAGCTAACAAAGAGCTATACGTGAAGCATGGAGTCAAAGCTATATTTCAGGGCGGAGAGAAGCCAAACGTAGCTGAGGTTTCGTTTAGTAGTTTATGCAACTATGATGAGGCTCTGGGGAAAAGCTACGTCAGAGTCGTGTCCTGCAACACGACGGGTATACTGAGGGCTCTATGCACACTTAACAGATATATAGGCTTAGAGAAAGCACGCGTATTCATTGTTAGGAGAGGAGCCGACCCGAAGGAGAGGGATAAGGGCCCCATAAACAGTGTGGTCCTCGACCCGCCAAAGCTTCCCAGCCACCACGGAAAAGATGTGCTAACGGTGCTAAGGGGCATTGATATACTGACGGCCGCCGTCGCTGTTCCAACAACCCTCATGCACACACACTTTGTTCACTTAAAGCTGAAACATAATGCAAGCAGGGAGGACGTGCTGAGCGCTTTCTCCCAGACAAGGAGAATAATGATGATTGACTCATCAATCCTCGATGCAAAGAGCACCTCAGAAATCATTGAGATTGCCAGGGACCTTGGAAGACCAAGATATGATATCCCCGAGCTAATCGTGTGGCTAGACTCAATAACGGTTAATGGAGATGAGGTCTCATTTATCCAGTCTGTTCACCAAGAAGCAATAGTGGTACCCGAGAACATAGATGCTATAAGGGCAGTAACATCTATTGAATCAACAGCCGAGGCATCAATCAGAAAAACAGATGAATCACTAGGCATTGGGAGGTGGATATAAATGGAGATATACAGGAAAGAGCCAACCTATCAGATAAGCTATAGGTACAGGAGGATCCTCGTCCCAATAGATGGCAGCGAGACAAGCATGATGGCCTTGGAGTTCGCGTTAGACATGGCTATTCGATACGGCTCGAAAGTCACAGTTGTCTACGCCTACTGCGAGGGGGATGAGCAAGCCTATAATGAAGTGAGGAGAAAAGTAAAAGAGAGAGCCTCAAAGTACAACGCCAACGTGGATGTCAAGCCACTTATCTATGACCCGCTGAGCAGTAGCGCGGCCTCCGTTATTGTCAAGGAAGCACTGGAGGGAGGATACGACGCGGTTGTTATGGGTGCCCGCGGGAAATCATCTAATGAGGATTTGTTGCTGGGAAGCGTTGCTCTCGCCGTAGTAATGCATGTTCCATCAACCATAATACTTGTTAGGTAAAGAAGATATTTTCAGATAAATGACTTGTCATCCTAAGGGGAGTGTTCTCCATGAAGGAAATTTTTTAATCTATGTTTAGCTATATGTTTCCAAGGACGCGACTGCTAGTTTTAAACGCGGTGATTCTCATGGCTGTATTCGAGATTGGTAGAATATGCTACAAAACGCTTGGTCGAGAAGCAGGTAGGAAATGCGTTATTGTAGACGTCATCGATGAAAACTACGTAGTTGTTACTGGGCCCAAGAGCCTAACGGGTGTTAGGAGAAGAAAAGTAAACATAAGCCACGTGGAGCCTCTGGACAAAAAAATCGAAATAGAGAGGGGAGCCAGCGATGAGGCTGTTCTAGAAGCCATAAGGAAAGCAGGCCTCGAGGAATTCATGAGGGAGAAGATAGCTGTTAAGAAGGTGGCGCAGGCCTCATCGAGGTAAGAGGGATTCTGAGTTCTCCTTTTCAACCAAAACTTTTTTGATACTCCACTCGATTTATTCAAATAGAAATGGTGTTCTCTCTTGGATATAAAGGAGAGCATAAGCATAATTGACAACTATATTCACGGTTATTGTGGCGAGAGCAAGAAATGGGTTATCCTAGATGACAAGGCAGAGACTAATGATTCGTGGGGGAAGCTTCCATGGAAAAGAGAACTAGCGGAGCTCATGGAGCAGGGAATAATCAATGTAGATAAGCCCCCAGGGCCGACTAGCCACGAGGTAGTGGCCTGGATAAAAAGAATGCTGGGGGTAACAAAGGCCGGTCACGGCGGGACTCTAGAAGCCTGGGCTTGAGCCCCAGGCTGGGGATACCCGAAGGTGACCGGCGTTCTACCCGTAGCTCTGGGGAAAGCTACTCGTCTAATGCCAACGGTCGCGCACAGCATAAAAGAGTACGTGGGAATCATGGAGCTCCACGGCGAAGTGCCGGAAGACGAGGTCAGAAAAGTAGCCGGCATGTTTGTAGGCAAAATAATCCAGAGGCCACCTTTCAAATCCAACGTAAAAAGGGTACCTAGGGTTAGGAGGATACACGAGCTGGAGATAATCGAGGTTAACGGACGACACGTGTTATTCAGGGTTTTATGTGACGCTGGGACATATATAAGAAAGCTTTGCCACGACATGGGTATTATGCTCAGGGTAGGAGCTCATATGAGGGAGCTCCGGAGAACAAGGACAGGCCCCTTCACGGAGAAAGACCTAGTAACGCTTCACAGGCTTAGCGAAGCTGTATATGTATACAGGACCGAAGGGGTGGAAGATGAGCTAAGAAGCTTACTGATAACGCCTGAGAAAGCAACGTGTATGCTGCCTAAAATAATTGTTAAAGACACAGCTGTTGGCGCGCTTGCCCATGGCGCCCCTCTAAGCGTTAGGGGAGTTGTCGCGTACACCAACGACGTGAAAATGGGTTCGAGAATAGCTGTTCTAACGATGAAGGGAGAGCTTGTTTTATTAGGGGAGGCTTTAGTTAGTGGCAGAGAGCTTGAGCTGCTCGGCAAGGGCCTAGCTGTCAGGCCTATAGCGGTGTTCATGTCTAGGGATGTGTATCCGAAGGCATGGAAAAGCAAGGAGCAAAGCAAGAGGGCTGGTAACAGTTGAGCGAGACAGGCGTTAATGTGAAGATCGTCCTCGCGAGCTCCATTGATGGCAAAATAGCTGACGCGAATGGAGTGTGGAGGCCGCTGTGTCCTCATGATGAGGAGAGGTTTTACCAGGCTATGAGATGGGCCGACGCAATTATCGTTGGTTGGCGTACACTTGTTCACAGTGGGCTTGATTTCTCCGTTAAGGAAAAAAAGATAACCAAGGCGCTGGTAGACCCCCGAGGAGAAATCAACACTAACCATAAGTTCTTTGATAGTAACGTGAATAACATAGTTGTTTTCGGCTACTCCAGGCTTTATCCTCAGGGAAAAATGCTTGAGCTGAGAAAAAAGAACGTGGATGTCATCATGAGTGACAAGTATCCAATAGAACCCGAGTTCATGCTGTCCGTTCTAGCCAATGATTACGGCGCGAGAAACGTTCTTGTCGCGGGAGGAGGAACTACGGCATGGTATTTTCTTGAAAAGCTCACAGATGTTGAGCTACAAATTACCGTAGCACCAGTGGTTCTGGGAGACTCGCCCTACCATAATATTCGGGCTCCAAGCCTCAGTCACCCAGGCCTGAGGCTGAAGCTGACCTCCGTAAGGCTTTGCGAGTGTGGTCAAGAGATCGTTTGTACATATAGAAAGCATTTTTAGAAACCAGGGGATTTAAGCCAAGTACTTGTAAGGAATCTGGAATCTCCAAATAAAACCCTCATGCTTCAGAATAGGGAGTAATTTAGTTGAAAATATTTAAATACCCATAAAGTTTAATTGTTTAAAACCAGTAGATACCTTTCAACATCTTTGGTGAGGAAAAAATGGCAGGAGCAACTCCGAGTAACGTAATCCTTGTTGGTAAAAAACCCGTTATGAACTACGTAATGGCTATACTAGCTCTGCTAAACCAGGGCATAGACGAGGTAATAGTCAAGGCCAGGGGCAGAGCCATCAGCAAGGCTGTGGACGCGGTCGAGATAGTTAGGAACAAGCTGCTAGTCGACAGAGTCGATGTCAAGGACATCAAGATCGGCAGCCAGGTCGTTCAGGGACAGGACAGAACAAGCAGGGTCTCAACAATAGAGATAACACTGAAACTCGCTAAGAAGTAAAAATCCTAACAAATAAACTAGAACAAAGCAAAAAGTTTTTTCTGCTCTATAAAAAACCAGACCACGGGAAGCTAGCTGGCTTTTTTGACGGGCGTTTTCTTCCCTTTCTTACCAGTTTTCTTTCTAGAACGGGAAGCCCTCTCCGCATGAGATGGCTCTTTCGTGGCTAGCAGCTCATTTAGTTTAACTTTGTATTCTTCTTCTTCAATCTCTCCTCTCATAGTTTTTCTCATTAAATCAATGATATCCATCATCTTCGACAATTCTTGTAGAGGCATTTCCCCCTCAGCTCTGGCTTCTTCAGCCTCCTCAGTAACGGCTTCAGCCTCCTCCTCGAATTCTTCCTCCTCGAAGTACTCGTCTTCGGACAAGCTAATCCCTCCTCCTCAATAATCAGCAAAAGGAATTATATAGGTTATTATAACTGAAAACCTCGCTGTTAGTGGAGGGGATGGCGAGGAAGGTGAGAGAGATTTTAACCCTATACTGGGCTAGAAATCCCAGAGGACGTTCCAATGACCTATGAGCCCTAAAACCTGTGTTGGGTAAGGTGAGACAGGCAACAATAGCCCATGCGTTAATGAGAGGCATGGGATGGCGAGGAAGGTCGCTCCTCACATAGGGAAGTGGACCGGCGGTAAAGTTTATTTGAAGATAGTGTCTAACCTAGCTGATAGGAGGTTAGTGCGTACTTGGGGTAAGGTGCCTAAGGGCGTCCTAGGAGGGAAGGAAGTAGTTGACGCATTGTTTACGCCTGGGCTTTCGCTTCAGCAGATCCATATAGAGCTGCGATACACGATAAAGGAATAATGAACGGAGTGATCGCTGTCGCGAGAGCGACAGGGCAGGACACCAGGGCTCTGGAAGCCGGCGCTCACACGTACGCAGCTAAATCAGGTAAGTACACATTCTTAAGTGTTTGGGAGAAGGACGAGAACGGAGACTTAGTAGGCTTCTTAGAAATGCCTATGGCTGTGGACTCATAGGGGGTGCTGTCAAGGTAAACCCGATAGCACAGTTAAGCCTGAAGATTTTAGGTATTAAGACAGCTAAGAAACTAGCCGAGACCATGGGGTGCCGTGGGGGTTAGCTCAAAACTTAGCAGCGCTGAGAGCACTAGCTACTGAAGGTATACAGAAAGGCCACATGAAACTACACGCAAGAAACATAGCCATAACCGCCGGCGCCAGAGAATCGGAGATAGACATAGTTGTTCAAGAAATGATAATGATTAAGAGAGACGCCATAAGACTTGTTGTAGCCAAAGAAATACTGGTATCGATTAGGAAGAAGAAGTAAGGATTAATCAAATATTTTTCATTAGACTGGAATAACGGACTCACTAAATAATTTAAAAAGACCTTTCCCATAACCGCACACGATATTCGGAAGTATTGAGGTACTTATAAATTCTTAAAGCTTTATTTTATTGGCCCTTCAACTCGGTTAAGATGAGGAGCACGAGGAGTTAGTGGTGGTATCCGAGGAAGAATCACGTAGGAGGTATGTTAAGGGAGCTATAATATCCGCGTTACGTCTCTACAGGCACTGGAGGAAGAGAGGTTTAACAAAGAATGAGGCCTTCAAACGCTCAGTTAAGCAGGCTTTAGGTATGATGGAGGTTAGCGGTCTTTCTAGAGAGGAAGTGATTGACGTCTTGGAGGATTTGAGGAAGATTCTAGACGAAATTAAAAACGAGTTAACGAGTCAGTCCCTCAACTATAAAAACGAGAAGCCGAGAACAAGTAATAGGTGATTAGTGGGTTGGTTCTACCCCCCTAGTAAGGGACTAATCCTCAGTGTTTTCTTAGAGTCGGCTGACGACGGGGGTTATTACTCCCCGCATTTCGAGAGGTGTTATGAGGTTTTGCCGGTTCCGGAGCCTGTGAGGGGAGACGTTAATGCTTCAATGACTCAGAGATTTGCTTACTCGAATATTGCGAGTAGGTGCGGGGATCACCCGCTGAATAAGTACATGCCTTACGACTACGTCTTGATGGGGGTCAAACCATCACGTTAGTAAGATAGTCGCTCACTGGGACCGAGATTCGATATAGGTGTTTACGCTGATTATTGGAGGACTATCGGTGGTAGGATACCTACGGGATTTTAAAGACTGTAACTACTGTCACACTTTTTTTGCCGCAGGTCTCGCTAAGTACCCGCTAGGATTCTTTAACGAGAAGAAAGGCTTCACCGAGATTAGGAAGACTTTCCTTAAATCTGATAGGGGGAATCTACGTCGTAGGCTATATGAAGGTAGATGAGGTAGTGGACTTAACGGAGATATCGGCGAAGCTGAGCTTGAGGAAAGCCAGGTATAGCTTGAGGGGGGTATGGGAGGAGGCTATAGAAAGGTACGGGAGTAAGATAAGGGAGATACCGCATCTCTTAAGACCGGCTGATCTCCCCGTAATAGTGTTAAGCAACAAAGGCAACTAAAGGTTATTCAAAGAGCCATTACCACTAATAGAGTGGCTGGAGAACTACAAGCTATTAAGCGATATTTCCTACACTTTCGGCATCAAAACACCTGAAGACCGTATCAAATACAAGGTATACACGGAGGAAGAACTGAGGGGGTATCTTGAGAACCTTAGAGAAGAAGAGGCTCATCTAAGGATACGTGAAGACTCGCACGTAAGTAATTTAAACTCGTTCCTAACCTATGTCTTGAGGAGATCCCGCGGTTTCGGGGTGCTATCTTGAGCATAGAATTCGTGGATTTATATGCTGGGTATAGAAGAGGCGATTACGTACTTAAAGGAATTAACATGAGGATCGCTAACAACACAATAATCCTGGGCCCGAATGGGAGCGGGAAAACGACGTTAATGAGAGTAGTGCTAGGAATCACCGTGTCGAAGAAGGGGAAGATCTTGATCGACGGTTTAGACGTGGATTCTGTGAGAGGTCTTCCCGGGTTAGTCGCGGCTAATCTCCCGGAAATCGTGGTCTCGTCCAGGTTACCGGTTAAGCACGTTGCTTCATACTACCTAGACATACTCGAGGGGGACTACGAGTACTTTAGAGATCTCGTTGGTAGGTTGGGGGGCGCGGAAGTACTTGAGAAAAGACTTCACGAGCTCTCAGCCGGGTTGAGGAAAATAATCTTAAACGCGATTGCTCTAGCTACTAAAGCAAAATACGTATTGCTAGATGAACCGTTCGAGAACCTAGACCCGGCTAGGAGAGTCGCAATGCTTAAGGAGATATTAGGGGTGAGGGGGATTAAGGTCATGGACACTCACGCAACATGGTTGCTCAAAGCACTCCCAGACTGGGATACCTACCTGATGGTTGAGGGGTCGGTCTACGGCCCGCTAAAACCTGGGGAGCTGGAGGAGTTAAAGGTCTCTAGAGAACCTGTAAGAGACGTTAGGATCACTATAAAGCTGAAGACAGGTGACGTATACCTATCAAAATTGTCTGGAACCCCTCTCACAAGTCTTGAGTCACTGGATAAGCTGTACGAGGTGTTGGCATGGCGGTATTGAGGACATGCAAGTTCTACCTTAGGAGCCTGTTTAAAGACCCCTACTACTGGTTTTGGGCAGTGTTCTTCATGCTGTTCTGGCTAGTGATGGGTGCTTTTGTTTTCGGCTCAACGATGACGAAAGACTCGCTTAGAGAGGAGCTCGCAAGTCACATACCATCAAGTATGCCGGGCTTTGAATCGATTTTAGAGGATGCGTGGAGTAAAACTACATTCTACTACACGGCAGGTTGGTATAGCGGGATCGCGCTATACTCGCTCGCGTCGATTGCTATAGGGCTAGTCTATTACGTATACTATTCCACCATACCTATACGATACCTCACAAAGTATTCGAGGGCGTCACCCACCAGGTTCTATGCGGGCTTAATTCTAGCCGCGGTAACAGTCTCCTTAGTTGCAGCGGGAATACTAATAGCCTCAACCATAGTCATGTATAGCTACAGATTCCACGAGCTGTCGAAACTCATACTCCCAAAGAACTTGCTTGGGGTCTTCGCAACCACCGCCGTCGGAGGAGTGTTTATGTTCTTCTTCTCTACGACCTTAGCCCTCATAGTGGTTGTGTTGAGGAAACCTAAACTACTAGGAATGATTAGCTTTGTTCCGTTCTTACTGAGCTACGCTCTTGGAATGGCGGGAATATACGTGGGGAGCGGCCTGCTACACCTCTCCCCGTTCAACCTAATCATGTTGTTAGCCTACCACTACTACACAGGAACTCCAATAGCATTAGATATCCCGGCAACTATGATGTGGCAAACAGACCCCGAACTTAGTAGCTGGCTAGGCACTACCACACACCAAACAGCAGATCTGCTAACGCTGTGGCTCACACTAACGCTGTGGATCTTAGTATTCGTGGGCACAGCACTAGCACTACTGAGGGTTCAGAAAGGTGTGAGTGTAGAGGAGATAATATCTTATTAAAATAAAAAATATATAACGCATCACCTTCACACGGAGAGGGATTAGCGCAAATCAAGTAATTTCTTTCACCTCTACCTGCTAGATTTATAAACTGAAACCTCGCTGTCCACGGTGAGGGTGGCGGGAAAAATTTTAAACCTCTTACTGAATTAAGTTTTGGGATGTTCCTAGAAGGGAGTTCGAGCATGTGTGCGTGCGTAAACATGGCCCATGCTTTAATGAGAGGCATGGGATGGGGGAGAAGTGAGCCCCGCGAACCAGCAGATGAGGCTGAAGGCGAGAAGCCACAGCTGAACGCTGGAAACCTCGCCCTTTAGGGCGGGGCAGCTCACATCCGGTGTTCATATTATTTTTTAAAGAAGCATTCCAGGGTTAGGAGGAAGGAGTAGCTAGATGAATGGAGAGATTAAGGAAGAAAAGGTAATTGAAGCTCTACTGAAAGAGAAGATTGATGATACGCCGCCTCAAGATGAGGAATTAAGGTTACTATGCAGGGTTCTGCTTCCCTATTACGGCAGGGTTCACGGGTTCATGGCTGGGCATTTGTTCAGAGCTTCCCGTATACTACGGGAAGGTTTAATGACTTCGAGAACAAGGATTTTTTCATTCACGGGCAACATAGTGTCAACGGGTTTGCGAGGATTAATAGCCAAGGTAATAAGAGACGGCTTCTTCAACCTGGTCGTTACGACGACAGGCACAATAGACCATGATATAGCGAAGAGCATGGGGCCCGGTTATTACAAGGGTGACTTTAGGCTGGATGACGTGTTCCTCGAGAAAATAGGCATTCATAGACTAGGCAACGTATTAATACCGAAAGAGAACTACGGCCCAGTTGTGGAAAAGGTTGTCAGAGACGTGCTTGGGGAGCTTAAGAATAAAACAATCAGTGGACACGAGCTTCTATGGATAGTTGGCCAGAGAATAAGTGATAATAACAGTATTCTTAGGGCATCATGGGAGAGGAGAGTCCCCATAATCGTGCCGGGATTCTATGATGGCTCCTTCGGGACTAACGTACATATATATTCCAAGCTGAACAACGTGAAGCTGGACCTATCTCTGGACCAGTCTCTCATGGAGGATATATTTTTCTCTGAGAAAAACACGCCGATAGCAGCGCTTATTGTGGGGGGTGGTATAAGCAAGCACCACGTTATATGGTGGAGCCAGTTCGCGGGCGGGCTTGACTACGCTGTATATGTAACAACGGCCGTTGAATATGATGGTAGCCTGAGCGGTGCTCATCCAAGAGAAGCTATATCTTGGGGTAAGATAAAGCCCGAGGCTAGTAGCGAGGTTGTTTATGGCGACGCAACTATTATTCTTCCTCTCCTCTTGTCATCTCTTTATTGCGAGTAAGTTTCATCACTAATCAATCCTATTCTTTTTCATCGTTATACGCATGCTTTGCTTACTATTTCTCTGTAGTAATTCAGCTTGCTTGTTAGTCTTGGGTTAACGTTTCTTCTCCGCGCTAACATTAGGCTTATGTAACCGGATAGCCATGTTCCATGGATGTACTCCTCTAGCACATTTCTTCCCGATAGCCTGATTTTAATGGAGCTCGTACCCAGGGCTTTCTCGGCTGCTTCCAAAAAGCACTTGTAGTTGCTTGTCAGGCCGCCCTCTATGGATATAATGTCGAGGTCATCCTTGGGCATGCCCTCAAGAATGTTGTGAAGCCACTCCGGGTACTCCTCCGCTATGGCTAGGACCTTCGCGTTTTCCGATAACTCTTTTTTCAATCGGGACGCAATCGGCATGTACTCGTGGTGAGTAGTGATAAAGAATTTATCTTTACTGGAAGCCTCAGCTATACTCGATGCGGTTTTCAGAACTGCATCGGTGTTCTCGAATACATTAACGCTGTTCATGACATCATTTATGCTTAGCTTGCCTGTTAGTTGCAGGTAGGATAAGTATGATAGTACTGAGTAGAACATGAGGGGGAAAGCGCCTCTAGATGGATAGCCCCCGGGCATCTTCAGGATGACGGCATCTTCTTTTTGCAACGCTTTTTCAAGTAACCCTCCACTCGTAACCCCGACCAGCTTTACCGGCCTCCCCTTAAGGCTATCCAATGCTTTTATCGTCTCGATAGTATCACCAGAATAGGAGATAACCATCACCAAGGAATCCCTGCTTAAGTAGTTACTAACCGTAACACTCCTCACAACGTTCACATCAACCGTGAACTCGTAGTGCTCTGAGAGGCCTCTCAAGTAGTCACCAATAATTCCTGAGCCACCTATTCCAATAACAAGTAATTTCCTGAAGGATCCCCCGTAATACCTCTCCGCTGTTTCCTTTGCCTTAATAAGCCCTATCTGTAAGCCTAATTCCGCAAGCTCTCTCCACGACGAATAAGCCTTCATCATATATTCGAAGTCATACAAAGCGGTTTCCTCCTTTAAAGCTAGTTTGATGCGGCTCTAATGAGCATCACTCTGTATTTACTTAAAATCATCGATATAAAAAAGACGTGTAGCGAACAACCACGCAGAGGGTTTAGCTCTATAGTTTTTGAGCATGATTCTGACCTCCTCCCCGCCCTAAAGGGCGAGGATTCCCTTGGGGGTTCACTGGTTCCCCGCATCTATTCGGATCTACATCTGTCATCTGAGGGGCAGTCGGGGCGGCCAGGGATCCCCCCATCACTGTTTGTATCAGTGGTTGCGCCTCCCGCATCCACGTGCTTAGGGGCAACCACGGTTCTCGATTAAAACAAGAAAAGCTCATGAGCTTTTCTTCTCATCCCCGCCCTGAAGAGCAAGGCTTTCAGTTGTAAACCCTGTTAGAGGGGTTGGAGCGAGGCTGAGGAGTAACTACTTAAGGGATGAAAGGATGGATATATGTGAAGTTTATTTATTTATTATCAACAATATTTTTAGAACAGAGTTCCTCTGGTGCTGGTATACATTGGTTTACAAGGATAGATACGGCAGACCTCTGGAGGCTCTTAGATTAATTGTGACTCAGAGATGTAACTACACGTGCACTTTTTGTCACAGAGAAGGTGATTTATACAACGGTAGGTCTGAGCTTAAGCTAAAGCACTATGAAGTTTTGGCGAGAGGTGCAAGAGGCGTGGGCGTGGTGGAGTATAAGCTGACTGGCGGCGAGCCGCTGCTGAGGAATGACATAGCAGAAATTATAAGGATACTTGTTAAGTACTCCGCCAAGGTTAGCTTAACCACGAACGGCTCTCTGCTAAAACAAAAGGCGGCTGAGCTAGCTGATAGTGGCTTACACCACATAAACGTCAGCCTTCACTCATTAAGGGAGGACAAGTTCAAGGAGATTACCGGGGGGGACTTAAGCTCTGTTCTGGAGGGGGTAGAGACTGCCCTCAGTTTTGGTTTAAAAACAAAGATAAACACAGTGATACTCAAAGAGAACCTAGATGAAATAGATGATATCATTGAATACGCATCCAACAAAGGAATCGACGTTAACTTGATACAGCTCATGCCCGTCTTCTACTACGAGAGAGACCCTGTCAGGAGAGTGGAGCTATACAGGAAGCTCAATGGTAATGTATGGCTAATAGAGGAGGGGCTTAGGAAAAAAGCCTCGAGGATAGAGCTTAGGCAGCCCCACAACAGAACTGTTTACGTTATGCCGAGCGGCATAGAGGTCACCGTTATCAAGGGGTACAGCAACCCGTTTGCCTGCATTACCTGCACTAGAATGAGGATAACTCATGATGGCTTAATTAAAACCTGCCTCTACAGGGAAAACCCCGTCGTCGATCTCAGGGAATGCCTTGAAAGAGAGGATGAAGTCTGCGTTCAGCGGAGACTACTCGAGGCTTTGATGCTAAGGGAGCCTGGATTCAAGCTTCCATATCAACTATCATTTACGTCTCAAAGCCCTGGCCTTTCAAGGCGGAAGGGGAGTCAGATGGGGGAATAGCGACTGTCCTCGGTGAGATTCCATGTCGACTGGTCCCCGTATGATTGATATTTCGGATAAGCCCCCGCAGCTCCGTGTAGCCACGGCTGAAGGGGTCATAAAGCTTAGGCCCGAGACCTTGAGGCTCATAAAGGAGGGTAAGATAGAGAAGGGTGACCCAGTACAAATATCAACGATCGCGGCTATTATGGCTGTGAAGAAAACCCCAGAGATAGTTCCTCTGGCTCACCCAATACTGATTGAGGGTGTACAGGTAGAACACGTGTTTGAGGAGCCCGATAAAATACGGGTGAGAGTGACCGTGAAGTCCCATGGAAAGACAGGCGTTGAGATGGAAGCTCTTGTAGGGGTTAGCGCCGCTCTCCTAGCAATATGGGATGTCGTGAAGAAGTATGAAAAAGATGATAAAGGAGAATACCCATTCACAAGCATAAATGAGATAAGAGTGCTGGAGAAAAAGAAGACCTAATGAGCGAGGAAAGCTAGGCTTGGTTGTGGTAAAGGTTTTTGGATACATAACTGATATTGTGGGCTGGGATGAAAAAAGCGTTGATGTTAAAGGAGAGGCAGAGCTACGAGAGCTACTAGAAAGCATCGTTGAGCAGGAGAAATTAGTGAGAATAATCGAGTTAATCGGGAAAGGACAGGCAAAAATACTGGTGAACGGCGTGGAGGCTAGCTTGAGCACCATTATGCAGCAGGGAGACGAGGTAGCCATAATACCTTTACCTTCGGGTGGCTAGCACATGAGTATCAAGGCATGTAGCGATCCTCCCCCTTTCCTGAGAGATGAGTGTTTCCAGGGAAAAGTTGTTGAGGGTCTCTCATACACACATGTGTTCGCAGCCCTGGAGTGGTTATCGAGTAAAACATCATTAATTGGTAGTGGGGGAGTAAGCGTCTTCTTAGGCTTCGTGAAGGGCGTAGTAGATAACGCTAGGGTTATCAAGCTAAAGTATACATCCTATGAGCCTTACGCTTCAAAAACACTTGACAACATAGCTAAGAGCTACTCCAATAATCCCAACATATATGGCATCATTATTCTACATACCAGTGGTGATGCGAGGCCGGGCTCACCCACCCTCTTCGTCGCTATTAGTGGAAAAACGAGGAAGGACTCCCTCGAGGTGACAAGGGAGGTTGTTGAGAGAGTGAAAAAGGAGCCGCCAATATTCAAGCTCGAGGTAAGAGAAGACGGTGAGTACTGGATTCTCGGCGATGGCAGGAGAGTTAAAAGATTAACTGGATAGTCAATGCTAGGTTCTAGGCGCTAGCCAGTAAGTTATTGTCCCCTGCCCCTTTATGTCAAACTTTAGCTGTATAGGTATATTCTCGCCGAACGACACCCTGACAACGCTGCTCGCCGATGCCACCTTCATTGTGGGTGCGAGGAGATCCACCGCGTACACCGAGGACACAGGCTCCTCGTTAGCGGATAGATAAATAAGCGGCCTGTCCTGCTCCATAAATGCCTCGTACACTCTGCCTACGCCCTCGCTTCTAAACCTTATTTTGCCTTGTGAATAGGATATCTCGACCTCGTCTCCAACGATCTTGAGGTCTGACAAGACTTCCTTGAAATCGCTTGCCAAAACTTCGAAGGTTACTGGGTAGTTTAAATTTATCTCGCCAACCTCTCCCTCTACCTCGAGTGATACGGGAATATCGAACTGCCTTATGACCCCCGTTTTCTTGTCCCTCAGCCTAACAGTCAGTATTCTGTTAGCTCTGTCAAGCTCGAATTCAGCTATATCGTTTCTAGATGCTCTTTTAGCGACGTTAGCTAGGTCCTTTGTTCTTACCTTGAATATTTCCTCGCCTTCGACCTCAACGTCCTCGAACATAGATGCTGATAAGTAGAGTGAGGTAAGCGTGGTTTTATCCTCGGAGAGCACTCTGCACGTTAATCCCTCGTGGGTTACTTTGAGTGGTACCTCATCAGATATCTTTGTTAATACTTGGACGACTTTTTTGAAATCCGTGCTCTTTGGTATAGTGAACCTCATGTCTAATTTGCTCCCACAACTAAAATAATGAATTCTTCTTTAAAACTGTTTCCAATCAACGAGAACTATTTACCCGTAATCTCGTCAAGGACCCTTGATATTTTCGATAACTTATCTTCCTTCTCAGTAGCTACGGCTGGAGTGGAGAACTTCAGCTTGCCTGTTAGGTAGGCGCACCGTAAACACAGGCTAAGGACAGTTCTTCCTTCCCTGAAAGTAAGAACAGGTCTGTAGTCCCTGCATAAATCGCATCTTTCGAAATAAATGCTCATTGTGTCCACCACCCTAATCAATCAGCATATTCCTGAATCTCGTCGCGTCATCCAGCATGTAAACGTTGTTGAACATCACGTATATTTTCTCGCTCTCAAGGTTTTTAATTATGTCTTTAAGTCTTCGCAGGTCTTCATCCGTATACTTGTACTTATAGTTAACCTCTGATTCGCCTAGCCCATGAAGCCTCGTATAGGCAATAGGCGATTCAGGAAACATAGGAGGCGTTCTCAGGTAGTCACTTACTATTAGCACTCCCATATCAAACACTTTTTTTAGGGCATCCTTTGTTTTTAACCATTCGCCCCTAGGCTCCCACGCGATAGCTATGCTGCCGCCAGCAATGCTGATGGCGTGCTCAAAGAAACACCTCACCTCTGCTAGGTGCTCATTGTTGCATGGCATGTTCGGCGGCGTCTGAAATACGATAACCTCTGCTCCAGCATCCTTTGCTTGCTCAACCGTTTTTTCCAGAGCCCAGAGGTTCTCCTTCGTGCATCTAAGCCAGCCGTACTTGGTTTTATCTCCTGGAGGAGGCTCCTTCATTTTCTTCCAGGTAGGAGAGGAGTAGGGATGCGTGGTAGCTTGCCAAGCCTTGAAGGTTAAGTGGAAGTTCTTGGGCCTATTCGCCAGGTTCTCCAAAGTCTTTTTTCCAAGCAGATTGTAGAAAGACTCTTGTAGCTCGGCTCCGTCAAGCATGGAGTATATTTTGGCTCTTGATGCGGGGAAGCCGCAGGTCCCCACAATTACTAGTCGCGTAGTCATGCTAGTAGGGCTCCAGTTGCTTTATTGAGACAAAGTACACGAAGCCCGATTCTTCCAGAGCTTTCTTAACATTATCTGGGTTGAAAGACGGTGGGTCAAGCGGCTCAGCGATAGATACGCACTCAGCCAGCTCTCCCCTCTTTATGGAGGAGCACTTCACGATTAATTGGTCGAGCTTCAGTTCCTTCATTTTTTCCCCAAAACTAGCGAGTGCTCCTGGAACATCCTTTAGTTCCACCTTTATCTCGTACAAGGCCTGAGTCTTTGACGTTATAGGCGTTATTAATATCTCCTTCTTCTCGAAATCAGCCACTGCTAAAAGCTGTTTCCCCTCATATATATCCAGCGCTTCGCGCACAATCTGTGGAATGGTTATTCTACCCTTCGAGTCTACCCTCAATATACTCGTATACTTCAAGGATAAACACCTCGAGTGGTAATGTATTTCCACACATTAAAAGAATTGAAGAAGCATCTATATATATCTAAGCAAAGATGCCCACGAGAATCTCAATATAATATAACAATTAATAATTATGATATAACCATTGTTTCGCGGGCAAGCTTTTCGGCCGCCTCCCAGGTCAGGCCTGTCTCGCCTAGTATAGTGTACCTCTCAGGTCTTATCCTGTGAGCTATCGTTAAAGCCTCGATAATTTTTTCTTCCGGTATTCCCAGTTGCTTGGCGTTTACAGGCGCACCTATGTCCACTAGCACTTGTCGTATCTTCTTCCAGTTTAGCCTATGAAGCTTAGCCATCATTATTGTGCCCACGGCGGTTTGCTCTCCGTGTAGAGCCGGCTTCTCCAGTAACATATCGAGCGCGTGACTGAATAAGTGCTCGCTGCCGCTCGCTGGCCTGGTGCTGCCGGCGATCTCCATTGCCACGCTGCTGCTCACCAAGGCCTCCAGTATTATTCTTATGCCCTCCATCGTTCCCTTAGCTATGACGTCTTTGTACTTCACTATGTGCTTCGCAGAGAGTAGGGCCAGGCTGGCGGCATACTCACCGTAGTACTCGTTCTTCAAGTAGTGGGCAAGCCTCCAGTCCAGAACAGCCGTGAACTTCGCTATGGTGTCACCGGCCCCGGCGATTATTAATCTTCGAGGACTAGAAGAGATTATCTCCATATCAGCTATAAGCAGGGTTGGCTCGACCGCTCTTATGCTTACAGGTTTTCCAAGGCCCTTTATACTGGCGAATGGGCTGGCTATGCCGTCGTGACTGGGAGCAGTCGGTATACTGATGAATGGTTTTTGTAGCGATGAAGCGGTGTACTTGGCTACATCAATGCTTTTTCCTCCTCCGAACCCCACTATGGCCGTTGCCTTTATTCTCTCGGCCGCGTCTATTGCTTGCTTGGCCGTATCTATGTGGGAGTTTTCAGCAAGAAACTCCTCTACCTCGAGCCCGCATTTATGCAGGGAGCTCATTAGTTTATCTCCATAGCTTCTCCATACGTTAGGTCCTGTTACTACGAGCACTTTTCCACTGCTCCTCAAGAGGCTACGCGGCATGTGCTCCTTTAAGCTCTCCAGCACCTTCTCTCCAATAACTATTTTCTTCGTAAGCGTTATTACATGGGTGCTCATCTAGTTCACTTGCCAGAGGCTCTTGTTTCAGGAATAATTATTTATTAGGGAATAAGAATATTTTTAGCTTAACACTTTGGTTATCAAGCAACATCATGATAGGTGGAGTCAATATGCCCTTCAGTAATGGAGACTTCCTCTTGGTTCACTACACCG
>Ga0326760_1000400_pt1 | contig 23771 bp, 26 predicted proteins | sample GCREP_S_FD_207668 | JGI IMG/M metagenome (GOLD analysis project Ga0326760, IMG submission 207668) | Hot spring sediment microbial communities from Geyser Creek Basin, Yellowstone National Park, WY, United States - GCR.EP_S | ecosystem: Environmental > Aquatic > Thermal springs > Near-boiling... | reverse complement strand
CGTTTGCCCCTAGATGTTTATCCTCATTAATTTATCTCATTCGTTGCATCTAGGGGGCTTTTTCCTCACCTACTTTTTCCATTAATAGCATAGCTACCTCGGGGATGGGTTCACTAGGCATCGGGGTAAACAACATGCATTCCTCGGGAGTTGCTTTAGTTTATCGGGGTACCGCTCTTCACCAACATTAGCAATAATAGAAATAGAATTAGATCATAAATCTAGCTCCTAAACATCAACTGCAAAACAACCCATAAAAATAGTTAAAAACTTTAAAATGTATGGTTATCTCCTGTGAGGAGATACTTCCGCACTGTTTTATCAATATTGATTGCTATAATTGTTGATGTATTTCATAGAATTCTTTGGAAGTTCATCGCGCTAAGAGGTTATCTGATCCATGGAGTTTTTGTACCGTTCTACTTTGTATCGTCTAAACTTGTCCTGGATACAGTAAAAGCTGTTGTGAAAGTGCTCAATGTAAAGAATGTCTGCGAAATAGGTTCGGGATCAGGGTACATATTAATAGAGTTGATTAAACATCATCGTGATGTTTACGGAGTTGCTATTGATGTAGCTGAGAAAGCTGTAAATGTTATGAAAATCAATGCAAAGATCCATTCAGTATTCGATTTGATTGACATAGTTCAATGCTATTCAGGAGAATGTTTAAGAACTTCATTGTTTGATCTATGTTATTCAAACCCACCCTACCTCCCATGCCCAGAGTCTATATCTGAAAATTTGTGTAGCGGTATTAACGAGAGAATTTTTAAAGAGATTTTCTTAAACCTTCTGAGAGTATCGAAGAAATCAGCCTTGATATCAGCATCGACTTTAACACTTTACATGAATTTGATAAGCAAGTATAGCATAGCTAAACTTCTTTCAAAAAAGTTTACAGGTCTAGATACCGTAGAGGTTTACATTATTGTGAAGAAGTATTGAGTTTATCACTATATACTGGTCAACATTCCCAAATCTTTTTGTTTCAACATGATATAGTTCAACGTTACTTGATGATCAACAAGAATTTTTATTTCCTAGAGAGCTGTTTTCTACAGCATAGCTATACCTTGATTAAGATGTGAAACCTTATGTTTAAAAACATATTAGCGAAATTTAGATCGAAGAAAGGTACTGAGATCCAGATTGATAGAGAGATCATATACTGTATATATAGAATACTTGTGAATTTGAGATACGATCTTGTTGATAGCTTCTACAGAATTAAAGATAGAAGGCTTAGAGAAGTTTACGACTCATTTGCGTTTATGATGCTTAAGTACGATAAGGTTCTACAGTTTTTAAGAAGGACTTTAAATGAGGATCTATACGCTAAATACCCAAGGTTGACACCTAAAGAAATTGAAGATCTGATACAGAAACTACCTTTAGAAGTTGCTTCAACAATGAGGAGTTTAGTTCAGGTAACTAAGCTATTAAAAGAGTTCTCATTATCAGCACCACCATCGTACATAATCTCAACAATTAAGAATTTAAATGATGTCGTAGACGATCTCGCTAAATATCTTGATAAAGTAATAGAATAGCTTAAGATATCTAAAACTTCAACATTTTAATCATACCTATCATACTCTACTCACTAACATTGCTATAAATGCTTAACTATGTAAAGAGATGCATAAGATAGGTATGGCATTATATATTGTAGATATACCCCCCTTCTCCTGTAATCAAGATCCATTTTCAGTAAATCTGCCAGCTTCCCACTATGGGGCGTGATCTTATCTTTAACCAGCTCTAGGAATACCTTCGACAATACTTCATTAATATTGCCATATTCTTTATAGAGTTTTTCGGCTAATCTAACTACATCAATTAGTTTCTGAACATTTATAAATGATTCAAATAACGGGTCATATTTGGATAATTCATCGAAGATGTTATAAAGTGTAAGTCCCTCTACTTTAATTCTATGCTCAGATACACCCGCTTTCTCTAGCAAAGTAGCTAAACGTCCACCAATATTTCGAGCTACTTTAGTGAATTCAATAGATTCTTCTATATCTTGAGCTTGCAGAATATTGATAAATCTTCTCAAAACTTTACGGAAGTCCTTCTCGATCTCTGTTTCCAAGATATCTACATATGATAACGTTGGTGTTACTAAACACATCTCCAAAGACATTCCATACTTCAACTCCTTAAAACAGTTATTTAAAGATTTAGCAAAAAACCTGCCTATCTCTAATTTTCCAATACCTCTTTCACCTCTCTTAAATTCAGCGATAACTCTATAGATATCGCTATAAAGCTCAATAATATTCGTAACAGATGAAAGGATGCATATTTCGAAATCATCTGAAGGACTTAGCCTATGAGGAGCAGCGATCTTCGGATAACTACTACATGTATAAAATAACGCTTTTACTACATCAGTTAACATATAATCACCTTAGATTTGTTAAACTTTACCAAGATTAAAGTTTTACTAACTGAAACACAATCAGAGCTTCATAATATACACTTAATATCGTTGTACATCTTTTTCATTAATTTTTTATCTCAGCTGTATTCTCTGTCTATAGGAGTAAAGGTGAGAATATTTATGGATTCGCAAACATTGGGGAATATAACTAAGCTTTTCCCTGATTCGAAGATTTTGATATTAAAACGTAGACTGCATAACACTGACATCAGTATTGATGTTGAGAGGAATGAGATTTTGAAACTTAAAGTTATACCTTTTGAAGCAATTTCGGCTTTCTCTAAGTTGGTTCAAGGTGATTTAAAAAGTTTTGTAGAATCCCACATAGAGTCGCATATCTGTACAAACTTGACAAGCTTATGTAGAGACTACCCATACAGAATCAAGTACTTTATAAACGTAGAGAACGGTGTGTCTATATACTCAGAATGTATAAGTGTAGATATATTGATGACAATAATTTTTGGTGATCTAATCGCGTATTTCGATTTCTATGAAGGGAAACGAGATGATATTCTATTTAAACTCTCTATTATTCCTCAAGCATTCCTATCCGGTAAAGTACAAAATGTTTTAACGTCTATTGTAGGGTTTTCAAAACTAAACATTGAATTTAGGAAAGGATATGCATTGATCAAGAATTTAGATTCGTTAAGTAGTAATATTAATGAATTGATCATTGTAATCCCTTGTTTAGATAGCAAATCGTTTAAAATAGTTGAAAGTCTTGCGAAAACAGTATTACGGAACCATGTTGCCAGGATGTTTATCTTAGTTTCAACTCCTTCGATATACGATGCGAGAATGTGTAAGCTTAGCTATAGAGAGTTCTTTACGAATTACGTAAGGTTATTAGAATTGAGCGAGAGCACTGACAGGCTGTATGTATGTGATTCAGAAGCAACAAATGTTGAGATAATAGTGAATAGATCGACGTATTTAGTATCGTACGAACCGAGAATTGATGATAATAGTGAATTTATTGAGATTAAGGATTATTCTTATATTGATGGTTTTACATTGAAGTATTTAAGGGATTGCTTATGTTCATCACATATAGTTAAGAATCGAAAATACTTAATGTAGATACCTTCGCAATTTTTCAGCGTTAACAGACATTAAAACCTTTAATGGTTCCCCCGATTATATATCTACCTTAACCTTTGCATAGCATGCTAAGTATACTTGATGAAGACTTCCTTCCTACACGCGTACGCTAATATAGTTCTAGCTATATCTATTTTCCTTTCGTTTCTGTTATCATCTAGAAGTGTTATGTTTACATACCTCGACCTTATATCTATAGTCAACGGTTTTAAATTCATGTACTCTAGATATTCAGAGATATCATTGTAATCGATATTGTATTTCTTTTTATCATTTCCACAAGGTCCGAAGCTGCACATGGAGCAGTAATCATTATGTGAATCAACGTTGGCTTTGCACGCGGTTCTGAAAACCTTTAATCCGTAGTCTTGAGCTATTTTCTCTACCTTCAGCACTATATCGTTTATTTTTATAGATATCTGTTCCCGATCTTTGGGAAGTCTTGGAGCTCTATCGAGAATAGGCTTTGTATCCACTCCTTTACTTCTAAGTCTTTGAATTATAGATTTCGTTATCCTTAGAGATCCTACTACAATACCTTTAGCGTTATACTCTGCCCCTAGCTTGATTATGTTATCCAGCTCTTTGTCTGTTACACTAGGGATAATAGGTCTGATGAATAGGTATGGATATAACCCATATTTCGAGGCTATCGCTATTCCTCTAAATCTTTCTAAAGGTTTTGGAGCTAAAGGCTCTAACTTATCGGCTTTCTCGATGGTAGTAATACTTACCAACACACTAAGATTAGGTTCAGCTTTCTTCAATCTACCTGCTATTTCGTCGTCTATAGCTATCTTCGTAGATACCTGCGATGGTAAGTAGAGCCATCTATATACATCAACTATGTACTCTAAAGCTTTCTCTCGAGTCTCTGGTAAGAAAGGCTCTGTTACAGAACCGTAAGCAGCAAATGTTCTGTAGGGAACTATGTAGGGGTTCTTAGCTAAGGAGTAGACTAGTTCTAGAGACGTAAGTGCGTATGGAGAGATTTTCGCTGGAAACCCCATGTCGTATATATAGCAATATGCGCATATAAAGCTGCACCCAACCCCTGTATGTATTGTTATACCACAAGGTCTAGGCCTTCTCTTAGCATGAGGATCCTTGATCGCTTTATCAATGGAATCTCTGGTCAGAACGTTCCTCAGTTTTTCCATAACCTTGTTTTTGTACTCTATAAGCTCTAGTATTCTTCCCATCAATACTTCACTAACTACAAACATATTATATAGACTGCTTTTATATTATCACGAAATAGCATTGTGTAAGAATCTCGTTATAAATCTTAGCAATATCTAGAGGATAATCATCCTACGAAACCTGGAGACATACTTCAATAGTCTTTAAGATCTACTTATACTAGGAAACACACTACTTATCTGGAGGTCTTGCGTAGTTATGCCTATTTATGTAGTAGAGCTTAAGCAAGGGAAAGTAGTCTATAGAAAAGCATCATTTGAAGATCTGAAGGAAGTTGTCTACACTTTAACTCAATTAATACCAATAGGTTCTGTCGTAACTTACGGAGACTTAGCCAAGATATTAAGGATAAGCCCTCGAGTTATTGGCAAAATACTTAGCGAGAATACTAAACCAATCGTAGTACCTTGTCATAGAATTGTCTCGTCTAAAGGTCTTGGAGGGTACACGTTGATAGGCAAAAAAGATCCTGGTTTTAAAAAGAAGCTTCTACAGCTTGAATCTCGTGAGAAAATACGTAAGTTTAATCTATGCGAATTCCTAGGTCTAGACAGAAGCTAGAACCATGTCTATGGTGAGAAACCTTGGTTAAAATAATATTTATCGGTGTTGGTGGCTGGATTTCAGAGCCTTACCTAAGTACAACGTCTATCCTAGTAAAATCCTATGAAAATACATTGCTTATTGAAGCAGGTGAAGGTATCTATAAAGCTTTAAAAACATGTGGTTACGATATCTCAGATATCAATGCTATAGTTTTAACCCATAGACACGGTGATCACATCCTTGGACTTCCAACATTAGCTCTTATGGCATTGAATAGAGGTCTTAGCGGTCTTAATATTATAACACATGAAGATGTTGTTAACGCTTTAGCTGATCTTTTTAAGGTTATAGGCATCGATTTCGCTTTCAATACCCTAAAATTCAAAATAATTAAACCTAGTGATAACCTGAGAATAGGCTCTTTCACTTTATACTTTGCTAAAGCTATTCATACAGTTCCTAGCATATCAGTAAAGATCTATGTTGAGGATAAATGTATTGCATATAGTGGTGATACCAAGTATAACCCGGATATGGTTGAGTTTGTAAAAGAATGCGACATCCTAATACACGAAGTCTCTGATTACAGTAGTAATGCAGGAGTTTATGGACATACAAGCTATGTCGAGGCTCTAGATATAGCCTCTAAAGCTAACATAAAGATCTTCATACCTATTCACTTCTATCACCAACCCTTACCTATAGACCTCTCGTACCTCGATAAAAAACTAAGCATATTCGTACCTATTCCCTGCTCAGCTCTCGAACTGTAGAACCACAGTCTTATTAATCTCGGTCTCTGTTAATGGATTAGGTATTGTAAATGGGTAAGATAGATAAGCTATTGATAGCAAACCGTGGAGAAATAGCTATAAGAATCATTAAGACATGTAAAAAGTTAGGGATAAAAACTGTAGCTATATACACGAGAGCTGACGAAACTTCACCTCATATCAAGATAGCTGATGAAGCTTACTATCTAGGGTCTGATCCTTATGCATATCTAGATGTAGAGAAGATCATCTCGATAGCTTTAAGATGCGGTGCTACTGCTGTTCACCCAGGTTACGGCTTCTTATCAGAGAACGCTAGATTTGCTAAAGCTGTTGAAGATAACGGATTGATATGGATAGGCCCACCTGCGAAAGTAATTGAGTTACTAGAATCTAAATCGGCTGTCAGAAGTATTGCCAATAGTTTAGGTATACCTGTAGTACCGGGATCTCTAGAGCCTGTTAACCTTGCTCAAGCTAAGAAAATTGCTGAAGAGATTGGCTACCCCGTACTTCTAAAAGCTGATAGAGGTGGTGGAGGTAGAGGTATAAGAATTATAAAGAGTCCTGAAGAACTTGAAGCATTATTTGATATAGCTGTGGAAGAGATGAAGTCTGCATTCAAATCTGATAAGGTCTACATAGAGAAGTACATACCGAAGGCAAGACATATAGAGCTCCAGGTTTTAGCTGATACCCATGGAAATGTAGTAGTCTTAGGTGAACGTGAATGTAGTATCCAGAGAAGGTATCAGAAGGTTATAGAGGAAGCTCCTTCACCTATCGTTACACAAGAAGAAAGAGCTAGACTGTATCAATACGCTACAAAGTTCGTAAAACACGTAGGTTATGTTAATGCAGGAACTATGGAATTTATTAGAAGTCCTGAAAGTCAATACTACCTCATAGAGGTTAATAAGAGAATACAAGTTGAACACCCGGTTACAGAGATGATCACGAATATAGATATAGTTGAGCAACAAATAAGGATAGCTGAAGGTAAAGAACTTCAAATCAAGAATAGCATACTCAATTTTGATAAACACGCTATCGAGGCTAGAATCTATGCTGAAGACCCGGAAACATCGTTACCATCGCCAGGTATAGTCACATACGTAGAGTTTCCTAATGCTGAAGGGGTTAGGGTAGATCATTATCTTGAATTAGGCGTATATATCCCCCCATTCTACGATCCCATGATAGCTAAAGTTATTGCTGTTGGAAAAACAAGAACTGAAGCCTTGAACAAATTAGTTCAAGCTCTTAAAGAGTTTAAAGTAGAAGGTGTAAAAACATCAATTCCTGTGCTACTAAAGATCTTGACGTCTAGACAGTTCGTTGAAGGAGATATCCATGTAGAAATCTACAACGAACTTGTAAAATAAATCATTGCTTTATAGAATAGAAAGTTACAACTATTTCAACCCCCGTATAGAAGGTCCAAGGTTTTACTGCGTCTATATGGATTAAAGTCAAATTCGTTTGCTGCTTCCTTCAACCAAGTCTTGACCCAGAGCGACAAATTCCTGTTACTGCCCCCATCTGTATTAACAGATCTGCTACCCCCTAGCCTCAGTTTTAACTTAGAGGTGCTATACTTTGATTTCAAATACATCTTTATAGCAACAATAGCTGCAGCTATATCATCTAGTACATCTGCACCTAGTGATCGAACATTTCTAACTATAATACTAATCCCTCGACCGAGATTTAACACTATTTTCTCTTCATCTTTAACACCATCTTTGGTGTTACTTATTTTGATAACATTTGTATCCATAGTAATCACTGATCAGGAGATATTCAAAGTCCCGCTTTTATTTGATATCCCTACACCAGTTCTCGGGGTACATAAGACTTTCGCTCGTTATATAGAGTTTACTAGATTTCGATTTAAAAATCAGCTAAGTAATTTTAGTGATACTGAAGTATATTTAGATGATATGCTTACGGTATCGATATGACAAACCCGAAGACATTCATAATATTTATTGGTCCTGCAGGTTCCGGGAAATCTACACTAGTCTATGCATATTCAAGATGGTTAGAAGAGGTTGTAGGTATTAAAACTTACAAAGTTAATCTAGATCCTGCCGCTGAATACATACCTTACGAACCTGATTTAGATATAAGATACCTTGTCAATGCTGATAAAATTGCTAGAGAATTTGGGCTTGGCCCAAACGGTGCTTTGGTAAAAGCCATGGACAAGATAGCGGAGAATATTGGAGATATCGTCAATATGTTCTCGAATTCTGACTCAGAGCTAGTCTTAATAGATACCCCTGGACAGATGGAGGTATTCTTGTTCCGAGATATAGCGTTTAAGCTTGTCGAGCAACTGCGGAAAGTTTCTAAGAATATCGTATCCATATTTGTGCTAGACGCTGATGTTATAAAACGTTATGAAGATTATGCCTTCCTATCTATAATATCTGTAGCTGTTCAGATTAGACTAGGTGTAGATGTAATACCTGTGATTAACAAAATAGACTTAACACCTATAGATAACATCGTAGGCGATGTTATAAGCGATGTCGATATCGTGACCAAGAATTTGAAAGGTCTGGGAGTCTACGGTGAGATGCTGAAGGAAATTCTAAACATCATAGCCCTCTATTCAAAAGCTACACGTGTACCTAAGGTTTCAGCAAAGAATTTCATAGGTTTAGAAGAACTTCATAGAATTGTCCATGAAATAACGTGTGCTTGCGGAGATTTGACATAGAGAAGCATCTCAATACCTAATACATTAATCTCAGCTATATCCCAGAGTATAGCATATCACATAACCTAGTAACGACGTCGTAGCATATATAAGGTACATAACCTTAATCAATTCTTTCTCGCTAAACGATTTACCACCTATTAAAAGAGTTAACTTTACAAATGTTATTGGGTAGAGTTTTCTAGATGGATGTATACATCCGTGTTTATCAACAGTAGTGGGTCTATCTACTTGTTCTTTCTGTAGAAATCCTTTGATAGACGTTATATAGTAGAAACCATTTAAAAACATGGGTATCGAAGCCGTAATAGCGTAGAACTCAACTCTAAGCACTACTATGGTTAGTAAAAGTATAGAGCCTATGAGGTATGCCCCTGTATTTCCATTGAATAGCTTAGCTGGGTACATATTGAATAGCAAATATATTAATAAAGTTACCATGAATAGAGTCGCCAGTACCACCTCTTCTACTGTGAAAACTGTTGAGATTTTCAGTAGAAATGCGAAGAATATCACCATTAACGCATACATAGGTAGTAACCCGTTGTGTGTATCAATCATATTAGCACCGTTTAGATATACTGTTGATGCAACTAGGAGTAGTAGTGGATATAAGGTACGTAAACTAATACTACCGATGAATGGTATCCATGGTTTTGGCTTATAGCATCCCATCAACACCAACGGTATTGCGGGTATAAACCCGAGAATTATTTTCCATCTAGATTTTAGATCATAAATATCGTCGAGAAACCCTATCATCAAGCCGCATATCATTACAGTAACACTAGATATGACTAACTTTACGTCTAAAAAATCGAGAAAAGCTAGTATTATCAAACCTAGTAAAGTTCCAAGAAATAGTGGAAAACCTCCTATGCATGGAACGTAGTATTCGTAAGGTTTATGAGCATCTTTACAAAGAATCCCTAATTTCTTCTCAATTCTTATCAGAAATATAGATGATAAGAACGTAAATACAGCTGATAACGCTAATACCACTAATACTACCTCTAGATAACCTTCCATAGAGTGAACCTCACAAACCTATACCTAGCACATCAATACCTAATTGCTCAGAAATAAATTCGTTACTGTGTAATACACAGATTAATGTAATAGCTTATCTGCATCCCTAGGGTGTGCAGATATCGTATGTAAAGATCTATCTAATGGATCTCTACTAGATCAAGTATCTCCCAACCTCTGTATGGTCAGAAAAAATAGCGTTTTATGCAAACTTAAAGAGTATTTAAGCTATTTAATAGAGTTGATAGATAAAGCTTCTAATAGCTGCTCAATACCTTTCATAGCATTTGGGCTCAGGTTGTTAATGGAGTTAACAGCTCTATGTATTTACATCGATCTACATCATGTGTATAAAGATCTAGATCTAGACAGGAAGGTAAGCCTTCTACGTAGTTTCGATTTTAGCGAAATGATTACACGAAGTACGTTTTTCCGAAGACTGGTTATAGAAAAACTCGGTACAGATGAAGGTAGAGAATTCATTAATCATATGAAGAGTGTTTATGGAACTTTATCGCAGTTCCTACACACCCCTATAACACCTTGTGTAGTATCTCTAACACCTTTCAATCCCTGCAGATGCGTGGAAGAACTGAAATACTTGGAAACAGTGAGATTTGATGTTCACAATATAATTAAGAAACTCATCTATATATGGAGTAGATCTATGAAATAATGAGAGCTACTACACGAATTGGTATTTCTCTTCTCTACGCAGTACTAAGCCTGCTTCTGTTAATTCGTACAACTTTACGTGGACGAGCTTGTTCTTTGTAATCTCGATTTCGGCAAAGGATGGGGTCATGGATCCCCCACCACCACCCCAAACACCTGTTACAGAACCGGGGTTTACATGAAGTATACCTGCGATATCGAATACTGCAAACGGGGAATGTGTATGACCTGACAATAGTATTTTCACATCCATCGATTTAGCTATACTCGATAAGGCTGCTATGTTCCCCCGCGGCCTTACTTGATCCCCATGAATAACCCCTATCCTTATCCCATAAACTTCGAAAACCTCTTTCTCAGGTAGGTCAAGGTAATCCATATTCCCTTGAACAACGTAGTGACTAGAACTAAGGCTTTCTACAAATCTTAGAACTTCTTCTCCAACTAAATCTCCAGTATGTACGACAATATCATAGATTTTACTACGTATATAGTCAATTATTTCCCTATCTATTTCAAGAGCTCTTTCAGGAATATGAGAATCCCCTATAACCAGTATCACTTTCTTCATAGGTTCATCCACATAATTTCTTTGGTTAATCATGATTAACAGAATCATCTAGGTATTATATGCTTTACAGATGTTGCCACGGAGAACCTTCACCAATCCCTATATAGAGTAGTGTAAACGCTTTACCAAGGAATGTATCTTCTTAACTACATCTACTACGTATTTAGAAGGTTTTGTGCTCAACTTAACTCCATCGACATCGGGTTCTTCAAACCCTTTGATAAATGCTGGCAACCCTTCATCTAAACCTGCGCTGTATCCACCCTCAAGAACAGCTACAACACCTAAGCCTAATCTTAAAGAGAGGATCCTTAATATAGATCCTAAGTACTTATAGAATCTTGAAGTAACATTCATATCGCTGATCTCCTCCTTTTCATGAGTATCGAAACCTGCTGATACTATTACACACCGAGGCTTTATTACGTAAAGTAAGGGTATTACAAGCTCTTCAAATACGTAGATATACTCGGGATCCCCACTGAAAGGTTTGAGCGGTATATTTATCTTTGTACCGTATGCATCTCCTCCACCTAGATCCTCTATATACCCTGTCCCTGGATAGATGCCCTCTTCATGTATATCTATGTGTATAACATCGGGGTTAGTCCAGAAGATTTCCTGAGTACCGTTTCCATGATGTACATCTATATCCAGTATCGTTACAGGTTTTAATCCTTTGTCCAATGCATAGAGAGCGCCGGCTGCAACATTATTGAATATACAGAACCCCTGCGTTGAAGCACCCATAGCTTTCCCGTTTAAGCCTGCATGATGCCCTGGAGGTCTTACTAATGCAAACACTAGAAATTCTTTTATATTGAGAGAAAGCTCTACAGCGTAAACAGAACATCCTAATGCGTGTGTAGCTACGTCAAAACTATGCTGATTAATGTAGGTATCGCTATCGATAAAACCTTCGTTTTTCGCTATACATAGCTTCTTAATGTATTCAACATAGTGTTTCTCGTGAACACGATCTCTATAGAGGTAGTAACGCTGGTCTATAGTATCAACAATTTCTACTCTATCGTAAAGATTTTCTCTCTTAATAGCATTCAAAGCTATATCAAGTCTCAGAGAATTCTCGGGATGGTATACACCCCGAGGTGGATCGTGTTTATAGAATATCTTGCTGAATAAGATTAAGCTTCTCTTCATGGTCTCCTATCAAGAGCTATAGCTATATAATCATCAAAGCTAGTCTTCTAAATAGGTCACCTACGTTTTCACATTTATCAGCAGCATTTTCTATAGAGTCCATAATCTCTTTTGCTAGTATACATAGTGAAGGTTTAGCGTTATCGCAGAAGGTTAGTATATTCTTAAACAGTTCGTGCCTTATATCATCAACTTCTTCTTCTATAGCCTCTATCTTGTCTGCTAACTCAAGCGCTTTTCTAGGATCCTTCGTAACAACCTCAGCTGATAATTTTATTATGTTTACAGCCTCAAGTACTTTCGAAGCCATTGAGAGAAGTTTCAACCCTATATCTTCTGGAAGCTTATTGGGTATGTAAAGTATAACTCTTCTACTCCAAGCTTTAGCATAATCCGCTACATCATCTGTAGTAAGTATGAGCCTTACGATCTCCTCGCGATCGATCGGATGGAAAGCCCCTTTCGTAAGCTGCGATAACGTTTCCCTCTTCATATCATCAGCAGCTCTCTCAGCTACAAATACCTTTTTCCACTCATCTTGAACCAAGCTGATATCGCCTTTCACTAAAGCTTCGATAAGATCTTTCGCATACATAACTACTTCGTATACCCGTTCAACATGTTTTCTATACATATCCAGTATTTCCTTTCTACGAATATCAGATAGCCAACTCCATACACTCATAAACTTCTCCAGAAGGACAACCTCTAGAGAATATTTAACTGTTTTGTCTACATATATTAGACATCTTGCTAAAGATTGTTCATGATTTAACATACCTAGTTAATCTAGTAAGGTACTCTATACTTTATTACCTCCCCCTTACATACCCAAGATCTTCAACAAAACTCTCGAAAAGATAATAGTGATATGAAGGAATGTTATTTACATATACATAGCTCATGCATATTATCACATATCGAGAACCCTTTGTTTTAGGTTTAACTTAATATGTGGATAACTTACATAGAGCCAGCAACTAATCATAACCTCTATGAACAGCTGATATGTAGTGAGATAGATTTAAGAGGTGAAGTCTTAGTTTTATTGAAGCACTCAGAGATAATTCGTAGAAAGAGATTGAGGGTGTGATTTTGAAGGCGGCTATACTTAAGAAGATATCTGTTGTTCGAGTTGAGGATGTGGAAGAGGGTCCTTTAAGTATTGAAGACGTCCACGAGCCTCGTATCGAGCCTGGCCAGGTCTTGGTTAAGGTGAGCGTGTGTGGTGTATGTTATACAGATATAGATATCATAGAGGGTAGGGTTCAATGTAATTTACCTGTGATACTAGGGCATCAGATAGTCGGTGAGATCGTAGATATAGGTAAAGATGTAGATAATGTGAACATCGGTGATAGGGTTGGTATAGCATGGATTGCGCATACATGTGGCAAATGTTTTTACTGCAGATCCAATCAAGAGAATCTATGTGAGAATTTTAAAGCTACAGGATGCCATGTTAATGGAGGGTACGCTGAATACACCGTAGCTTTCAAAAACTATGTGTACCCATTACCGAAGAATGTAGATAATGAGCGTGTAGCACCATTGCTATGCGCCGGTGCTGTAGGATATAGAGCTCTCAAATTAACAAATATTGTCGATGGTCTTAGGCTTGGACTATTTGGTTTCGGATCTTCAGCACACATAATTATCCAGATAGCTAGGAAACTCTACCCGTCATCTGATATATACGTCTTTACAAGGAGTCCTCAACACCAAGAATTGGCAAGAAGATTAGGTGCTGATTGGGTTGGTCATCCCTACGAGGACCCCCCGAAGAAAATTGATAGAGCTATAGATTTTACACCAGTAGGCGAAATAATTCCAAGAGCTCTTGAGGTTCTAAACCGTGGAGGAAGACTTGTTATAAATGTTATAAGGAAGCAAACACCTATAGAACTTGATTACGTTAAACATCTGTGGATGGAGAAGGAAGTGAAATCTGTTGCAAATGTGTCTAGGAAAGATGTTATGGAATTCTTAAAGCTTGTCGAGAAGTTAGGAGTAGATGTAGAGGTTCAGAGATATAATTTCGATGAGGTGAATAAGGCTTTGAGAGATTTGAAAGCAGCTAGGGTTGTAGGTTCTCCGGTTCTGAGAATAAGTTAGGATTGATCACGGTTTTTTATGTACTCCGTAATTCTCTTAATTGGTGGTGTGTATCTGTACTCTTTGTACTGCTTTCTCTGAGACTCGCTTACTTGAGCTTTTCCACTTCTATCTTTAGATATCGATTCTATAATTTTCTCTAACTGTTCTATATACGTATCCCTAACGGGTTCGTAAACATGTTTATAGAATTTATTTGGATCCCTGAGAATATCCAGACTAAAATTGCTAACATATCTTAAAGTTAGATACCAAACCAATTCAAAAGGTAATACCATATCGATTTTCCGAGCAATAGTTTTCTCGAAATCCTCTGGTTTCTGTACTTGGTCACCAAAAATAAAGTATTTTCCTCGAACTTCGACTTCATCTTCAACAACCTTCAAACTCTTAGAGATGTTACTGCTACCAATTTCCTTAACCTTATGTACAGAAATTGCGCTATGATATGGTAAGGAACGGTATTGAGGTCTATTATATTTAATCCATGCATAGAATATCGCTCTATTCAAGCCAAAACTTTTCGCTTGTTCAATATCTCGCGTTAATAGGTAGTACCTTGCTGTTTGTAGAAGTGCCATAACCTCAAACCTTCCTACAATCTTCGGTACCGAAATATTATCTCCCTTAACTGTTATAGGTTTGCTATCTATACCCTTCTTCGCGATATCCGACAACAAGAAAGTTTTTGAAGATTTATCCTCATCTTTTGCATTGAAAGGTGAGCCAATTATACATAGATCACTATGTAATTCTGTCTCCAGCACCTTATCTGCTTCGTCAACATCTATGTATATAGTGTACTTGTTCTCATAATGAGTTCTGCTACAAGGTATCAATACCTTATCTAGACCTGTCGAAAACCTTATCCTTCTGCCGAAGAACCTAGATATCTTTAACAACTCGTTTTCGAGAATCTTTAGCACATAATTACTAACAATGTTTGCCGCTTCTAGAGGTGATGGATATCGCTTAAATAGTTCTTCAGGAATCGTATCCTCGTTTATGAGTACTTCAGCTCCTGTCCAGTGAAAAACAATGTATGTAGAGTTAAACTTTAGATTTTTCAATGCTTTAGCTAAATATATTGCAGTACTTAAGATTATATACTCGTTAACACCTTTCTCAACTTCTATAGCTATCATAGGTGTTGCCTTACCCCCCTTCGTTAACGATGCATAAACAAAATAATCCCTCCTAATCCTGAGGGCTTCATCTACTGAAACCTTTCTTAACTTGTCATTGAGGTAAGCATACAATTCTCTTCCTTCAAGGAATATTTTTAGAGTCTCCATAAACTATCCTCTTATCTATAATATGTGTAGATGAAGTAAAAATAAGAATTGGGGTTTGTAATGCGGTGATTATAGCTGTATATAATCGATAAAGTGTCTACACACTATATCTGGATTTTTAATCCCATCCCCTGTTCTATAGCTTGTGTATAAACGTAGTGAGCTACTATAACATCTTGAATAGCTAGACCAGTTGAATCAAATATTGTTATTTCTTGAGCCGACTCCCGACCTTTTTTAATCCCTGCAACTATTTCCCCAAGTTCAGCATATACATCGTTTAGCGTTATGAGCCCTTGGGATAACGGTACGTTTATTTCACCGCTATGAGATGCTTGCTCTATATCATCTACAACAATTTTAGCTCTTTTAAGAATCTCAGGATCTAGCTCTTGTTTTCCCGGAGCATCTGCTCCCATAGCGTTTATGTGTAGACCTTCACGTACCCATTCATTCTTAACCACAGGTGCTCTTGCAGGTGTTAATGTTGCTAAAACATCCACAGGCTCAACAGCATTTCTCGGATTATCAACTACATGGATTTTGATATCGATCTTCTCCTCGAATTCTTTAGCAAGTGCTTCTGCTTTAGACCTAACTATATCGTATACAAAGACCTTCTTCACATTCATAACATATGGAAGTGCTAGTAGATGGAATCTCGCTAAGTATCCTGCACCTATTATTCCCAGAACCTCTGCATTAGATCTAGCTAAGTACTTAGTCGCAACAGCAGCAGCCGCTGCTGTCCTCATACCCGTTATCATTGTGCCATTCATTATACATAGAGGTCTCCCTGTTTTAGGTTCGAAGAGTAGGATAACCGCCATAACTGTAGGTAAACCATATAGAGATGGATTCAATGGATGGGAGTTCACTAATTTGACACCTGCAATATCGAGGAGCTCGAAATAAGCCGGCATAGCTCTTAAATCTCCTTGATACTTATTGAAGAACAGGTATACCTTAGGAGGCATTTGAACTCTTTTTAAACCTTTCTCTCTAAAAGCTATTTCCACAAGCTCGATAACTTTACCCATCTTAAGAACTGCTCGAATTTCATCCTCGTTTAAAACCAGCAACTCCATTTCAAAAACCCCTGTTAAATCCTTAACTATCTAAATATAAGTTTTTATAGCAATTAGGAGCAGTAATAACATATCAAGACTCTGTTTAATAAAAATTCTGGTTACATCATGCCGATTCTAGGCATACTTTCGAATCTTTATACTTTCTTATAAACGCTTTTACAATATCAATATCAAGTAGGTTTGCTACACTTATTGTCCAAGCTAGAACATCTGCTAGTTCTTCCTCTATACTCTCCTTATCACCGCTTAGCAATGCTTCAGCTAATTCACCAACTTCTTCGACAAGCCATGTAAATGTAGCATATAAGCCTCTTGCTGAATCTCTTTCATAATACTCTTTCCTTATAAATTCTTGAATACATCTCAAATCCATCTTCTCTCCCATACATAAAACCCGTGGTATAAGCTACACCGTTGGATTAAAATTCTATTAGAGTTTCGTAATAACACTTATTAACCTAAAAACAGCTTAATCATGTAAACAAAGGGTGTCTAGATATGAAAGAGAAGGTACTAATTATCCTAAGTTTAGCTGCAATGGCGCTGCTTATATTTGCCTTGGTTTCAACTATAATCCCGATTATATGGACAAGGACACCGTTATGGTGGTACTTACTGATTGTAGATTTCCTTGTGTATATAGTATCGCTCAGCGTGTTGTTGATGGCTGGCGCCACTATAGGGAGTGTACTTAAGAAAAAAGTTCCCACAAGTCTTGATAGTCTTAGAGCTTCAATGATAAGCACGGCTACAGGTATATTGAGTGGTGCAGTGTTGGTGTTCTGCTTTATAGCGTATATACTTGGTTTTGAGTTTGCTTCTACGTTATTCTCACTAGCACTAACTTTTGCATTGATTCCATCAATTATTTCTTGGCTTTTTGCTCCTGCGATAATAAATATTGTATACAGGTGTAGACATGATCCTGAGCTTCAGATAATTGTAGATAGAGTTGCAGCGAGAGCAGGTATGAAACCACCGAAAGCCATGTTGGCAAATATGAGTATACCTAATGCTTTTGCGTACTCCTCCCCATTGATGGGCAGATATGTTGCTGTTACAACAGGACTTCTAAGGATTACGAATAGAGATGAGCTAGAGGCTGTTATAGGTCACGAACTAGGACATCATAAACATAGGGATAACGTTGTTATGATGATCTTTGGGCTTGTACCGAATATCATATACTTTACAGGGAGAATATTGTTGTTCGTCGGTATGACAAGCCGGTATACTGATGGTGGAGAAAGAAGGAGATCAGAATCTTCAACTCTAATCCTGTTAATATTGGGTGTAATATTAATCGTTGTAAGCATTGTACTGCAGTTGCTGGTACTATCCTTATCTAGGTTAAGAGAATACTTTGCCGATGCTCATGGAGCTAAAGTTACATCTCCATACACAATGATAAACGCGTTAAAAACTTTAGATAGGTTCTACAGATCTACAGGAGCCAGGGTTGTTATATCGAACTCTAGATTAAAACCATTATTCATCTATGCATTTTCAGATGCATTCATAGGATTAGAAGAGTTATTAGCTACACACCCACCTATACACAAGAGAATAGCTTTTCTCGAGAGTCTAGTAGGTAAGGAGATAGCGGTATAACGGCACTAATAACAAGCTATGATATTCAAAGCTCTGAGAACAAGCTTGGGAGAGACTTTGAAATCTCGATATAGAGATGGTAAGATTTTCAATAGAAAGCATAGACCATACAGTTATCGATATAACAACTATGTAAGAGGTATTGTTTCAGAATTGAGGATAGATAAAGGTATAGCCATAATCTATACTCATGAAAAAAGTGCACTACAACGAAGATAGAGCACGAACCTGAGCTATTAACTGACTTAGAAACCTCCTTAAAAACCTTGGCTGTATCGATATATAGTTATGTGATATTTTATAATATATACATAGTCTATTCCTAGAGCAGTTCAAAAATACTGTCTTAATCAACATCTCTAGAACTTCTAGAGAAAATCTGTGGTGATGATACTTGAAGGTGATCTCAAAAGTAATCGAGCCACGTACTTTTAGTACTATGGAACTACACCCTATAATAAAAATCGATGAGAAAAATAATAGATGAAAGTAGTGTAAGGAATAGTATTCTATGACTATCAGTTGAAGGTTCTGCTCTAGCTCTTCTGATACTAAACAAAAATAAGAAGGAACTTTTTATAGAATATATAATAAAGTCATCCCATTTAGGAGCTGTTTCACAGCTGATGTTTAAGAGTTAGGTTTATAATTTTTGATTTTGTTTATTATTGTTGGTGTTAGTTATTGCAGGGTTTTCATAGAAGTTATTGAGACCTAAAGAAGTTTGTAAAAAGCTTGGTATTAGCTATCCCACTTTATTTAGATGGATTAGGGAGCGCAGGATAAGGGTTATCAGAACTATCGGTAATAAGTACGGAGTTCCTGAGAATGAGGTTAGAAGGATTCTGAAGGACTTCCAATAAACATGAAGGTTAGAGCTGTTATCTATGCACGTGCCAGCTTATCAGACCAGAGGAACGACTTAGAGAGACAGATACAGTACTTGATGTAGTTCTGCTCTTCTAAGGGTTATAGAGCTGTTGATGTGCTAAGCGATGTTGCAAGCAGCTGGAGACATGGTAACACTTATATGTATCTTATGTCAACTCTTATTTCAACAAACCTAGTTTTACCTATAATTGATTGTAATCTCTGTTAGGTTCTAGGGAGGAGATATATTTGCTTGGGACAAGGTCTGCGCTAAACATTACGTAAATTGTTTGTTGAGATTCACGAATACTAGAGATTTTGTAGAAGATTTCTAGATAGGAGACTGCGAGCTAATTCTTCAGCTATTCTTCTAGATTTACATCGAATAATAATTATATCCCCTATAACCTCCGTTAATAAATTAGATTTAGCGTATCTCTCAACAATTTCGTGAACTATTTTATTGTTAACAGCTACTAATACGTAGTATCCCTGCGGATCTTTTCTCGAGGTAATCTCTTTAATGATATCCTTGGTCTTAGTCATATTGACGGCACTCTAACCTTATTCATATGTTCAGCATATCTAGACTCTATATCATTTCTATTAAACCATTTTGTATAAGCATTCGCAACTTTAAGCGACGCCGCTATAACCCCTTTTACAGTTGCCTGAAGAACATCCTCACCTTTCGCCATATAGTAAGAGGTTATAGCTAGAAGTATATCTCCTGCACCTACATCATCTAAAGGAGTTATGCTTAGTGGTGGTATATAGAAGATCTCACCCTTGTGAATAGCGTAAGTTCCTCTTTGATCAAGACTAACTAGGTAGAGAGTATTGCATGTAGTACTCATATTCATCACCTTCCTCAATATAAACATCTCATCATCTGAAAAGCAGAACTCGCTTATATTACCGTGAACTACGTCTACTAAAACCAAGCTCTTTTCTAGATCCTCACTCCATACACAAAGTATCATACTGTTTTTCACTGCTCTTACAAAACCTTGTATATCTATTGATAGAACTCCTTTGAAATGCTGCCTAACTATACTTATAGCATCTATATCTAGCTCTCTCATTATCGGTACTAATAAAATTATTTCCGGGTTTAGGGATTCAATATAATCTTTTACCAAGTTAATAGGAATCGTAGGGGAAGCTCCTTTGAATTCTCTAGCCTTTCCTTTAACTATGATGAATAAAGGCATAGATTCAGACTCAATGTCTATAACCTCAATACCGTAGCTACTCATAGTATCTGTTACGAGACTTCGATAACTCTTATCAACATTTGATAGCACATAAACTTTGACGCCGAATCCCTCTGCTAAAGCTCTCCCACCATAGAAACCTGTACCTCCAACTCTATACACACTCCCTTCGATAATATCTATTGTTAGATTGCCCACTAGCAAAGCCTTCATGAGCCTTACCAACGTGTTCTATACATTATTAAAGCGCTCTAAGAAATATCGATTTTATAATCTCTGCACTAATATCAAATGGAGCTAATCTCAGGCTATATTTGAGTACGTTGATAACAGTGTTAGCCACCATGTCAGAGTCTTTCTCGTTAAATCCATAAGTACTTAAACTTTCATTAAAACCTACAAGTTTTTGAAATACATCAACAGCTTTACAAGCTTTTTCAGCGTCATCTTTTACAGGCCTTATTGATGGGTATAAGTACTTCAGAATTCTATACGAAAGTTCAGGAACTGAATTATGTATATATATAGCAGCGGAGGGTCCTAGCATCGCTAGACCTGCTCCATGTGGAAGATCTGTGTTTATCCCACTAAGAACATTTTCAATTGCGTGAATTATGTGTGCTCTACTGCTATCTATAGCCATACCTGCTAACATTGATGCGTACATAAGCCAGTAACGAGCTTCAAGGTTAGAAAGGTCTTTTACTGCTATCGGTAACCATTTAGCAATAAGTTTAGCTGCTTCTTCAGCCAACATCAATACAAAAGGTGATGTATCTCTCCCTGTAGCTGATTCATAAGAGTGATAGAATGCATCAATAGCTGTATATAGTACTTGGTTTGAGGGTAGTGTAAGTGTATATCGAGGATCTTCAAACGATGCTATAGGGTAGAAATGCTCAGAAGCTATTCCGAATTTCGTTCTAGGTTCATCTAATGTTACAACAGCATATCTATTTACCTCAGAGCCTGTTCCATGAGTTAAGTTTATAGCGATCAGCGGTATGGATCCGCAAACTTGCTTACCTCCAAATACATAATCCTTGATATTTCCACCACACAGAGCTAATGCTGATGCTATTTTTGCTGTATCTATAACACTACCTCCTCCAATAGCTATAACGTAATTCGGGTTGTATTTCCTAATACTTTCAACTGCTTGTTCTATTATAAAGTAGTAAGGATTAGGTTTCACATCGCTGAAGATTTCATAGGATATCCCTAGCTTTTGAAGAATTTCTTCAACATCCTTAAGAGCTCCACTAATTTTCGCAGCGCTCTTGCTTGTGACAATAAATACCTTACTGTTTCTCTGAACTATGTTCTCTAAATTCTTCACCACTTCAAACCCGAAGTATACTACAGTTTTCCCATATCTAATTGTAAACCTATTCATGATCTTACCTTTCATTCTTTAAATAAATGGTGCAACACACATATAAATTATTTTGAGATATTCAGTACCAAGAAACCAGGTTGAAATAGAATGTATCTGAAGAACCATCGAAAGTTATATGAAGAATTAAATAGCATACTTGAGAAACTTCTTTTTGGTATAGATACATATTACAGCAAGGATTTAGTACTGAATTCCGAAGGTATGAAGCTCCTATCTAGAGCTATCAGAATAATCAATACTTTGTACCCACAATTAAGATTTTTGATAAACGAGGTAAGAGCAGATCCTACATACAACGTCATTATAAAACTTGTATCAAGGATTAAAGAGCTTATTGAGCCATCTTGAAATCTCTATTAAATTAGTTCGATTTTAATCAAACTAGTTCTCAAGCTGGCTTTGTGGAATCATGTAGTAGTTTGATGTTTTTAGAGCGCTGATATCTATTATTATTTCTTCCGTGTCTATTGCTCTAGCTATTATCCTCGATATAATGTCCAAGATTTTTGATAAGTAATACCCAAAATCTCTACTTAGACTAATTTTATGCCTAATATCTTCATCCATGAGTTTCAATTTCTCAATATGCTTTATCAGCTCCATAGCCTTATGTTTATCCATTTCTATCAATGAATCGGCCATTAACTCAAATAAATCAATAGCGTTTTTATATAGAGTTATGAGTTCCTCTGGTATAGTCTCAATACTTTTAGCTATTTTAGCCATATTTACAGCATGATCTGCAACTCTTTCTAAGCTCTTTATAAACATAGCTCTATGAATAACCTCTATATAGTTCAGCCCTCTTTTACCCATTTCATAGGGGTCTCGAAGTATTTGTGAAAGCTGTCGTAGTGCAAGTAGATATAGTTTATCCGCGAGATTATCTCTAGAGATCACCGCATCAAGTATAGATCTATCGACTTCGTGTAAGAAATACCTTACTATATCTCTATGCATAGATATAGCTATACGCTTCAACCTCTTAACAACGCTTTCAATATCACGAAGATTAGGATCAACTACTATCTGAAGAGTGATGGAACCGGCATCCTCGTCTATTACTTCAAGCCCTATCAACCTTTCTCTACCAATATTTATACCTTTATCAACTATAGCTCTCGGCACTCCTTCATAAACAATTTTTATCATAGAAACTCCCGCTATATAGTACGCTATAATCTCTCTAGCAACATCATGCTCACTATACATATCATTTACTCTTAACTCCGCCACAAATTCTTTATTACTGATAGTGCTTGAAGCTTTGTATATTCTTAAAGACATATCAGGTAGTACTTCTAATAATAGCTCGTTCTTGCCTTCTAACCCAACCTCCCTTGCCCAAGAACTAGGCAAAGTTATTACAAACGTGTTTTTACCTATTTTCTGTACACGACGTCTATAACTACGCATCGTCATACCCTATAGTTCGAAAGCTCTTAACTTATATAAAATCTTAGAAGTAGTTATAAATATTTCGCACAAGGTATCTATTGCTAATTGTAACCTCTTTAAGTTTTAGGTTATTACTACTGATTAACTCATAGTCTAACATGCAAACATGTTTATCTAATGATATAATGTTTTTGCTATTTTCAACTTGGTTTCTGAAGATCTTAACGTGATGTTTATAAGTTTTGTTTTCTATATATTTGTCTAGGTGTTGTATATGGCTGCATGTACACAAACTGTAAAAGTCAAAACACCTGAAGGTGTTGAGAAAGATTTAGTACCTAAAAAAGTTTGGAGTTTAGCTCCTAGAGGTAGGAAAGGAGTTAAGATAGGGTTATTCCAAGACCCAGCAACAGGAAAATACTTTAGAGCAAAAGTACCAGACGACTACCCAGAATGCGGATAAAAACAAAAAACAAAACAATTTTTTAATTCAAAATTTCGTTAATATACCCCATTAATTTACATCGTTA
>Ga0326760_1000398_pt1 | contig 23824 bp, 28 predicted proteins | sample GCREP_S_FD_207668 | JGI IMG/M metagenome (GOLD analysis project Ga0326760, IMG submission 207668) | Hot spring sediment microbial communities from Geyser Creek Basin, Yellowstone National Park, WY, United States - GCR.EP_S | ecosystem: Environmental > Aquatic > Thermal springs > Near-boiling... | reverse complement strand
ATGACCATCCCCTGGGTTGAGAAGTATCGCCCCAGATCTTTTGCGGAAATAATAAACCAAGAAGAGGCTAAGTATACCTTGGCCTCTTGGATATGTGCGAAATATAAAGCCCCCAAGGAGTTTTGCGCACGGTGGGCCAAGAAAAAAGATAAGGAGATCACCGAGGCGAAGGCGGTCCTCTTAGCTGGGCCGCCTGGTGTTGGAAAAACTACCTTAGTCCACGCGTTGGCTAGAGAGATAAACTACGAGCTTGTGGAGCTCAACGCAAGCGATGTACGGTCTGCCGAGAGGATAAAACAGGTTGTGGGGAGGGGGTTGAGGGAGTCTTCGCTCTTTGGCTATGACGGAAAGCTCATCCTCTTCGACGAGGTAGATGGACTCCACGTAAAAGAGGACTTAGGAGGACTCGAAAGCATAATTGAGATAATCGAAACGGCGAAGGTTCCTATAGTGATGACGGCGAACAACCCCTATGATCCCAAATTCAGACCTCTTAGAGACCTCTCGCTTGTTGTAAATCTAAAGAGACTTTCAGAAGAAGAGGTCGTTGAGGTGCTTAGGAGGGTGTGCATACGAGAAGGTGCTAAATGCGAAGAAGAGGCCTTGAGGAGTATTGCCAAGTCGTCTCTTGGGGATTTAAGAGCGGCCATAAACGACCTGCAGATGTATCTCTCAGGTGGGAAAAAGGTATTGACGGTGGACGACATTAAGAGAGTGGGGGAGCGTAACCCGCAGTTATCTATGTTCGAAATCTTAGACCGCGTCTACAGAGCACGGTGGTTTGATGAGGCCCGTGCTGTTTCGTTTAACCCGTCGTTTGACTGGGAGCAATACTTTGTGTGGGCTCTCGAGAGTATACCAGTTGTATATAAAGAGCCGGAGCTTGTGGCCATGGCATATGATAGACTTAGCAAGGCCGATATGTTTCTAGGCAGAATTAAACGTACGCAAGAGTGGGAACTTCTGCCGTATGCTCTTGAGCTGGCTCTGGGAGGGGTTTCGCAAATAGAAAACAAGCCTAGACTACCTCCCTTTATTAAATATGGCTTTCCGCAGAGGCTTCTACTTCTGGCGAGGTCTAAAGAAACACGTAGACGGCGAGAGACTCTAATAGAGTACCTAGCTCAGAACTTACATGCATCTAAGACGGCGGTAAGAGCGGAACTAATCTATGTTCTTTCTGCGATTGCTAAGAAACGCCCGGAGGTAATAGAGAAATTGAGCAATGCACTTGGAATAAGCACTATAGATATTAAAAACATATTATAGTAGTGGAGCGTAAATATATAGTAATAAAAACAATACCTAAAAAAGAATATATTCTTGCTAGAGACCTATGTGATTGTTTATATTATTATGATGAAAATGTAAAATGTGAAGTTATTACCACAAGCACACTGTATGTATATACTTACATAATGTATTTTGAAAAATGCATAAATTATAAATATTTTAGAGTTCTAATAAGAAACATATATTATTTTGATGATATTTTTTATGAAAATCCTGTATGTGAAAATTGTCATGTTATGAAGATTGGCACGCTCTTTTTTATTCGTAGAGTTAGCTGACACTTTTGATGAACTTATGTGTATAGGGTTTTATGTAGACTGAAAGTATTTATAATGGCTTTGTTTAAGTCTTCATGGCTATTATTGTTGACGAAGCTGTGTTCTCGCCGAGTTATGTGCCGCCTAGGCTTCCGCATAGAGAGCAACAACTACAGCAACTAGATATGATTTTAGGTAGTTGGTTACGAAATCCGGGGCATCATTATCCAAGAGTGACTCTTCTCGGTAGACCTGGCACGGGCAAAACTGTAACTCTACGTAAGCTCTGGGAGTTGCGACAAAATGATTCAAAAGCACGCTTTGTATATATAAATGGGTTCCTTTACAGAAATTTCACAGCTGTTATTGTAGAAATTGCTAGGTCGTTAAATATCCCGTTTCCAAGACGGGGCTTAAGTAAAGATGAGTTTCTAGCTCTTTTAGTCGAACATCTACGTGAGCGAGATCTCTATATTTTTCTAGTCTTAGATGATGCTTTTAACTTCGCGCCGGATATACTCTCTACGTTTATCAGATTAGGACAAGAATCTGATAAACTCGGCACGTTTAGAATCGCCTTAGCCATAGTAGGCCACAACGATACAGTCCTGAATAACCTAGATCCTTCCACTAGAGGAATTATGGGTAAGTCGGTCGTCAGATTTACTCCCTATACCAAAGACCAGATCTTTGATATACTTCTTGACAGGGCCAGGACGGGGCTTGCAGAAGGCTCTTATGGCGAAGACGTACTTCAAATGATTGCTGACATTACAGGCGCCCAAGGTCCATTAGACACAAACAAAGGCGATGCCAGACTCGCCATAGATATACTCTACAGAGCCGCCTATGTGGCGCAACAAAACGGTCGGAGACAGATAACCCCAGAGGATGTCAGGCGGTCATCAAAAGAGGTCTTATTCGGCGTTTCTGAAGAGGTGCTTGCAGGTTTGCCGTTACATGAAAAATTATTTCTACTAGCCGTCGTAAGGGCTCTTGAGACTTCACGAATGTCGTATGTAACTTTCGGCGACGCAGAGGAGGTTTATAAAATCGTTTGTGAAGAATACGGCGAAAAACCGAGAGTACATAGTCAATTATGGACGTATCTAAACGACTTAAGAGATAAAGGCATTATAGAGACTCGACAGAACAAAAAAGGCGAGGGCGTCCGGGGGCGGACCACATTAATATCCATAGGGACGGAGCCCTTGGAGACTCTAGAATTACTTCTTACTAAAATGATAAGGGAGGAGCTTAGATGATAGAAGAAGTGCTCGGCGCGCCGCTTCGTATACGTATAATACTAGCTCTGTGGAAAACAGGCGAGATAAACGCCACAGAACTAGCAAGGATGCTAGAAACCAACTACAGCCAGCTGATTGCCCACCTACAGCTCCTCTCAAAATATGGAATAGTAGAAGAGAGACGAATAGGGCGCGCTAGGCTGGTTAGACTACGCAACACGAAGCTCGTGGAAATGCTGGCCAAAGCACTAGAACAAGTTGACGAGAAGCTAAAGGCGATATGCGCCGCGCCGCGAGAAAAGATGTCTTAGTAACATAAAGCTAATAGCGCACATAAATATTATGGGGGCCCGTTTCGAACGCTATATACTTGACATACTCCCTGCCCTTGGTCTGTTCCCGAAGGCGTCGCGCTACAGAATATATCGAAATGGCGTCGAGATAGGAGAAGTCGACATACTTGCAACTGACGAAAACGGCGTCACATACGCCATTGAGGTTAAGGCAGGAAAAGTCGACATAACGTCCATTCGCCAAGCCTACGTTAACGCGAAGCTCATTGGGGCAAGACCTCTCATAATAGCCCGTGGATACGCCGATGAGGGCGCAAGGGAGCTCGCCAAAGAGCTCGGAGTCGAGGTAATACTTCTGCCTGACTACTTATTTCTCTCAGTGGATGATCTATACACGGCTTTTACCAACGCCTTCATTAGATCGCTCACAATCATCGCAACCGTAATAGCTAGCTTACAAGAGAACGAGATAGAGGCTATTGAGAGTTGCCCCGATGTAAATTGCGTCTGTCAACGGATAAATTGTGAAAATCTATTCAATAAGCTCCCACGCGAAGCGAAAAACTACGACCTCTTGGTACAAGCTGTAAAGTTGTCACGACTTCTGCCAAGACTATGCGCCAAGGCTGAGAGAACGCCTCAACAATAGTTATTTACTGACGAAACTGCGGTTAACATGGAGAAACTTGTAGAGGAAATCAAACGTAGATTTAAGCCTAAGATAAGGCCCATAGAGTGGAGAGGTGATAGATTAGTGCTACTCGATCAGAGGGTTTTGCCCTTCGAGACGAGGTATGTGGAGGCTAAAACCGTGGCTGAGGTTGCAGAAGCTATACGGGATATGGTCGTCAGAGGCGCACCTGCCATAGGAATCACCGCCGCATTCGGCATGGTGATCGCCTTAAAAGAAAAGAAGCCAAAAAACATAGAAGAGGCGTTAAATACGTTGTCCTCGGCGAAGGAGGTGCTCGCTAAGACTAGGCCCACGGCCGTGAATCTCTTCTGGGCGCTTGATCGTATGTACAACAAAGCGCTGGAGCTCGCGGGAAAAACTTCCTCTGCCGCAGAGCTCACAGACATGTTAGAGGAAGAGGCAAAGAGGATATTTGAGGAGGAGCTCGACGCAGAAATTAGAATGGGTCTCTACGGCGCCGAGATGTTAGAAGACGGCGACGTGGTCCTCACCATATGCAACGCCGGAGGCTTGGCCACGGGGACGGGATTAGGCACAGCCACTGCACCCATCTACGTAGCCAACATAATGGGGAAACGCGTATCGGTGATTGCGCCAGAGACTAGGCCTTGGCAACAGGGCGCCAGACTTACGGTTTACGAACTTATCCACAACGGAGTCCCAACGACCCTTATCGCAGACACGGCGGTGGGGCTTGTGATGTACAGACGGCTGGTGAACATAGTCATGGTGGGCGCAGACCGCATACTCCTCGACGGCCATGTGTACAACAAAATAGGCACCCTCAACGAGGCGGTGCTAGCCCACGAATTCGGCATACCATTTTACGTGCTGGCGCCGACCAGCACCATCGACCCCCTGAGTAAGGTAGATGACGTCAAGATAGAGGAGAGAGACCCAGACGAGGTCCGTACTGCGAGATCAGAACAGGGGAGGGTGTATGTCACGTTAAGAGATGTGGCTGTGCTCAACCCTGTTTTTGACGTCACGCCGCCGAAGTTTATAACAGGCATAATCACAGAAAGAGGCGTCGCAACACAGCCGCTTGCTAAGAACTTACGTAGATTACTAAAATCTTGATACGGCAAAAATCGGGATAAAACTGCATAATTACTTAAAAAGAGAGCCCTAAGACAAAAACTATACAAAGGTATCAAAGTTTTTAAATATAGTAAAAACAGGCACTAATGAAATTCGAAAATATCGAAAAAAGACTTATAGAAGCTCTAATCGTTCTCTTGCTTAATGCAAAAGGACGCGTAGTCAGCATAAAGGCAACATCCTTGGCAAAACTCGCAGGTCTAGGCACAGACCACGGCGCCATATTGAAAGCCGCACGACTCCTCCAAAAGCTTTCCCGCCACAGATTTCTAACTACGGCGCCTGACTCTAAGAAAAATAAGACCTACCGCTACGTCTTAAAATCCGAAGACGAACTATGGCAACTAGTGAAAAAAGACCCAGAAAGAGCAAAAGAACTCCTTGCAAAAATAATAGGTAGATGAATTTCTATGGCATTGAGATTGACGAGGGACTCTACCGACACCTCCTTGAATATCTGTCAGACTCTGAAATAGACGCGTTATTCCGCTCAATCACCACACCTCCGCCGCGTTACTACATAAGAGTAAACACGGCAAAAACCACACCCCAAGAACTTCTTAAGCGTCTCAATTCAAGAGGCATCTCAATCTACAGAGACGAATTTTTCGACGACGCGCTGTGGACGCCCGTAGAAGGCCCCTTCCAAATACCAGACGCAAAGAAGAAGGTCGTCGTAGACAAAAAGGCGGCTGAAAGCGTCATGTTAGGCGCCGACCTCTACGCACCTGGCGTAATAAAGACCGACAAGATAAAAAAAGGCGAAGAAGTCAACATAGTTGCCGATAATGGAAAAGTGGTCGCATACGGCGTTGCCATGTCCGACAGCGAGGAAATCATGAAGACAAGACAAGGCTTGTTCGTCAAGGTGGAGAAGTCTCTTTACAAGACGCCGAAGATAAGAGAACTGCCGGAGTACAGAGACGGGCTGTTCTACAGCCAAAGCCTTCCCGCAATCGCCGTCGGCCACGTCGTGCGTTTTCTTAAGGCTACCACCGCGATAGACCTCAATGCGGCGCCAGGCGGCAAGACCACACACCTAGCCCAGATGGGAATCCGCGTAACAGCAGTAGACAGATCATGCCCTAAAATAGCTAAGATGAACTCAGAAATCACGCGGCTTGGGTTAACGGCTTATGTAGATATACTGCTTCACGACAGCAGATATCTGGACCGCGACTTTCCACGATTAAAAGCACACGTGGCGCTCGTAGACCCTCCATGCACAGACCTCGGGGTTCGCCCAAAGCTATATCACAAAGCGACGCTTGAAGCCGCAAAGACGCTGGCTAAGTACCAGCTACAGTTCCTAAAAACAGCCCTCAAGCTCGCACCCTACGTCGTCTACTCCACGTGCACCATCACCTACGTAGAAAACGAAGAGGTCATAAGGAAGGCAAAGGCCGAGCCTCTGGATGCCGGGTTAACCATCGGCGCACCTGGATGGGGCTGTCCAGAGTGTAGAAGATTCCTTCCCCACATACACAACACGCCTGGTTTCTTCCTTGCATTGATACGTCGATCAACTTAACGATTTTAGAGTCCTTGAGATATAGGCATCGCATTGCTTCTTGTACGTACAGAGGTTACAAGCAAGAGGGTTTTCGCCTCTTAATCTTCTTTCAACTATTTTACATATATTTTTTACATAATATTGTGGAAAACAATCTTTACATACAAATATATTACCATTTATATACGCCACGTTTTTAAAATTCACTTCTTTGCCGCATACAGCACAGAGCGGCATATCACTCAACGACAAGCCATTAATATCTGTTTCACACCAATCACATATGTTTAGGCCTTACTCCTTGGAAGAAGGCACATATCTCGTCAAGACGGCGCGACGCGTCGTAGAGACTTACCTAAAGACCGGAACAATAGAAATACCGAGCGATCCGCCCCCCAGATTGCTTAGCGATAACTACGGCGTATTTACGACAATAGAAACAGCAAAAGGCGATAAATATGAACTCAGGGGGTGCATAGGCTATCCTGAGGGGTATAAAAACACTTTGTATGCCACCGTCTACAGCGCCATAGGAGCTTGTTGCCAAGACCCGCGCTTCCCCGCGCTACGAGTCGAGGAACTCCAACAAGTAATTTTCGAAGTAAGCGTATTAAGTCCATTAACGCAACTCACCGAAGACCCTAGAAGATACCCAGAAATAGTAAAGATAGGACGCCACGGCTTGGTGGTCAGAAGAGGGCCGTATGCAGGTCTTCTCTTGCCACAGGTGCCTGTGGAGGAATGTTGGAGCTCTGAGGAGTTTTTAATGCACGTCTGCATAAAGGCTTGGCTTCCAGGGGATTGCTGGCTTGATCGACGAACAAAGCTGTATATATACGAGGCACAGATCTTCCGCGAAACCTCACCAATGGGTGAGGTTTACGAACGCGATTTAGTTACGGAGTATGCTAGATGTAGTCTAAAAACTCGAGAAGAAAACGCACAGTGAGGTAGTCAAGATGTTGGCTTCCAGCAGCAGTTAGCTTTTTCTCGCCTCTTTTCACCACATAGACGTAGTTATCTCCCAACCTAGCCTGCAGAAAATCTACATCTAGATCTTCAACCTTTTCCAAACCTGAGGGTCTTTCCCCTATTTCTCTTTCGCCAAGCTTGACATATGTGAAACCGAGCAACTCTTTCAACTCCTCAATGCTAGAGGGTATATACCCCACCCTCCCGTACGGCGGGATCATTTTGTCCACTCTCTCCTTTAGTTCACCAAGTTGTTTTAAAATTTCCTGTTCGCCCGGCGTGTACCTAACTCCCATCTCAGTAGGAGATGGGGCCCCCCTACGAGATATAAAGAAGATTATCAACACCAAAGCAACCAAGGCAACAGCCAACAACGAGATCTCCACAAGTTGAAGATACATAGAACGATACTACTCCCTAGGTTTATAATAGTTACAATTACTTTATTTAGAGGGCCTCAGCAGGAGCTTCTCTTCACAGTTCAGGAGACCCTTAGGTCATCAGCATATTTTTAACGCACAAGAGTATTTTAACCTGCCGTCCTCTTTTTTACACGTTACGCTTAATAAACCACAGAGAGACTTCACGTGTTCATATATATGGCTGTTATATACGGGGCTATCGTATTGGTGATGGGTGTCCTCGGTAGCGAGCCTGAGTTGGCCATAGCAGGTCTAGCAATGATATTTCTAGGCAATCTCCACAGAGTCGGAAAGCTGCTGCTGAAAATTCAGAAACACGCACTAGACTAGAATTGTTTTCCCTACTACGAACTGGCTTACTGGCCGCTTAGATTGGCCAACACATAAGCGGTATGTGGTTAGCAATGTAAAAGTTCCACTTTAAGTGTGTCGCCTAAAGCTTCTACGACGCGCACTCTGCATCCTTTCTTTATTGGGACATCGGACACAGCCTTCCAATATTCTCCAAATATTTTTACAAATCCTGGCGCGTCGGGGCCTATGTCGTCTATTGCCACGCCTTCTATGCCCCTGAGGTTTGTTAAGAACTCTGACGGTGGCCTTTGTCTATGTACCATTACTATTTTATATATCATAAATCCAAGAAACCCCAAAAGCACTGCTATGTTTATATATAGACCGAGTTGAATAAGCCACCAATCTCTTATGTATATAAGTTCATTGCTAAATATGTTTACTGGGTAACTCGACAAAAAGCCTACAATAACTAAAGCGGCCCCTACGCCGGCCGCTACTCCATGAGCAGACATCCCCGTCAAGACCTCGGCCATTATCAACACCGCGCCGAGTATTATCAAGGCGACCCCAAGCCACGCCGTAGGCATGAAGGTAAACATAGAGATGACTAGAATTATTATGGCCGCGACTACGGCGGCTGGGTGGCCGGTCAAAAAGGCCGCCAGTAGGAGGATGAAGGCTAGGAGAGACAGTATACTAGACACCACGGGGTCGCTTAGCCACATCTGCAAAGTCTCGGTAAACGTAGGCTCCACGCTTCTCAACACGACGCCGGCTATCACAAGCTCTGTCCTCTGATTTTTAAGTACTACAGAGCTGCCGTTTATTTTCTTTAAAAGGTCGTCTACGTCCACCGCCACCACGTCTATCACCCTGTACCTCAAAGCCTCCTCGGCGCCTAGGTTGACGTTTTGAGTTATACATAGTTTGGCAAACGTGCCGTTGCGTCCATAGGATTTGGCAACAGTCTCGAGGTAGCCTATCAACGCGTTAAGCGTCTTAGACTGGTTTATAGGCGCCCCGCCGGCAATAGGCTGACAAGACCCAATTACCGTATGTGGAGCCATGGCCGCTATGTGCGTCGACATGAGTATATACGTCCCCGCAGACCAGGCGTAGCCGTAGTCTGGATATACGAAGCCGACCACGGGCACCGGCGAATTCCCTATCTCCTTCATCATCTGAAGCGTCGTGTCTGCAAGTCCACCCGGCGTGTTGAGCAACAAGAGAACTAACCCGTTGTTCTGCTCCGCCAGCGACACCGCTCTCTGCAACTGCGACAGAGTATAAGGCCCCACGACGCCGTCGATCTTGACCACGTACACCGTGGTCGCCGTGTAGGCGCTAGAAAAAAAGACCAGCAGAAGTACGAAAAGGAAAATTCTCATTCTTTCTTTTCTCTCCTGGCCAGGGCCAAGGGCACCGCCACGTATTCCATAGTTGGCGGAGTGACGATTATGAGGTTGTGCTCCCGCGCAATTTCAATAAGGGCGTCTATCATTCTGAGTTGCACCGCGGTGGGGTTCTGCGAATACCTCTCCGCCGCCTCTAGGTATATCTTGCTGGCTTCGTACTCAGCCGAGGCCAACGTGATCTTGGCGCGCCTCACCCTCTCAGCCTCTGCCTGACTCGCCATCGCGCGGAGCAAAACCTCGGGAAGCTTTATGTCCTTGATGGCCACCGCAGTCACCTTAACCCCCCAGGGCGTCACGTGTTCGTCTACAATAGACGCTATCCTCTTGGCGATCTCGTCTCGATGCGTTAACAAAGTGTCTAAGTCCACCATGCCCACTACGTCGCGGAGCGTAGAGGCTGCGTAGATGGCGACGGCGGGCACGTGGTTCCTCACCGTCAACGCCGTTTTTAAGGCGTCCACCACTCTTAAGTAGATAGCGGCGTCTATCGTGACCTCTACGTTGTCTTTTGTCAACGCCCGTTGGGCCGGCACGTCTACCACCTCAACTCTGAGGTCGTATTTCATAATGGTATCTATGATAGGTATGATGAACACGAGGCCCGGCCCCACCACGCCTACCACCCGGCCGAGTCTAAACTTCACAGCTCTCTGGTACTCAGGAATTATACGTATCGCCGAGGAGAGAATAGCCACAAGAATCACAACGGCAAAAAGAATCAATATAGCCAGCGCCACTTGTTCAACTATCTGAAGAATCACGTATAATACAACAAAACCGACTATATAAGCTTACGTCTAGCTAATGTGGAGAAGAGATATATAAACACAAAGACGGTCACTCAATGAGGAGTTACGGGGACGGTCTGAGACATGATGTCAATTCCGCGCATCCGACTCACTTACCTGTGGGGGTTCTCAGGCGGCCACGCCGCATACTTCAACTTACCCACAATCCAATCTTTCAACACCATCCGAGCCGCTTCGTCGATGTTTACTCTTCCGCCCTTTAGAAGCCTTCTCTTAACCCTGCCTATCTCCTCCAATGCGTGTTCTAAGTCGCAATCTATGCCGTAGCTCTCTCTGAGAGCATTTGGGTTGTACGTAAGCACTCTCTTAAGCAGACTATAGGCATATGGAACTGGGTCGTCTACCGTGCCTGGATCCACCAAACCCTTAACCACGTCTAGCGCCAAGTCTCCCGTCGAGGCCGTCTTGACGACTCCAGGCGTGTCAAGAACCAGGAGCCAGCTCTTAGCCCGCACCAACTGCTCGCCTTTGGTCCAGCCCGGCTTTGGGCTTGTAGAGGCGACATGACGGCCCTTGAGGTAGTTAATAACTGTAGACTTCCCAACGTTGGGGTAGCCAACTACGACCACAACTGTGGGTATTCTAGGCGCCAGCGACCTTATTGCCGCTACGAGTTTTCTAGTGCCCAGCCTGTATTTCGCACTTATGTACACGACACGTCTACCTAACTTCTCAAAATAGACACGCCAAGCCTCCAAGACGTCTCTATCCACTAGATCAGCCTTGTTGATGACTACGAGATGTCTCTTGCCCAGCCTGTCGGCTAGCTTTTCCACCTCATCATTTTTAGTGGTTAGGGGGTCTCTGGCATCTAGGACTTCAAGCACAATATCCCCATCTTCAATAACTCTTCTTACGAGACGCCACGTCTCCCTCACGTCCAGGTCCGCGCAATACTTTAAAAATGTGGCTGTGAAACCATCTATGTCGTTTAAGCCGCCTCCTTCGAGGCTGGAGCTGATTAAGCTGAGGAGACAACTTGTCCTCTTTCAGCGTATTAAGAAGACGCTTGAAGACGCCCGGAACTCTACTATCCAAAGGATAAGAGCCTTAGTGGCCGACTTAGAGCGACTTAGACGCGAGATAGCCGACGGATTTATAGATGTGGCGGATAACTTCAAGATCGCCGTGGCTAAGTCAGGCATAGACAGGATCGAGAGTATAGCGGAGCTTACGCCAAAGACGGTAAAAGTGGAGCTTGTAAACAGAGGGACGCACATAGGTCTAGAGGTTAGTAACTACGTGACCTACCCTACTTACAGCATAGCGACCGAAGCCGCCGAGCTAGACGTAGCGCTTGTAAAAATGCGTGAGCTTTTGACAAAGCTCATAGAATTCGCCGAAAAAGAGACGTTGTTCTACACGCTCCTCAACAGAGTAAGAGAGTATCAACGCATGATAAACGCCATAGATTACGTCGTCATCCCCCGTATAAGAGACAATATACAATACATAAGCCTCGCTTTAGAGGAAGGCGAAAGAGAAGAATTCATCAGAAGGAAGATAATAACCTCACATATTTAAAAACCGAGAGTTCTAACACTTCTATGTCCATGAAGGACCTTAATGTACTTATTAAAGAACTCATTGATAAAGAAATCGAAAAGGCCATGAATAATGTAAAAGAAGAGATAAAAGGTTTAGCAATAACAATTGATAGAAAAATATATGAGTTACGTCAATATTTAAAAACCTAAGAAGTTAGAGACCCATGAATACAAAGGCAATACTTGCGTTGGTGTTAATCGCTATAGCAGTGGCAGCGCAAACGCCGGGTGAGGTTGAAAAGGCGGGTAGATATATAGGTGCTGGTTTGGCCGTAGGCCTAGCAGGAGTTGGGGCCGGAATTGGAGTTGGAATTGCAGGCGCCGCGGCGATCTCCGCATTAGTGGAGAAGCCCGAGGAAAGGATTTGGTACCTTATCTTCATAGCGCTTGCTGAGGCGATCGCGATATATGGACTCCTAATAAGCATACTCCTGATATTTGGCTAGCTATTTTACCAATGCCTCAAAAATACGTCTTCTTTTTTCCAGCGGTACACCTTCAGCAAGTAGAGAGGCCGCCCTTATAAGTGTCATGACCTCGGCTCTCATGTATTCTATAATGGCCGCAAGCGCACCTAGGGAGAACTCGGTAAACCGCGTAATGTATATATCTGCCATTTTCCTCATATAGGCAGAATATATATTGTCCATAGCAACGGCTATGTCTCCTAGACTCGGCGACTCGGCTACGACACTTACCAAAAACCTGCCCCAAGGGGTCGCCTCGGCGTTTTTCAGGAAGTTAGCCGGAGGGTCTCTTGTTGCAGATATAACCACTGGGGATGCTCTCCCAATGATAAGTTCGTTGACCTCGTCTACAAACCCCCACACCCTGGCCCTAATAGCTATTAGTGAGTTGAAATACTCTACTAGTTCCGAGGCAAACATAGACGCACTTTTATCTCTGGTCGCAGTTAGCACATCATAAAAACTCTCTAACCATTGTCTATCTAAGAAGATACTTAACTTGTCTTCGCCATATCTCGACGCTAGTTCAAATGCCTTATACGCACGGTGTCTCATCTGTTTTAATTTTTCCCCTATTTCCCATATGTTCCTAACACCGAGGACGCTTGCAATTGTGTGCCGAGTTTTTGTCATCTCAAGCGGTTCCCAAATTACGAATTCCTCCGGGTTCCTCCCGGCTTTTACTGCGTTGCTTATATTTCTGATGTTTTCATACTCAAAGTACTTGACGGAAGCTAAAACAACAGTCTTTGCTTCGCTACCTGCCCCTAAGTAGATAGACCTTGCTCGTTCGATATATTTCTTTATTAACGCCCTCCGCAACTCGTCGAGGTTTTCGCGTGTAAGTTTGTCTATGGCTACGCTGTAGGGCGTCGTCTTCAAAATATTTAGAAACTCGTCTAACGTGTTGGCGTAGATTAATGAAATTAACTTGTCGCGTGGGAGTTCCTTTATGCGGAGTCCTCTTACTCTGGGACCAAGAGCGGGTCGTCTCAGAGCTGAGCTCATAGATCGAGAAGAGCTAAAGCCCTGCGGACAAGATCCTCTCGTCTTTCTTGATACCTCGTCAGTATTTTTTGACGTCTCTCCTCTGTTTCTTTAGCAATCTTCTCAGCCTCCCTCTTGGCCTCGTCTATTGCCCTGCTCTTATACTCTATCACAGCATTGCTAACTATTTCCTCAACTCTCTTTACGATTTGCTCTGAGTATCTCCTTGATATTTGTTCTATGTTTGATAAGACCTCTGTCTTAACCTCTTCAACGCTTTTTACAACTTTATCAACCTCTTCGAGTCTCTTTAAAATCTCATCTAATTTAAGCATATAAAGACTAAATGGGAGATCTTATAAAGTTGATGACTCCAGGACTGTCGCGACGTATGACGAAAACTTCTCGCCTCTGAACACGTGGCGACAGGTCTAAGAGCAATGTTTAATACATCCATGCTGTGTATCATTGTGACACTAACGCTAGTCGCTCTTGTGCTAGCTGTTCTAATTCTTGCAGTGGGTCCTTTCGCAACTCCTCTCTATGCCACCGCCCACGTGGAGGTGAAAACGTTTGAGGTCACGGCGGGCGACTTCGTAGAGAGATTTCTACAGATACCTCAGTGGCTTGCTACAGTAATCACCTTAGCGTTGCTAACTGTTACCGTATATCTTGAGTACTTTGCAAAGATACAGGTAGGAAAATTGCCCAAGATCATTGGCGTCCTTGCGCTACTTTATAGCATCCCTCTGCCGTATGTATACGTTGTGGGAGGAGGTGATGTAGTGGTTGTGCTCAGTAACTTCGCAAAATTCATATCACTCCCCCTCTTTGGGGTTGCTCTCCTTACGTCAATGGTCGAGGCCCTTTTGACTCCGCAGAGGCGGGCAAAGGTGATCGCCGATCTCTCTATAACTGAGGAGAAGACAGAGAGAGAGACGTGATCTACTGTTTTTTCTGCACACGTCCCCTTACTGTCTACAACGTCGCAAAACTGCGAGTGGAGCTCTCGCTGGACGTGTATGTATACGTCTGCGACGAGTGTTTAAGTAAGTATAGTGATTTTATCCTTGATGTTGTGAAAAGAAGCGAGAAAGTGCCCTACTTTCTCGACAGGAATCACAGGTACACCCCTATGAACAAACCCGGTGTCGGTAGAGGTTATTACAAGCGGCGCTACAGAAGGGGCAAAGGCCAATAGCTTAGAGCGACATCGAGTAATCTTTTCTAGGTGTCTATCTGCCACCTCAGTCCACCTCTCCCTGCCGCTCCTCCACTTTTTCGCCTCCACCACCAGAACTATTTCTCTGTTCCACGCCACCGCGTCAAACTCCACTCCGCCGTTGCAATCCAGTCTCAAATTGGACACTACGTGGAAGCCAAATTCGGCGAAGACGTTGCTGATAAACTCCTCAAACTCTCTCCAGTCTAGGCGCTTTATGTAACTCGCCGCGTTTATCCCAACTTTAAGAGCTTTATAGAGCACGTAGCCGCGGCTGGCTGGCTCTCCCGCCTCGATAAATCCTAGCCTTCTTAAACAATCTAACGCCGACAGATTCCCCAAAAGATACTGCCTAACTACGGCAACTATACTTTCGCACACATTTAAAACAGGATAGTAAAATATTAAGCGTGATGACAGCTATGCATTGAGTGGTGATAGCGGTCCAAAGCGCTGAGTTTAGCCGCACAATTTTAATAGTGTAAACATGGCGATGCCGTGAGTTGCGCCTCGCCGATTTCCTGCAACATTCAGGCAACCAAAGAGACTGAACTCAATACAGACGTACTAATAGTGGGAGGCGGGCTAGGCGGTCTCGTAGCAGCATTGGAGTTAAGACGATACGGTTATGAGCCAAAGATAGTCTACACCGGTCTCCTCGGCGGTCACCACACCTTAGGAGACGCCCCCAGGTTTGCAGAAGACGCCGATGTGAAGTCAATCGTGGCTAAGGCTAAGGAGTTGGACGTCGTAGAGGGCTTCTTCGATGGGATGTTTATATACAGCGGCGACACGAAATACGTAGTTCGTTATAAACACCTCATACTCGCCACAGGCGGCGTCGATGTGCCGATAACCTTCCCCAATAGCTCCAAAGCGCCCCAGAAACCCGCAGAGGAGGCCCTACAAAACCCTCCCAGAGGACTTAAAATAGTGGTATGGGGCTCCACAGAGTGGGGGCTACGCACTGCCCTGACGCTTAGGAATTTAGGAAACGACGTCATTCTGCTTGATAACTCTGCATATCTACGAGACACTAAATACTATGAAAGGATAAAGAACCAGATAGATTTCCCAGTGGTAACCTCGGTTTTGATCAGAGGGTTTGAAAAAGGCATGCTCACCTATGAGGTAGTAACAGGCAGAAAACAAAACGAAATCCGCCAAGAGAAAATAGACCTCATAGTCTCGGCGGTAAGAATGATAAACCCCTATGTGCCTATGAAGCTTGGCCTCAGGGTTTTCTATAGTTTTGAATTAAACTCGCTTATACCTAGACGTACAAACATAGGTGAACTCTTGACGCTAGACGGCACGGGAAGGGCTGTGGGCGGCAGCAATGTCTACGCCACAGGCCATCTATACGGCGCCGTCAGGGAAAACCACGTAGTTCAACAAGCTAAGCTACTTGCCAAATACATAGCTTCGAAAGATGGACACGAGGAATCCGACGCAGTGAAGGGCGAGTTAGACAAGTTCTTAGTCACGTTGACTATCGAGGCGAACTGGCTATACAACCTGAGCAATAGACTTGAGAAAGGCACAGACGGCACAGGCCGCTATGTTGAGCCGAACGTTATAGACGTGCCGCATTGGGCATCTTTCTGGCCTCAGATGGAGGATATTGAAGACGTCGTGATCTGCCCCTGCGATGGCACCTCAATGGAGGATGTGCTTGCCGAGATAAAAAGACTAAACAAACTCAAAGAAACTAAGATAAAGATAACACATGAAGAGACGGACTTGCTACGCCAACTGAAAGTTCCGCAGCTGAACTTCAGAGGCTTATGTGCCGAGAGCGTATGTCCCTCCTACGCCGCCATAATACTGGGCGCGGCGCTCGCCCAAAAGCCTTCTTACTTCCTCTACGGCAAACCACAGATGCTCTACGGCGAAACTAGCTGAGCCAACAGTTTCCTAAGCGTCTCAAGCCCCTCCTTTTGATACGCCTCAATCTTCACACGGACTAACGGCTCGGTGTTGCTAGGCCTTATCAACAGCCGACCCTCCCTCGTTCGGATGTCTACGCCGTCGAGCTCGTAGAACTCCAGCCCTGCGGTCCTCTTCTTAGCCGCCTCCACGGCGCCTCTGGGGTCTGCCACCTTTAGGTCTAGACGCTCTTCGTAAACCTTAGGCGCCTCCTCCAGCACCTTGTCTAGCGTAACTCCAGCCGCCGAAAGCGCCGAAAGTATCTTAAACGCCGCATAGATCCCGTCGTCGAAATAATTATGTTCCTTGAACCCTATGTGGCCGCTGTATTCTGCCCAGAACAGGGCGTTGTGTTTTACTGCGGTGGGCTTCTGAAAACTATGGCCTACCCTCTGCCGCACAATCTTTACCCCCCTCTCCTCAGCCACCTTCTCTAGGTACAGAGGCATCGTTACGTCTAACACCACCACGTCCCCCGGCTTGGCGTAATATGAGAGAAGCGCATAGACCGCCTTCTCCGGCCTAAACACCTCCCCCCTGGCCGTGACAAGTCCCAGGCGGTCGCAATCGCCATCTAGGGCGATGCCTACGTCGAGCTTATTCTCGACAACAAGTCTCTGAAGCTGACGTAAATTCTCCAGCTTCTCCGGGTCTGGGGGATGAGCCGGAAAACGGCCGTCTGGGTAGTCGTTTATAGCAACAACTCTTCTAAACACCCTCTCTAAAAGCGGCTTCAACACAACGCCAGACGCGTTGGCCGGGTCGAAACCAACTGAGAAGTCCAGTTTACCAAACCTCTCGGCCATGTAGTCCACATATTGCGTCAAGACGTCCCTCACATACACCACACCACGTCTCTCAGGGGGCGGCGGCTCCAGCATGGCCGCCAACTGCTGTATCTCGTGACTTTCTAAGTCGAACCCTCCGCTTTTCATGATCTTCATACCGTTGTACTCAGGCGGGTTGTGAGAGGCTGTGACCATGACCGCAGGCTTCCTCAAAACATGAGAGGCGTAGTGGGCAACCGGCGTAGTAACTGTGCCGATGAATATCACATTTCCTCCACCTGCCAGAAGCCCCCTAGAAAGCGCCTCCGCCACTCTAAATGAGTGAAGACGGACATCCATCCCAACCACTACGTCGTCGCCCTTAAAGAACTTGGAGACGGCAAAGCCTATTTTCTCGACAAGATCCATGGTCAACTCCTTGTCTACCACCCCTCTGACGTCATAGGCCTTGAAAACACTCATGTCATCTACTGTCGCAAGGTTATATATCTTTAAACAACGGTAAAAAACGTGAAACTGTCCGGCGTAGCAGATCTCCCGCTACACGAGGGGCACGTACCTAGTTGGCTTTTGACACGTATGAAGAAGCTGGCCTCACTCCTGCTACGCCTTATGTACGACTTATACGGCCCCGACGGCGTCGTCGAGAGATTCGCCCACCCCGTCTTCTTCCAAAGCTTCAACAACATAATTGGGATGGATTGGGACAGCTCAGGTAGCACTACAGTCACCACTGCAGTCGTTAAGGAAGTGTTGAAGGACTCCGACATCCCCATAAGGGTCGCAGGCGGCAAGGGGCGGCATGCGTTAAATACGCCGGACGAGCTGGCTGAGATTTCACGGCTCTTCGACTTAGACGCCGAGAGGCTTATAACTGCGTCTAGGCTCGTGGCTAAGGTCGACAACGCCTTGGTGCAAGACGGCTACTCTATCTACCACCACGCCTTCTTCGTAGCCGAGACGGGGAAGTGGGCTGTGGTTCAACAAGGCATGAACCCCGAGGTCAAGATGGCGCGCCGGTACCACTGGCTTCGCACAGAGGACTTTTTCAACAGCCCACATGCGGGCGTCGTAGGCGTTAGGCATAGCCACGTGTTAAATCTGGCGTCTAAACACAGCAGAGAGAATAGAGACGTCGTGTTGGAGCTCGTAAACGAGGGGGCCGCCAAGGTGGCTAGGTATCTCCCTCTACTGCGCGGAGAGACCACCCTCATAGACGTCCCTCGTTACCATCCTTATAAGAGGCTTGACGTAGATCCTAAGGTGGTGTTAAGGAGTCTCTCTCCGCCTAAGTCTGTCTCCGACTTCAGAGAGCTGTTGCTTAAGTACAGAGTTGGGCCTAAGACGTTGCGCGCTCTTTCGCTGGTGGCCGAGCTTGTCTACAAGACGTCTGCCGACTGGAACGACCCGGCGGTGGACCCCTTTAAATTCGCCTTTGCGGTGGGCGGTAAGGACGGCGTTCCGTACCCTGTGGATAGGAGGACCTATGACGAATTGATTGCTTTGCTTGATGCGGTAATCGAGAAGGCGCGCGGCGACCCTGGGCTGTATAAATACCTGGCGCATTTAGCAAAGAAGGCTGAGATGTGGCGGTTTCCCGCGGATAAAAAGAAGCCAACCTAAGGCGTGTTGAAGCAGGTAGGTTTAAACTGAGCCCACTGAACTACTCTCGAGGGTTCCTCAAGCACGTATCTGCCCACGATTTCGAAGTCGGCGCCGGCTTTTATGGCGTCGCCAGGTTGTCCACCCTGGGCTCCTATACCAGGCGTAATGATTCTGTACTTACAACCGACGCGGCTACGGGCATGTGTCACCACCTGGGGCTGGTTTCCCGGCAAAACAAAGCCCCGCACCCCCTCTATGTCCAGGAGTCTTTCCCACATCTCGTCGTACAGCGTCGGCGCCGTCATCTTGGCTAAAACGTATACATATTCGCTCCTGGGCACCGAGGGGTATAGGAAGCCGTGGACAATGACGCAACATGCGCCTCTCTCCACAACTTTCTCAATGACTCTGTTCGTTATGTGCGGCACATCTGCCAATTTTAAGTCTACTATCACATCTCCGTATCGCGTTATCTCTCTGATAATTGAAATACCCCCCTCGAATATCAAATCCCAGCCGACTTTAAACGCCAATCCTTTGAGTGCCTTTGCGACGTCCAATGCGTGCAACACGTTTGTGTCTAGCGCCACTATTAGGGGGTACACGCCTCTTACTTTTAAAGGATATATATGTTCTACACAACATGTGGCGTAATCGAGACGTCATATCAGCCCGGGACTTCGCTCGGTCTGAGCTTGAGGAACTTTTCGAAACGGCGCGGTATATGGAGAAGCACACCAAAGGTCGTCTAGACGTGATGAGGGGCAAGGTGATGGCGGTGGCATTCTTCGAACCGTCCACCCGTACGAGGCTAAGTTTTGAGGTGGCTATGAAGAGGCTTGGGGGCGACGTAGTTGGGTTCTGGGGCGCGGAAGGAACCAGCGTAGAGAAGGGAGAAACGTTGGCCGACACTATCAGGATGCTAGACGCCTACTCTGATGTAATAGTGATTCGCCATAGGTACGAGGGTGCGGCGAAACTTGCGGCGGAGGTGGCTGAAAGCCCCGTCATAAACGGCGGCGACGGCGCGTTTAACCACCCCACGCAAGCCATGTTGGACGTCTACACTATATGGAGAGAGTTTGGCCACGTAGATGGGCTCAACATAGGTTTGCTGGGCGACTTGCGACACGCGCGGACGGTAAACAGCTTGTTGGAGATTCTCACGAATTTCAACGTGAAGGTGTATCTCATATCGCCGGAGTACCTACGTCCACGCGCAGAGACTATAGACTACGTACAGTCAAAAGGGTTGAAGCTCAGCTTTTATACAAACGTAGAGGAGGTCATAGGAGAACTTGACGTAATGTACGTGGTGAGGATACAGAAAGAAAGATTTATCGATCCGCTTGAATATGAAAAAGTAAAAGGGAGCTACCGAGTGACTCCCGACATGTTGCGAAAAGCCAAGAAGACACTAGTCATACTTCACCCGTTGCCACGTGTAGATGAGATAGATCCCAGAGTGGATGCGACCAGCCACGCAAAATACTTCAGACAGGCGGCGTTGGGAGTGCCTCTCAGGATGGCACTTATATATCTAATCCTGTCGTAGTAGTTATGGTCATCGCCGTAGAGAACATCGTAATCGACGGCCCCCAAAGGCTTGTTGGCAAAGACGGAAAAACGGAGTTCGTCGTACGCGAGGCGACTATGAAGGACTTAAACGCCGTAGTCGCTATAAACAGAGAGGTGTTGCCTGAAAACTACCCCACTTGGTTTTTTGTAGAGCATCTTGAGCAGTTTCCCAAGGCGTTTATAGTGGCTGAGGTTGGCGGGAGGGTGGTGGGGTACGTCATGTCCCGAGTGGAGTACGGCTGGAGTAATTTTGTTAAGGGGAAGCCCGTGAGGAAGGGACATATAGTCTCCGTAGGCGTGCTTCCCGAGGCCAGGAGGCTCGGCATAGCCACCGTCATGATGTTGAGAGCCATGAAGGCGATGAAGGTGTATTACGGAGCCGCCGAGGTTTACTTAGAGGTACGTGTGTCAAACGCCCCTGCAATTTCTCTATACGAAAAGCTCGGCTATAAGGTGGTGGGGCGGATCCCGAAATATTACAGCGACGGCGAAGACGCCTACTTGATGGCTTGTCCGCTTTAGTTACAGCTGCTGGTTATTTGTAGTCTCGGAGAGCACAAAGTAAAATATTTAACAAGGACCCCAAGTGGGTTTGTGGTTGCTCTCGTCGTGAAGTGGCAACTTAGAGGTATTGAGCGGACCGACCTAGACCCCCTTAGGTTTAGAAACACCGCGAGGTTGTTCAACTTGCTAGGCCTCGGAGTATTGGCCGGCGGCGGCGTGTTGCTGGCTCTCGGCGCGTTCCCCCTGGGGCCCATGTTGCTCGGCGTTGGGGCCCTCCTGTTTTTCTTCCCAAAGCTTATGGTATCTATCCGCGCCGGCTCAATACGCGAGTTGCTGTCTACGGAGATGGTGTTCTTCACCGCGCTTGTACAGATGGCCTTTGCCACAAAGGCCCATTTAAACTTGGTCATTGAACGCATGACGCGTTATAAGGAGCTTCCCGGCGTGAGGACGCTGGCGATCGCGGCTTGGAACAACGCGAAGATGATAGGGATGGAGCCCATGGACGCCATGAAGCGGGCTGTGGAGAAGCTGGCGCCGCAGAAGCTCGTCTACCGCTTCAACTCTCTCTACACCTCTCTTAGAATCGGCGAGGACATAGTGGCTAAGCTGTCGCTCTACATGGATATGGACATTGTGGAGTTCTCCGCCGCCATGCAGAGAAGGATGGATAGACTTACTTCTCTCATCTCGTCGCTTGTGGTCGGTCTAGCCATGTTGTCCGTCACGGCTGTGGTGATCGGGCGGGGAAACCCAGCGATGCTTGTCGTGATGGGCGGCCTCCTCCCAGCCGTGTTGGGCGTAGTCATGGCGCTCATCATAAACGTCCCACTTATGAAAATGGACTTTAGACTTCTTCCGTTGATATTCGGCGTGGCCGCCGCCGTTTCAATGATAATAATTGGCTTCACGCCTCTGTCTCTCTACGCCCCGCTTATTGCCTTCGGCATCGCTACCGCCGGCTGGATAGTCACGCGGGAAAGAATAGATGCAAAAGCCTTTGAGAGAGGCTTTATGGATTTTGTATACACAGTATTCGACGAGCTTAAGAGGGCGCCCTCTGTTTACCGCGCCGTGGAGAACGCCATAACCTTCGGCGACTACGGACCGTTTAACAACAAGGCGGCGGCGCTTCTACAAGTTATGAAGGTCGGAGACGCCAAGCTGGAGGACGTGGCTTTAAGGGGCATGCAACCCGTAATGTCTGTGATTTTGAGAATGTTGCTGGATATATACAGGCTCGGCACTCTGCCGCGGGCTACCATCGATCAACTACAAAACTTCGTAGTAAAGCTGTTTGAATATAGGTCGGAGATTGCGAAGACGTTGAACATAACACGTTTCCTCGCGTTGGCCGGCGCCGCCATGGTTGCCTTTGTCAACACGTCTATGATTAAGCTCACCGAGGCCATGTCTAAGATCTCTGGAGGCGCGCAGTTGGGAGGCGTGGGCATGGCCATGCTTTATCTAGCCCTTGGGATTATGTCGATCGGCTACTACTTCCTCTTTAGCAAAATCAGCTTCTCGACGAGAGGCGGCTTGCTGTATCTCGCCTTTCTGTTCTTGTCGATATTCATAGCGTCGTTCCTAGTGGGAGTATTCCTTAAGGCGTAGCTATGCTGGACTTTAGACTTGAGTCTTGCCGGGGCACCATCGTCGAGGAATACGCCTCTGAGGGGGCTCGTATTCAGATATTCCAATCTGAAGACGGCTACTGCTACAACGTCTCTTACGCCTTTCCCTACTCAGACAGAGTAGGCGAATACGCCTATAAAGTAGTGGAGTATTTAACCGCCAACCAGATCATTAGACCTAACATAACGAGAGAAGAACTCGGCAAGTTGATTGAAATGGCTATGGCAGATATAGGGGTACCTAAGCAGCTACGCGCCGCTGTTAGGTACTACGTCCAGCTGGAGGCTGCCGACTACTCTTATTTGACGCCGATTCTCTACGACACACGGCTTGAGAACGTAAATATAAACGGAATAGAGAACCCCGTATTTGTTGACCACCGAGATTATGGATACAACATTAAGACAAACATTGTGCCGACAAACAGAGAGACTCTAATCAAGATAATAGGCAGAGTATATGCCGAGACGGGGCGGCCGCTTAACGAGCAGTACCCAATCCAAGACACCTACATTAGGCTGAGGAACGGCGCTTTGCTACGCTTTGCAACGGCTATGTCTGGTCGTGTGGGCAGAAATCCGCCATACGTCTCGGTGCGTATCCAGCCGCCGTTTCCAATATCGCCTACCGAGTTGATAAAGAAGCGTACCATCTCCGCGCTTGCGATGGCGTATTTGTGGTACCTCTTCGAACATCACAAATCTGTTATGATTGTAGGCGGCACCGGCACCGGCAAGACTACGCTTCTCAACGCCCTGCTTGTACTTCTGCCGCATAAGAGACTCGCCATTGCGGAGGAGACGCCTGAGATACGTATGCCGCCTAGCTATCAAAACGTGGTGATGCTCTTCACGTCGCCTATGTACGACTACATGAAGAACCTGCCGGGCTCGGAGTCCGCCATATACCTAATAGACCTAGTGAAGTATCTCCTACGTGCAAGACCCGACATAATCGTGATAGGCGAAAGCCGCGGCCGGGAGATCCACGAGCTTATCCAAGGCGTGTTGACCGGCCACGGCGGCGCCACCACCTTCCACGCAGAGGACATAGTGGAGGTGTTTATGCGCATGACCGGCGAGGCCATGGGCGTCTCTCCAGAACACTTGTCCGCATTCCACGTGTTGGCCACAATTAGGCGGTTTGAACACGGTAGACGCGTCACGTCCCTCACAGAGGTGGTGTGGCTACGGGCATATCCCTACGCAGCCCCGGGCAAGATAAAGATCAAGGAAGAGGAATTCGGCTT
>Ga0326760_1000396_pt1 | contig 23878 bp, 21 predicted proteins | sample GCREP_S_FD_207668 | JGI IMG/M metagenome (GOLD analysis project Ga0326760, IMG submission 207668) | Hot spring sediment microbial communities from Geyser Creek Basin, Yellowstone National Park, WY, United States - GCR.EP_S | ecosystem: Environmental > Aquatic > Thermal springs > Near-boiling... | reverse complement strand
TATTTTGAGGAAAAATTGTGCCACATATGGACGAGGTAAATATTCTTAGAAGGAGGGCATATGCTTTCCTAAGAATTGCGGAGACAAGTTTTAATAATGGAGACTATGATTTAACAGTATTCCTATGTGAGCAAGCCGTACAGCTTTACTTAAAATCCCTCCTCCTAGAAGAAATTGGAGACTACCCAAGAACCCGTTCAATAACGCATTTTCTCCAACTATTTCAGAAATTAAAGGGACTGGAGGACCTTTATAAGCTATATCAAGAGAGAAGAGATGAATTTACTGTTTTAGAGGACTCATATATTGCTTCAAGATACCTTCCCAAGGAATATAGTAGGGAGGAAGCTGAGAAAATATTAAACTTAGCAAGGGAGGTGTTGAAATATCGAGCACTACATTGATATGCTCATAGAGAGAGCGAAAATGGTTAGGGAGTGGAAGCCATATGTGGAGAAGATAGCGAAGGCAGCTAAACAATTATTGCCCGATGCAGAAGTCTACGTTTTTGGTAGCGTAGTCCGTGGTGAAGCTGTTGGTGGGAGCGATGTAGACATACTCATAAAGTCAGACAATCTCCCAAATGACAATTTTGGCAGAGCAAGACTCAAATTGAAAATAGAGGAAATATGCAATCTTCCACCATACCACCCATTCGAAATACACCTAGCCAACAGCCAAGAAATGAAATTCTACGCAAGAATAAAGGAACTCACAAAAATAGAATAAGAGGGAGACTTACAGCAGAAGCAGATTGCACCTAAATATATAATTTTTAATGTATATAATACACAATTTGCAGTGTGCAGACAAGATAGACTTTTGGAAACAATTTCAATTATTTAGTTTAACAGGTTAGTTTAATGTTCATAAGGGGCTTGTGGGGGAAGGGTGTTGAAGAATGTGAATTCAAGCATTTAGAGGTGTCGCTATACTTCTTTCATGATTTTGGTTGATGGTAGTATTTTGGCTGTTGCTTTGAATACCATGTAGGCTACTATGGATGAGAGGAATACGTGGATTATGTTGAAGATAGCGGTAAACCATAGAGTTAACGCCAATGCCTCAGTTTCCGATGAAATATTGAATCCAATGGCTTTCAAGATGGATGCTGAGAATTTCAGGTAGTCTGGAGCCACCCAAAGCAATACAACAACATTAGTTATGGAGCATACAACAACCCTGAAGATTATTCCAAGTAGTAGAGCCATGGCTAAAGTTTTCCATAGAGATCTACCCTTAACCATCCTTATCCCAATCCAAGAACCAATAACCATGGGTGCCACAGCCAAAAACTTCATTAATGGCCCTAGGAACCAGCCCCTCGCAATTGTTAAGACAATCCAATGTATAATTGAAGTGGAGAGGCCAACGCCAAACCCACCTAAGAATAGCGCCAACATCACCGGTATCTCAGCGAAATCAAACTTCAAATATGGCATAAGTGGAAATGGAACCTCAGCATGACTAAACGTCAAAAGTATAGCCAAAGCTGCAAAAATAGCAGTATACGCAACCAAAACACTCCTCCTCACACTGCTACCCAACCTTCCACCCAGAAGCTAAAACATAACAACCAATATTTAAATTTTAGAGTAACTACTCTAAAATGAGTAACAAATTCAACACAATAATTCCATGTTAAAGCATAGTTGAGAGGCTACATACATTAAATTATATTTCTGATACTTCCACCACCTCAATTCCCTGTTCCAGTTGAGCTACTTCTTTAAGTTCCCTCGATGCCTTTCTACATATTATCATCGGTTTAGCCATTTTACCGTTATGCTTATAGTATAGGTATCTGTATGTTACCGCTTGACCTATAGCCATATAATTCAACTCCCTCTCCACCCCAACAATATATTCATTGCAAGTCTTAGCATGCATAAGGGCATCAGCAGAATATCTTCCAAGCGTATATTCGGTTACGACTTTATCGAATTCTCCCCCATGGATTTTGAGGAAATCCTCCAATATCTCCATTTCCACTGATGTTAATGGCTTAGCTTCAATAATCCTCGGCAACTTTGATGATTTGCATATGTTTATTAGTGGGCATAGGTAGCATTGTGATCTAGCCAAATTCTTTGCACAATACCCCATTATTGAAACCCTTGAAAGTACGTAATCGTATTTTGTTGGATCTTCAGGGTTTATCCCCCTCAGAAATCTAGTTGCCTCCAAAACTCCACGCCAATTCAATGCTACTTTCAACTGAAAAGCCCTTGAGAGAACTCTCTGCAAACCCAAATCCAATGAGACAAGTAAATGCCTCTTATCAATGAGAAATAATTATGTTATTAAAAAAATCTAAAATTTTTAAGTTTTTAGTGTTATAAATACATTTTTGGGAGAGTCCTTTGCAATCTTCAGGTGTACGTGAACATATTAGTAAATTAATTACCTGCGATTCCTTCATCCCTAAACATGAGGTTTTAGAGAAGGCTAATAGGAAGCATGGAGTCATGGTAGATCGTATTAAGAATATTTTTGAAAAAATGGGTAAGTATTGTGAAAAAGAGTATAAGGTTATTTACGGAAATTTGAAGGGGATTATTGACCTTGTTTGTTCGGATAATGAACGGGATTTCATAATTGAAGTTAAATCTACACATGCATCACATGCAAGATTGCAAGATCTCCTCCAATTATCTATATATGCGTATTTGTACACTGCACAGAAACAAGATAATGAAAAAGAGGTAGAATTGGCCCTCATGTATAAGTATGGTGATAAGACAAAGGAGAAAATATTTGTTTTAAAAATTGAAGGTGATGATCTTAAGAATAGATTAATAGATTTAGGTGAAAGATTAGCAGGAACTGGAACTAGGCATAGCGACAAAGAGTTGTTTGTCGTAAGTGATCTATGTAATATATGTGAGAATAATAAATGTCCATTTAAGCCGATATCGGGGTGATATATTATGGCTAGTAATATTTCTGCAAGTAAAAGGGAATGTTTAGAAGATATTATCTCCATTTACCATGATATCCTGTTAAACGAAATAGCTGTTATGAGAGCAAATACTATTGTTGAAGAAGGATATAATACAGGGGAGGCGATAGTGTACTTTAGCTCCTCGTACCCGCTTTATACAGCACACTCAAATGTCAACAGAGGCTTAGATTACTTAGTTTTAGCATATTCTATTATTAATGGACTGAGACGATTAGAAGGCGGATATAACGTGGTGAAGCCAATAGATCCTGAACCATTATGTGACCCTAATAAGATAAAGAGTAGACTGACTAGAGTTCTTTCACACATTAAAAAGGGATTACCAGATATTGATCAAGTAAATTTGGAAGACCTTATAGCGGAATATGTACTTGAGCTAGTTGATTTAGGATTATTACACATGATACCTGAACAAACTAATGATAACTTAAATATCATAGAAACAAGGAAGCTTATCGAAGAAAAATCTAACTTTATAGTTGCCAAGATAAACGAATCCAAAGATTTTCATGCGCTTAAGGTATGCTTGAGACTTGAAGAATTCTTTTATAGGTATGGTATAGATCCAAGAAAACTACTTGAAGCCTTTGCAAAGAAGCTTATTGAAAAAGTTGGAATTAAACAAAGCGATGAAGAGCAAAAACTATTCAGTAAAACTTATTTCAAGACATTGCATGGGATGCTTTATAAGTATTCAAGTTCAGCTTCATCGTTACCATTTAATCCAGCGACATTAGAATCAAATGTATTGCCTTTCGTGATCGAACCACCATTACCAAGCAGCTACCTACTTAGCACTTCTACCGGAAGACAAATCAATGAACAAGAAATTTTAAACAGCATAAAATCTTGTATTGAATCCATAGCAAAAATGAATGGTGTTAATGTAAATAATGAATCTGTAAACAATATTTCAAGAATAATAGAAGACATTTTAATTGAAGTATCAAAGAAGTATCCGAAACTGAGCGAGTATCAATATAGGTATATTGTGAATATGTTTAGAGCTTGTGGCGAGAATAAAAACGTTCTCACAGTAATTACATCACCAACAGGTACTGGTAAAACCCTAATATTCTTGGTATATGTATTGATGAAAATCCTAATATTTAAGCTTCTGGGCAAGAAAGCCAAAGCTATAATTATATATCCACGTAAAGCTCTTGCAAGAGATCAGTTAGTGAAGATCATAGAACTCGTAGATATCGTTAATAATGTCCTTAAACAAAAGGAAAAATCTCTGAATATAGTTGTTGGTATTAGGGATGGTGATAGTTTAGAGCTATATGCTGAACCTACAGAACCTATAGAACTTCGAGGACTTAGATTAAGAGGCTTTAAAATCTGCCATAAAAGTGATTTCGGAGGAAAGTATACAGTCTTTTTGTCAAAAAGTGAATGTGATAAATGTAGCCCTGGTGATATTATTGAAAGAATCACGTGGTTAAAGGATATTAAACAAGAAAGCTGGAAGTATTTCTCAGAGTATGATTTGGTCATTACAAATCACTCGATACTAAACATGTTAGCCAATGATGCTTTAAAGAGCACCGATTATATGGAGTACAAAGATGTTATTGGCGATGTAAAGATTATAGTAATTGATGAAGCACATGTTTATGCTAAAGAAAATCTTGAAGTCCTTGCCACGGCACTATTAAAGTTACTTTACACGAGATCCCATATACTCAAGAATACAATTCCGGAATCGACGGCTGATCTTGTGAAGGATTTAGACATTATAATGTCTAGTGCAACATTAACGGATCAATATATTATAAGTAAAAATGGCAAAAAGATGTACTCGGGAAATATTATTGGTTTCTTTAAACTAAAATCTACGTATGAAGAACAGGAGACTAAGCTACCCACAACACTTAGCGAATTCCTCCAAAATATGCTTTCAGAAGAAATCTTCAGAGAGTACTGCGAACATAATGCAATAATATACGTAGATTATGATTATATGATAGCAAAAGATCTTGGTGTAACGCAAAGTGGGGATAGTATTGTTTGGAAGTATCCGTTTAGGCTTAAAACAGCTTTAGTGGTAAATCCCTATCCTGATAGACGATCGTGGACTGCTTTAGCGGAAATTTTAATAGCATTACTTCATTGGTTAAATAGTATTAGAGTACGATTAAAGAAACTCGATGACAATGATAACAACTACTCTAAAACCCTTGGACTGGTATTTATTGATAGTAAAAGTACACTAAAGGATATATACAGAACATTTGTTGATAGGCAAATACTTGACGCACAAGACCATGCTGACAGAGTTTTATTAACGGGATTATACATAGAAAGTATAAAAAATAAAAAGCCTAGAAGAGAAGCTGAAGAACAAATTATAAAATACATTGACAAGAAAACTAGACAAAATGGGTGTTGTAGTTATGAATTAGTCTACAAGGATGAAGTAATTAGAGATTTCTCAGTTATACCTATGTACATCAAGCTAAATGATCTACCATTACTTATGGATACAGATATAAGCAACTATAATGCATTTAGCAACATTATAAGTAAATTATCGCTTTACCATTCCATCAGAGATTTCATAGAAGGACTGAACGGTTTTGCCTGCAAACTTATGTTGAGATATAAAAGTTATAAAGAGTTCTTGAAAAATCTTGGAGGCTTAAGTAAAAATATAAAAGTCATATTAATGCATCATGGTGACTTAGAAAGGAAAGAAAGAGCAATTATTGAATCACACATGAAAGGCGATTTATCCCCCATTCCATATTTGACATTGTCAACATCCACCATGGAACTTGGCGTTGATATTGAACACGTTCCTATCATTGTTCAATTTGCAAGCGAGCCTACATCTGTGGAGTTAAATCAAAGGATGGGTAGAAGTGGTAGATCTCTTTGGTCATTTTATATTTCGACATTAATATTAGTTCTTAGAAATACGGGTGAAGATCTCATATATTCACGAGATCAAGAAGCTGTAGAATACGTATACAATTTTATTACTCCAAAAACATACAATCCTTATCAACATGCTGACATTATGCTTAGACACCTGACGAAGATATACATTGATGAATGCTTAAGTATAGTAGGAAGCACTGACATTGAAAATAAACTGAGGACCTTTATAAATGCCACTCCAATACGACAAATCGCTAAAAATCTTCATGCAACTTTTGATATTTGGGCAAGAGAAGTAAAAAGCACGACAAATATATTAAGTGCTAAATCAAGTTCCCAAAACCCGCAAAAAGTTCTAGATGAAACAAATGAAGAAATCCGTAATACTTTAATTAAAATAACAGCAAATATTGAACGTATAATTAAGAGTAAGGATCCTCAAGCCGTGAAATTTGAAAACGACTTAAAGAAAGTTCAGCAAGATCTTAGTAAAGTTAAACAAGGTTTTGAAAGACATTTTGAAGCAATGAGCTATCGCTGGAATGCACTTCCATATCTCCGATTATTATCAAGGATTTACTGTAATGTAATGAATATCGAAGAAAACTATAGAAGCTCATTTGAAGCTGGAAGACTGTATTGGGATAGAGAAATTGTGGAAAGTTTAATTAACAGTTTATCTGGATTGATGACGTGCATACAATATCAATATTCGCTTTATCAACTACCAAACTTACCAAAAGATGTGGAAAAATACTTAAATGAAAAATTATACTTATTTGATACCTTAACACCTGGCTTAATAGATGATATTGGAAATTCATTTTGTAATCATTTGCTCATTGAATACACTAAAAAAGGAGGGGTAAAGATAAATATGATCAACGACCCCATTGAAACTTTTTCAAGAGCAAGACCTTTAAATATTAAGCTAGGTGAATAATGGAGGTATGTGAATTGATTCAGATAAACTTTCCATTTTACCCAATTTCAAATGAAAGCGCATGGTATTGTGGACGACTGGAGTTAGACGAGGAAAGAAAAGCACTTGTAATAAGAAGAAGCCACAAGAGATATTCTACTGTACAGATTCCACTTATATCTCCGTATGCAAGTACAAGTGCCATCGATGTGGATGCATTAAAAAACCTTTGTGATGAAAACTCAAATGTTATAATGACTATTCACTATACTAAAACTCTTGAAAATGAGATCAAAACACTCTTTCTCGCAATTTATTTAGTTTCACACGATAGCAAATATGGCATCAAATTTAGTTTTAATAATGGTGAAGGATTAATAATAGGGATACCAACGGATCTCCGAGAGAAGATCAGCGAAATTCTAAAAGATCAAGGAAAAATACTTATTGAATTAGATATTCCTACACATTATTTCCAAGGATCAAAACAAATAATTGAAAAAGAAAGAATTAAATGGATAGAGATCGACAAGGTACAATCTTATGCACAAACATTACACTGGCCTTTTTATGGAACTTTAAACTTACATGAACTCAATAAAAAAGACTTTTGTTTAGCATATTTAGACTTAATTAACGTACTACTTGGAAGCCTCGTCCTACAAAGAAAAACTCAACACTCTAGTTACGTATTTCCATTCTTCCCTACACCTCTTCTATCTGCTGGATACTTAGCTCAGAGTAAAGGTGAAATCGATGAAATTAATGTATTGATGCTTCCATCAGTTAACATTTATGATTCCGGAACAATCATTGTAAAAATAGACTTAGAAAAAATAGTAACTGATTTGTGCAAGTGTATATACAACGCTATAACCCAAGCACGTCGCTTACTACATACTCTCGACATTAGATTAAATTATGAGCTCTATGAACAAAGTGACATATTCGATGAAGAAGATATATATGGCGATGAAACAACACTAAGTTATAACTTGGATACAAAGGCAGTTTTAAAGGCCTTATTAAATTCATTTCTTTTCACAGATCGAATACTCAAAGGAGACAAGGAATTTAAGGAAGGAGAATTAAAGGATTTCATAAAAAGAGAACATCCACATACGTTATCACCATTATATGTTGATTTAGATGCTGAAAATACAGTATTTCACCAGCTGGGATATATAGGTGTGGATACACGTTCGATTAAAGTATGGAGAAGCTTTGTACGTTCTCATAGAACAGACTTTCTTGCTAAAATGTTTAGCAAATTATATATCATTAAATCATACGCAGAAGCTCAGAAAAATTATGACGAAGTACATAAACTTTTTGCAGCATACCTTCTACTAATTGACGACTATATTGAAGAATTCTTTAAACAAAAGAAAAAGAGTCTACCTAATGTAAATCTTTACTTAGATAAAAGACTGCTTGCAAAAAAGCTAACAATGCTCCTCATAGAGTATGGAGTACATGGGATATCTCACTTACTTACTCGTTATCTATCTGAGGAATTAAAAATTAAGAAATCCAAACTTAATGAAATCACAGCACTAATAATTCCAAAAACTGAAATATCAAGTCCCGCAAATCTCTATAAAGCTACGTCGAAGTTTAGGAACATAGTTATTGATGGTTACCATTATAGGTTAATAGGAGGAGATCGGTTAAAACTAACGGGATTAATAATAATATCTGGTACAGATTCATATTCAGCACCTTACTGGAACAAAGCATTAAAAGACTTTGATTTACGTGATGTTGCCGGAAACATACGTGACTATTTGAATACCAAAAACTGTTATGCATATTGGTATGCTCGTAAAGAGAAGATTTTGCCTGCTATCGAAACTGCAGACAGCTCTTTGCAAAATTTACCCATTAAAAAACCATTTAGTGAATTAGTGAATTGGATTAGCTCACTTTTCGGTTTAAATGAAAAGGATGTGAAGAAAGCTCAGCATGCTTTATCTATCCCGTTAAGTGAGTTCAGAAGGTTATTAATCTGCAAAGACGGGTTTATTGATATGTTTGTAAAGGATCCACGTCAAGGAATTCCGAAAGATAAAATCAATGAAACTGCTAAAACTCTAGGGAAAGAGATAAAGAGTTACTTAAGAGCTATTTATGAGGCTGTACTACCATTCTGTTTTGATGGTTGCTTTAATTGTGTTTTAATTGATAGAGGATGTTCGCTCAGAAATCCACTATTAAAGGAATGGGTTGTTTCGAGATTCGTGGCAGAAAATATGTTGAAGACACTTTAAGCACTTATTAATATATTTGCATTCTCTAAATATGGGTAGGGAGCATCATTATGCAGGATATAGCTATAGACCTTCAAATCTTAAATTCTGCTTATTATTATCCAGCTAGGTTTAATGCTAACTTGATTACATCGCTTGTAGAAAGGTATTGCTCAGGTAAAATTTTTCTAGATCCATTTGCTGGTTCTGGTTCAGGACTTTTTGTTTCATCAATTATGAAGGCTACTGAATCATATGGGTTAGATTTATTACCAATAATCGATGTTTTCGTTGAGTACATGTATGAAGCATTAAATTTCGGAAAGGAGGCTATTGAGAATGTCTATAAGTGTTTTAAAAATGTTTTAAGAAGCAATGATATATTTAAGTGTCATAACTTAAGTGAAAATATTATATCATGGTATCCAAGGAAAGTAATACCTGCATTAAAAAAGCTTTGGGGATTTTTCCATGAAAATATTGCTTACTTTGACAAAAATAAGCAAACTTGGATTCCATATAAAGAAAATTTTCCATGGGGTCTCTATGCTATACTAGCACTCAGGGTTACGCGTAAATTCTCGTATGCTGATGATAGCGTTGCAAAATACTTTAGAAGTAAAATGAAGAAAAGAAGACTAAAAATTTTGCTTAAAAACGTCAATGGTGTTGAAGACTCAATTTTAAATGAAATTGATGTGGTCATTAGGAGGCTTAATAATTTAAGAAAGTATAATGTTCCACGACCTACAACTCATGGATTTGTTGATATTTTAGAAAAAGATGTTCCAGTTAAAGGAGTGGATTGTGTTATTACAAGTCCACCTTATTTAGTGGCACATGAGTATGTTAGGAGTTTCAAGTGGGACCTTCTATGGTTAGGGGTCCCCCATGATTTAGTGATGTGGTTGAAGAAGCATGAAATTCCATACAGGAACTTTACATATAACGTTAAATCAAATTTGTTTAATGAATATAGAGAGAAAATTCGGAGCAAAGGTAAACAGAATCTGCTGAAATACTATGATAACTATTTCATGTCAATTTCAAAAGCTTTTGACAACATAATTGAATCCCTTAATACGGGGGCATCATTAGTTCTAGTACTCGCTAATACTACATTGGCTTCATATGAAATCCCAATAGGAGAGATACTGTATGAGCATTTGCTAAATAATCATGGAAATTTAAGACTAGTAGATAAATTTAGAGATGCAATTAGGAAGAGAAAGCTCTTTAAAGGAAGGTCAAATGCAAATCCAAATGGGGTATTATATGAAAATGTTTACATATACAAAATTTTAAAATGATAAAAAAACAAGCATAACAATCATAGTTGGAATAGAAGTAAAACATTTGAAGCACGCATATGAAAAATGAAAATTCTTGTTCCAGGTTTCTTAACAATGTTGAGACACTTCTGTTTACTTCAAAAAGTATCTCTTGGAAAAATTAAATAATTAAAGGGCTGTAACCTTTCTATTGGGGGTTTATTTGGGAGTTCCGCTTTATGATATTTTTAATAGGTTTAAGGGGGAGGCGTATAGGTTGGGTTGGCGGTTTCAAGAGGATGAGTGGATGATAGAGGGGGCTAATGAACTGGTCTTTTATAGTCTGAGAGATTATTCAAATACTGTTCCAACGTATGTTGTTGAAGGTGATTTGGATATTTTATTGTCGAAGATGTCTAGAGCTGCAAAGGGGGTTAAGGTTTATGGGGTTATTTTCCTTTCCCCTTCAACTACGGGTCTTGCTGAGCAGCTTATTGCTGATCATTCTGAGAAGGTGGCGCTCATCACTTTGGATGTTGAGAATAGGAAGGGGGGTAAGCTTAATAGAACGGATAGCAGGGTCATACACTTCTTCATAAAATGGTTGTCTGAGACTTATGGTGTGAAGTTTGAGGATGTGACGTGGCCTTTTGAGCGTAGGGAGGCGATTGTCCAGCCCTCAATTAAACCTGTTGTTGAGGGGGCTGATATTACTGGGGAGCCTATTAACTTTAGGGGTATGGTTTATGCACCCCTCAATGAAGCTGGTGTAATTCTGCTTTTCGCAAGGGTTATGGATGATTTGGGCATAATATATGAGTCTAGTCCACCAGGATTCCCAGATATGGTGGGGAGGCGTAAGGTGGGTAATGCTTGGCAGAGGGTTAGAATAGAGTTTGAATATAAAAGTAGTAATTTTAAACAGCATGGACATGATCCATCGAAATGTGATATCATAGTGTGCTGGGAGCACGATTGGCCTGAATGCCCATTAGAAGTCATAGAGCTAAGAGACATAATAAGGAAGCTTAGACCACAATAAAATCACATGAATATATATCGTGAGAAAGCTGAAGGAGGACCTAAGCCTAGGACCACATATAAAACTCCATGGAAGACTATGAAATTATCGGAGTGGTGATAACAGATTATATGCAACAAATTTGTAATGCATAGAAAATTCGCGATCGAAGACATAGGCAAATAAATTCCTTTATTTGTAACATTATCATGAGTCGAATGTAAAGAATTCTTTATTAATTCATGTATATGGATTCAAGGCATGTTCTCAAAACATGAATGAACAACTATTTTTACATATGTAGATCATCATTATTTTATTGTATGTATATTCATGATTAATTTTACACATGTAGAATTGGTTTTTACATATATATGACTCTTAGCTCTATGACTTCTACTGAGTCTTATGTGGTAAGTCACACTAAATTTACACGTGTAAAGTATTTTAAGCCATGTTTGAACCATGATAATTCATGATCAATTACTTTACACATGTAAATTCTCATAACTTTACATGTGTAGGTTGTCATTAATTCTGCACATGTAAATCATCAAAATTTACAACAGCTATAAAGGTTAACAAACGTGAACCCACCTTATATATGTAGATCCACAAGCGATTTTACAGCTGTAAAGATCGAATAAACTTAAGGACCCTTTTATAATCATGCATCTTTGAATGCTGGAAGCTTGAAAGCGTATATAAGATTCGTAGAGGCGTAGTTAATTTAAGTACGTTATGCGTAATAACTTACTTGAAGGGGATTGTTGAATGTCTACAATATCTCCTGATGAACTTATTAATGAAATTCAGCCTTGGAATGTTGATTCTTGGAGGAATTTTGTTGAAAATTGCGTTGTGCCGATAAAGTTCCTTGCTGAAACCGTTGCTAAACAGTTTGCTGGGGATGCTTCATCTGAAGTTTCAAGGTTTCTGGCAGATTGTGCAACGCGTGTTTTAGAGGTTGCTAGAAAGTTCCTTGGCGAGGTTAAGGTAAAATTTGAGGTTCCCGTAGATCCAATAGAGTGTTTAAGGCAGCTTGTTGAAAGATGTGGTAACGCCTTCTTAGGGGTGGGTGAGAATGGCAAGTATACATTATTTGCATGGACGCTGAGGAAGATAACTAAGGAATATTTATTTGAAGCATTATATCCAACGCTAAAAAATGAGGAAAAACGCGGAAAAACTTTCGAAATTCTAGGTATAAAAGAGGACTTGCCACTATTCGTACCAGCCGTTAAGTCGCCGCTAACAGAAAATTTAACAATTCTAGGCTATCCAGATTATCCATCGATTTGCCGTGTCGAAGAATGGGGGGAGTATGTAACCTTAAGCATATTGCCAGCTAGAGAACCCACTTTTGGAGGTTCCATTTGTAAGTTTGTTGATGGACTTGTTGCTGTGCTCAGTAGGCCTGGTATATTGTCAGGTGTGGAACCTTCAGCTGATGTTGTAAAAATTTACTTGGATAAGTGCCCTTCGAAACCTACGGAGCTCCATCAATATAGTTGGGGTAAACTTGACTGGAAAACCAGTTATGCTAATTTATCTGAACTTTCTAAATGGAGGATAGATCGCCCTTGGAGCATAAGTGGCTTTGCCGTTAGATGCGTTGACCGCTTGTATTCGTCAGAAAAATGGGACGGAGTTCTTCAAGAAACAAACCTTCTAAGCTTCTTAAGATGGCTAATGCCAAGTCTCATTACAGGTCGCGCAGAGATACTGTTAAGTGCTGATGGAAGAATTGCTTTGCTCTTAGAGAGGGGAATATAATGTCTGAGGAAAGAAGACGTCTTAAAGCTTTGCATTACGTTGAGGATTACTTAGAGGATTTGCTATACATGTTACTTAGTGCTAAAGAAAGGCCTGAAGTCGAAGTTAAAATAGAAGAAGCAAAAGAAGCTCAAAAAATCAGAGTAGTGTCAGTAACGCCAGAAGGAAGGAAAACAGAAATTATAAGCGAAGCCCCTCATCCATCTTTAAAGGAACTCCCGTTATTGACGCCTATTAACGTGATGCGTCCATTAGAATTAACTCAACCTATTTTACCGCTTGAAAATGAAGTCTCCGCAGAAGTGCGGCTACAGTCACTTTATAAAATTGGGTATTTACTCCAAATGCCCGTAAAAGTTTTTGATTACGAAGTTAAGAGAATATTACCGTTACACCTGCCCTTAGTTTCACCGATATTCTATTCTTGGCTTAGGGAAGAAATTAAACCAGTAGGCTTTCTTGAACAACCAGAAGTAAATGCATTTACATTGAAAAATCTGTTAAGACTCGTTGAAATTTTGCCGAAATTGCCGAGGACTGCTGAACGTATCGAAGCTAACGTTAAGGTTCCAGCTTTGACATCTAATATTTTTCCTATTCAAAATGAGGTCAAAACTACACTAACTGATACTGCTGAATCATTACGTGCTAAAGCTCAAGCTCAGCATGTGAAAGGAAGAGGATTATTGGAGCTTATATTTCCGGAGGAAATGGAGAAATTCAGACGCTTTCGAGGGGCTTCGGGAGGGTATGTAGGAGAACCTATCATAATAGTCCTACCAGAAAGTGAGCACCATTTATGGTATTTATTTTGGGTTATTTGTAGAGAGTTTTACAGGGAAGTCAAGGGAGAGTATCCTGAGCCTGTTGTGTTGCTTGATAAAGGTTGTGAGCTATGGCTTAGAGTTTCTGGCATGTTCTCCGAGAAAATAATTATTTTACGTGAGCAATCTATAAAAGATGATGAAAGTAAAAAATGGTTCAAGAGGAGGCTTCAAGAGGCATTTTCACAAGGTCTAGGATTTCTCATAATCATGACAAAAAATGTTGATAATACTGTAACCTTCATTAAAGAAAGTTGTAAACCTTACGCGCCAATGATAATAGATGTTCGCACACTCCCGGAGCTCAGTCGCCTTATGGAGGTACTGATTAGAGTGTTAAGTGCAGGATTTGGCATACCCTATAGTGAACTTTGCAAGGTTGATGATTTACGTGCAGGAGATAAAGTAGCTATGATCGTTGAAGGGAAATTACAAGAATTCCCTCAAATGGACATTATAGTTACAAGAGTTGATCGAGCATATAGGAACTTTGTAAATGAACTTTTGTCAAGCAACTACCTTGCACATGTGAGAAGAGATGTAAGCGAGAGAGAGAGTGAGGATCACGTGGCAATGAAGATTTTAGCGATCAAATACATTAACGAAAGGTTTAACATAAAACCTGAGAAAATAGCTTGTACATTTGATGTTGGAAGTGAGGTAATTGCGGACGTTTATGTTGAGGAAAGAGCATTGGCAGTCGAATGTGAAACTATGTTTGGAACAGCACCAGCACCACTTCTCAAAATATTTGAATCTGTTAGGAAATATATTGAGCGAGCCATAAGTAAGCCTATAAATGAAATCTGGGTAATAATCCGTAACTGGTCAGCGATTTTACATTTAGGCGACCTCCTATGGATTGAAAATATCTTAAGAGAGGAACTGAAAAAGAGGAGCAAGGAAATAAATGTAAAATTCTTCATACCAGATGTTTATGGAAAATATCTTAAACCTATTGATGACATAGTAAATATCATATTCTCTGGAGGATGATAATTTATTACAATTGATTCTTGCTCTTAAATGGACCTAAGAAATTCTGTGCCGTGTAGTCATGATAGTAAAACATTGTCACGGGGAATTTATTTGCTCAGCAACTTATAAGCGCTTTTAAGAGTACTTGTGAAGTTTTCGCAGAAGTTTATGCAAACTATATTATTCGAGGACAGAATGCCCAAAACTCATGTCTTTCATGTACTCCTTTACTTTTATAGGTCGAAGCCTTAATTGCGGTAGTAGATAAGAAATTATACTATATGCAAATGCAAGCGTTTGATGAGGTTCTGCCTCCACTGCAACGAGTCTTGAGGTAGGCGAGGGTACGAAAATATAACCTTTTTCATCCTGCCACACTATGTAGCCTCTGCTTAAAACATAGACAAAATCTGGAAGCTCCCAAGCCTGTAGCTTGGCATCATTAATGAAAGTCTTAAGCTCCTGTAATAACATCTTTAGATCTTCTCCATCATAAGCGAATATCATAGTCATAATTGGTGGCTCTTCCCATTCTTTCCCATATAAATTGAAAGTAGTAAGCACATCACCTTCTTGACGATAATAGGCATCTCTAGGTAATTTCTTTATATTAACTAATTTCTCCATTTTCTTTCTTAATTTTTCACATGAAAGGTATTTCTCGACTTCAACAACCATGTAAACAACTTCGCATGGATAAATATGCTCTCCGAGCCAGAATGCCAAGGGTTTAAATAAAGTCATAATCTCTTTGTCATAAATAATTACGTCCACCTCTCCACTTCTTATACCATTAGAAAGATGTTATGACACCCATAATCCCCACACCAAAACGCTTAGGTAAAAACTCTAATAGGAACCTCTTTATAAATTCCTTCGAAGAATTCTAATAACGTTAGTCTCTTCCACACTTTACTGTTTCGCATAATTTAATCAGCTCATGACTTCTTGCTTTAAATACTGTCTCAAACATTCAATACACCCTTATTTTATAAATTATTTTATTGTATTATTTGAAAACTTTGTTCGAAGAAAATATTGAATTTAGGTTCATTGTTCTGGATGGTCAGGCAGAAAGGATGATGCTTGAGCGTGCTTTAATTGGAACTTTGGCTAGCTGTAAATTGTGTAGGCCGTCTGAAAATTGGTTAGGGAATTATTCACCGATACCGGAAATAAGAGAGAGTGGATTGTGGTTGACTCAGCATCTTAATGCCAAACCAATTAATGAAAGGGATAAGGAGGTTATTTTGAACTCTATTGAAAGGACTAAGAGATTTTTACAGCAAGAATGATTTGAGTAAAAGTTCTGGATTGATAGGGGAATTGTAAAGCTGATGGCTTGATGGACGTTGATTCGTGGCATATTAGAGATAGTGATATCATTTTTGTTGGGTTGTTGCTTTGTTAATGATGCTGCAGAGGTCTCCGTATCCTTTGCTTTCAATTGTAATGAATTTTTCGTCCCATAGGTTTTTGAGGACTTCACGATATAATCTTCCAGCTATTACAATGATTTTCTCATACTTTTCAAGTGTTGGTTTTAGTTTTTCCTCTACTTGTGGACGTATTCTTTCAATATCTCTCTTTGTCTTTAAAACCATATCGTATCCTTCGATCACGTCGTCTGGGTGGAGTAAACCGTATTTTGCTGATATTATCAGGTAGTCGAACCCCATTTTCTCACAATAATTTTTAACAGCCTTGAAAAGTCTACCTTGATACATCTGCTTAGCTGGAGCCTTAACGGAAGAGGTGTATCCAAGCTTCTTCTTACTACATTCCGTGATGACAAGTACTCTTTCATCCTTCCTAAAACTTACAAGTATACTCCCCTTTTCATACCCTGAATAGGGAGAATCATTTACAAAACAATGTTCTGGACTAACATAATTATCCCATTTTGGAAGGAGTTGCTTCATTAACTTTAATCCTCCTTAAATTGTATTGCGAACTTTGTATTTCTCATAATGCTTCTTTACATTATTGAACATTTTAAAGGTTTTCTTACTCGCATGAAGGAGAATTTATGAAATGGAAATATTCAAATCTTTTCAAGAATTAAATATGATGTTAAGTTTATGTCTGAAAAGTTGAATAAAGATCGATTCGTTAGAGTTTGTATTAAGCTTGATGAGCTTAGATTTAAAAATACAATTGATTGGGGAAAGTTGGGGGTAAATATTCATAAGAATTTGCAATTGACGTACTCCGAGAGAATTTTCCTTTTTTGGCTTTGTAGTATGATAGATCAATTCTATCCTTATGAGAAGGTTTGGACGGATGGTGAGGAAGCCATGTTAACTATACTTAAGGAGAATCCTAGCTCCTTTTCTGATGTCAGTAAGGTTATGCATAATTTAAGGAAAGATAAACTTGGAAGAATGATGGCAGACATTCCGATAATCAAAGGTTCCTTTAAACTGATAAGAGATGAGTATCTTCGAATTAAGAATACGTTTGATTACCTTTCCAAGCTAGATATAGATGAAAACAAGAGTTTGAGTTTTAAATTTGTGAAGATGCTTGGGAATGCAATTATTGAGTTTAAGGGGAAGAATGGAATACTTAAGCTAACTAAATTTTTGAACGATTCTTTATGGGAGAATGCCTCCGTTAAATCTCTTTCTCTTCTAGATTTAGAGAAATTTAGGAGGGAGTAGAGAAAGAGGCTTTGGATGTTTATAATGTTTCTTAGAAGAGATCCTTCTATACTTAAAATTTTTAGAGGTGCATTAATCGAGGTTTACGGGAAAATTGATGGTGAAAAGCTTTTTTCAATATGGACTAATGAAGAATGTTTCAGTCGAAATGAAATAGAATTGCCTAGCGATGTATGGAACAAAAAATTGTTTAAGGCAATAATAGGTATAAGGGGGGATGCTAAGAAAGAAGCTAGGAAGCTTGCACAAGAATATGGAATATCGCCTTCCGTTTTTGATGTTACCTTCGAAATAGGAGTAAATGCATGTAAAAGAAAGGAATGTAGTAAATGCCCATTCGGTGAAAACAAGGTTTGTCATAAAGGTAGGGAAAAATACTGCTCCATAGCTAGCTGGTTATTTCCTTATTACACCAAGGACCCTCAAATAACTTGCCAGCCAGAAGATTGCCCTATTGGGAAGGATTTAGGTAAAAATCTATGCGGAGGAAAAGTAGACGTCAAAAAAGTTAAACACTAGCAATTTTAAATGATTCTTTATGTAATCTTCTGAGCAAAGTGTTTTATGATTTAGAATCTATGTAAATTAGGGCTTCGAGGAGATTAGCGAATCTCGGTTTTGTCTTTTCTGGATGTTTGATGTATTCCCTGAGTACTTCTTCAACCGAGTTTCTAATTATTAGTGTGAAAGTGTTTTATACCGAATTCCTTATGCTTCTTCTCCAAGTACGTGTTTTTTTAGCTTCCTTTTAAGAACGTTATGTTCTCTTTAGGTCATTATTTTATTTAGTTGATAGTGAGGCTAGCTCCTCTTCTATTTTCTTTAAGTTTTCTCTCACTTCTGCTAACTTAGAGGCTATTTCTCTAAGTCTTGGTGGCGCTATGAATGTGAATAGCTCATTTAGGGTTCTGTATATAAGCTCGTAGATCTCTCTTGCATTTTCAGCTTCCGCTTTCTTTCCAAGTTCTATAACAATGAAACCATCTGCCTCGGCTACCTCCTTAGCAGGGGCTGCTAGTTCCTTTGCTATTATCACCTTGAGCTGGGGGAGCTCCCTTAGGTTCAGAACTCTTCCAGCCTCTTCGTCTATTACTGGCCTGTCGATTGCCTTGTCCCAGTTCTTGCAAGAGACGTAGACCGAAAATCTAGTCCCAGCGACTCTTTTCCAAGCCCAAACATCAACTTCTATTGGACTACCACGTCTGGGTTCTTTCTTCACATTGGTGGAAGCCTCAAAGCCTAGGTCTTCAAATACTGAAGTTACTATTCCTTCTAAGATCTCCTTAGAGGGCTTAATATCAAAGCGTTCAGGCTTAGGAGGTGGAGGAATTAGAAGTTTTACTTCGGGCGGCTTCATGACTAGTTCTATTATCTCATCTGAAAGGCAGGGGGCTGGGAAAATGTAACGGGTAATTTTTTCCCTTACTACTCTTTCTTCAATTGCTAACCCGCTTTCCCATAGACATGAAAGCAACTCGTTAATCTCCTCCTCCTTTAGCTCATGATAAGTTCTTTTAAGTATTTCTTTAATTGCAGTTTCATATATGAGGATAGTCCCTACTGGTGTTTCACGTATTCCTTGAGTTCGAACGTAGAGGAGAAGTTCTCGTACTTTATCCTTGAGTTTCTCAGGTATCACGTCAAGACTTAGGTATTTCTCGAATGCTTTTACGAAGTTGTCATAAAACTCTGCCTCTATTTCATAAAGGATTTGTTTTCTTTTATTCCAATCGAGAACATCTTCATGTTCGAAGAGCCTCTCTATGAATGCCTTACCAGCCTCTAAAGCTTGCTTAACTTCCGCCTTTCTACCAGCTAAATATTTACTAATTAAAGCTTGTGGATACTCCTCTCTCATTATTAAGGCGCCCGAAGGCTTAGCCTCAAACCTGTAGTAGGGACCGTAATTCCGCAATAAATGGAATAGGGCTATGTATGTTCCCATGGCTTTTGCTTCTGAATCCACTAGATCCTTCATCCACCAATATTTTGTCTTTGTTTTTTCCTCCATAAAAAGTCCCTTCGATGTCCTCCATTACTAATATTGTTGATCATTTATTTAAAAAAATAACCCAGAAGGTCATCGTAACATTATTAAGATGGGCTAAGTTACATCATTATAATGGTATAATTACGTATGTATGAAGAAAAATTGTAACTTAGCTCATCTTAAATCATTAATCATTATAAAAATGAAATTTACTACTAATTGTAAATCTCTCTTTAAAAGTTCTTTCGAGCTTAATATCTTAGCCTTCTCTACAACTGGATGCAAGGAACTCCTATATACTTCAATTTAAAACTTTAGAATATGGCTTCATAAAGTTAAGAGATAGCATTTAGGAGTCTTTGGCTTTAGTCGTGTGGAATACCGAAATGATCGATCAATTTTTAAATAGTATTTTTGATTATTTTATATTGGGGTTTTATGAGGACACGTTATGGTAAGCCTGCTCGTGAGATGATATTGGAGCTTTTGAAGAAGGAGAATAGGCCAATGAAGGTTCGTGAGATCGTTGAGAAGACTGGTGTGAATTATAATACTGTTAGGGGTCGTCTTCAAGATCTTAAGAGGGAGGGGCTTGTGGAGGCTACTTCTGAGGGATGGGTTTTAAAGTGAATTGCCATGGATGTTAGGGCTAAGAGAGATAGGTATATGTCTATGAGGCTTGTGACTAGGGAGGAGTATCTTGAGTATATTAAGACTCATAGTGTTGTGCGTATAGAGGATGAGGAGATCGTTATTGGGAGGCCTTATAGGATCGAGAGGTATCAGCCTGATAAGTTTTCTCTTGAGACTTCGACTGTATGGTCTTTTCCTGATAGGGGGGATTGGGCTACACATAGGGGTGATTATAGGGGGAATTGGGCTCCCCAGATAGCTAGAAACCTTATCCTACGATATAGTAAGCCTGGCGAGACTGTGCTGGACCAGATGTGTGGTGGTGGAACAACGCTTGTGGAATGTAAGCTTTTGGGTAGGAATGCTATAGGTGTGGATATAAATTATGATGCAGTTATGCTCACCATGGATAGATTAAACTTCACTTATAGACCTCTAGACCCGGATTACAGAGAGCCTATTATAAAGGTGTATCATGGTGATGCAAGGAATCTAGACTTGATCGAAGATGAATCCATAGATTTGATAGCCACACACCCACCATACGCAAACATAATTCCATACTCCAAGAGCAAAAGGATAGAGGGAGACTTATCTCAAGTTTACAGTTTGGAGGAGTATTTGAAGGGTATGCATGAAGTTGCTGAAGAAAGCTTTAGGGTGCTGAAACCTAAAAGATATTGTGCTATACTTATAGGCGACACTAGGAAGCATAGACATTACGTTCCAATAGCCTTTAGAGTTATGCAACAGTTCCTAGATGTAGGCTTCATCTTAAAGGAGGATATAATTAAGATGCAATGGCATACGAAAACTACTGAGAAGAAGTGGGCTGGATTAGCTAAGACGGCCGATGAATGTTGGGTTGAAAAACCGGAGGACAAGAAGCATTGGACGGACTTCTACCTGATCGCCCATGAACACTTATTCGTATTTAGAAAGCCAGACAAAAACGAGGATGTGGATGATTATAGGGATAGTATGAAATGGTGGTAGGGCTTAAATATGCCAAGAGTGCCAAGCTGGTACAAGTATAAAGCTCCAGTGCATAATGCAATATCCAATAAACACTACATTAATGGATCGGGATTCATAGTAGACCCACTACCTCACCCAAACGATGTAAGAAGTGTAATGGAGCAACACTTCAAAGTTCATAGCAATAGAAATTTCAGAGTTATACTAGTTGAAGATTATGGTGACTACAAAGTCTTCATACAAGTACCCGATGGGAAATCTGAATATGATTTCTACGTTTGGCGAGCCATATTCAAAAATGGAGAATTATCGGATGTAAAGGTGCCAACACATGACGATCTAGCAGCCTTCTACACTCAATTGAAATCTAAAAGTAAAGATGTAGAAGAGCATTTGATAAATGCTGTCGTAAAACTCATTCGCATCGACCATAGATGGGGAGTCCCAAGAATAATTGCATACTACTTCAATAATCTCGATGAAGGCTTGAAAAGAGATGTTGAGAAGTTCTTGGCAACGTTGAAGTGGATAGCTTTACAGGAAGATGCAAATTATCCACCGAAAGAAGGGAAAATGGGCTCAAAATACACATTAGCAGTTTATGCCCTATTAGAAGCAGGATTTACAATGAGCGAAATCAGACGTGTTATCAAGTTTCGTTAAATAAACTTCACATAGCCTATTCATAACCTTCCCAATCCTTTAGAATATTTGAAACCAGCATATACGGAAGCAAAAGTAGACTCATGTTTTCTCAATACAAATCCTTAAAAGTAAACATTTAATTTTAAAGTTAATAGGGTTATTTGCATGGTTAAATATGAAATGCTTGATTTCAAAAGCGAAGGGGATTTCTTAGATTATTTCTTCCAAACACTACTTGAAACTAACTGGACGTATGATTATTTTGTGGATTGGAAGAAGGTTAAGGAGTACGTGAGAAGATATTTGAAGGAAATCTCTTTGCTAAATACATTAACAAAAGTGAAGACAGAAGAAAGGGAGAAGGAATTAAAAGAAATCTTCATGAGATATCCCGAAACAATTCAAGTTATACCCTTAATAATTGCGATAAGGGAGAAGAGTATACCGATAATAGAAGTTGGTGAAAAAGCATTCTACAAGGTTTTTGATTTCTCCCAACGTAAGGTAAGAGAAGATGAGGCTAGTGAACTCGTTAGATTTTGCAGAAACGTTGGAATAATGGAGCTTTTCTCCGAAATTAACGACCTATACGCATATTTAATTGGCGTGGAAGTTGGATTAGACACGAATGCAAGAAAGAATAGAAGTGGGAAAATATTTCAAAATCTCGTTCAACTATTGCTTGAAAGGAAACTAAGGAATATGCAGAATATTAGAATAAAGAGTGAAGACCGAAATATTAAGACTGTGAGGAATAAGAAGGCTGATTTCGTCATATATAAACATGACACACCAAGAGTAGTTATTGAATGCAACTTTTATAGTGGAACAGGGAGCAAACCTATTGAAACTGCAAATGCATACATAGACTTCCAACGGAAAGTGCGTGAGAGAGGACTTCAATTCATATGGATAACGGATGGCAGAGGATGGAAGGAAATGAAGAACACAATAATTCAAAGCTCAAAGGAAATTGATTTCCTAATGAATTACACTATTGCAAGCGAAAAACTCACTAAGATAATCCCACTCCTCCTATGAAAACTGCAGCTCAAAACAGAATCTAAAAATGAAACTTTATGCTTAGAGGAAAAATTCAATATAACCTTGACACTTTTCTGATCCCCAATATCTGTAGGAGGGAGATATTTTCATAGAGGTTATTCTTAGCATATACAACTATATGGAGGTTGAGGTTTAGCCTATGATTATGTTTTTTTAAGTTGTGGAGATATTTTGGGTAATATGGGTGACTAAGCATGTTTCCACGGATTCACTTTTGGTTTAGGCTTAAAGTTTATACATGGTTTTATGGATAGTTAGTTGTGGGAGGGAAGGTATTGGGTTTACTGGATGATCCTGTGAATGCTGTCTTATTTATTATGGCTCTTATGCCCTTAATGAAGAGGCGAGATAAGAAGGTAATAAAATATATAATTGTATTGCTGCTTTCTGCTTGGCTCCTCTCTGAAGCTGGATTTAGATTTATTCAAATGAAAATGTTAATTCAACTTTCTCTGGTGATAACGGTATACTTTTTAATGAAGTCAGTCATTAAATGAGGATGTTAGGAATGTATTTTATCTGTTATAGAGTTAAGTGTCTTTTTAATATGTAATAGGTGGTGGTTCCAAGGATGAAGCCTATGGTTAAGTTTGTTAGGTATGATGTTATTGCTACGAGTAGGGCTATGATTAATTCGATGTGTTTCTTTAATTTTAGGATTTCTTTCCCTAGTTCTATGGATACTGGGATTAGCATTGCACCAACTATTGCCAGTGGGAAATTTGAGAAGATCCACATGACGGTTGCTGAGAAGAATATTGCTGAGATTATTTCTATTAAACCTTCCATTACCATTGCACCGCCAGTTCTCGCTCCATAGAAGTATTGGGCCATGAACCCTCCTGCACCATGGCATAGTGGTATGCATCCGAAGAATGCTGCTAGAAGATTCATTAAACCCATGTTTAAAGCTAGTTGTCCATCCTTTATCTTCCTTGAAAATCTTTCATTTACCGCTATTCTCGTAGCTATTACGGCGTTTGAGAGTGTTAGGAATACTTGTGTGAAGCCA
>Ga0326760_1000395_pt1 | contig 23951 bp, 34 predicted proteins | sample GCREP_S_FD_207668 | JGI IMG/M metagenome (GOLD analysis project Ga0326760, IMG submission 207668) | Hot spring sediment microbial communities from Geyser Creek Basin, Yellowstone National Park, WY, United States - GCR.EP_S | ecosystem: Environmental > Aquatic > Thermal springs > Near-boiling... | reverse complement strand
AATATAGAAATTATAACATTTGCGCCCCTTAGAAAGGGGCGTTATGTTTATAAAACTATGTACTCTACACAGACATGTCGGCGGAACTAGACGAGGTCGCCAAGGCGCTCGACATCTTAGCAAAACGTGGCATGCTCTACGGCGGCTTTAAAAGAAAGCTACGTCGCGTGGTGGAGGTCAGGGCGACGACGACGCAACTGGTTGTGAAGTACGACGACGGCGCCGTGTACTACATAGACAAGAGCCTCAACAGGCGTTTCGTCGTCTACACACGCTCCCCTCAATAACCCCCTTTTTCCACGCCCCTTAGAAAGGGGCGAAACATTTAAATATCTGCGTGTTTCTTCTACTTATGAACCAGAAGAAAATGAAAATGGTGGAGGAGCGCAGATATGTAAACACCGCGCCTAAAGACAGCGGCATCAAATTCATAGATGTAGATCTAGAAGTTGACGGCGTGCGTATCACTGGCACCGCGAGACGGCACAAGTATGTAATTGTGCGCTACGTGCGCCCGCGCGGAAGCGTGGCGTATGTGTTCTTCGAGCTGTATAGCGACGTCAGTAAAGATGAGCTGGTAGATGCAGAACTTCTGAAACACCTCGTCGCGCTTAATTATGAAAACGAAATCATTAAGAAGAGAATAGAAGAGCTGAGACGGTTTGCAGACAAGCTAGAGGAACAGCTACGCGACCTGCCAGTGGAAATCGTTGTGACATTATCGAGCCACAAGTCGCATGGTCATGTAGAAGTGAAACTTACACGCCAGGTGGACAAAGACGCGTTTCAGCGCTACGTAGCCACATGCAGGACCCTAGGCATGAAGTTTGACCACACCACGCGGGTGTGGGTTTACGTACCGGAGTGGTCGCAGTACGTAATAGTGACATACGGGCCATAAACAGCTACTTTTTTCTCGCCCCTTTCTAAGGGGCGAAAAATTTATAAACATGTGTTTTCTCTATACACATGGCCCAGTTGGGCCAAAACATGGTCGCCGAAGGGGCGGCCGGGGCGTCCCCCGGCCTGGCAACAGAACAGGGGGGCAGGAGGATAGTGTTCCTAAACGCAATGCCGCTAAACAGCCTGCCGCGCTCACACCTGCGACTAGATGTGTTGCCAGTCGGCAACATCAATGAACTAGCGGCCTGGGTGCAGAGGCGCCCTGCTGAAGGCTTCCAGCTGATCCACTACATAAGACATACCGCAACGATTCAAGCGTTGAGGTCTGCAGGCGTCCCGCTGAGCGAGCAACCCAACGCGGGGCTCTACACCTACGACGCAGGAGACATATTGGTTGTCGTTACGTTGCGGAATCCGTCGCGCGGTCAAGAAGTTCAACAAGTCAACATCAGCGACTTAGAGGCCTGGATAGTGGCGGTGCTATGAGCGTCGCCGTATCGATGAACACACTCTCCATAGAGGAGTTGCTTAACATCGTCAGGCCGCGCCACTACTTCGCCGTCTGGCGCGAGGGCGGCAGGGTGGAGTACGCCGCTGTGGATGCCGACGAAGCCCTAATGGCGCTTCCTGGCATGTCGATAAGGGTGGTCGGCGTCGAGACAAGGCCGTTGAATGTGCAACCGCCCCAAGACATTATGAACCACCCCCGCGTCAGACAGTTGGCCGCGCTTGTCGGCAAGCAACCCATGCTGAGAATGTTTCAATACGTCTTCACGCCGCTTAAGTTGCGTCTCCTGCAGAGGCTTGAGACCGGCGCCGAGTTCTACATGCCGACGCAGAAGCAAGACGCGCCGCCTATCGTTGCGCACGTTGCCAGCGCCTGCTACGTCGCCTACAGGAGCAACTCCGGGAGACTGCACAGCGAGACGCCCGGAGGGGCGCGGGCCTATCAGTTAGTGGCGCACAACAAGTTGCAACCGCCACAGATATACCTCATGAGGTTAGACAAGCACAGATACGAAATTGGTGTAAGGATACCAATCGACGAAGAGCAAGTCAGACAGCTGACCACGTACTTGTTTGGGTGAATATGTCGCAGGCGATATTCAGACCGGGCGAACGCATCGCCTTGCCGTATCTGCCGATACTGAAGGTCGAAAACGACGTAGCCATCTTGAAGAAGGTGCGGTTCGCTGTCGGAGCCGAATGCGGTGCCAGGCACAGGGTAAGGATAGAGGCGCCGTTCTACGTGAGAGGGGGATTCAGGGTAGAGAAGAAGACGATGTATAAGGTGCCAGGTTGGGCGTTTGAGGTAAAGTTCAAAACGCCTTATGGCTCTTTCGTAACTGAACGCGTCCCCCAGAAGAATATGTACCTCGACGAGGTAGATGAGCGGCTGGCTGAAAAATTGGTGAGAGAAATGTTTGGCGACAAGGTGGCTGAAATAATTGAAATCAACGTAAGAGAGCCTGTGAAGACTGTCGACGTGTACGTCAGGAGGTTCAAGCATGTGGAGGTGCTGATTCCGCCAGACGACTACTTCTTCCACTTCCGCCACTTCGGCGAACACAGCGGAGATACGTACTTCGTCTACGAGTTCATGTCCCCCGACGAGGCTAAGCTGGTGGACGACGTCAGCCGCATAGACTACGTCCTGCTGACGTTTGGCAATTACGCAGAGTCGCGGGCGGGGTGCGCAACGATAAAGTTGCTGTCAGGCGACGGCGTTGCGTGGAGCGACGTAAAGAGCACCTGTTGCCGTATAGCATCAAACGCTGTGGCTGTGATTATAGCGCGGTACGGCTCTAAGCTCACAATAGCGAAGAACAGCCTGCCATATAGAGGGTGCTGTGAAGAGTGGGAGGTTGAGGAGTGGATAGCGGAGTTCCCGCCGCGGCGCGTGGCGCAGTACCGCACCACCGAACCCGTGGCAGCCAGCATATCGCCAGACGAGGTGGCATGACGACGTGTAGCCGCGTTAACGAAGCGCTTGACAGATTCCTCGAGGTGGTGAAGAAGGCGCTGGAGGAGCGCGCCGACGCAGACGACTACTGCGTGTATGAGCGGGACGTCCGCGGCTACATCACGCCGCGCCCCTACGCGAGTAAGGTCTATGCATGCGGCGCCTACGCGACGATTCTCCGCTCCTACAGACTGCTTGTAGTCCCTGGCGCCGTTGTGGTGTACGACGTCGACCCTGTGGAAACTCGATGCAGAGTAGTCACCGACTACAATACAGTGGTACACCACCTCGAGAAGAGACCGCACTACGCGGTGTGTATCTACGACCAGCCAGTCGACCTAACTAGAGCGCTTATCTGCGCAAGCTGATATGGACAACAAACAGCCACTCTTCACGGTAGAGGAACCAGGAGAGTGGGTATTCGCCGTTTATGAAGACTTCGTGCTTAGCGTCGAAAGGCGAAATGAAGAACGGCGCCGCCGCACCGGTCTCGATTTCGCAGGAAGAGATTTATACCGTGGAAGCGTGAAATGGCGTGGAGATCAAGGACGTCTACCTGAACCTGGAGACGTACCGCGTCGCGATGGATCGCCTCTACCGTCTCTGCTGGCAGGCCCCGGTGAGACGCTACGCCGCGACGTATCTGCTGGGCGCCACTGGCAGGCGTATCGGAGAGGTGTGGCTCCTCACCACGAGAGACGTAGATTTTGAGCGCGGCACGATAACGTGGCGCATCTTAAAGAAGCGCCGCGGCGACTACTACATAACCCTGCCGATGTCGCCGCGGCTTAAAGACGTCCTAATGCGCTACATCACGTTCAACGCGATCTCGGATCGGCTGTTTCCGGTGTCAAAGAGACAACTGCAATACGACGTCAAGAAGGCGCTGGGGGAGGTCGGGCTGAAGGGGTGGCGCGTCCACGACCTCCGCCACGCCTTCATCCTGGAGGCTCTGCTGAATACAAAAAACATAGAGCTGGTGAGACGGTGGACTCAGCACTCGTCGTATAAACAACTGCTGGAGTATGCGCGGGTCGTCGGCTTAGAGGTAGACAGGCCGGTGGTGCCATGGTGACGGACGACGCGATTGCGGCGGCGGTTTGCCGCATCTTAAGCACGGCGAAGACGCCGCGGTATGTGGTGACGGCGAGAGGCGTTATGCGGGAGCTCGGCGTCGAAATACGGCACGGCAGGCTCCGCGCCGTACTGCGCCGTTTCGGCTTTAAGTATGTACGCGTCGGCACTCCCGACGCCGCGAAATATGTAGTAGATGTGGAGTCGGCACGCGCAATCTGCCGAAAGATGGAGAAGAAAAAATCTCTTTTTTAGCTACTCCTCCCCAGTCTGCTTCTGCCACGCGGCGGCGGCGCCTATCGACATTAATATCACGGCGGCCATCACCAAGGCCGCTGTGACTGCCGCGCCGTAGAGGGCGGCCACAAACAGCGCAGTTGCGAGTATGGCGAATCCGGCGAGGAACGCCGCGGTGGCTAGGGAGCGCCTAGAGGCGGCCCAGGCGGTGGCCACCGCTACGGCGGCGGCGGATGCCGTCAGCGCCGACGGCGCCTGGAGACTCACCGACACGGCGCCGCCCACAGCAGGCGCCGCCACCTGCCACTTCTGAAGCTCGTTGATCGTCGTCTTCAGCCACGTAGACGTTGCGCTGTCTAGTCTAAGCGTGCCGAGGAACCGGGGCTGTGACGCAATAAATGACGAGAGGGAGAGGGCTTGTTGCTCGTTTGCCTGCGTGTTGTACCACTGCAACAACTCTGCGGTCATGTTGCGGTACATCGAGCTCAGCAGTTGAAGCGTTTGGTTAAGCGTTTGTAGATACATGCCGTCGATGGTGATGGGCGTGTTGCTACGTATAAGTTGCCTGTTCTGCGTCACGTAGTAGCGCCAGCCGGACGTGAAGCTGGAACCCGCAAACCGGAGCGTTGGCACGTTTTGACACACGTCTGAAGTCGAGTTGAAGAACTTCACGTAGTCGGGCGTGGCGTCCCACCTGAAGCGCCTGCAGGCGCCCGGCTCGACTCTGTCTATCATGAAGTAGCCCTCTACGCTACCAGTGGACTTTATGTAGTATGCGCCGACGTAATTTATATACGTCGAGTTGTTGCAGATCTCCACCTCAGCCGCGCGGTCGACGCGGCTGAGGAAACCGCCTGTTGGCAACCTCGGAAGAGACAAGTAAAACGCCGTCTCTCCGGCGTATCCCCCGCACGCTATTGTACGCGTGTTCCACAGGTACATGCCGTCGAAGACCGTAATATCGACAATTGAGTAGCGCGGTGCATAAATCACGAACTGTCTCCACATGTTGGCATATGCATACGGCCTCTCCTGTATGATGTAGCCTCCGAAGCCGTCGCCGAAGAACGCCACCTCGGCTCTTCCTGTGTTGAAGTGCTGGTAGACCCAGACCGCGGCCATGCCGTCCCCCGGCGTCCAGCCTATGGTGTACGCGAAGCCGCCGCCTAGCACTAGTCTCTGCGTCATGCGGATTGCTGAGAAGTGCACCGGGCCGTGGTAGATGGCCTCCTTCTGCACCGCAATCATCGGGATCTGCGTCTTGTTTCCGAGGTAGAAGCCTCTGCCGAAGAAGGCGTCAATTGTCTGAAGGCTGTAGAGGTGTTGCGTGCCGTTGAACCCCAGGCTGGCTCTTTTGTATGAAGACGGCATTTCAAAGACTGCGAAGAGCGCGTAGGGCGTGGTGATGTTCGCAACCGAGGAGACTGTCGCGACGACTTTATACGATATGCACGTCTTGTTGTCCATCAGGTAGAGCGGCAGGTTTACGTTCCTCACGGTGTAGCGCCCCGCCGCGACTGGCACGGCGTAGTAATACTGCGAGTTGCAGAGCTTCACGTAGACGCTTGTTACGCTGTTGACGGTGAACTGGTTGCTCGCATACAGAATGCCGCCCACAGGCAGGTCAATAGTCACCGAGGAGAGCGTGCTGGCGCTTGCGACTGCCTGCAGTAGCGAGTATTCCGTGATTACGTCTACGTTGAGGACTGGGTATATGGTGACCACAATCGTCTTGTTTGGGTTTACTGTTGCGTTTAGGCGGATGATGTTGACGCACTTCGTCGGCGCGTCTACTGCGCACAGCTTAACAGGCGTCGCGTTGAACATCCAGCTGTAGAGGACGTCGTCCCACCTCCCAGCTGTCGCGTTGCCCGCCGTCTGCGCCAGCGCCAAAGCGGCAAGCAGAGACACAACAACAAGAACGCTACGCAGAGACATAAGCCGCAACCTTCCTCCTGACAGCGGCGCTGAGGAGCCTGTGCTTCTCAAGCCAGCTGTAGACCAGCTCGGCGACGCGCCTAGCCTCAGCGGCGCCTCTGTGTTTCTTAGCCAATGCGATTAGGTATACCGCCCTCTTCCGCGCCAGCGCCGGCGTCATCCTTATGCGCCTACAACTGTGGTCGTACGTCCACCCGCGGCGGAGCTCTGCGTCCATGAGCTTCAGTATGCCGCGCGCCGACTCGACGTCTATGCCGCTCCCAGGCACGTACACCCTCTCCCGTAGCGCCCAGCACGAACCCTCGCCTTGGTAGATGTTTCTTCGCATGTGGAAAAAGGCGCGCTTTTTTAAAAACTTTAGTGCTTGAAAAACGCGGCGGCTAAGGCGAAGGCGGCCGTCAGCGCCGTGAGGCCAGCGGCGAGGCCGGCCAGCGCCGGGTAGGCCGCCGCTAGCATCCATATAACTGCCGCGGCTATTATGAGGAAGATCACGATGCGGGTGATTTCGTAAACCAGCGCCGCGGCGAAGGCGCCGAACGCCACGGTGGCGATGAGGGTGAACACGAAGCCGGAGCCCCTGGCGAACGCCGGGGCCGACACAGGCGGCGGCCCCGGCGCCGTCGGCGGCACCCACGAGCACGTGAAGTTGGCCAGGATGCCGCCGGGCTCCACGTCTATAATCGTCGTGGTCAGCGTCCGCGTCGTCGTCGTCGTGATCGGCGTGACTGAGGTCACCGTCGTGGTCGCGTTGCCGTTTACGACGGTGGTCGTCACCGTCGAGTAGGTCACCACCTCATCCACCGACGTCACAGTCTGCACCTTGGTGTACGTCTTCGTTATGCTGTAGTAAACTACGCCGCAGTTTGCGGATTGGCACAGACCGTGGGGCGCAAGGATGCTGATTGCGGCTACCGCCAGCGCAATCAGCAACGGCAGGCTAATACCTCTCGCGGTACGCCACATAGCCAGCCACGAATGCAACGGCGATTATCAGGAAATACGGGAAGTACTGCGAGACGTTCGGCGGCGCGATGTATTCGTTGTACGTGATTGCCTGCGACACTGTAGAACGTATGTAGTGGGGCACGTACTCCACCAACATGTAGTATAGTACAAATATCAGCAACGCCAGGAGTATGCCGCCGAGGGGTCTCACATCTGTTGTTTGTATCTAGATTTTAATTCTTTACACCACTTCTTGGTGCACCTCCAGCAGTATAGATTCCACGCGTATTCGTAATGCCGCGCCGCCTCCTGGAGCACGTAGTAGACGTCTACAGTTTCGCCAGCTAGCCAGCGGCGCGTCGTCTCCCCGACGTGTCCGTCCTTCTTCGCGTGTCGGATAAGCGCCTGCCTGATCGGCTCATCGCCCTTAGAGGCCCTGATTAGAGTAACCACAAAAGACGTCAGGAAGTCTGTGGCTAGCCACAGGTCTACAAACTCGACCACTAAGTCGCTCCACCTGGCGCGCGCCTTCTGCGTCGTCAGCGAGTCCCTCAGCGCGCACGGCAGGAACAACACAACCAGGGCGTAGAAGTCACGAAGCTTCATGCCACTCTATGTCGCATTTTTCCTTGGTCTCCCGCCGTTTGGCGCCGCGCGTCACAGTTGCGACTCCCACGCGGGGCCGTCTCAGCTCTACGCGTATACCTGCGCCCTCTATCCACAGCGACGTCAGGATCAACAAGGCGCCGACGGCGGCCTCCAGCAACAAGGCTTTGAACACGCCCCACTCCGTGTACCACAGCGGACGCGCCAAGGCGCCGAAGTTCAACGTAAGAGTCTCTACGACGAACAAATAGGCGAATTCTATGAGGGCGAATATCAGCGTCAGCCAGCCGACGTCGGCCAGCACCTCGTGGAGCCTGAGACGCCTACGGTTGATCAGCCGCTCCACCACCACGGCCGTTAGGGCGACGAATAGGGCCATCATGGCCTCTCCTCGCTTCTGGACTTCCTGCGGAAGAGGTGCGCCAAAAACGCCCAGGAGCCGTAGGGCTCCACGTAGCTCAGCGCCGCAACGCCACGGGCGGCGCTCCAGATCAGCCCCTGCGCCGCCTTGATCAGCCTCAACGCCCTAAGCGCGTCAAGCATGAGCCTGAGCCGCTCCTCCGGAGTCTGTTGTTGCTTCGCCTTCTCGAAGCGCGTCGTGTAGATCAAGTGATGCGCCAAATACATTATGTTCATCGCCACGGCGACCGACTTGGCCGCCATGCACTCGGCGCGGCTACATGGATCCGCCACCGCCAGCGTCGAGACCCACTGCTGAGTTGTTGCGCTTATAATCGCCCGCAGATCCGACGCCGCCTTGTGGAACTCTAATTCTTGTGTGAACCTATACGACGTCAGCCTGTCCAGCACCTCCGCGATCCGGCCAACATCATATTCCCGCGACAATGCGTCGTAGAACCACGACGCCGCCTGCACGTCGCCCCTCCGACGCGGCGGCTCCGGCGGCTTCTGTCCCAGCTGTGACGTCTGCTGTCCCAGCTGTGACGGAGGCGGCTGTGGCGGCGGTTGCTCCTCCTTCTTCCTGCCTCTCTTCGGCGCCGGGATCATAGCCGCGCCCTAGCCGCGGGGACAGGCACAGGCATGCGGAAGACGCGCCTGCTGTGCACCCACGTCCACGGATACGACCACAGGAGCGCCAGACAGCAGTCCGTGGAGACCCACTTCACCGCGAGCGTACCCCCCTCGGAGACGTACATCTTGTTCCAGTCCGCGATGTAGAGTATCCTGCGCTTAGGTATGGGGGTGGGGAGGATGCGCCACAGCGCCGGCGGCGGCTTAGACCACAGCCACGCCGCGGCGAAGACGTTCCCGCTCCTGTCGGCGTGCGCCAGCACGTCTGCGGCGGCTTCGGCGGCGCTGGCCGGGAGGACGCGCATGCCGACGCCCGGCGGAGCCGCTGAGAAGCCGCCCCAGTCATACACCACAAACCCCAGCCGCCTAGGCGGGAGGCCCCTCCCGTACCACCACATCATTTTAACCAAAAGCTCTACGGCTTCCATAGCCCGAGGCTGTGGAGCATGTTTGCTATCTGCGGCCACAACACCGGTAGCATGACCAGCAATGCGATGGCTAAGATGCCGAGCATGAGCCAACTGCCGCCTCTCTTAGCCAGCGCCTTTGCGAGCCGCTCGAACGTCTTCACGTTCTGCAACCAGTGTTGAAACTCCGCATATGCGGCGGTGAGCATGGAGTTGACGTCGGCGTGGAGCGCCTCCACCATCCTCTCGACCTGTGCCGGCGACGTGTCTATAGCTATCACGTACTTTGTGTCGAGCACTATCCCGAACCGCTCCCCCAGCCGCTTGTTCACGACGTTGCTGATCACGTCGGCGAGACACTCCTCTATCGACGGCTTATCTGGACACAGGATCGAAAAGTAGGACAGTGAAAACATCCTGGCCGCCGACGGCTCGTAGCCGGCCATGCTCTGCTTGTCCGTCACAGCTGTGACGTTCTGAGCCAATAAGATGCGCCACAGCCCGCCCCTGTCGTCTCTTATGGGCTCCCGCATAACGAAGGCGACGAGCATGCCCCTTTTGCTCTGGTAGAGCTCTATATGCGGCGACACCACGGCGATGCGCTCAGCTATGACGGCCGTGCCGTCGTCAAGGAAGGCGACGGCTCGGATTACAGACACGCACGCATCATATTCTATAGATATAAAGAACTAAAGCGTAAAGCGCTGACCGAGCGCCTGGAAGAGCGCCGCCTTCTTCAGAAGCGCGGAATATGCGTATAACGTCTTGACAGCCATGTCGACTTCGATGTCGTCGCTGAACTGGTAGTTCAAGACGTCGTCGAGCGTCCTGATGTCTGCGCACTTCGCAACGCCGACGTGCCTCAGGTAGCGGAGCATCACAACGCATACGGAGTTGTCGGCTTCGTTTACGTCGAGAGCCCGCGCAAGTGCGATTATCGTAAGCGCCGCCTCTATGCGCTCCTCAGCCGTCCGCGCCCTCAGAAGGCGCCGAAACTCCCGTATGGTCTCCCTTACCAGCGTCGCCTTCGCCTCAGCTAAGATGAAGCTACTCCTCGAGTCCATATACCTCGGCGATTATCTTGCTCAGCGAAGAGGAGCACTGCTCCAGCGCCGCGCTCCGCGCCTCAGCCTCGTTTGAACACACAGCCACCTGCACAGCCACAGCCGGGTCGGCGCATAAGGACAGCAACCTGTCGGCGCAACACGGAACGAACTCGGCCACCGACTCCAGCTCAGGACACACCGTCCGGAGGCGCTCCAGCACCCGGGCCCAGTTGAACCTAGACACCGCCTGGAGCCACAGCTCTGTTTCACGCGTAAACACAGTCCCATGTTGCGCCGCCGTTATAAAGAACTCTCAGCAGTTCCGCCAGAAAAACCGCGCCGCGACATCCGCTGGCGACTCGCCGCGGCAGGCGGGCTTCGCCTTAATTATTGCCTCCTTCACGGCCTCCTCCACGCTCCTGTATGTCGCCTTAGTCTGCTTGACGACGGGTCTCGGAAACGGCGCCCCCTGCGCCACGACGAATATAAGCGCGCGTTGGGGCGGCTTTATGAACCTAACCGCTTCAGCCGCCGCCAAGGGATCAATCACGACCACGGCGCCGTATTCATCAGCCATATTGACGACGTATGAGTAGTCGGTTTGGGGCCGCCTCACCCACCAGACCTGGCGCCCCTGCACCGAATAGTAAAACCACACCGCCGTAATCGTCAGCTCCAGCGACGTCAGCCACAGCGACCACACACCCTTCTCAGCCTCGATGACGTAGTGGAGCTGTCCGACATCGAGCGGATGCAACATGTAGTACCAGTCGGTCTCAGCTGTGACAGCCCGCGGATCCTCCACCTCGGCGAAGTTCTGCGCCACGGGGGGCGCCTGCAGTCCCCTGAGCCTGGCGTACGCCTCAATCATCTCTCTCGTGGGGAGCGGCACCGCCACAGGCTTCAGCCTGCCGCCCCTCAGCAACGCCGGATCCAGCTTATGCGGCGGCACGTTGGTCGTCACCACAACGCCGCCGCGCCGCATCTCCTGCACGGCGGTGAGGAGGACGTTGACGGTGTCCCACATGCGCTCCTGCGTGAAGCGTTGCTTAAGGAAGACGTCACCCTCGTCAAACACGGCGATGCAGTTCGTCTTCTCCGCCTCCTCCACCGCCCGATGGACGTTCTCCTCGGTTTCGCCGACCCACTTGCTGATCACCTGGCCAGGCGACTTAATCGAGACGCAACGTCCCCACTTCCTGCCAAAGTACCGCGGCGCGTAGGACTTCCCCGTACCCGGGGGGCCATACAGCAGGAGCCTGCACGGCTTGTCGTACTGAGAGAAGCATGCATCCAGCGCCTCAAACACCTTATCATACTGAACGTAGAGCTCTCCGGAGGACAGGTGCTCAGCGCGCCACCCGGCGCCCTTAGCAACAACCTCGACAGTAGGGAGCTCCCGGATCTGCGTGTAGCCCGGCGCCTCGAAGCAGTCCTTGGGCCGACTCCACACCGGCGCGCCGCCGCGTTTAATCAGCTCGACGCATGGCCACACCTCTTCTTTATATCTATCTATTATAAAGAAGAGACGTGGCTTGGGAGGCTTGCCGCCGTCTCTACGGCGCGGAGACAGACTTAGACGCCCTTGAGGCCGCCATACGGAGCGGCGACATGGCATGCGTCAATGTGTACCTAAACCACTTCGAGATCATACTCCTGCTTGGGAGGCCGGATGACGTCTTGAGGGAGGGCGACCGCCTGCTCCTCAGATACGGCGACCAATACGTAGAGCTCACCGCCGAGGAGCGTGAGCGGGAGGACTCCATACAGCGCCGGGCGATGCTGAGGTTAATAACGTCGAGGGAAAAAAGAGTGGAGCTTTAGGCAAACACGAACGCCTCTTTCTGAGCCGCGAGGTTGCGCCACGTGAAGCCGGTTCCGGCGAAGACTCTGTCTAGCCATGAACCGAACGGCTCCCGCGGCGACGGCCGCGGGAGGTCGGGCGCCAGCGCTATCGGAATGCCCACCGCGCGGCTTATCATCGCCAACACCATCGGCGCAGGTAAAGTAAAGACATACGCCGGAAGCGCCGGTATAAACATGCGAAGCGCGTCGCGGTCGAGCACCAAGACCTCACGCTCCGCAATCTTCTGAATATCGGTGGTTTTTCTAGGCACGTCGTCCGCCGTCTTGGCCGGGGTGCTGTCTGCCGTCCTGCCTGGAGTGGTGTCTGCCGTCCTGCCCGGCGCCTCGTCGGCCGTCCTAGCTGTGTCAGCCTCACCGCGCGTCCTAGCTGTGTCCTCCCGCCGCGCCTCCTCGCGCGGCTCCGGCCTCTCGCGTTGCTCCGCCCCGCGCAACCTCTGCGGCTCCGGCCTCACGCGCGCCCTCCCCAGCAAGTAGCGGAGCCGCGCCTCCGCCGACGGGAGATCCTCCAGCCGCCTGACAAGCGGCTTCAGCTCCTCTTCCTTAGGCCTCACAATAAGAACCTGCTTCGTGCCCCCCTCCACCTCCGGCGGCTTAAACTGCACTTCGGGAGACTTAGACGGCTCCACGGGCGGCTTTTCATGCGTGGGCGGCCTCTCCAGCGGCTCTATCGGCGGCTTTTCGCGCGGCGGCTCCGGCGGTCTGAAGCCTATGCGCCCCTGGAGCGCATCCTCTATAAACGCCCTAAGCTTGTCTTCGCTGACGTTGAACTCGGACGCGTACTTCTTTAGTAGCTGTTCATCCATAAGGATCTTCTTGAGCTCGCCGGAAGGCATCTCCGCCAGTCTCTCCCACTGACGCTCCCTGATTAACAGCGACACGCGCTCAGCCAGCGTCTGCTCGCCAACACCGAAGCGCTTCGCGTATTTGGCCAGCCTCTGGGGGTCTTTCGCCAGCTTCAGCAAGAGGTTGTAATCCAGCCTCTGGAGCCACTCAGTCAAGTCCCTCCGCGGCGGGCCGGGGGGCGCCTCCTGAGCGGCGCGCGCCAAGTCCTCTATAGTGCGGCGCTCGAGCTCAGCCCGCCGTGCCCCCGTCTCCAGCCCCATCTCACGAGCCATCTCTATGTACGCCTTAAGGTCTTCGTACCTGTCCCTAATCCTGGAGACCTCCTGTAGCAGTTTAGTGTACCGCGCTTCGTCTTCCTGAGAAAGCTGGCCGCGTTGCTTGGCCTCATACAGCCTGCGGAACTCTTCTATCTTCGCCTGCCACTCCTCGAACTGTTTCAACAACGCGTCGTATTTAGACGTGTCTCCCTGTCTCAGCGCCTGGAGCGCCTCCTCTATCTCCTTCACGAACGCCTCCCTCTCAGGGTCGCGCCAGCCCGCCAGCCGCCTCTGCTGTTGCACGACCTGCTTGCGGATTGCGGCCAGCTTCTCCGGCGTGAGGTCTGCCGCCATGTTCTTCAGCATGAGGGCGGCGTCCGTCAAGACCGTCCCAGCCAGTCCGGTCTCTATAAAAGCTTTAAGCGCCTCTTCGCCGTGTCCCTGCGCCGTCCTTATAAATGCCGTCGGCGCGCCCACGAAGCCGAAGCCGATCCCAAGCGACTTCGCCAGCGCAACCGCTTCGGCGCGAGACATGGGAACCGCCAGCGGAAGCGCCACCGCGGCGGCATGCATCGTTGCCTGCTCCACCCTCCGCCTCAGCGCCTCCTCAGACACGCCTATGCCCGCCTCCTGAAGCTCTTTTGCAATCCGCTGGAAGTACTCCTTTTCAACTTCAGAAATTGGACGATTCTGAAATATCGCCTGCCCCCACCTTATTAAGGTCGGTATGCCCGTTATTTCAGTAAGGCCATACAGCGACGCGATGGGTTTAATGCGCCAGTCCTCCAGCTGGATGCCGTATTGGCCCAGGAGCTGAGGCGGCCCAGCTGTGAACCTCCCCGCTCTCCACTTCAGCCAGTCCGCGTATCCCTGGAACCACGGCGAAGGTTCCGACATATGTGAAAAATAGTCTTTTTTTTTAATTCTTTACCGCTCCCTGATTACGCGCCACACCGTAAAGGCGGCCGCGGCGAGCGTCACAGCTATGACGGCCCAGGCAAACTGCGACACCTTCTCCCATATGGCGGTGTACTGCGGTTGCATGAATATGTCTGTCCCAGTGACGGCCTTCCACGCCGTTGCGAATGCAGACAGCACCGTGTTTGCCAGCACGATGACTATCGCCACGGCGGCGATCACAGCTGTGATGGTGAAGGGGCCGACGGCGTCGCTCATAGCCCGCGCCACCTCACAAGTATGGCCGCAAACAGCGCCGAAGCCACAGACAGCACCTCGGCGTTGTTCTTGACGAACGCGGCGATGGCCACAGCTGTGTTGTAGGCGCTGCTGGAGAGGCCAGAAGGCGGCTGAGGCACAAACGACATGAAGGCGTCGATAAACAGCGCCGCGGCCCACGGCCAAATCGCGCTCACTATCACAATGAGTATGACGTTGCCCAGCGTCAGCTCCCCCCTCATACCCTTATGCTTACCTGCCCGATGACGGTTTTCACAAACAGAAACAGCCGCCAGGCGATATAGTAATTGGCGATGAATTGGGCAAACGCGGCGAAGGCCGCGATGACCCACCCCGCCCAGGCGGCGCCGAATTCGCTCAACACCTGCGCCGCAAACTGAGCCAGCTGTAGCAACCACGTCATGAGGTTGTACAGGAACGCGAAGATTGTCATCAAGACGTTTATCGCCGAGAAGTTCGAAAAGACGTCGTTAGACGCGGCGTAGCTGTTCACTTTACTCGATATGAACCAGTTAACCCACGTAGCGAGGGGTGGTAGGTCCTGCAACGTAATCAAGCCAGCATTGGCTACGCCTACCGTGACAAGAGTGTACATCAGTGCGCTGAGTATGGAGAACCTAAACAGCTTCTCGCCCCACTCGTTTACGAAGTCAAACATGTAATGCTCCGCGCCACGTCTTTTAAAACTTTTCACGTCGTCCAGCCGCCGGCGGCGCGGCCGAGGCGGTCGAGGACTTCATACACCAGCACCATGAGCGCCATGGCGGTGGACGCGACGAGCGCGGCGACCGCTCCCACGTTCACCGTGCTGTATATAGTACATGTTGTGACGGGATAGGTCTGCACAACGGCGACAGGCTGGCCTAAGGCGCTTGTCGTGGTGGTGGTTGCGGCCGTCGTGGTGGTGGTGCAGGTCTGGCCAGCGTATTCGCGTATGTCGCCCGCCGCCACCAAGGCCGACGCGATGAACGCCGCGAGGACGTAGCCCCTCGGCACGCGGCCGTCGAGCATGTGGGCTATCAGCAGCGCCACCGCGAGGCCGAACGCGATGAGAGAGATCACGTAGAATAATTAGATGGACAATATAAATAAAAAAAGGGGTGGGTTAGGCGCCCGCGGCGCCTATCTCCTGACCTTCCTCTTCCGCCTGGCCATGGTCACGACGTGAACTCTTTCCATATCCTCTTGAGGAAGCCGAACGCGATTACACCTATAACGAGGCCGCCCAGGAGCGTCGCCACCGTGACGAAGGAGGACATGGTGTTGTTAATCGCCTCGCTGCCTTTTGCCACGATTGTGGCGTTGGTGGCTGGCCCAAGGGCGTTCAATATGTACGACGCCACGCCTCCTGCTATCGCTATCGCCGCCGCGGCGATTATGAGCACCACAAACGCGCCAGCTCCTTCGCGGATGTCCATCGTGATCTGGCCGCGCATCTTATGCTTTCTCTTTTTGTGTTTCTTTCTTTCGAGTTTATACATGACGTCGGTGTGCGCGTCTTTTTTTAAGCCTTAACGACGTGGAACACGGCGTAGAGCTAACCACGGCGTTGCTTCTTCTTCGACTTGAGCGCGCGGTCGAGTATGTAGCCTGCGGCGTCTTTCATAGAGACGCCGACCTCCTCCCCAATGCCGTACAGTCTTTCTATCAGCAGGTGGAGCATGTCCCTAGGCGCCTCCATGTACGTGTACATGTACTTGCCGTGTGCAGGCCAGTACTTGTTGGGCGCTGTGACCACCACATACGCCGCATCGCCCCTTACGCATGCGCTTACGACGACGTCTCCCTTCCGCCACGTCCTCCCGCAGTTAAGCCTCTTCACCGCGTTGGTCACGACCCAATGCCGCTGGTAGAGCGTAACGGGCTTATCCATGCCAGCCACCCTCCGCAAATTTTTAAGCCTTAGGCGCTTATCAGCACCAAGTTGTTCACAGCCGCCGCGGCTCTGAGCACAACCGCGGCGAGGGAGACCGACGTCAGCAGACGCAAAGCCGCGGCGCGCAGATGTGCAGGGAGCATGCGCGAAAGTCCAGTAGCTACATACAGCGCGGCTGAGGGGGGCGCGGCGCTGATGAACGCCAGTGGGAAGACCGCGGCGGGGTTGCTGTTTATTACGTCCGCCATGGCGGGGTTGGCCTCAGCGCCGACGCCGAGCGCAACTACTGCATACGTAGATAAAGCATCCAGGAAGGCGGCGAGGAAAAACGCCGCTACCAGCAGGCGCACGGCCTAGGCGCCGTTTCCGCGCCTGCGCCTAATCCGCTCCAGCGCCTCCTCGGCGGCCCTCCTGACCCGCTCCTTCCGTGCGCGTATGTGCACCTCCTCCACCTCGGGGGGCATGGCGAACTCTGGCGAGACAGGTATCGCGCCTGCTAGGCGCCACCTGCTGATGGGCTTCGCCTCGTGCCACTGCTCATGGTGTATGCGGCCTGTGAACGTGAACTCCATTTCGACAATGGCGACGAATTCGTTTTTGGTCGACATATCCTCTATCGTACATTCGCCGTTGGCGTCTATATACGTGACGTTGGCTAGCTTCTCCCTCTTGACGTAGTAAACATGCGCGCTGTGCCTAACCCGCGTCGACAGGTACTTCAGCGACGTCGTAGTGAATATGATGCCACGGCGCGCGATGGAGCTCCTCGCAGTCTTGACGATGTCGGCGAACTTAGCCCACACGAGGGGGTCGGCGAAGTCGTGAAAGCCGACGGCGGCGTCGTCTATGACAACCCAGTCGGCGTCCGGCTCATCCACATGTTCTAAGATATATTCAAAAAGTTCTTCGAGGTCGCGTCCCAGGAAGAATCTCTTCCCAGCCTCTCTCAGCGCCTCTCTGTAGTCGTTGACGATGCCCCTCTTCCACAGGTCATATGCAACTAGGTGGAGCGCCGCGGTGGTCTTCCCCATGCCCGGTCTCCCGGCGAAGATGTAGACCCTGTAGCTAGGCGTCCACAAGTGTTTCAACCAGACACACCTCACACATGTCAATATCTATATTAAATAAAAAGAATTTCCACAACGCCGAGATGGTGAGGGGTGCTCTCGTCGAAGGGACTCGGCAACGCAGGTGTTAGAGACGTATTATGGGCGGGGTAAAGGTTTTATGCTTGCCCTCACAGTTGTCTATGGATGAGGAATCTAAAAAGGTTCTGCAGACCTACGCCAAGCTGAACCTGCCACATATGGTGGCGCGGACGCTGTCTAACAACAGGCCGTTCCTCCTGGTGTCTATAGTGGGGGAGCAAGGCGTTGGCAAATCTACCTACGCCTACTACAGCGTGAAGGTGGGCCTCATGGCGTACCTCTGCAAGCCCCACGGCATCAACCTGTTCGATGAGCCGGAGAGGTGCGCTTCGCACCTTGAGCGCAACTACGGCGAGCTGTGCCTCACGAGGGAGTGCGGCGGGCCGGACCAGCTGGACAAGACGTACGAGATCGACATCTACACAGGCCCCAGAGGCCTCAGGGAGCTCTTCACCACGGCGCAGAACATAGCCACGTACGCCAAGATGTGCACGGCGGAGAAGCAGCGGCTACACGAAGACATTGCAACGCACTGCGCCGAGCTGGACGGCGAGAGGAGGAAGGTGCTGTTTCTGGACGACCTCCTGGCGCGTACTGCCTACCACATGGGGGCGAAGTACCGCCGCGCCTACGCCGCCCTCAGAGAGCTGATAAGGCTGGCGAGGGTTGTGGGGAAGGTGGTGGTGATGACCGCCCCGGCGAAGGAGCACCTCCCGCCGGAGGCGCCGAAGGAGGGGGAGTTCATTGTGGCGAAGTACGGCTACGGCGAGAGGCGCTTCGTGAGGATGCAGGCCGCCGCCTTCGAAGACGGAGGCTACCTCCGCAAGCGGCTCGTTGTTAAATACGCCGACGCCGTGCCGGCCAAGGCCGCCTTCGGCATGCCCAAGTGGCTGGAGGAGGAGATCACCAAGAGGAAGCTGGAGGCGGTTGCAGACATCTCCCGCATAGCGAAATACGCACTGGACGAGGAGGAGGCGTTCTACCTAGAGAGCTAGGGCGGGAGAATTTCAAAAAACAAAATTAAATAGTGGTAGTGATACTTCATTAGCAATTCTCCCATTATATTATAGATGAATAATGCGCCAGTGTGGCTCGGTCTTGTAGAGCTTGAGTCGCTCATGTAGGTGTGCTCTTGCGAAGCCGATGGGAGCCTCCAACTCGTACGCTATGGCAATTTTCTTGCCAGGGTAGGGTCTCACGAGACGGCCGATGCGTTGGAGCGTCCTGGTCTTGGAGCGGCCTCCTATGGCGATTATGAGCGTCCGCAGAGACGGCAGGTCGAGACCTTCGTCGGCGAGGGTCGTGGCGGCTAGGGTCTCGACGCGCCCCGCCCTCAGGTCGTCGTAGATCTTCTTCCGCACCTCGCCCTTCACCGCGCCAGTGACAACCTCGGCCCTCAGGCCAGTCTCTCTCAGCATCTTGCCCAGCAGTTCTGCGTGCTTCACCCGGTTCGTTACAACAAGCACCGGCTTCTCCGCTTTGTGCGCCAGCTCCACTATGAGCCTGTTCCTTGCTTCGCACTCCACCAGCGCCTTAAGCTCCTTGGCCCAGCCCTCTGCTCCGTTCATCCTCTCCGACAGGCACCTAGGCGCCTTGACGACTCTAATCTCGACGGGGACGGCGAAGTCGTGCTCTATGAGGAACGACGACGTAATCCTGGGCTCCACAACGACGCCCGCATAGGCGTAGATCTCCAGATCCCTATTGTCGTTGCGCCACGGCGTGGCGGTCAATCCAACTCTCAGCGCCCACCCCCCGCCCGCCGCAGACATCACCTCCTTGACTGTGCGGGCGGGGACGTGGTGGGCTTCGTCCATGATTATGGCCACCTTCTTCTCGTTTTGAAACAATGAAAACTCGTCTTCGGTCATGTCGCTTTCGTCTGCGTATGCAGATGCGGTCTCTCTGTCTTCTTCGTCTTCGGCGTCTTCAGCCACCGAGCGGCCGGTGAGTCTCCTGTAGAGGGTCTGGACGGTCACTGCATGTATCTTTTCCGCAAGGGCGCCCCACCTCTCGGCAAACTCCCTCAACTGGTAGACAAGGTCTAACTGCATCGCCGTTAGGTAGACGTGGTAGCCCCTCTCCGCCAGCAGTTTGGCCAGGTACCCCGCCACATATGACTTCCCGGCGCCAGTGGCCATCTGTATGGTCGCAGCGCCAGCGTCCTCCAGTCTGTGCCAGGCGCTGTAGATGACGTCGACTTGGTAGAAGCGCAGGTCTGGATGCATCTCGGCGGAGCCCAGCTCTGCGAACTTCGGCATGGGTCTCTGAAACAGCGGCACCAGCCCCCTCGGCACCTGCCAAGAGCCGTCGTCGGCCTTCTTCGCCAGGCAGACCTCCTGCTTGACCTTCACCGCGGGGCGCCACCCCTCCTCCTCACACCTCTCCACACAGCGCTCCTCGCACCTGTCGCTGTCCCACGCATCTGCGCACCTCTCCCCGCAGTACTCGTCGCAGGTCGCCTTCTGCCACCTCTCCACGGTGAAGCAGGCCTTCTCCTTCACCTCCTCCTCGCCCAGGCCCCACACATACGCCACGCCGCGCCACCACCTGCCCTGCGGAGCGTCGTGGACGCAGTCCGGCACGCTGAGCTTAAACAGATGCGCAAACCAGCACGGCACCCCCGCGTCGGAGATCCACACCTTCGCGGCGGGGTCGAACTTTGCAAACACCTTAAGCGCCGACACCACGTTCGAGCTGTAGGACAGCTTGATCTGACCCCGCGGGGTCTTAAGCAGAATCATTGCCCCTCCTCCTCAGGCACATCCTCGGGGAACAAGACGTCTTCCACCTTCAGCCCATCTACCACGCAGGCGCCGTAGTATAGCTTGTTTCTGCTCTTCATATACAGCTCGCCACCCAGCTCCTCGCATAGACTCCTCAACGAGAGCTCTCCGTTGTAGAGCTCTATGTTTTTCAAGATCATGATTTTTGTTTCGTCGCCGCTGTACTTCCGCATGAACGGTATCCTGCCCTTGTCCAGCAGGATGTTGAAGGCGTGCTTCGCGCTTATGGCGTCGCCGCCGTCTCTTATCGCCGCCATCTGTTGCTTCAGCTCGCGCCACACCAAGTCTCGGAATATGTCAGACGGCGTCACTGCGGCAGACGCGGCAGATATGTCGGCCACGGTCACCAGCTCTATCGACACGCCCAGCTCGTCGGCGATGATTTTGGCGTACCTCTCCGCCGTCTCTGCCTGGGTCGGCGCCAGTATTGCGTCCTTCGCCGCGGCCCAGTTCCGCTCGGCGTAGTGGAGGTAGTACCCGCCGAAGTCCCCAACGATGTTGAACACCTTAGACATGGCCGCGGCGAATTCGGGGCGCCTTGCGGGATCCACGGCGCCGCTGAACTGTATCTTGTAGAGCTTATCCGCCACCTCGGGGTCAGTCACTACAAACTTGTTCGCAGTCAGCACCAGCCCGGCGGCGGCGGGCCACTTCTCCCCCCACGCCGTCTTCCACGCCACGGTGGACGTAACCATGGACTTAAGCACCTCCATCACCTCAGGCCTGTGGAGGACGCCCTTCTGCTCGTCCAACACGACGACTCCAGCCGCCAGCTCGTCCAACAGCCTGCCCAACCGCGCCGCAGTCATGGCGCCAGACGCCGGGATGAAGAGGTCGCCAGCGCGTTCGGGGAATAGCGTGTGGAGCGTCAGCTGGCCGATGGTGGATTTGCCCAAACCGCGCGGCCCCTCCAGCACCACAAACGACGGCCTGACGCCCCACACCTTCCGCGTCAGGACATAGACCTGCGCGAGACTGTGCATCCACGAAGTAACTGCGGACTCATACCAAGTGTCGTTAGGCGCAAATTTGCCCAGCACAGACAGCGCCGTCTCCAGGGCGGCTCTGGCTGTGGGCTTGTCCGGGTCGCGTATGCCCGTGTGGAAGTAGTCCCTTACGCCACACACCAGCTTCCCCAGACGGGGGTCGTCGGGGTTGGGGCAGAAGAATCCGCTGATTATGATGTCGTGCACGTGCGGGTAGTAGTTCAGCAGTGCGCGCCACCGCGGCGACGTCCTCACAAGCACCAGCTCCTCCACCTCGCGGACGAAGCTACCGCGCGGCTTCATCCTCCACCTGGCAAGCCCCGTGTTGCCTATCAATGTGTCTGCGCTTACGTACTCACGTCCAGTCAACACGTCGGAATACACCATAAGCGAAGAAATCGACATATCGACCAGTACGACGTCTTCAAACAAGCTCTTCTTCTCGCCTTCCTCCCCTCCCTCCCCGCCGCCCTCTTTTTCATCCGTCTCATCTTTCTTCTTCCTCTTCTTTTTGTCGCTCTTCTTGAACTTCCGCACTATGATTCCGCCTTTGGTGTTGCAGAGCCACTCGGCGGCGACGGCGTTGCCCTGGCCGTCCGTCACCCACCGCAGAGTGACGCAGAGCACGCCGTGCGAAACGTCTTCCGGGCGCCTCTCCTTCACGCCAAGCGCCTCGAAAATGGCGCTGAGCACGCTCTCCACATCAAGCTCCGTCGGCGGGGCGGCCTTATCCGCGCTACGCTCAGCCTTAAGCACCTCAACGAGGACTTCCCTCAGCTTCCTGCCGCCCCACCTCCGTCTCTCCGCAGATGCGGAGTAGACCCACTCGACGACGCTCCTGTGGTGGGCAACGTCGCGCTCAACGTCCAGCCCCTGCTCCACAGCCCACTTAAACAACTCTTCAAACACAGCCATAATCGACTCCTTCTTGACGCCGTAGCGCCACGCCAGAGACGCAATTCCGAATGTCAAGGCGTCGTGGAAGTGGCTACCGTCCTCTCTCGTCAGCGGCCACCACCGCTTCAACATAGCTAGCAGGACGTTCGGCTTAGCTACCTCCCTGTCCCACGCCTTAGGCGGCTCGTAGGCCTTCTCCTCAGTCTCCTCCTTCTTCTGTTCATCCTTACGCCTAACGGCGCCCACCATGCGCCAGAACTCCTCGCAAGATAGCACCACACCAGCGCCAGGTGCGTCCACCGGCACCCACCGCCCGTCTACCCACCGTACTGGCTGGTAGAAGACGCCAGAGGGGTGTCTGCCGTATACCACTTGATAATTACTATAGATTATTTCAACGTCGGGGTTGCGTATCGTGCCCAGGCTACCCTTTATACATTTCGAAGGTATGCGCACCACGACAGCGACGCCCCGCTCCAGCTCTGGCGACTTCACTTGCTTGACGGGCTTAGTATGCTCCTTGTCTTCATATATCGTGCAGTCCTCACCCTGGCACTCAACTAAATGCTTCGGCCTGGGCCCGGTGAGGACGCAGAACGACCACGGCGCACCGCAGAGGTAGCTCCGCCAGTCCTGCCCAAACACCTCCTCCATGATTTTAGTGTTTGGATTGTCGATGTCGAAGATGGCGACCTTGTACTGCTCATCAGCAAAGAAGTTGCCCGTGATGGCGACGGCCTCTCTACAACGCGGCGGCTTGCCCAGGCGCTTCGACGCATCCCAGCTACCCAGAGGCTTCTTGTCGCCACTAACACAGACCGTGTTGAAGCCCTGCTCGTACAGGTATATAGCGAATTCTTCAACTGTCGGCATAACTATGTAGCAGGCGTCAGCGAGTACTCAGCCCTACACCTTACGCAGACCACGTTCTGCGACATGTACTTCGCAGTGATCGGCCCTCCGCACGCTGGACACCTAGGCCACGCAAGGGCAATTATGTCTTTAACATCGATACGGCTCCACAGCGGGTCGTTTCTCTGTATTTCGCTGAGAACCATGCGACTTTCTCTGGTGATCTTCATCGTCACGTAACGGCTCGACGATTGCCCGGGGGTTGTATCTACTTCCTGCATAAGCTACAAAAAAAACATGCTTATAACTTTACTCACGCTTTCCTACCACAAGACGTAGTCATTGATATAAGTCCAGTAGTCATTGATATAAGTCCAAAAGTGTGTTTATACCATTCTAATTTCTGTTTTTGCAAACCATAGAAAACGCCACACATAAGTCGTGTGAAAAACCGTGTGAATTGACAAATGTCTTCACAAAAGGTCGGCGGACACGGCGTGTGAAATAAGCGTGTAAAAAAAAGCGTGTGAACGAAAAAATTTGTAGATGAAGAAAAATCCCATACAGAAAAACGCGTAAAGAACTATTTTTCTTTCACACGACGTTTTTCACAGGATTTTTTCACACGCCATGTACAGCATGCTTTCACAGGACGTAGAAACTCGGCGACGCCGCCCTATTATTATTATTATTTCTTTCTTTTCTTTTTTAAAAAATAAAAGAAGAAGAATGTTAATATAAGCGCACGGCGCGCCGTCTAACGTCCTGTGAAAAAATCCTGTGAATGTGCACATCAAATGTAAAGCGGAACCTTTACCGAAGAACTTGACATACATCAATAATAAATAGACTATGTAGTCCTATGTAGATATAGCCTATATAGACTTCGTCTGCTAACCTCTACCCTCTTTACATAAATCAATTCTGGCCTTTAAATGTCTTCGGCGTCTCGCTTTACTTTTGAACATGTGTTAGCTTGTCCCCGATAACACGCCGACACGGCGTTTGTGTTTATAAAGTCGTACGGTTTCTAGACATATGGCACGTTTGAAGTTGCCATACCAGCCAGACATCACAGCGGACATAATTTAC
>Ga0326760_1000393_pt1 | contig 23975 bp, 22 predicted proteins | sample GCREP_S_FD_207668 | JGI IMG/M metagenome (GOLD analysis project Ga0326760, IMG submission 207668) | Hot spring sediment microbial communities from Geyser Creek Basin, Yellowstone National Park, WY, United States - GCR.EP_S | ecosystem: Environmental > Aquatic > Thermal springs > Near-boiling... | reverse complement strand
ATCTGCAATCTCGTTCAAGATCTTTCCAAGAAGTTTGAAAATTTCGAGCACAAATTTGAATTCCTGAATCTGCGATCTTGGAACCATAGTTCTATTTTAAAGATTTAGCCTAACATATATCTTTTTTTCCTTTTTAAATAGCATCCCATAGATGCTGAAGTGCCCGGTTTGACTTTCTCTCTCTTTAATTGTCCAGCTCCCAAATACCCCAGATCTCAGCGTCTTTACCCTTTTCAAGATTGGTCACGAGAACCAACTTTACACCGGCCTGTTCGTACTTTGCTAACTGGTCAAATGGTTTCACTTCTACTATTACCCAAGAACCATTCTTCTCAGCAATTATGTCTGGACCACCCACCTTCTTAATGAAATCCGGAGCCTCGTCTCTGTTCACTATCCGATAACCAGCTTTTTTGAGCTTCTCTTCAGCGCAAATTCTCAAGACCTCGTGCGGAGTCAATAAGCCCCTAGCGTTAAGCGCTTCCTTGACGCCACCTCTTCTGTAAGCTTCCCTAACCTTCTCCATTAGCTCGAGGAGTTTTCTAACCGGTATCATACGAAATACTTCGTGTCCTGATTAAAAACGCTCCAGTAAGCGAATGAGTGAAGGTGTTTTAGATTGAATAGTAAAGCCTCATACATCTCGCGAGGTAGTTCAGGGGGAGGGTTATGTTTGTGCGTGAGAGACCCCTTCAGGACGAGCTCTATAGACTAATATCCAACATAGTGAGAGACAAGCGCTTTGCTGGCTTAACCCTATCAGTCCAGACAGAGTTCCCAATAGACGCTCGTCGTGCTGACATGGCCGTCTTGAAGAAGCCCGACAACATCCCGATCCTTATTATAGAGACGAAGCGTAAGGTCGAGCGCAAAGGCTATTACAAGGCGGAGGAGCTCCTCAACCCCTATAGCCCTGCCGTCGTAGGGCAGGCCTTGAGCTACGCCGCCTTGGCGAAGGAGAAGTATGGCCTTCCAGCAACACCAGCTTTCGCGACGGCTAATCGCGATGAAATAGTCCTCTTTAGCCCTGTTAGAGATCCGCGCAAATACTTGAATTGGGAGGCCGTGGAGAAAGGGGATTATGAGAGAGCGCTTGAGCCGAGCTCCTACATGTCCCTCGTTCAGGAGCACTACTTGTTCAGCGAAAAGAACCCGCTTCGAGAGGACTTTATCACCTTCGTACTGGATCGAGTAGCGGGAATATGGCAACGCGAGGTCCTACCTGAGGCTGTTCGGAAAAAGCCGGGTGACTGGCTCTTAGGAAGGTTGAGGTACTTCGTCGATTCTCTCAGCCGCTATTATGTTGAGGACGTATTGCGCACGAGGCTTGAGAAGGATGATAAGTTTGCAGCGGAGCTAAATGCCTTAGCAGTAAAGGCTGGATACAAGAATGGCTTGACAGACATAGTGGGCCAAGACTACAGTCAAGTTGGAATATTAGCTAGAATGATGGTCTATGCTCTCATGAACAAGATAATCTTCTACAAAGTCCTCGAACCCCGCTACCGACTTACAGAGCTCAAGCCAATTCTCAAGGAAAACCCGAACATAAGTTCCCAGAAGTACCTCGAAATGCTCAACGAACGCTTTAAAGAGGCCCTCGAAAAGACCAAAGACTTCGAACCTATCTTCGTCACAGGGCTCTTCGATCATATAGTGCTATCTGAGGAACGCGACGCATTGGCGGAGATAGACGAGCTCATAGAATTGCTGTCAATGATTGAGATGGAGAGGCTGGGAGACATAATAGGCTATGTCTACGAAGACCTCATACCGGCCGAAGAGAGGCATAGAATGGGACAGTTCTACACGCCACAACCTATAGCCGAGCTGATAGCGAGGTGGTGTATCAATGGCAACCCTCAAGCCCTTATACTAGGCCCTGGTTGCGGAAGCGGAACCTTCGAGGTCGAAGCCTACTGGCTCTTATCCCAATTAAAGACTGGCAGGAGAAGGGGCATTCCTCCCGGCAAGGAAGTTCACGAGAGCATCCTCAAACAGATCTACGCCCTAGACATAAACCCTTTTCCAGCGCAGTTGACAGCCATAAACTTGGCAATGAAAAACGTGAGAGCCCCAACGACAGAGGCGAACATAATCACGGCCGACTTCTTCAGCATAATACCTAGGCAGAAGTTCATAGCCCCATACCCCGTCATGACACCCTCAGGGCCGAAGCATAAGGAAATAGTATTCCCAGAGAGCTTCGATGTCGTAATGGGAAATCCTCCGTACACCCGATGGACTGAAATCCCCGACGACGTGCAGAAGAGGATAGAGGAGAGGCTCGGCGACCTACTCACCAAGTACAACTTGCGCGCCGACGTAAGGAGGGGAAGAGAGCCAGGACTCTACGTGTACTTCGTGATGTGGGGCCACAGGTTCCTCAAGCCCGGCGGAAGGCTCGGAATGATAATTTCGGACAGCTGGCTCCAAACGCTTTATGGGGAGGACTTTGGCCGTTATTTGTTAGAGAACTTCAAGGTCAAGGCCTTGATAGACATATCGGCGAGAGTCTTCCCGGTTCCCCTCATAGGCACCTGCATAATCCTGCTGGAAAAGCCAGCTCCAAGCGAATCCCTTGACGATAATCAATGCGTCTTCATGTACCTCCACATACCCAAGGGAGGGGCGTTTAAGGTGGAGGACGTTTTGTGGGCCATAAACAACCCGGAGAAGGCCAAGGAGAGGTTTTGGATAAGGGTCTATAGGCAGGGGGACATCCCGAAAGGAAAGAGATGGCTCGACCTCCTCTTTAGACTTGACGAAATTTTAGAGGCTCTAAAGCAAAACCCCTTGATCAGGAGGCTTTCCGAATACTTTGAACCAGTACGAGGAAACACTACATGGTCAGTATGGGCTATAAAGCATGGCGGGAGGCCCGATATCGGTGGCAACGAATTCTTCTACTTGACTGAGGCAGACGCCAGAAGAGAGGGCATTCCCCAAGAATTCATCTACCCCCTTTTGCCCTCCTCTAGATACTTGAAGACCTTTACTTTTACCCGAAGTGACTGGGAGGCTCTCAAGAAGAAGGGCGTGAAATGCTACCTGTTCCTGTGCCACAAGCGAAGAAATGAGCTCCCTGAAAGTGTAAGGAGGTATATAGAGAAGGGCGAGGGCCCCAACGCTCAGATTAGGCTTAGGAGGAGGCCGGGCGAGGATAGGGGAAGGCCAGTGAGCGAGTCCTTAGCCTCTCAGACTAGGCGAGAGCATAGCAACGTATTCTTCGACTGGTACGACCTCGGAGGAATCGTAGAAGCGCCCATCATAGCCTCTTACTACGCTCAATACTGGCACAGGTTCGCCTTGGCCGCCCATGCCGTAGCTTGCGACGCTGATGTTATGACTTTCGTGCCCCGTGAAAATATAACCTTTAACTCAGAGGAATTAAAGGCCTTGCTCTCCTACCTCAACTCCTCGATTGCAAAGCTCTACTTTGAAGCAAGAGGAAGGTCTACAGGTGGGGGTGCTCTAGCCCTTGAAGCTAGTATACTTGAAGACTTACCTGTACTAGATGTCAAAAGCTTACCTAGAGAATGTGTGGAGCGTCTTGCAAAGCTCTTTGATATACTTGAAACTGAAGTCAGAAGGCTAGGAGGGGCAGAGAGAGTTGAGAATATATTCGGCTCCGACTTTGCCAAAGAGCTCGTGGGTAAAAATGTTAGAAAAGGCGTTGAAGGCCTCTTTGACACTATCATAAGGGAAATAGACTATGAAGTGGCGAAGATTTTGGAGTTCGAGCATTTACTAGAGAGCATTAGGACGATGGTTTTGGAAATGACAAAGAGGAGGCTATCGAGAGCCCTTGGGCCTAGGCCGGAGGTCATTAAGGGTTCAGAAGAATTGCTCTATCGTAAAGGTAAGCAGGAAAAGAAGGGCAAGAAGACGAAGAATTCAACAGCCTCTTCAGCTAAGCTGACGGACTTCATGTAGGGTAAAGTTCAGCTATGCTTTCTTCGAGGCAACGTTTTCCTAGATGCCCTAAGTGCGGACATAAATTGAGCTTTGTCGATAGTGGCGATACATTGAAGATGCGCTTCTGGTCTTGTAGCAACCCCGCATGCGACTACGTAGAGTCGAGGCTCTCCTTCTCAGAGCATCATAAGCTACCAGCACCCTTCGATGAAACGCTGATCTTCTTGGAGAACGAGCGCAATGAGGCCTTGAAGAACGTAGCGGTCATTGGAAAGGGCTATCTCGTAAACACCAAGCAGAGTAGGGACAGGACCACGACCATTGCAACGATAATTGTCAGGTATGAGCCGAACTACAGGGATGTGCAGCTTAGGCCTTACGATGCTGTGTACTTTAGCAACTCGCTGGGTGTTGTGGTGGAGCACAAGGAAGAGGTTCTCTCGCTCATGTTCGACTCCTCAAAAGAACTGCCTAGAGAGGGACAGTTGAAGATAGCAGAGCCTATAGTCCTCTACGACTCTGCCATAGGCATAATTGAGGAGAAGGCAGCTAGAGATGGTTCTCACGTCTCGCTCTTCATAGAGGTTCCTAACGTGTCGCCGCCCGGCTTTGGAGGGGGCCTTGGTTTAAAGGACTTCTCGAACTACGATTTAGACGACGAGAAGAGGAAGATAGCCTCAGAGATATTCGACATGCCGGAGTGGAGCTACAAGGTTGTAGAAGGACCGCCTGGTACTGGAAAGACGACACTCATCGCGTCAATCGCGTGTGAGCTTGCAAGAGAGGGGAGGAGGGTCTTAATAACCTCACACACCAACGTTGCCGTTGACAACGCCTTAGAAAGGATATTGAAGATCAACCCAGACTTAGCAGATGATATTGTTAGAATAGGCCACCCGGCGAAGGTGTCCACAACTATAAGATCCCTCATCGACTCGCCACAGAAAGGTGAAGGAAGGATAGAGTGGCTAAAGCGCGTCTTGTCATCGAAACACGTAATCGGCATGACGATTGCAAAGCTTGCGGTTCTAGATCTGACGTACTCACTAGATGCCATCTCCAGGCAAGAAGCTTCTTGGCCTCCTTTCGACTACGCCTTCATAGACGAGGCTTCAACCATCCCACTGGCCTTCGTGGCCATACCCGTGTACTACTCAAGGCGATGGGTCATCTTGGGGGACACGCGTCAATTACCGCCGATCGTGAAGACGTCCAACAAGTACATCGGTGCTTGGTCGTTGATGGAGATGGTTGCCAACCCTAATAGCGATAAGGTCTACATGTTACGACTTCAGAGGCGAGGGACGAAGGCCATATTCGAGCCCATAAGCGAGTTATTCTACCAAGGCATGCTCCAGCACCAAGAGGCCACTCACGATAACTCAGCCTTCAAGGTCGAGGCTGAGGGATGGGTAAAGGAGGTTCTCGACCCTGAGAGACCGCTTGTTTGGGTGGACGTTGAAGGCGGTCTCATGGAGTGGTTCCCGGTGTGGAAAGGCAAGGTGAAGAGTGCTTCGGCTATAAATCAAGCAGAGGCTGCCGCCGCTATCAAGGCGTACATGGGGCTAGTATCCTCAGGGCTTAAGGGGTCTGATATCACAATAATAACCACTTATAGGGCACAGTCCGACTTGATACGCAAGGCCATAAGGTCGTTGAGAGGAGGAGAGCCTATCGTCGCATCACTATACAAAGAGGAGCCGGACGGAAAGTGCTCTCCTGAAGAGGTCGAAAACCTCCTCGACTTGAGGATATCAGAGACCGTGGACAGTTATCAGGGGAGAGAGAAGGAGGTCGTGCTTTACTCTATAACGGCTCACTACGAGCACGACGCATTGCTAGAGTACAGGAGGGCTAACGTGGCTTTCTCAAGAGCTCGCTCGAAGCTCATAATATTCAGCTCGTTGCGGTCTATGAGCAAGACGCCTTGGTTTAAGCATATGAGGTTGCGGGCGTACCGAGCATCAATTAACGCGTCCGAGCTTGAGCCAGAGCTTGGACTTATAAGGGGAATAGTGGATCGCGAGTATAAGAGAGCTCTTTAAGGCAGGATGGCATAGAAGAGAGCTCAAAACGCAGCAAGTCTTTTGACGAGTACGAGAACTTGGCGAGCCCTTTCAAAGTTAACCTGCGGAATTTTTGGTTCATAACAACTTTTTCTTGGAGCGTCTCACTTCATTCAGAATCATGAAAAGAGGAGGGAAGGGATGAAAGTTTACGCTAGACCGGAACGGTTGCGGAGTAGTCTCACAACACAAAAGAGGCTGAATATCAGGAGGCAAAGGCCAAAACCAAGCAGAAAACCTCCAGCTGTCGAGGTCATTTGCATCACCTTAAACTTATTGTTGCTACAGTCCAACCATTTTTAACAAACTGCAGTTCAGAAGGCCTCATTTTGTAGAACAACGAAAGGCATTGGAGCCTCCAGATACTCGCCTAGCTTGAGCACATAGAAAGTTTTCATTCCAGCAAGGTTGAGTTGTATAGCATTGTGCTCCATACATTCAGAATCTTTTATAAATGACCTTACCATCTATTTAATGATTTTAATAGAGAAGCTTGGGTGTCGTTATGAGAGAGAAGCTCGTGGCGGAACTCGTCAAGGACGTCTTGGGCCCGCGTGGCGGCATTTACGAGATCCTGCGCGCTAGTCCATTGAATGAGTACATAACGGGAGTGCTTGCCCCTGTCACGGAAAGACCGGTTTTATTGGATATCGACAGCTCGGCCGAGTTACCAACAGATGATGTGGGGGCCTACGAAGAGGGGGCCGAGGAGGGTGACGTCTTTGCCCCACCGCTCTTTTACCCAGCATTAGATCCGAAGAGACGGCCGTCTACCTTCGGGCTTTCATTTGTGGTGGAGTCCGAGGATGTGCCCAAAGCTGCAGTCTGCCTGACGTGGGCTCGCTACGTTTTTTCGAAGGACGAGAGTGGAAAGCCTCTATGGAGGCGCCAGCCGCGCTCCGCTATCTTTCATATTGATTTGGATAAAAGCAAAGTTCTATGGATTGACGGTAATGGCAGGCAGGTGAGATCCCGCGATGAAGCCGAAATCTCTTTTCATGCGGTAACCAGAAAATTGGCAGAGAAACGCTACCTTGTCAACCTATACTTCGTCAACAGGATTAAACCTCCAGAGGGAGAAGAGCCGAACGCGGAGCACCACATCTTCCAACCACAGATAAGGGTAGTGCTAGAAGAGGGTGCGAGGCTTGTACCAAGGACGAGAACGTCAATTTCCTCCGAGGAAGAGCTTGAGCTGGAATTTCTTTATAGAAAAAGACCGGTTCTTGCAAGGGGGCATCTCTGCTCGGCCGTCTGGAGAGATGTTGATCCAGAGAATGCAGCGCCGGGCATTAAGCTTGACTTCCCAGAATGCGGAAACGAGCCACCATTCGCTTGGGTTGACGGAGCTCTTCTGCCCGAAGAGCAAAGAAAGAGGTTCTCGCCACCTGATGTAAGGACCGAGTTTGTCCCAGTGTATTCCGTGCCTTTTCCTGACCTGAGGTGGCCGGATGAATATGGAGTTGCCCCAGAGTTAAACGCTGCCGTCCTCGCCGAGACTTGGAATCCTGAAAGCCTGAGAAAAGCCCTCATGCCGTTGTGCGAGGGCTATCAACGATGGATAGAGGCTATGGAACAGCAGGCAGCCCATCTTTCAGAGGAGGAAAGGAAGGTAGCCCAAAAGCTAATTGAAAGATGTAGAACCGTTCTTAAGAGTATTTCTCGCGGCATTGATGTTCTATGTAGCAACAGCGATGCGAGACTGGCATTTTGCTTTGCAAACAAGGCCATAGATCTGCAATGGAAGTGGCAGAGAAATACTGACTTCATGTGGCGTCCTTTCCAGCTAGCCTTCATACTTCTGTGTATTGAATCAATAGTTAATCCAGAATCGGAAGACAGAGACGTCTGCGACCTTCTGTGGATTCCGACGGGGGCTGGCAAGACCGAAGCCTATCTAGCACTCATAGCATTCACAATTGCCATGAGAAGGAGAAGGGCCCGGCGGAAGGCAAAAGGCGGCGATCAAACAGGGGCCGGCGTAACTGTCATAATGAGGTATACTCTCAGGCTCTTGACTATCCAACAGTTTAGGCGGGCGCTTTCGCTGATAGCGGCCTGCGAGTATCTGAGGGTTTATAATTATAATTTAATGGGCAAGGGGCTTGTGGGATGGAGGCCCTCGTCCTGCGAGATAAAGGAGGACTTCATCTGGGGGTTAACGCCATTCTCAATAGGTCTATGGGTAGGCGGCGGCCTTTCGCCCAACAGGCTCCGGGATACACCGATGAAAAACTTCACTTTACGAGGCGCTTTGAGCATACTGAAGGGAGAGCCCGGTGAGGGAGAGCCGGCACAAGTACTAAACTGCCCGGCCTGTGGTGCGACTCTCGCGGTACCTGATATGGGTCTAAGACCGGGTGAGCACACCATCCACTTCGTCGTGTACTGCGAGAATGGTGAATCGCTTGCAAACACCCTTCAGAATATTATTAACCGCGAATATGGAGGTGTAAGGGTAACAGGGGCTCACATCTTCAATCATGCCTCCCCGAATTACCATACACTCACCCTGAAGATAAAGACGAGCGCTCCTCTTATGCCTCATGCATTGGACGATTTCTGGCGAACCATGAAAGAGCATCTGGAGAAGGGGTGCAAATGCAGGGTCGAATTGGCATCCGCAAGGGCATCAAGGCCCGGATACTTCATTAGGCAGTATGTCTCAACACGTGAAAAGAAGACCATCGAATACGACTTTGAGATTTTCTGTCCGAATCCCGAGTGCCCGCTCCGCGTCCCCTGGGTAGGCGGAGCCCCTGCAGGCTGGGTTTGCGGAAGAGAGCCCAACCTTACCACGAGCCCGGATGACTTTCAGACACCAATGTTCATGTATGGCAATAGACTAATCGAAGTGCAGGATCCATTCATGCATGGCATGGAAAGACAGGTCTCGAGGTATGTGTCTGACAGAATACCAATCCCGGCGATGACCGTAGACGAACAGGTGTGTAGAAGACTTCCCACAGTCATCGTGGCAACCGTTGACAAGTTTGCAAGACCTCCGTTTGAACCCTCTGCCGGGGCTATTTTCGGCAATGTTGAATATCATCACTGTCTATTTGGGTACTACAGATTGTATCAACCTGCCTGCCAGTACGTTGACAAGTCGGGCCATCCGGTGCCGGCTGGGGCTAGAAATAGGCCAAATTACGTGCAGCTTAAGTACAAGCCCGATCCTCCCGAGCTGATAATTCAAGACGAGCTTCATCTAATAGAGGGGCCGCTTGGTAGTTTGGTGGGAATTTACGAGACGGCGATTGACTACCTGTGCAGCGAGAATGGTATTAAACCAAAATACATAGCGTCGACCGCAACGATAAGAAGGGCCGAAGAACAGGTGCGCGCGATTTTTCTTAGAGGGCTTCGGATGTTTCCCCCGCATGGATTGGATGCCGGCGACCGTTTCTTCGTAAGAGAATCAGAAATGCATGCACTGGAAGACCGTCCTCCGGGAAGGCTATATATGGGCATATGTGCGCCCGGTAGAGGCCCGCTTACACCCCTTGTCCGTATATTTGCAAGACTCCTTCAGACAGTGTGGCAGCTGAAAGATCATCCAGACGTCGACAGATTCTGGACGCTTACGGGATACTTCAACGCTATAAGGGAGCTTGCTGGAGCGAGAGCACTTTACAGGCAAGACATTCCTCAGAGGATAAATGAGATTTCTGGAGGCAAGCCAAGACCGCTGAGAGAAGAGGAAAGCGTGGAACTCTCAAGCAGAACGTCCTCCACGGATCTGCCAGCCATAATTGACCTGCTCAATAGAAGCTATCCCCATGCGCTCGATGTCCTTTTCACGACTTCGATGTTCGGAACAGGAGTTGACATTCCACGCATAGGCCTCATGGTAGTGAACGGACAGCCAAAAACCACCTCAGCATATATACAGTCCACGGGAAGAGTTGGAAGGAGCAAAGGTGCTCTGGTGGTAACCTTTTTCAGGGCCACGCGTCCCCGAGACCTCAGTCACTACGAATTCTTCATAGGGTACCACAGGCAGCTGCACCGCTTCGTGGAACCTCTGACCGTCTACCCGTTCTCCACGGGCGTTCTCGACAGGGCGCTCGGTGCCGTTATGGTGTTTTTGCTGAGGAACATGAGAAAAACGTCTATCCCGTGGCACAAAGACGATTCGGCGCCTTCGATGCGCACCGTCCAGCTTACAGCACCAGAGATCTCCACGATCCTGAAGATTATCGAGGAAAGGGCCTCCGGACAACCCCCTCATAGAATCCCGCTGGAAATGGACATAAAACAGTATGCCAAATCAGAGCTGGAGAAATGGCGACTTATGGCCGCGCGTCACTCCGATTTGAGATATGTCGAATATGCTATTGCCACGAAGCCCAGCCACCCCGTCGTGCTGGGTGACTTCCAGCACCAGCATGCGGGGCTCGACGTGGTGTATGAGAACGTTCCGAATTCTCTGCGGGACATAGAGGAAACCACGGGCTTTCAGACCTAGGTGAGGAGACGTGGGGTCGCAGCAGATCAGGCCTTCCCAATTCGTGATAGCCTATGGACCGGGGGCTATTATCGAGGGGAAAGAGGGACCACGGGTCATACTCTCTCCAGAGATCGGATTATTTGGGTCGGACTTTTCTCCGGATGATTTTGAGATTTCTGACCAGAGGATGTCTCATGGCCTGCTGGGCGGTGCCAGAATTTACAGGTTGCCGACCAACGCTGAACTGGGACTTCCCGCGGACAAGTACATTTACAAAACCAAACCCTTTCCTCAATGGAGGCTGTGTCTGAATCTAGAGAAGCACAAAGGCGGCTTTTACGTACTTTATCATGGCCCTGCCTGTCCCGTATGCAAGGATTCAGGGAGGAAGGGGCGGGAGGCCATCCGTTTCATCAAAGCCTGCTCAGATGGTCATATAGACGAGGTTGACTGGTATGTCATAGCCCACGGAAGAGGTTCCGCGTGCACGCACAACAGCTGGTTTAAGTGGTATGGAGGTGGTGGTTCGCTTTCCGAAGTATACATAGAGTGTCCGGTGTGCGGAAGCAGGAAGTATACTCTCGGACAAGTTTATCAGTGGGACTGGCCCTGTAGCGGCAGGTTTCCGGAGAAAGAAGTTGGACCTCAACGTTTTACCTCAACATGTGATAAACCCGCCAAGATCATACAGAGGCAGGCATCGAATTTGAGAATACCCGAGCTACTAACCCTCTTCTCCATACCGCCACGACATACGAGACTCCATAACCTGTTGCAGACGAGACCTATCTATGAGAACCTCGTGGGAAGCAGACCCTCCTCTCTGCAAGAGCTTAAGCGAATTCTTCAGAATCTCGCAAATGCTCGACTGATAAAGAGGAACCTAATGGATGAGATACTTCGGTATCCTTGGGGTGAAATCGCAGCCGCCATAAACGACATTCTGGAGCCGATCAAGACTTCCTATCACGAGCTTATAGTGGAAGAATTCCATGCCTTCGTGGATGGATCGGTTAACGGGATACCCCCGATTCGCGGGCCCAAACCCAGATCCCCCGTCTTGATAGAGATAAATCCGCACACGGTTCGCCGGTTTAAGGGGCCCAATGGCCATGTATTGAGGGTGACACCCGTGTCGCGCCTGAGAACTGTCATAGTCCAGCGCGGTTACCGTAGGGTCGTGGGTGCCACTGGTGTCCCGAAGCTAATCGACGTTTCATTCCCTGACCCGCGAAACCCCGATCAAAAGTGGTATCCGGGTGTCGAGTTCTTTGGCGAGGGGACTTTCATAATGATGAACCCGGATGATGGATGGGGTTTTAGTGTGACCGGCAAAGCAGCCGATAGGTGGATGAGAGTCTTTAGTGATCCATCCAATTATCCCGACCATCTTTTCAGAGATCCAACAAGCCGGGACGAGCTGCACCCGCTGTTCGTGTGGTGGCACACCTTCTCTCACTCCCTGATACGGGCGCTCTCATGTGAGGCTGGATATTCCTCAACATCGATAAGGGAAAGGGTCTATGTCGAAATTACGGGGGAGAGGGCTAGAGGTGGCGTGCTCCTTTACGCGACCCAGCCGGGTAGTGAGGGAACACTCGGCGGGCTGGTGGCAATGGCCCCCTACTTCCAAGACATCATAGACATCGCAATCGAAAACATAGAGTACTGCTCCGGTGACCCATTATGCCTTGAGCACGAATTTCAACCCGGATCCTACAACGGATCGGCATGCTACGGGTGCCTGCTGCTCTCTGAGACATCCTGCGAGCACCGCAATATGTGGCTGGACAGAAACGTTTTCTTGGAGAACCTGCCATGAAAGTCGAGATACTCGTCACCGGACCGGAGCTCATGGGCAAGGGCATACGCGGAATAGAGCCGGTAATAGAGGAGATAATCAATGAAGCCAGCTCCGAGATACACATAATGGTATACCTGCTCAAGCCCGGTGCATTAAAGATTTTGAAGTTGCTCCAACGAGCCGCGGAAAGGGGCGTCAGGGTGACCATGGTCATAAATAACCTCGGAGCTCAAGACTCTCGAGTCGTTGCGATGCTCAGGTCAATTGCTCAACGCTTTCCGCACTTTAAAGTCGTCGATTTTCGCGACCCGCGGGGAGCACAACTTCACGCGAAAGTCATAGTAGCTGACAGGAAGAGGGCAGTCGTGGGGTCCGCGAATCTTTCGTGGGGAGGCATGTACTCAAATTACGAGGTCGGCCTATTAATAGAGGGGGAACCGGCTTGGCAACTATCAGCTATCATCGATTATTTAGAGAAACAGACGGCGTCCTTCTCCAATAATTAATTAACCACCAATGATCGGCGAGTTATAATGGGGCTGAAATGCGGTGATGGGTTCCGCATAAATCTGATAGAGGGCAGCTTCTGCAGAGCGGGTTGGCGGGTCTGCAGACGAGGGCTCCAAAATCTATCAGAGCCCAATTGAACTCCCTCGACTTTCCCGGCATCAGCATTGAGTTCGCGAGCTGCCGTATCCTAGGATCTCTCCTGCTCTCACCCCGCGACTTCACGCGGAAGAGCCTTTCCACGATCCTCACGACGTTGGCGTCGACCACGACCCCATCCCTTCCATAGGCAAAGACTGACAGAGCATCTGCTATGTAGTCGCCCACAGCCGGAACCTCGAGAAGGCCTTCCTCGGTTTCGGGCAGCGTCCCTCCAAGCTTTTCAGTAACGTACCTCGCCATTGCAAGGACTTTCTTCGCCCTCCATCGCAGACCCAGCCTTGCAAAGTATTTTTCAACGTCCTCCGGCCTTGCTCTGGCGAGATCCTGCACGGTCGGGTACCTGCTGATGAACTCCACGTACACCGGCACGACCTGTTCGGCCTTCGTTCGCTGAAGCATTATCTCCGCTACGAGAATCCTATAAGGATCCCTTTCATGGCGCCATGGATAATCCCTTTTGTTTTCGTACCACCATTGCAGGATCCTCCTGCCTATTTCCTTGAAAAGTTCGTGGCTTGAAGACATTAGGATCCCCTGCACGTCCCTGTCCTTCAGGTTACGCCCCTCAACTCAAGGAGCCCTTCAGGTCTCCGACATAGCGGGGACGCTGCAGATGTTGGGCTTCAAGGGAGAACTCTTTCGAGGGCAGCTTTTATCTCTATGGCTATGGCTCTTGCCATCAGCGGAGGGACTGCATTGCCGACCTGCTTGAACTGCTCGGTTCTAGAGCCTCTGAATATGAACTTGTCTGGGAAACTCTGGAGCCTCGCGGCCTCCCTCACGGTTATCGTTCTGGGTTGCACAGGGTGCACGTACATGTAGCCGTCTTTGTAGAGGTGGGCGGTAATGGTCCACGAAGGTGCGTTCCTGACGAGCTTCTTCATCTTGTCATGAAATATGTCGTCCCTATAGCCGTAGAGTTTCTTTATTTCCTCGAGAAGATCCTTCCACCATTGCCCCTCTTTGAGTACCTGAAACGTCTTCACGTCCCTTTCACTGTGCTGTCTGGTAACATGATTATGTACCATGCCATCCGGGGATCCCCCATCCCATTCTCTCACAAACTTTTGATAATCGGAGAAGGGCGGCTTATCGTACGGTAACGGGGCGTCGGCAAGCCCATGCCTGCCGAGAACCGGATCAGGTAAATCCCCTATGGCCTCCCAAACAGTGATGTAGGGCTTCAGTGCGGTGCCTCCAGAATTTTCCGGGCCCTCTTCAACGAGATACTCTAGCAGGGATCTTGCGCCGGCCTCTCCATGTGTAGGCCTCGGAAACCTTATTGGGGCTTTTTTGATTCTCGTTGCCACAAATATGATCCTTTTCCTTATCTGCGGGACACCATAGTCCGCCGCGTTTAGCACCTTTGCCTGAGCCCTGTACCCTATGGCCTCGAAATCCTCCAGTATCTCCCTTACTATCTCGCCGTTCCTGTAACTCATCATGCCGGGCACGTTTTCCATTACGACAAATTGGGGCTTAAGGTCCCTGACGATTCTCATAAACTCTTTATACAGGATGTTTCGGGGGTCGTCGATGAAGCGTGGATGAGAATTCGTCAAGTGTCTCCACACCCCCGTTTTTACCAGAGATGCTATCTTGACCCGGCCTATTGTTGAGAGGCCCTGACAGGGCGGACCGCCAATTATCACGTCGACCTGTCCTTCACCCACACCGGCGAGCCTCATGAGCTCCCTGCTCTCCAACTGTCTGATATCCCTGACTATCGCCTTGGATCTCGGGAAGTTGTAACTATAGGTCTCCATGCCGGCGGGATCCACGTCCACACCGGCAAGTACCTCAAAGCCTGCCATTTCAAAACCCAGCGAGAGACCTCCAGGTGCGGCAAAGAGATCTATGGCGGTGAAACCGCTCTTGGTCATCCTGTCACCTCAGCAGTGTTTGTGAATCATAGCTCTTTGACCTTGCTCCCGGTAGCCTTCCCCCTCCTTCCCCCTCACGTTCATCCAGCAAAGCATTGACACGTTTTTTCTGAACCTTACCATCAGCGTCATTATGTCTTATGGTTTAGAAACATTTAAAGTTTTTGATATATATTGAATGTATTATTGAATGTATTAAATGTAAATTTTAAACGCGAGTTCCCCAAGGAGTGGGAGAACAGGCTTCATGGCTTTCATCGGGGGACTGTTAGAGCTTTTTCTATCTAGCCTATCCTTCAGGGCATTCATCAAAGAGCAGGTGGTCTGGAGCATATTTAAAGCTTTAAAAGTGGATGAAAGTGATTCTTTTGAAGGTCTGGAAAGATGTTTTCGGTTTGGAAGGAAAATCTTATTACTGATGAAGTTCTAAACTTACTCATGGATGAAGTTCTGAGGAAGAGTATTGAAGAAGCGAGAAAGAGCCCCAGACTCTCTGTCTGGAGTCCAAAGGCTTCAGCGGTGCTAAAGTTTCTGAAAAAGACCACTCCCGAGTTCTCGATCAGCAGGGAGGCGGCAAAACTTCTTGAAGAGGCGGTAAAAAACAGGTATCCTGAAATATGGAAGGCAGTCGAGGAGGCGATGAAAGAATGAAGTACTGGCTCTGCGTGACAAATCAAAAAAACTGGGAAGTGATAAAGGAGAAAAACATCTGGGGCGTTGAGGAGAGACACAGAGACGTTATATCCAAAGTCAGGCCGGGAGATAAGCTTCTGATATATGTAATGGGCACGAAAAAGGGTAACGAAACCCTGCCACCTAGGATTGTTGCAGCCTACGAAGCAGTTTCGGAAATGTTCATCGATTCCAGCAGAAGATTCAAGGGAAAGCTTTACCCGCTGAGAATAAGGCTCAGGCCGATTGCCGTCTTTCCAAAGCCTCTGGACTTCAGGGAACTCGTTCCTAGGCTGGGTTTTATCAAGAACAAAAGATTTTGGGTCAGCCACATCCAGGGCAAGGCGATGGGAGAGATCCCAGAAAGAGATTTCGAAACCGTGCTTGAAGCTGCGGGTGTGAAAGGGGGTGTGAGCATGGCCGAGATAAAGGGTGTCGCTTTTCCGATTCCAAAGCAGTTTGCCCAGAGGTTTTTCGAGGGGAAGGATGTTTTCGTCAAGCCTGCGACCGTTTTCAGAGAGCTGAAGCCCGGAATGAGGTTTGTCATCTACCAGTCTCAGGAGGATACTGGCTTTGTTGGGGAGGCGAGGATAAAGGCTGTCAGCTTTGCCGATGATCCGATGGAGTTTCTCAGAAGGTACGGTGAAAGGCTCTTCCTGAGTGAACAGGAGCTGAAGGATTATGTGAAATCTCAGGAGAGGTGGGGGAGAAATAAGGCTAAGAAGAGGAAGTGGATGGCGATAGAGCTTGAGGATATCAGGAAATACGAGAAGCCGGTAAAGCCAGAACGTCCTGTGCCGGTCGGAGGCATATATCTCAAGTAAAATATGTTCCCAAAATAGACTAAGCTCTAACAGAGTGGTTTAAAATGATCGAAATTCTGTCATTGCTAGTTTTAGTATGGATTTATTTGGGCGTTATAGGGTCATGCACTCTCGCCTATGGAGATTATTTGAAGAGCGCGAGTAAGATAAATAGATTGTTCTTTATTTTTATATTATTTTCAGACTTCGGATTAGTTTTTGCACTAGTGTACCTTCACTTAGAAGTAATTTCACGTTTACCGTGGGTAATTTTTTTAGCTTGTGTAGTCTTAGGACTTGTTATATACTACAAACAGAGACCTAAGTGCTCCAGAATAGAGTTCCGCTCAGTGGATGGGAGTACCGTCCATCTCATGCTTGCCTCACTCAGAAAATTGTTTTTTAAAATAAAAATATAAAAAGAAACTTTCACATATGTAATCAGGCAGTTTTTTGTGATGCTTTAGAATGTTTTATAAGGCTTTAGGATTCTTTATTTTGCTGAATACACTCTTCAGGACTAATCTATTTGTTGATCTAGTTCTAATTCCTTTTTTAATTATCGAAAGCGGGTATACCTTTCAGGTCTGATAATGCGCTTGTCGGGCGAGCGAAGGAGCGAGGGGCGTCAGTTTTAAATTTCCAGCACTTAACTGACACAATGGACGAGGTTGGGAAAATTATTGATGAGATAAAGCAGGTTGTTTTTCTGAAGCTTGCTGTCGCGCTGCCAGATTGGGAGGAGGAGAGTGATTTCCCCTCCCACTGGTCTTCAGCCCTCTCCTACATGGAGGATCCTCTCTTCTGGGAATACGAGGATCTCATCCTCAGCGATTCCAACGTGTATGATATCATGGAGAGGGTTGCGGGAAAGTACGGCTGGAAGCGCTGGAAGCCTGCAAACGAGGATGAGGCAATGCTCTACGCCTGCATGCACTATTACGACTCCCTCTCCGGCGTTAACCCCCTGACTGGAGTTTTCGTGAAGGATGGGAAGTACGTGCTGTTCCATGAAAAATTCTGCATGCCCGCAAACCTGAATGCCTTGGTTTTTGATGAGAAAGATTTCAAAGAACTGCTTGAGGATCATAGAAAATATCTTGAGGAGGATATTAGGGAGGGGAGGGCGGTATACCTCGCCTGCGGGCTGAACCGCTAGGATTATTTCAAACGTTACCTCGAATGTTGCATTCCTGTTTTCATGCATTTAATTTTTTTCACGGACTCGCTTTACGGCCGTGAACCCTTTTACCGTGAGGCTGAGGCTGCATTTGGTCTTCTCATGGACAATTTTAAACCGTCTTCCGTAGGCTGTCTTCTTGCTTACGTTGAGCCTCCCCATTTTCCGCAGATTGGGCAGATGATTAGAATGCTCCTTTTCCTCCCCCTCTGCACGATTGTGTACTCGATTTTTACTTCTTCGTCTTCTTCAAAACCGTGCGTGAGGTGAAGGTGAACAGTCTTCTGTATTCCAAGCATAGCCTTCTCTAACCAATAGCGCGGGCATTATGAATAATGTGAAGCCCTCAATTATCTCAAAGCCCATCTTCTCAGATAGCTCCTGTTTGTTATTCATAACAAGCTTCTGCCAACATGCGTGAGCATTTTCAACCATTTTACACCTCCGAAGGGTGTTTTTTTCAGGCCCTCCAGTGGGGGTGCGGGGCTGGGGGGCGGAAAAAAGTTCGAAGTGTGAGTATTATCCCGGGTTTTGCCTCTTTTATGCGGATGCAGTGGAAGTTCTCTCTAAGAAGTTCGTTATCAGTATTGATGAACACAAAGCCCGCATCAATGTCTTTCAGCGTCTTCTTTGTTCATGCTGTTTTCCAGTGGGTGTGTTGGGGGGTTGGTGTTAAGGGTTTTGGTTGGGGGGTTGGTGTTCACATTTGCATCCGTGCCCGAGCGGTTATGTGTGGGGGGTACCCTAAGATCACCTGGGAGGCTGGAGAAGGCTCCATTTTCCTAATAATAATGAGGGTACAGATGGTTGGAAATGCATACGGGATTTTTAAAAATAAAATACAAAAATAAAAATTCTCCAGCATTCTAACAGCAAAATACACGCTTAAAAAACATATCGCTGAAAACAATCCAAAATTTTAAAAAGAAAATAGTCCCAGACCCAGAAAAAATGATTTCCAAAACTCCACAGGAAATCTGTCATTATTTACCAAATTCTCCCGCATCCACACCGGTGCTTTTCTGAATCATAATACAACATTAAAGTGCTGCTATAACCATAACACACAGACTTGTTCACATTTTCGTGTATCCATCTGTATCCATCAACTGCCTCCAAGAACTCAGAAAAGGCTTTAAAAGCCTTCTTTTCAGAAAGTTATGTTGCATTAAATCTCCGGCGTGATACCATGATAATATTACACATGGTTGAATTTGGATACAAGTGTGAAAAGCAGACCGTGATAATCCCCGTAAGTTAACATGAATGTACAAAATAAAAAAGCAGGAGGCTTATCATCTTACGGGGATATAAGATCACAGTCGGGGATTTACGGGGATTTACGGGGGTATAAGATCTGATAATAATAATACAAAGCGCACGCTCTTAAATACTGGTATATAAACTCGCGTATCCACTAACATTTTAATTTTATCCAGTGCAAACCATCCCAAACCACTTCCAACCATAACACTATACTTTCAACCATGAGATCGCAAGAAATATTCTTCAAGAAATATTCTTGACTATGATGGGCTCAACTTGGCAATGGGAACTCTTCGCAGTTTCAACTGCATCAGTTTTTGACGCTGGCTTCGATAATCATGCCCAGAAAGTATCTTTTATATTTCACACTCGTTAATACTTTCAGGCCATTTCTGTGCTACCCAAGTCCTTCTCAGCGCAATTCGAGCCACTCGATTGTTCCAAAAAATGTATGAATAAGGGCACTTTCGCGAATTTACCCGTGGTTAACTGCACGAAACTCATTGAGACCCGATTGTTTAGCCAGCAGTTGAATAAAAAGAAAAATATAGTTAATACCCGATGCCAATCACTCCACTTCCCTCAGTATTCTCAAATCCCGATAATGTAGGCATAAGTTTTCTTGGGAGTAAGATCTGAGTTCTGGAGCTCTTCCAAAATTATCTTGTAGATCCCGTCATCAAGCCTATAGAGCGTTTTCCAGCATTCGAGGCATTTTTCAAAATCCTCAATTTTTATCTGCATGTATGTCTTGTCAGTTTAAGTTTAAATGAATCTTTTCTAAGCATTAAACCCTTCTGAAAGGATGGGTTTAAAAAATCCCGGCAGTCATTTTTTGCACAGTTCCCTGTTGTAGCCCCCACTTCAGCTCCCGCTTCTATCATAAATCCTCGTAGATGTATTTTACTGAGGGCGAAGTTTGTCGCTCATTTTATCAAATGCTCTTAAGCTTTTCCTCGTACTTTTTCTTCAGCTCCTCATATTTTTCCTTTGATATTCGTCCAAACTCATACTCCTTCTCAAGCGCCCTCAAGAGACAGGATCTAATAGGCTCGTGAGGTGCAGCGTTTTTTACTTGGACTTTGAATTTGACCGTAGGTATTAAAGCCTCAAAGTCTGGTTCTACGAGTACTACGCCTATATCGAGTCTTGGCATTTTCCTCACCTAGACACCATCGTATCTCAAGCCTACTCAGTAAGGTCTCAGCTTCCTTATAACATCCCTTAGCTCTATGACCTCTATTGGGCAGTCGGGCCAGTCGTGCTCCCAGCACACTATTATGTCGCACTTGGAGGGGTCATGGCCGTGCTCCTTAAAGTTACTGCTCCTGTACTCGAACTCTATCCTCACCCTCTGCCACCTGTTTCCAACCTTTCTTCTACCTATCATGTCGGGGAAACGGGGAGAGCTCGACTCGCATATTATACCGAGGTCCTCCATAACCTTGACGAACAACATTCTGACACCGGCTTCATTTAGAGGGGCGTACACCATGCCCCTGAAGTTTATGGGCTCCCCAACAACGTCAGCCTCCTCGACCTGTCGAGCTGTAGGTTGAGATGGGATCTGAGCTACTACTTCTCCGTACTTGCTCTGCCTATTGTTTCTACCTTTAGAAATATAAAGTGAAGACATTAAAATTCTGTGAGCTTCGCGGAATAAATACTTTGCTCTTTAAGCTTTTACGTAAAATCGCAAAATCGCAAAATCGCAAAATCGCAAAATCGCGAAGTAAAAAAAGCTTACGGTAAACTCACGCAAAAACGTAATAAAAACGTAAAAAAATTACGTATAAATTACTTGTCTTGCTAGCAAATATACGTGAACATTTCACGTGAACTTCACATCCGGACCTCCAGCAATTCAATAATATCAGCGTCAACCTGCATCAGAAGCTAGAGCAGCCGATGTCCACACGTGAAATCAGTGCTACGCGGTTGCAGAAGCGTTTTTTGTGTGATAGAGATATATGTATTCACATAGTTCATAGGTTATAAAGTTTTAAACATATTAAGTTATAAACTTATAACCTTTAACGAATCAGCTCCTCCGCAACTCTCCAGGCCTCCGGGTATTTGCTCCTGATCGCATCTTCGAGGAGCTTCGAAGCTTCGCCGCTTATCGAGAAGTTCGGAACCGTGTTTTTCAGGATCTTCAGAGCAAGCAGGGCTTTTGGACTCCAGACGACTAAGCGTGGATTCTTTTTAACGCTCTCAACAAGCTCCTTCAGCTTCTCCTCTCCAAGCGCAGGAACTGTTGCCTTCGAAGTCTCTTCAGCCCGTTTTGGAGCTTCCTCAACACTGGGAAGGAGGGCTTCGAGCCCCCTGCCAAGCCTTTTATCTTCCCTCTGCAATCGAGATCACCTCCTCCGCCAGCCTCATGTATGCCCTCGCTCCAGGACAGGACGGGTCGTAGAGTATTACGGGCTTCCCGTGGCTCGGAGCTTCTGCAAGCCTGACGTTTCTAGGTATCACGGTTTTCAGAACAGAGTCCTTAAGAAAGCTCCTGAGTTGCTTCTCAACTTCCCTGCAGATCTTGAGCCTCGAGTCGAACATGGTGATCAAAACCATTTTCCTCAGCCCCTTTCCAAGCCTAGACTCAAGCGCCTTAAGAAAGCGCAGCAGATGAGCAAGGCCTTCGAGGGGGTAGTACTCGGCCTGCACGGGGATCAGCACTGCATCGCTCGCAACGAGAGCGCTGACAGTCATCAGGCCAAGGTTCGGCGGAGTGTCTATTATCAGGAAGTCCTTTCTGATCCCAGAAATCGCCTTTGCAAGCCTGAATTCCCTGTCCTTTGCATCTGCGAGCTCTAGCTCTGCGGCTACCAAGTCTATGCAGCTCGGCAGCAGCTCCAGCCCGTCCACTCCCGTCTTCAGGATCGCGTCCTCCGCCCTGCACCTGCCGAGAAGGACGTCGTAGATCGTTTTCTCCGCCCTCTGGAAGCCGAGTCCAGATGTTGTCGCCGCCTGAGGGTCGGCATCGATCAGTAGGACGCTTTTTCCGAGCTTTGCAAGGCAGGCTGACAGGTTCACGGCAGTTGTCGTTTTTCCCACGCCCCCTTTCTGCGTGCAGACCGCGAGTTTCACAGGGTTTATAACTTTTAACCTTTATAAGTTTTTTTCTTAATAACTGTATAACAGCATAAGTTATTAAAAAGAAACTTTTTGTGCTCGGTTCTTGAACCTCTTTTATCATTTTCTCCAGAAGCAAGGGATTCACGATTCAATGTTTGTTGAGAATGGATACTAGGTAACACATTCTCGGAGAGACTAATATATAATATAAAAGTTTTTCAAAAAATATGAACTTGCTAATGTTTCTACTTAGAGAGAGAGGTCGGACTAAATTGTAAAGTGAATATAGGGTCTACCGTTCTTGCGACTAAGATGCTTTAAAGGATTCATAAGTATGATTGCATATAGCAAAATTCTATATAATATAAATAGATAATAGATAGCAAGTAGCAAACTTTCTAAAATAGACTTTCTCAAGCCCGTTCCCCATGCCACTGCTACTGTTACAATTTAATCTGATCTCTCTCTCTAAGTGGAAATGCTAGCAAGGTTTTTTCAATTTAACAGGATCCTGACTATGTTCGGACTAAATTGAAAAAGAATAAATACTTGAAGTTATTATACTAATCATGCAAAATTTGCTCGAGGAAGGCGGGGAGCTGTATCTCTCCGAAAGATACATCCCCGAAAAGCCGCTTTTTCGGGAGAAGATAATCGAAAAGTATCTGGGCTACCTCCGGTCTTTTCTCGTTTACAATATTTCCGGAATCGTCCTCTTTGAAGGCCCTACTGGGACTGGGAAGACGATGTCCTTCAGATTTTCGGAGAAAACGATCAAGGAAAAGATCAAACTGGATGAAATAGGCGGGAAGATAATTTATATTAATGGGAGAGATAAAACTGCAATAGAGGTTCTGCACGGCCTTCTCACAAACCTCGGGATATCGATCCCGCGCAGGGGCTTCTCGTTCGGCACATATGTTAATGAGCTGGAGTATTTCCTCAAAAACTTTGACGGGCACGTCCACGTTTGCATAGACGAAATCGACCGCGTCGGCTGGAGGGGGGAGCATTCCGTGGAGGATCTGCTGTATGTCCTTACTAGGAATGAGCGCCTCTCGGCGACAATAATAACGAACGACTTCACGTTCTTGAAGAGGATAAAGGATCCCCGCGTCAGAAGCTCGATAAGCGTCGACAGGTCGATAGTTTTTGAGAGGTACAGCAAGGAGCAGTGCTACCACATTCTGAAGGACAGGTGCGAGAAAGCCTTCAGAAAAGGTGTAATCTCAGACAGCGTGGTCTGGAGGCTTTCGGAGATAATAGGCAAGGAGAGCGGGGACATCAGGGCAGCGATAACAGTCCTCCGCCTTGCGGCTGAAATTGCTGCGGAAAGGGGAGGGGGAGAGATAACAGTTGAAGACATAAACGCGGCTTGGCGGAGGTTTGAGAGCAGCCACATGGTGGAGAAGATAAACGCCTTGGAGGCGGGGCAGAAGCTCGTGCTGGCTGCAATGTACCTCGCGATGAGGGAAAGCGGCAAGCTCGATAACCCTTCCGGTGCGATCTATGAGAAGCTAATCTCTCTCAGGGGGAGGCTTGGGATGGGCCCGATCGGCATGGACACTCTGAGAGTTAAGCTGAACGAGCTCGAGGGGTATGGGGTAATCAGCTGCTACAGGAGGGGCAGGGGGCGTGGGGCAGGCATAGAGAGACTTTACAGGCTCGAGATTGAAGTTCAATCCCTGCTGGAAGCGCTGAAGAGGGCGCCCGAACTCTATATAGCCCTGATGGAGGAAGTGAAAAGGATAGTCTCCGAGAAAGTCTCTGTTTTTCGGGAGACCCTGTAGCTTACAATTTAGTCCGACCTCTCCCTGCTAGCTACTGACCTCCTCCCCGCCCTGAAAGGGCAGTTCAGTTCCCCGTGTATAGTTTAAAAATGTGGCCCTGTATGAGAGAGGCCTGTCAATCTTCTGGAAAAGGAAAATGAGGGGTTTTGAGAGCGGGTTAATGGCTGTTTAGGTATGTTAAAAGCTGGAAAAATGTTTTTCAGCCGGGATTCGCAAACAGTTATGTAGTTTCAAGTGCGGGTTCTGTTTTTTGTTAAAACAAATGTGGAGGAGCTTGAAAAAAGTGAAAAAGCTAGAGAAACGTGAAGAAGGAAAAATTCAGGATAGAATTTTTTTTGCCATTACTTTTTAAATAAGAGCCTTCTGACGTCTTCGAGGAGTTTTACAGTTTTTTCC
>Ga0326760_1000391_pt1 | contig 24067 bp, 30 predicted proteins | sample GCREP_S_FD_207668 | JGI IMG/M metagenome (GOLD analysis project Ga0326760, IMG submission 207668) | Hot spring sediment microbial communities from Geyser Creek Basin, Yellowstone National Park, WY, United States - GCR.EP_S | ecosystem: Environmental > Aquatic > Thermal springs > Near-boiling... | reverse complement strand
CATCTCTTTTCGTTTACTAGTTTCGCTTTTCCATTAACTAATGCTAATGCACCTGTTAAACAAGCTTTTACACATCTACCACAACCAATACATCTACTTGGATCTACTGAGACTATAAGCCTATACCTCTTCATCGTTCAAGCCTTTATGAACAATTCTTTCAAGTTCTATCATAGATTCATCAACTTGACCAGGTCTCCATTCCTCAACTTCTTTTGTAAATACCCTTACAATCCTATGGATAAATCTATGTTTAAGATTATTCTCTGAAGCTATTTGCTTAACCATCATATGAAGAGCTTGACAACATGGAACTTCCATAGTAATAACATCTACATCTTTCACATTATCTGTACCTAGTATAAGCTTCAACTTATTTATCATAGCATCTGGATCTTCAAGTAATGGACATCCTATTAAGATAGGAACCCCTTCATCATATAGCTTAGCTATCTCTGGTCTCATTAAAATAGCGCAATCTGCTACAATAACTATCCTATTTTTTGCTAGGAAAGGTGCTTGAGGATGTACTAACAGTATTTTTAAAGGCCATTGAACAAGCTTCATTTTTACCACAAGGGTTTACTATTGACAATATTTAAATAAAGTTTATCCCGAAAATTTTCGGATAGGTTTTCAAGGAATACTGTAATCATTCACAGCACTATCTCTCATAATATCAAGTATTTCGAAACAACGACACTGATATTTTGTGTAAGATTCTTAACATTATCTTTATTAAAACATCGTATTTTCACGTAAGAAATATTTATAATTTTACGAAGTATAACAGTGTTATAGGTGAATAAAGTGAGTAGTAGAATACCATTACCTTATAGTCCTAAGGTACTCGAGATATTTCGTAATCCTAAGAACCTTGGTCCACTTGAAGATGCTACTGTTGTTGAAAGTGCAGGTAGCCCAGCTTGTGGAGATATGATTAGACTTTATCTAAAGATTGTAAATGTTGATGGTCAAGATATTATAGAGAAAGCTACTTTTGAAAGTTATGGATGTGCAGCTAATATTGCAGCTGCAAGTATATTAACTGAGATGATAAAAGGTAAAAGACTTGAAGATGCGTGGAAGATTTCATGGAAAATTTTATCAGATGAGCTTGGGGGACTTCCACCAATAAAATATCACTGTAGTATTTTAGCTGTAGGAGCTTTGAAGAGAGGTATAAGAGCTTATTATAAGAAAATTGGGAGACATCCAGATTGGTTACCAAAAGAATTGACAATCGAAGAGAAGCAAGTGTTTGAAGAAGAAGAGATGATGGAGAGGTATTATAAATCTATGAAAGCTTTAGGTGGGATTAGATGAAGGTTAAAGAATTAGATCTAAGGTATATCCCTGCTAGTTGTACTTCTCATCCAATTATAAAACTTAGTAATTTACTACCTTCGATAGCATCTGAAGGTTTTGATGAGATTAGGATAATTTTTAGAGAAGAAGATATACCTGAAAATGCAATGAAATTATTTCTATCTAAATACAATTACTTTGTAGAGGAAGTTAAGAGGATTAGTGAAGGAATTATTCTTATGATAGCTAGGAAAAGGGATTAGCTATGTCTAGGAAAGTTAAAGAATTACTAGAATCTCATGGGATACCACAGAAGGAGGTTTATTTTGATTTAGAGAATAGCGGTTTTGTTCCAGACGAAGTTGTAGAAGCTATGATCCCCTACTTTAATAAGAAAGGATTTGGACATCCTTCGATAACTCATAGAGTTGGTTGGGAAGCATTAGAAGTTGTTTATGAAGCTAAAGAACTTGTGGCAAAAACTCTTGGTATTCGTAACCCAGAAAATATTGTGTTTACACATAGCGGTACAGAAGCGAATAACTTAGCAATACTTGGTTTTCTACTTAAGAATAGAGATAAAGGTAGAGGCAAAAAAGTGGTTGTATCAGCTATAGAGCATTTAAGTATAATTTTTCCAGCGAGATTTGCATCTGAACTTTTTGGTTTTAAAGTAGTTCTTGTTCCTGTAGATAGAGAGGGTTTTGTAGATCCAGAAATACTGAAATACTATGTAGATAAAGATACTATACTAGTTAGTATCCAGATGGTTAACCATGAGATAGGTACTATCCAGAGAATAAAAGATATTATCGATATTGTGAAATCTACCAACCCAGATGCGGTATTCCATACAGATGCAGCTGATGCTTACTCATGGATCCCAATCGATGTAGAGAAACTCGATATCGATATGTTAACAATAAGCGGGCATAAAATTCACGGACCTAGAGGAGTAGGAGCTTTATATGTTCGAGAAGATGTAGAATTAGAATCGCCACTGAAAGGACAATTAAGTGTTGAGAAGCTTTGGCCAGGTGTTGAGAATGTACCGCTTATAGCAGGGTTCAAAAAAGCTGTTGAAATAATGTTTAGTAATTTTGATTATAGAGTTAACTATGTGAAGAACCTTAGAGATAAACTTATGAAAGGTATTTTGGATAGAGTACCAGAGGTACTTGTAAATGGACCGATGGGAGATATGAGGGTTGCTAATAATGTTAATCTGAGTTTCCTTCGAGTTGAAGGAGAAGCTCTTACAGTAGAATTAAGTCTTCACGGAATTTATGTTTCAAGTGGAAGTGCTTGTAGTAGTAGAGTTTTAGAACCTAGCCATGTCTTATTAGCTATTGGTAGAAAACATGAAGAAGCACATGGGAGTATACTATTTAAATTATCTCACTACCATAGAGAAGAAGATATAGACTATACTCTAGATACTGTACCGAAGGCTGTTGAAAGACTTAGAAAAATAAGTGCATGGAGATAACAATGAATTGTCTAGACTTTAGAGGTGAGGAATGCCCAGGACCTTTAGTGAAAACTATAAGAGTTTTGTCAAAGTTAAGGAAAGGTGAAAAACTTGTGGTTTTAACAACTTCAAAAGATTGTGTAGAGATGTTGAAACAAACAATAGAGGTTTTCGGAATAGCTAAAATCGAGGTATATAATGTAGATAACTACTACAAAACAAGATATATTTAGAGAAAACAGTAGATAATTTAGAGGTGTAGAATAATGATAACTAAATCTTTTTGTGAAGTATTTATAAAGAATTATTCAACTACTGTGAGAATCGCTATAGCTTTAGACCTTATGAAAAGATACAGTTTATCCCAATTCCAAGCAGCAAAATTAACTAAGTTACCACAGCCATTAATTAACTACGTTTTACAGGGAAGAAGGAAAATTAGAGGTCTTGAAAAAATATTGAATAACCCCGAAATATACAAAGTAATAAAAGAATTCTCAGATGGATTAATGCTGGGAAAAACGATAGATATGTGTGAAATATGTATGAAAATAAGACCACATATAAAAACAAACATCATGAAATAATCACTAAACCTAGTAATAGTAGTTCATAGTAGAAGAAAAGGTATTTTAAATAGATAGAAGAGGTCTATGTAATGACTAAAAACTCTTTTATTCAGAAGATAGGATCTTCAATAAATGAAAGAAATACATTATTAGTGTTGCTCTCAGGTGGTATAGATTCACCTGTAACAACATGGTTCTTGGTGAGGAAAGGATTAGAAGTTCATATGTTGTTGTTTAATTTAGGTGGAGATAGACATGTTTATGGAGCCCTAACTGTAGCAAAGGTTTTAGTAGATAAGCGGATTACATGGTATAGACCAAAATTCTATGTAATAGATTTAAGGCTTTTGATACCGAGAATAGCATTAAATGTAAGAGAAGATCACATGGTTATCGTGTTGAGAAGAGCTATGATGAGAATTGCTAGCAGATTTGCGGAAAGAATTGGTGTAAAAGCTCTTGCAACAGGTGAAAGTCTAAAGTAGCTTCACAAACATTGTGCAACCTCTATATAATTGATAAAGCCTCTACAATTCCTGTACTTAGACCCTTAATAGGTTTTGATAAGAAGGAAATAATTAACTATGCAAAACTTATAGGAACCTATGAGTACTCTAAAAAGCTGATGAATTCTGTCCTATGGAAGCAACAAAAATTACATCAAGAGTAAGTATTGGATACATTGAAAGTGTGATATTCCTAGAGAGGAGGACCTATAGGTGCTATGCTATACGAGCATGATTTAGGCGGAAGTTATATAAAAGAAATGAGGAGGTCTCTAGAAGTCTTCAATAAACATATTGAAGCTAAAGATAAATTCAAAAATACATTGAGCTATATATCGTTGCTTAGAGACCATATATACAAAGAAGATAACATATTATTTAAAATGGCTTTAATGGTATTAACTAGGAACGATGATGAAGAACTTTTAAGAAAATTTAAAGAAATAGAGAATAGAGAATAAACTAGGAGTAGGGGTTCACAAACAATTGATTAAGAGCTTAGATAATATTGAGAATATCTTAAGATAGAATTCATACTAATAATTTTTATAATCAAAAACCAAGTTATACTTGTCAATAATGATAAATAGTGTATGAATATGATCATGAGGATAAATGCTCGAATCCATCCTATCGAATACGGTATAAATATCCTTGGATTACCAGCTACATATGGTCGTATTAATTAAGAGAATATTGGGTATGCTAGTACTGTTGTTAGTAATGCTATCCATGCTTTGATACATCCTTCACCAGTACGCCATAAAATTCCTGATGCATAACCACTAGCTAGAATTGATCCAAATGTAAATAATAGCCCTCCTACAGTATTTATTATGTGAACTGAGGCTACACCCAATCCTCCTTAACCATGTCCATGAACTTTAAGGCAGATACCTCTGTAAAGCTCCTGGGATGCGAAGAGAATTAAAAACCCCTTACAATATATGCTTTTACTAAAGATACAGTGTATGTATATGAACAATTTTGATTGATATAATTTCTTCAAATCCTAAAACTTATATATCCAACACAATCTACTTTGTAATCTTTGGGTCTATTATGAAGACTCTTGAAGAAAGGATAACTAGAGCTATTTGGAGATATACTGCTAAAGATTGGTTAGAAATGTCTAGGGTAGATGTTGTTATTGTTGGTGCTGGTCCTGCTGGTATGACTGCTGCTAAGTACTTGGCTGATAAAGGGTTTAAGGTTGTTGTTTTTGAGAGAAGGCTTAGTTTTGGTGGTGGTATTGGTGGAGGTGGTATGCTTCTACATAAGATAGTTGTTGATAAGAACGCTATACCTATATTAAAGGATTTTAACATTAGGTATTCTCACGATGATGAAGAGGATCTCTATATTGTTGATGCTTCAGAACTTATGGCAAAACTAGCTGTAGGTGCTATAGATTCTGGGGCTAAGATTATCACCGGAATCCATATTGAAGATGTTATATATAGAGATAATCCGCTTAGAATAGAAGGTGTAGTTATACAGTGGAGTGCAGTAATAATGTCCGGGCTTCACGTAGATCCACTCTTCGTATTAAGTAGAGCAGTAGTCGATGCTACAGGTCACGATGCAGAAGTACTACAGATTATAGCTAGGAAACTACCTGAATCAAAAATTATGTTAGCAGGAGAGAAATCTGCATATTCAGAATTATCAGAAAACGTTGTTGTTGAATACACTGGAAAAGTCTTACCAGGACTTTACGTAGCAGGAATGTCTGTAGCAGCACTCTACGGACTTCCAAGAATGGGCCCTATATTCAGCTCAATGCTGTTATCAGGTAGAAAAGTAGCTGATATAATAGCTAAAGATCTAGCAACAACATCTCATGATCAGCACTAACACTAACCACTACGTATATTTATTAAAGAAGTTCCTTATTCTAATGAATAATTTTCAGTAGATTGGAGAATTTTTTTGTCTTAAGTATTAAAAATCTAGACGATGTTACAATGTTTATATCTATGAAAAACGATAACTTTTTATCTCCTAGGTTTAGAATATATCTTCAACAAAATGATTACGCCAAGTATCTGGTATGGTATTTGAGTAGCAAATCTAAGTAACTCCATTTTTGTAGCATATCCAAACATTGTAGCTAGTATAGCTCCTACAATGTTCTTATCATGTAGGACGTTATTTCTGTCTATTGGTAACTTATATACATATTCTCTCCAAATACCAAGCTCATAATTGTTCTTCTCTAAATACTCTATGAATTCATGTACACCGTAACCCAATATACTGCCAGCTATTAAAACTAAAAGAATAGATGTTATAACGAAAAATAGTCGTAAACTTAGTTTTAAGGTACCACGATAAAATAGATAGCCAATAGCTAAAGCAATTATTAAACCAAGTAGGACTCCTATGAAGGTGCTTACAATATCACGAAGTGCGTAAGGTTGTATTAACAAAACTGTTTCAAGACCTTCTCTAAATACGAACACAAATGCAGTAAATACAACTCCTATAACACCTCCAGCAATAGCTTTAGTAACACCTTTATATATTACCTCTTTACCTTTAGTAGTCATCCAGTAAACAACACTAGTAATAACTGGAACAGCAATGAATGACGCAATTGCTTCAGCTAAATCCAAATCTATTGATATATACAGCAAGTATAGAGTGATCCCAGTAGCAATACTGATTACAGTACCTAACAAGCCTCCTATGTAACCGGGTTTTACTAAGGATACTTGATTTGTTCTCTTTAAATATGATATTAGTATAATCATTAGTAATATTGCTTCAAAAGCTTCGCGAAAGGTTATCAAAAGACTTGGAGATATTATTGCTAGCGATATACTTTGAGGATCTATTTTATCGAACACCAAATGTTTCTATAACAATGTTATTGTTATAAGCATTAAGTTGCTAAATAAAGGATGTTAAAATGAGTTTTACGTCATGTAGTGAAAATTTATATAACGCTATATTATTTAATGTAGTGAATTGTGTGGATCTAGTATGAGTAGATTTAGGCTTAGGTTTGAGAAGATTAAGGATAAATATGATTGTATTGTTGTTGGTGCTGGACCAGCTGGTTTAACAGCTGCACTTTACCTAGCTAGGTTTAATATTGATACTGTTATTGTTAGTAAAGATATTGGTGGTAAAATGGCTGTAGCACCTCTAGTTGATGATTATCCTGGGATATCTGAGGTTCCAGGGGTTAAGCTTGTTGAACTCTTTACTAATCATGTTAAGAAATATGGTGTTCCTATGATTATTGGCGAAGCTGTTGTAGATGTTGTGAAGGAAGGAGATATGTGGTGTATAGAAACAGAAGGGGGTAGGAAGCTTTGTGCATACGCTGTTATTCTAGCTATTGGTGTTGAAAAGAGGAAGCTTGGTGTACCAGGTGAAGATAAATTCATCGGTAGAGGTGTATCTTATTGTGCTGTTTGCGATGGTATGTTCTTTAAAGATAAAGTTGTAGCTGTTGTTGGTGGAGGAGACTCAGCTTTCTCAAGTGCTCTCTACCTTTCTACAATAGCCAGAAAAGTATATCTAATTCATAGAAGAGAAATATTTAAAGCTATGCCTTATTATATAGAGAAAGCAAAGAAAAACCCGAAAATAGAGATAATTACAAATACTGTAATCACAGAAATTCTCGGCGATAAGAAGGTATCCAAAATAAAAGTAAAGAATACTATAACAAAAGAAGAAAAGATTCTAGACGTGGATGGGGTTTTCATAGAGATAGGTTCTGAACCACCAAAACAATTCCTTAAATCAATAGGTTTAGAACTCGATGAAAATGGCTATATAGCGGTAAACCCAGATATGAGTACGAATCTACCAGGGATATTTGCTTGCGGAGATATTGCGGGAGGTAGATATAAATACAGATTTGAACAAATAATAACAGCTGCAGCAGAAGGTGCTATAGCTGCTAAATCTGTATATGAATATATCATAAAGGTAAAACAAAGCGAGAACAATTCATTAAAATAATTAAAAAGATTTCAATGTAAAACATAACATCTACTGAAAATTATTCATTGGAATAATGATCTACTGATTTAAATCTCCTATGTTTTCATTCCTTTATCTTTTGCGCTATTTTAATTGTTAATTCTCTAACTCTTTTTATATCATTATCAGTTGGAGTTACATTGATATTGATTGTATCCATTATTTCTACTCCTAGTTCTTTTAAGATATTGGCTAGCTGTTTATCAGCATTCGTTCCCCATGCATAAAGTATTATAAGTCCTACGTGTTTTACAGGTGGTTTTAGTAATTTCGCTATGTACATAGCTAGCATTGTTGATGGATGGTAAACCCTATTACTGTAGGTATAGCAATTATTAATGCTTTTGAATCTGCAAGATCCTTAGCTATATCACCTATATCTGCGTAAGCTAAGTTATAGACTACTGTATATATTCCTTGTTTAATCAATTCACTCTCTATTAATTTAACTACTTTCTCTGTATATCCCCACATACTTGTATAGATTATTGTTACTTTCTCTTTTGTTATTCCTTGTGCCCACTCAAAGTATTTAGACAAAATCTTCTTCGGATTCCTATATATAGATCCATGTGACGGTGCTATAATTCTTACATCAAGGTTCGATATCTTCTCAAGTGCTTTTAAAGCGCTAAATCTAAAAGGCATCATTATCTCTGCCCAATACCTCTGAGCATGAATCAAAATATCCTCTACTTCATCATCAAACATCCCTTCCGCTAAATGTGCACCAAAGAAATCACATGTAAATAAGATACCATCTTCCTCTAGATATGTAAACATTGTTTCAGGTCAATGAAGCATTGGTGCTTCTATAAACCTCAAAGTCTTGGAACCAAGAGATATTTTATCACCATCTTTAACTACAAATATCCTCTCAATAGGTACGCCATAGAATATTTCAGCCATTTTTAAACCTATTGAAGTTGTGATAAGCTTTGCTTTTGATGCAATACTAAGGATATAGGGTATAGCTCCAGCGTGATCTGGTTCAGCGTGATTCATAATAACATAGTCTATATCTCTAGGCTCCACAACATCTCTTATCTTATCCTCTAAAGCTTTTTCAAACCCTGGGTTAACAGTATCTATAAGAGCTATTTTTCTGAACCTATAACTAGATAAGCATTGTATGATGTTCCTTTTGGAAGTGGTATTAGAGAATCGAAAAGTCTTCTACTCCAATCCTTTACACCAACCCAATAAATATTATCGATAATTTTAAATGCTTTTATTCCAGGCATCTGTACCACCTTTTAAACAACTACTTAGACCATTATTTATATGTTTTTATGATTTGGTGTTGAATATCGTTGGACATACATTACATCTTCCTGGATCTATACCATCGAGTTCTCTATGAAATGCACATCCATATCTTTTCACCATGAAGTACGCTGCAAGTTTATGGAGATCGCTGTATATTTGTATGGGATCCAGTTTTTTCTCAGCTATTTCTCTAGCTAAGTATTTTATTTTTAGATCTAGATCCTTAAACTGTTTAATATCTATAGTGGTACCTCTTTCACCTCTATTATACCTAGATATTAAAGGTTGGGATACGGAAAGCATCTCTGCAACATCTCTTTCTGTAAAACCTAGTAACTGAAGTTCCTCTGCAAGCCTTTTCTTAATCGCTGGTAATACATATCTATACAAAATCTCGTAGACGCTTCTCATTAAAGCACCATTATCTTCTTCTTTATCTCCTCAGGTTTGTTAATTATCTCAGTCATATCTTCAACAATCTCTATAGTACCTAAATACTCTCCGTTAACCCCTTTCACAGGTACTACAAGTACTCTAAGTATTGAATCTCCAAGTTTTGTCCAAAACTCTCTATAAGATGCTTTACCTTGTTTTAACTCGTCAACTGTTTGTCTAACTAATTTCTCTAATCTTGGTGGATGGCAAAACTCAATTCTTCTACCAAGAATAGTCTTCGTTCTTACAAAACCTCTACCTAATCTACTCTCGCTAAAGAATCTTACTCTATCATTTTTATCAGCGTATGTAACTTCTAGAGGTAGAGATCGGAATATTGCATCTATTTCCCCAGCTGTCAAGAATCCTGTTGAAAGCTCTATATCGTTATCTCTCTTAATAACATAGTTATCAGGTTCAACACCTCTAGCTAAAGCCATTGATCTAAATTCTTGTGGTAATGCCTCAATCTGCTGTGGTGTAATCCTCCCATCTATTTCATATGGTAACACAGGTTTTGCACTAGGTTTCCACTCAACTTCTCCAATATCTATCAACCAACCCATCTCATTAGCTATTTCAGCTATAGCAACCCACTCACCTTCACTAAATAGTGCGTAGACTGCTGGATACAGAATCTTATTCTCTCTAAACACAAGCTCGCCAGCTTCTTTAGCTATTTCTAAAGCTTTTTCAGATACTAGTTTAGCTGAAGACTCATCAACAACATTAATTCTAGATAATAACTCTAATAACTGTCTAATTTTCATTATTACCTGATCTTCTCTACCCCATAAAACTCTTGGAACAGCAACTATACCTCTTCTCTCAAGGTATGGAAATACAAGCATTTGTATCTTTCTATAGTGAAGCCTAATTTTCCTAAGCTCAACCAGCATCCTTTTCACAGCTTCGAGATAACTCTTCCTAGTATTCTCATCAGTTGCATTAACTAGTGCAGATGCATACAACGATAGAGCTTCAGCTTGTTTTAAAATCCACTCATTTTCTCTCATAAAAAGATCTACAGGGTGACCTTTAGGAACCTCCCTAAGCTCACGTGACTTCAAGAATTCTCTAAAGAGTTCTACATGTAGATCACAAAGTTTCAAGATATCTTCTATACTAATACCTTCTCTCACAAGTTGTTGCTCAATCAAAGGTATTTCTATTGGTGATATCTGGGATAATATATCGCTATACTTCTTCTTCAATTCTTCAACACTTACATCTCTATGTATAGATTTCAATAGTTCTTTAACTAAATCTATTTTTCTACTCATATCCGAATATGACACGAGTTATCACCGAGTAACTAGTAGAACGCCACCTAAATATAAGAATATCTGTAGTGAAAATCTATGGAGTATATCGATAAAATGTTCACGAACTTCTCTACAAAAACCTTTAGTATTTTTGAAGTGTAAAGAATATTGTTTATGTTATTAAGTAAACCAGTTTGCTTTTTATTTTGAACAATAAGATACAACTAACAGGTATTCTTACTGGAATAACATTGTTATAAGCGTTAGAATTATAAACTCAGCTGAAGATGATTACGTAGTTAAGGGTTGATCTATGGAGATTAAAGAGATATCTATTGATTATTCAGTACTTGGAAGCGATTTGAAAAAGAAATTTGATAAACTTATAGAATGGTTTAAAATAGTTGGTGGTTCTATTGTAGTTTCTTTCTCTGGAGGTGTTGATAGTTCTGTTGTTTTAGCTACAGCTGTTTATGCAATTGGTAGAGAAAATGTTGTTGCTGTTACAGCTATATCTCCTACTTATCTAGAGGAAGATCTTTATTGGGCAAAAGAAATTGCAAAAATTCTCAATGTTAAACACATTCTTATTGAAAGTGATGAACTAGAAGATCCGAACTTTATTTCCAACCCATTCAATAGATGTTACTACTGTAAGAAATCTCTTTCAAAATCGTTATTAGAAATTGCAAAGAAGTTGAACGCAAAAGTAATAGTTGATGGTACAAATGCATCAGATCTCAATACACATAGACCAGGATATTTAGCGTTTAGAGAAAAAGGTATCAGAAGTCCTTTAGCAGAAGTCGGTATAACGAAAGATGAAACTAGGTTATTAGCAAAAGCTCTTGGTCTTCCAAACTGGGATAAACCACCAATGGCTTGTTTAGCATCTAGAATACCTTATGGAGAGATCATAACTGTTGAGAAATTGAAGAGAATAGCTGAAGCAGAGAAAATAGTAAAGAAATTAACAGGGGTATCTTTAGTTAGAGTTCGGGATCATGGCTATATAGCTAGGATAGAAGTTTATCCAAACGAGAGAAGAAAGTTTTTCAATGAAAAAGTAATGGATAGTGTAGCGCTAGAGCTACAAAAACTTGGATATAGATATGTTACACTAGATCTACTTGGATATAGAAGTGGAAGTTTAGATGAACTACTTCCTAAAAAGATTATACCTACATAGGTTAACCAATAGATACTCAAAGTATTTCTAACTTCTTTTCCTAAAACTAGCAACCCGACAAGAAGTTTCTGAAGAGAGTCTAGAAGTTGTATCTACTTCCTATGGAATATTTTAGAGATTATCTAAAATCGTGTAGTTTATTCTTTGTCGATATACCTCGATATCTGTTCTACATATTTAAAGCCGTGGTCAGGGAATATCAGGATATAATCTCCTTCACCGAGCTTTCCTTCTTTCATCATCTTCTTAAATGCTGTATACACAGCTCCACTACTTAATCCAACAAATATACCTTCGTTTCTAACAATCTCTAGAACACCTTCTATAGCTTCTTCTGGTGTAACCTCTACTACATCGTCTATCTCTACGTAGTGAATCCATTTCATCCCTGTTTCAACTCTTCTTATACCTTGTATAGATGTGTTAAGCGCTGGTACAACACCATAGATTTTAACTTCTTTGAATCTGTTCTTGAAGTAGAAAGATATAGCTGACATATGCCCCGATGTCCCTAGACCACCGAATATAGCTTTAGGTTTTATCCCTGCTTCTCTAATCTGTAGCTCAAGCTCTTTAGCTGTATACCTTAGATGAACTTCGAAATTAGCATCGTTATAAAATTGATTTAGATGCGCAGCACCCTCCTTCCTAGCCATCTCCTCGACATCGTTGATAAGTTCAACTGTTAAAGTCTTCGGAGATCTCACAACTTCAGCTCCGAAAATCTTTAACAGAATTTCACCTGTTTTAGAAACTGTCGATGGTATAAATGCTCTCAACTTAGAACCATGGATAGCACACATAGCTGCTATAGCTAAACCTGTATTAGTTGATGTCGCTTCAACAAGTAGTTTAACCTTATCCCTACCTAACTTCTCAACAGCTTTTCTATACATATACCAACCAATTCTATCTTTTACACTCATACTCCACGGATTAAACCCTTCAAGCTTAGCCCAGACAACTCTACCATCGCGAGATAGATTCCCTAACTTTACTAAAGGTGTTGGCCAGTTCTTATAGAGAAGTTCTTCTGTATCCATGAAAACTCTGTATCTACTAGGTTTAATATCTTCGAAAAAACCCATATCTTCTAATGATATAAATATCTTCTCTGAAACTCTATAGGATACTGGTACAAATCTAACACCAATCTTCTTTAATACTGTGCAAAGCTTACCATTCTCAACAATACGCATACTCTCTTTATCAACAGCTATAGTTGTATCTACACCTCCTTTCTTAAGGATATTGCTAGCTATAGCTAGGAATTCTTCAAAATCTATATCATCACCACATACAATTCTATCCACATCTACTAAATACGTAGATTACTCACCAATAACATACTTAATGAAGAAGTAATATAAACCTTTAGATACAATGTATTCATCTATAACATTGTTATACTTTTATAGAAAGAAGATTTAAAAGGTTTTCAATAATAATGGTTATCAAACACTGGTGTAAAACCATGGGTAGGATTTCCACAGATGCTATTCATGGTCATGAGCATAAGGATTCGCTAGGCTCTCATATACCGCCAATTTATCTAAGTGTTATCTATGAATATATAGATTATGAAATTGGTGAAGCTGTATTTATTGATAGAGGGAATTATCTTCGTTATGGTAGAGAAGAGAATCCAACTACAAGAGCTTTAGAAAGAGTTGTTGCAAAGTTAGAGAATACTGAAGATGCTCTAGCTTTTAACAGCGGTATGGCTGCTATCTCGACTACACTTCTACACTATCTAAAATCGGGTGATAAAATAGTTGTGCCTATGGAGCTCTACAGCTCAACATTCGCTCTTCTAGATAATCTATCTCCTAAACTCGGTATAAAGGTTGCGAAGGTCTGGCCATCAGCTGAAGCAATTGTTGAAGCTGTGGATAGCAGCACATCTATTGTTTTCCTAGAGGTTATGACCAACCCTACGAACAAGGTTATAGATCTTGAATATCTATACAAACACCTAGATCTAGATAAAGTTGTTCTCGTAGTCGATAACACATTTACAACACCTATACTAGTGAAACCAGTTAAATATGGTGCTAAGCTTGTTGTTCACAGCATGACTAAGTACTTCGGAGGACATAACGATGTTGTTGGAGGTGTTCTCGCTGGCTATAGAGATACCATAAAAACTCTATGGGAATGGAGAAGAATGCTTGGAGGTATTCTACAGCCATTCGAAGCATACATGATTCTAAGAGGGGTTAAAACACTTGAAGTAAGATACGAGAAACAAAGTAGAAATGCGCAAACAGTAGCAGAGTACCTAGCGGAACATACGAAAGTTGAAGAAGTTATGTACCCAGGACTTACAAAGAACCCCTACCACAGTATAGCTAAGAAATTATTCGAGAAACCTCTATTCGGAGGAGTACTAAGCTTCAGATTAAAAGGTAGCTACAACGACGTTATAACGTTTATGAAGAAACTCAAACTAATTAAGAGATGCCCAAGCCTTGGGGGAACAGAATCCATGGCTGTAATACCATCGAAAGCGGCTGCAAAATTCATAGACCCAGAACATAGAGTAAAACTAGGTATAACCGATAACCTTGTAAGGCTATCTATAGGATTAGAAGATGTTGAAGATATTATAGAAGATTTATCACAAGCACTCAATTTTTAACTTTGATGTAGAGAGGATATCGTTTTATAGAGAATCTTTGCATAAAGCTAAAGTTTATTAGCTCTCTACATCTAGTGGTTTACAGGTAAATAACATTGTTATAGAGGAATGTATAGATGGAGTTAACAAGTTTTATTGAGAGATATTCGAGACAGATAATGTTAAAAGAAGTTGGTGTAAAAGGTCAAGTTAAACTCTTTAAAAGCAGAGTTGCTGTAATTGGTTGTGGTGCTACAGGTACAGCTTTAGCAGAGTTTTTAGCTCGAGCTGGTGTTGGTTTTATAAGAGTTGTAGATAGGGATATTATTGAATTAAGTAATCTTCATAGAACTCATCTTTTTAGAGAATTAGATGTACTAGAAAATCTACCAAAAGCATATGCTTGTGCAAAGAGATTACATGAGATTAATAGTTCAATTAATGTAGAGTATGTAGTTGATAGTGTTTCTGCTGATAATATTGAGAAACTTATTGATGACGTCGATCTTGTAATTGATGGTAGTGATAATATTGAGACAAGATTATTAATAAACGAAGCTTGTATTATTCTAAACAAACCTTGGATTATGATGGGTGTTGAAAGATGGTATGGTATGACGAAATTTATTGATGTTAGTAAAGGTGCTTGTTACCAATGTTTAGTTGGTAGAAGGTATAGAGGAAGAGAGAATGTATGTGAAGTACTAGGAGTATCGAATGCTATTGTTTCACTAGTAACATCTATTGCATCAACTTTAGCTTTAAAATACTTACTAGAACTACCTGTTGAAGAAGATCTTTTCATAGTTGATGCACTAGACTTAACTATTAGAAAGATAAAATTGAATAGAAATCCCGAATGCTCAGCTTGTGTTAAAAAAGAATTTGTTTTTCTAAACAAAAAAGAGAGTGGAAGAATTAGATATGCATGTGGATCAAATATGATTGAAGTTCTTCCTGAGAAAATTCTTAAAATAGACTTCTCTAGACTAAGAGAAACCGATATTCTTAAGCATATCAAGGTATTCGATAATAAAGTTGCTTACATCAAAGTTGGCGATGTTGATATGATGCTTTTAGATAATGGGAAAGCGCTTATTAAAAATATTAAAGATTTTTCTAAAGCAGAAGAACTTTACAACAATATATTGAAAGAGTTAAATAAGCTTAGTGCTATACACTATCTTTAAATACATAGGTGGTTAGTATCCCGAACAGTGCCCTATATGCAAAAACACTTCTAAATTTAGCAAGAACTGGGTGGTTATTAAGAGGAGTTCCACCTTCTTTAGCAGAGACTGTAGCTGAGCATAGCTTTTTATCAGCATTTATCTGTATAGAGCTTGGTAGTAGAATACAAGGAGTAGATATAGGTAAAGCAGTTCTCTACACACTTATACACGATCTAGGAGAAGCTTTTATAGGCGATATTACGAAACCTGTAGGTCTAAAACTAGGGATATTGAAAAACCGTATTGAAGAAGATTACGTGTTGAATTACATAGATAATGAGGTAATTAAAAATCTCTACAAAAGATATGTAGATCAAATAGATTTTGAAGCAAAGTTAGCTAAACTATGTAATTACATAGCAACACTATTAATAGGTCTAGATTATAAGAAACTTAGTTATAAAGTAGATGAAATAGTTCACAACATGGATAACGAAATAAAAGAGTTATCTAATGAGTTGAACATCGAAGATATTGTCGAGAACTTACTTTCAGAACTTATAACTGATACATAGATTATCTCAATTAAAAATAATTAAAAATATTTCAATTAAAAACCAATATATCTCTCTTTAGGTACACCACATACAGGACATTTCTCTGGAGGTTCAGTACCAACATATGTATGTCCACATACAGGGCATATCCATATTTTACCTTCAAGAGGACAATCCTGTCCTTTATCAACATAGTTCTTAGCTTCTCTATATAGCTGAGCATGGATTTGCTCAGCTCTATAAGCATAAGTAAAACTTAATTCAGCTTCTTTCTCACCTTGATACCTAGCAATCTCTAGGTAAACCGGGTACATCTCCTTAATCTCAAACTCCTCACCCCTTATAGCTAACTCTAAATTCTTACTAGTGTTCCCAGGACCTACAGGAGCACCTGCAACAATTTTAGCATCCTCATTATACTCTCTCAAAGCTCTATAATGATTAGTTGCATGAACCTGTTCAGCAAACGCAATTGCTCTAAAGAGTCTTGCAACATTTTTAAAACCTTCTTTCTCAGCAATTTCAGCAAATACCAGATACCTCATATGAGCCATAGATTCTCCTCCAAAAGCCGATAACAAAGCATCTTTAGTCATAGGTCTAACCATATAGAGACCCAAAGCTTAATATGTCATGGCAAAAAATTAAAATTTTTCCCTAATGAGAGTAATTTGAGTATCAATGTTTTGCTTTTTGTATCTTAGGGGTATTCCCAAAGATAACGTTATTGAAACAATATGTTATAATTAGGAAAACAAATCTAATCGAGATACCGAATAATGATGTAAGCGTATTAGATAATAAAGACCGGCATTTCTTATCAATGCAATTAAATACATTGTTAAGATAAATCAAGTACTGTAGGAGATTACTAGGTTTTTAATTTCGTTCTTAATTTAACTTACTATTGTTCAATATGGGATTCTAATTTACAGCTGAATTTATCCAAGTTTATCATGGAAAAACTTTTATTCTTACCCAGTAACAAATTTTGTGGTGAAATCTTGGTTAAATACCGTGTTATTATAGATAGAGTTACATGTATTGCTTGTGGAGCCGCTCCAGCTACATGTCCTGAGATATATGAGCTTGGTCTTGATAATGGGAAGAACAGGGTTGTTGATAAATATAGTGTGAAGACTGATGAGAATATATCTATTGGGGAGGTACCTGAAGAACTTTATGAATGTGCTAAAGCTGGTGCTGATGTATGTCCTGTTAATGCTATAAAGATTGAGAAGATAGAGGAGTAGTTTATGAGTAAGAGGAGCTGTATTCATTGTGTATACTTTAAACCGAATATCCATTATCCATATCTAGGTTTGTGTATTTTGAAAATTGAGTTGGGATCGGTTGTAGAAACTGTAGAGATTTGTGATAAGTTTAAAGAAACTTCTCTAGGTGAACTTAAACAAGTTTTAAAACAGCAAGGATGGTTATACTGTTTAACATGTAGAAAAACTATTGTTGATGAGGAAGAGCTAGAGAAGCATTTTAAAGAACATATAGTTGTTAGCGGAGTTGTTGTTGATGAAGCTGTTTCTGAGGAAGCACCTGTAGGAGATTAGCTTAGGGGTTTGTATTGAAGGAGATAGGGATTATACTCGGTGGTCCTCAGGGAGCTGGGTTAGAGACTTCTATGGCTGTTCTTGGAAGAGCGCTAGCTAGGAAAGGTTACGGTGTTATAGCTGATAGAGAATATTTCTCCAATATCACCGGTAGGCATAGCTATATCCATATGCTCATATCATCGACTAGGTTACCTAGATCTCTTAGGTACCCGGTAGAGATTCTTGCATCAATAGATGCGGAGACAATATTTACCCATTTCGATGATGTTGTAGAGAAAGGTGTTGTAATATACGATGAAAACCAGTTAAATAAAAACATAGATAATATACCGAGTATAGAGGATTACACTAGAGAGAAGATCAAGACTAAGTTAGCGAAACTAGGGGTTAGCCCAGTTATAAAGAATGTTGTTGATTACCTAGAAAAGGAGAGGAATATCAAGCCAATAGAAATAGACTTTACCTATATTATTAAATTGTTGACTCAAAGATTTAAGATAGATCCTCGTCAAGCATCTAGATATGTTAGCGGTTTAATTGTATCAGCTGTATCAATTGTTATAGGTTTAGAAGAGAAATTTGTTAAATACGGATTCGAGCAGCAATTCAGAGAAAGAAGATATTTGATTGAACATAATATAGCTCTATACGAACTTGTTAATGATTCTATAGCAAGGTTTAGAAATATCGTTAAAATTGATGAACCTAAGATAGGATTGAACAAGTTAATGATAGTAACAGGTAACGATGTTGTTGCAATAGCTAAAATAGTAGCTGGTGTAAGATATCAAAGCTACTACCCTATAACACCAGCAGCTGATGAAAGTTTCACAATAGAGAAATACGAATACAACGAGGTTAACGGAAAAGCTGTAGGTCCTATAGTTGTTATGCAGACAGAAGATGAGATAGCTGCAATATGTTCTGCTATAGGAGCTTCGTTAAGTGGTTCAAGAAGTTCTACAGCTACAAGTGGTCCTGGTTTCGATTTAATGGTTGAAGGACTTTCATTTGCAGGTGCAAACGAAGTTCCGGTTGTTATAACGTACTATCAGAGAGGAGGTCCCAGTACTGGGCAACCAACACGTGGAAGCCAAAGTGATTTAATGAACGCTGTTTTCGCTGCTCATGGAGAATTTACGAGAGTTGTATTATCATCTGGTGATCATGTTGAAGCATTCTACGATACTATTGAAGCGTTCAACATTGCTGAGAAATATCAAGTACCAGTTATACATCTCTTAGATAAATTCTTAGCCAACACTATTGCCTCTATACCTGTTCCTGATATAGATAAGGTAAGGATTGACAGAGGTAAGATAGTGTTTAACGGACCTAGTTATAAAAGATTTGATTTAAGTAACTTGATCTCGCCTAGAGCATACCTAGGATCAGACAATATAGTTATGTGGTACTCAGGTGACGAACATGATGAGTATGGACATATAGTTGAAGATCCTGAGAACAGGTTGAAAATGTATTCAAAGAGGATAGAGAAAATGAAGCTTATTCTGGAGGAAACACCGCTTGATATCAAGATGGGTATCTATGGAGATAAAAACCCTGATTACGTGATTATCGGCTGGGGTTCAGTTAAAGGTGTAGCTCTAGATACTATAGAGACTCTAAGTAGTAAACTTAGATTACGCTATATAAATATGAAGCTTCTCTGGCCATTCCCTAGAAAAGAATTCCTAGAGATAGTCAAGGATACTCCTAGTGAGAGAATTATAGCTGTTGAGCATAGCTATGGAGTAAACATAGCCTCTCTAATAGCGATGGCTACAGGTGTTACAGTAACTAAGAAGATAGCTAAATTCACAGGTAGACCTATAACACTTAACGAGATGATTGAAGCTGTTGAGAGAATAATTTTCAAAAATGAGAGACATGTGGTGCTTAGCTATGGAGCATAGATATGAATATAAAACAAGTTTATGGGTTGATTGGTGCCCTGGTTGCGGTAACTTCGGTATTTTAACAGCTGTTGTAAAAGCATTTGAAGAACTTGGTTTAGATCCATCAAAAACAGTTATCGTATCGGGGATAGGTTGCTCAGGTAAGATTGCTCACTTTGTTAATGTTAACGGTGTTCATACTCTACATGGGAGAGCGATACCGTTCGCAATGGGTATTAAACTCGCTAACCCAGAGCTTACAGTTGTTGTCCACGGCGGTGACGGGGATCTCCTCGGTATAGGAGCTGGACATTTCGTTGCTCTAGGTAGGAGAAATCTCGATATAGTTGTTATAATGCATAACAACGGTGTCTACGGTTTAACAAAAGGTCAAGCTTCACCAACTCTTCCACTAGGGGTAAAAACAAAAGCATTAGCAAAACCGAATATTCAACAAGCGGTTAACCCGATACTACTAGCTTTAGCATCAGGTTACACTTTTGTTGCTAGAGGTTACGCATTTGAAGGTACACATCTAAAGAACTTGATCAAGATGGCTATAAAGCATAGAGGAGCAGCTTTTATAGATGTTCTACAACCGTGTGTAACATTCAATGATGTATTTACAGCAGAATTCTATAGGAAAACTATATATAAACTAGATGAAGACCCTAGCTGGGATCCGGTAGTTCGTAAACCTGAGGAAGCTAGAGAGAAGCTTTTGAATGCAATTGAAAGAAGTTTAGAATGGGGTGACAGGATACCTATAGGCATATTCTATGTGAACGAATATGTATCAACATTTGAAGAAAGGTTAAGTAAAAGGCTTTACAGATATCCGGATACAAATCCATCAAATGCTGTTATAGAGATGAACGGAAAACCAATTCTATCTCAACAAGAATTTGAAGAAATATTCAAAGATTATATAGTCAACGTAGAGATATAGACAAGCTTAGGGAGAAATATGATATGTAGAGAGGTATTCAATATAGAGGATTTCGATATAAAAACAATTGAGAAGAGTGGAAGATTTCCAGAAGAAAAGAATATAGAGTTCTACATAGGGTACAGAGGTACTTGGTATAGATTACTAGTTATAAAGATTTTCGAAGGTAGACCTCCATTCTATAGGAAATGGGTAGAGGTATTCTCTATAACGTCTACGATAAGTTTTAACGATAAAGTTTTTGTATTCTATAAAACCGATATAGAGAAAAACCTAATTAAATGTTTATCAAACCTTATTGGGGCAGGAGAAAGACTGTTTATCGAATATGTTTACGATAGAGAAACTTGGAAAACATTAGAACTAGGTGTTCCACCACATTTAACAAGACTAGGATTTATACTACTTGAGAATGGTTTTACATGGTTTAAAGATTGGTACTACCCAGAAGGGTTTATGGAAGGAAATCCGAAGCTCCAAGCCGAGAAACCTATAAATGATGAAGTTAAACAGAAACATTTGGAGAATCTTTGTAGAGAAACAACTTTATTTATTGATAAAGTTAAAATTTTTATTGAAAACAATATCCATAAAGAGATGTTCGAAAATATATATAAGAGGATAGAAAAAATTCTAAACTATCTATGCAGTAAAGTTCAGTTAAATGAGTAACTATGTCACTCTGGATATCGTTTTGGGATAGATATTCGTGGAATATGGTTAGAGATAAGATAAGGAGTTTACAAGGTAGACTCGGTTTTGAGAAAAGAGATAAGCTGAAGTTCTTCGGGTTAGTACTAGATATTGAAACAGGTGTTGTATACGATAATGTTTTAGAGAGATACTTAACGTATAAAGAAGCTGTAGGAGTATACTTCATACTATCTCAATACGCTGAAGCAGAGATCGATGTTGAGGAAAGCGGGGAATACATATCGATATCGCAAATAGTTCCTGGACACTGTCTTGACTGCCCTCTTGTTAAGAAAAATATCGAAGTATTTAAAACATTGTTTAGCAGCAATCCACAGCTTTTATATAGAGTAGCAGAACCTTTTAACTATACAAAGATTGAACTAGGAGATGCTGCTATAAAAATCTATACTCTTCCTAGAATCCCAATGATATTAATCCTTTGGAGTGGTGAAGAAGGGATACCCCCATCAATACAAATACTATTCGATAAAAATATTGTCCACTACTTCTCAAAAGATATTGCATCAAGACTCGAAGTTGTAATGGGGTTAACAAGAGCATTAACAGGTAGACTTATAGTTAGATTCGCAAAGATAACAGGTTTAGATATTAAATCAATAGACTTCGGAGGAATAGGATACATAGGTAAAGATTAGCAGTACTTACCAATTTAGTAAAACAATGAGTACACCATTTGAACTCTCCCATGTTATAAACTATTATTAACTTCAACTTCTTTAGAAAAACATTATCTTAATCCATATAAACTAAACAACTTCTCTGAAACATTGTAAATCTTTAACACATTCAAAAATCTAAATTACCACAATGCTAGTTAATTCATGTAAAGAGTGTATATTTAATACAGATAATTAAGGTATCTAAGTTTCAATGTATTACACCTCATAGAGATAAAGTATACGGTAAAGATTTGTGGAGGGCATCGAGAGAATCTATAGCTTATCTAGACCTTGAATAGTAGTGTATAATATGCTATCTAACCTCCTGGTGTTCCATGCCAAGGATTTTCTCTCCAAATAATGTTCTAGGTATCTTCTTCAGATATAGTTTCTGCTTTAGATAAACCATCTTTTATACTTCTGACCTCCTCCCCGCTCTGAAGGGCGAGGGTTCCCCTTGGGGTGGTTCACAGGTTCCCCTCATCTATTCGTGTTTACATCTATCATCTGATGAGCAGTCGGGAGAGCCGGAGCTTCCCCCACAACCTGTTTAGTAGTTACATTCCCTACATCCAGATACTTAGGGACAACCACAATCCTGATCATACTCATCATCGAAAGAATTTAAAACAAAGGAAGTTTATAAATTCTTCCCTCCATCCCCGCCATAAATAGCGAGGCTTTCAGTTGTAAGAAGTTTATGATGATCAACTCCATCACTATATATAAGGGATAGGATAAGTTTAGGTTTGGAATATTCAACTCTTTTAAGTATTCCACTAACTAGCTCTATCATCTTAGCCTCGGTATCGATATGTTTATCGATCTCCTTGGAAACTACTTGTAGCTCTTCTTGAGATAAAGCAGGTTGTACAGATGATATCAATTCCACTAAAGCTTCGTAAAATCGTGAATGTTTTAAACTATCATTAGCAATTTCAATAAGAATTGATTTTAGAACTGGGTGATAGATTTTTCCACTGAGTTCTATAAGAGCATTGGTATAGATTTCCTCTTTCTCAACCATATCATTAAATATATCTATAAAATCTTTAGACAACAGATACCATCTCTAAATTCCTCCGCACCCCTGGTTTTAAATGTAATTACTGTAATACTTTACTTGGTATAGCTATGTACATGGGATCGAAGCTCTATGTCTATAAACTTAACCATTATCAAAACTCTATTATTTTAAAGTATAACCATTTTATATTATTTGCAGTAGATATGCTTTGATCCTAGAATTATGTGTCATATTGGTAAAGATTTTAATTTTTAGAGGTGTTCTTTAAGCAGGTAGAGTAGTCTATGAGTGTTATAGACCCTGTCTGCGGTATGGAGGTAGATCCTCAGAAGACTAAGTATAAGTCTGTTTATAAAGGTAAGGTATACTACTTCTGTAGCTATCAATGTAAAAAAGCTTTTGATGAAAATCCAGAGTACTACCTAGTTCATGGTCCTAGAAGAGAGTTTATGGAGAGCAGAGGATGAAGAATATTTAACTAGAAAACATAACCTCTACTATTCATAAAATGGTATGGTAGTGTTTATTTAAGTTGGGGATATCTTTTGGGTAAAGTTGTTGAGAGATTAAAGATTGTAGGTGTTGATTGTCCATCGTGTATCTATGGTATTGAGAAGAAAGTTCTAAGTGTTAAAGGAGTTCTAAGTTTTAGAGCTGATTATATTTCAGGTGAGGCTGTTGTAGAGTATGATGATGAGTATACTTCTCTTAATCAAATTGTTAAAGCTGTTAGAGAAGCTGGGTATGATGTTGTAAAAGAGTATCTCGAGGTTTTTACAGAGGTTGAAGGTGAAGAAGTTTACATACTGGAGAACAGGTTTAAGAAGATCCCAGGGGTTATAGATTGTAGAATATCTCCTGTATCCGGTGTTATGAGGATTGT
>Ga0326760_1000390_pt1 | contig 24144 bp, 24 predicted proteins | sample GCREP_S_FD_207668 | JGI IMG/M metagenome (GOLD analysis project Ga0326760, IMG submission 207668) | Hot spring sediment microbial communities from Geyser Creek Basin, Yellowstone National Park, WY, United States - GCR.EP_S | ecosystem: Environmental > Aquatic > Thermal springs > Near-boiling... | reverse complement strand
TACGTAAAAAGCTTGCGCCCTAGAACTTCCTCACGTTTGCCCGCTAGCGGGCGAGCGATCTAAGCCTCGACGAGGCCCTTCCCTCTGACGAGCCTCAGGGTAAAGCTCAACCTGCCGTTCCTATAGTGCTCGCTCAGCAGCGCCTTTACATAGCCTATCAGGTAATTCCCAATCCAGTCCTCCTCGATGGAGAGCTCGAGGTACTCGCAGACGTCTCGCTCACTCCTTTGAGAGCTTGCCTTCGCCTTGTTCACGGCGTACATTATCGCGCCGTATAGCAGGTCGAGCTTGTTGATCTTCGATGTGGGATTCTCAAGCTCCTTGCGCCAGAACTCCTCGCTCTCGCCAAGCTCCAAGCTCATGCGGGCTAGGAGCCTCTCTACTAGCTTAAGAGCCTCTTCTCCGAGGCCGCAAGCTCCATAGTGCTTCTCTATGAGCCTCTTAGCCCAAGCCGGGATGTTGGCCAAAAGCTACTCCCTCACTGTAAAAGGCTGAGAGCTATTAAAGCCCGAAGTACTACTATGGTGCGAAGCCTTAAGAGCGCTGGCCCTTTAAAGCAAGCTGCGTTATGATTCTGAAGGGAAGAATTGATGCCACGGACTTTCCCGTCTCAAGAGGATGGCTCTTGCCGCCTCGCTAAGGGGCTTAAGAGATTTCTCGTAGACTTCTGGGACAAAGAACTTAACGTCCTTCCCCTCCTTCTTTAGCTCGCCTTTTAGTAGGCTTTCAGCCCATAACAAGTCGCCCAAGTGTAGGATCGCCGACCAATTACGGACTACAACCCACACTTCGCTTACGCCGTTAGCGCCCATGTACTTCCTAACGGACTCGAAAACCTTGAGGAGTGGTGTTGGCGCCGTCTCAAACATGGTCTCGCACTCGATCGCTAACCCCTTCTCCCTGACCTTGACGTAAAGGTCGGCTATCACATCTTCTTTGACTTTGTGCGTACACTTTATTTCCTCAGGCTTTACGCTACATTTTTCACTTAGGTACTTGACCGTTAGAGCTTTCATTACTATATGGTCCTCGCTCTCCTTCTCGCTCACATCCCTCTCTACATATGCGATGTATTCGCTTGACAGGAGTTCGTTTACGAAGTCTCGATATGCTCGATCAGCCCTCGAAACCATGACGTCTACTCTGGGGGATTCCCTCGATCTCTCTCCAACGCTTACAGAGACTTTCTCCTCATTCTTCAAATTGTCAACTCTACAAAGCTCATCATATGGTATGCCAAAGCCAGTGCTTAATGCTCTTGCCAAAGTTTCTAAAATTTGGCCTGAGTCGGGGGTAGTACGAATGTCCACTATCATGGGCGTGTAAGGCTTAGAGAGCTCTCTGACGAGCTCTACAGCCTCGCTCACGTTCTCTGCTCCCGCCATAATTATGAGGTACCCAAGGCCTTGCGAGAAAGCCTCTTGGAGCCTTCTCTTGAACCATTCCTTTGCTTCACCCTTCTCTACTTGCTCTTTTCGTAGAACGACAACTTTCCCCGAGAGACCCCCAAAGAGCCTTAACCACACATCATGGCCCTTATCGAGTAACACGACTGGTCCAGGATACACTTCTTTGGCTTCTCTGTAGAGCTCTTTACATACGATCCAGAAGAGGTACCACAAGCAACCCTTGCTTTCTGGCAAAATTATTAAGACTGGCTCTCCAGCGTGTACTTCTGAGGCCTTTCGGAGACATCTTAGCTTCTCTTCCTCTTCGAAGAAGAGAAGCTCTAATAGCCCTTTATTCCTCAATTGTTGTGCTTGGGCCTTAGCATGTAGCGTCTCAGCAACCTCCTTCAAAGTGGTCTTAATCTCGCCTTGCCCAGGGAGCGTATTAAATGCTAGAGTTGGGATCTTGATGTCTGATCTAATATCCTCAGCGATCTTAGGCAACTTCAACAATATCTCAGAGAGCCTTATTAGTGGCCTTGTTGTAAATGCTCTTGTCTCTAGATGACTAGGAAGGGCTACTGGCTTAATGTCGTCTCTAAACCAAGAGTAAAACGTCGGCAAGACTGGCAAGTGCGATGACGTCATCTCTTTAATCTCGCTAAAGGCTCTTAAAGGGGCTTGTAGGACGAGTTGAATTTTATAGATTGGTTGTAGACGAGTTTCTGTAAAAATCTCGTTTGTAAGTGTTAAGACTTGTCGAGGCAATTTTGGCGGATATGCTACAGTAATGGACGGCAATGATGGGAGCTCTTTTAAAGCCAACCGAGGGGCCTCGCCTTCATGCTTCGCCTCTCTCCCATCAGGCTCTTTTAGCGTTACTCTTACTCTAAGCTTATCTCTTTGCTCTTCTACTTCAAGCTCTACACGAGGTTTCTCTAGGACACTAATCATGTACAGAGATTCCTCTAAGTAATCCTCAACATAGCGCAGTATTCCACGGCTTTTCCTCTCAGATGTCATATCTTCCTCTCCAAGAGTAGCGTGACTCTTCCATCGATACTCAACAACATCTCCACGCGACCTGTGACAAGGCTTGGCATCAGCCACCTCAAGAAACTTAAGAGATTTGTCTCCTGTAGCACGCTTTCCCATTTATCCGGTGAGTGTAGTTTGTCAACACATCTGACAGCAAAGCCGCTTATGTTCCAAGGACGATCTCCTCTCCACTTGGAGAGCTCAGTGAAATCTTTGTAACTGGTCTTCCAAAGGATCTCTAGCCAGCCATATTGATAAAGCTCTGCGGGCCTCGAAGGACACCTCTCTAAGTAGTTTCTAACGACGTCGGCCGAAGGCTCCACGCATGATAATATGCCAGGCCTACTAAGCACGGCGACGAGCCCGTCAACGAACTTGCATATAGAACCCCCAAGAGTGGGTTCTCTGGCTGACAACACGCTGAGCGTCACGTGGTCCCCCCATTCCTCAACACGGCAAATCGATGGATAGTCAGGGTAGCCCAATATGGTCAAACTCTCAGCGAGCGACGACCTTACCGCTGGTACAAAGAGCGGCAAGTCCTCCCTTATGCCCAAGAGCTCGAAGGTCTTTCTACGTTTATCCTCGTCCTTCAGCGTCGGGTATAGCGCTTCGAGCAAGTACTCCTTGGTCACCTTCCTCAACGTCCATGCGAACAAGGTATATTTGCCCATCTCACCTACTCCCAAGAAGGCATTGCCACACTTCTCAACAAGTAATCTTAAGCACTCTATGGGGTCCGAGGGAACCTCGAAGCTCGTCCTAACTTCACCCAAGAACTTCTTAGAGGCCTCTATGATGCGCGTTGCATGGTTTACTAAGACCCCTGAGACCTCGGACGAGGCATCCCTGACGAACTGTTTAGCGACAGCCTCAGCTAGGAGCTTTATAGGCACGACGCAGTTCTCGACAAATTTCCTCCAAGAATCGATGCCCCAAGGTTGTATTTCATTAATGAGCTCATCGGGAGATATAGTAGACATACGCATCCTCCTGCCTTGAATTTTTGTCAAGGCTCGCTATAAAGTCTTAAAACCTTACCTGAACTCTCGCCCCGAGTGCAAGTCTTGATCAATGAGGTCGTATTGCTCTAGAAATGAACCATTATTTGCTGAACTCTAGATATTCGCTAAAATCTTCAACCGTTATGTAAAGCCGAGGACCATTTAAGCCTTTAGAGGGGGTACAATAGCGCGAAACCTTAAGGAGCAAGGGCATATTTAAAGTGAGTAGCGCATGGCCTCGAAGATAATAATAATCCACTACATATAGGTCGTCGATAAGCAAAGGAGGAAGCTAAGAAGCCGTGGGCCCTTAATCATCACCGCGACCTGTGTCTTAGGCTAGGTCATCGACCACTTTCCTCCATCCTCTTCGCCGTGAAGCCCTAGAGCTCGCGATAAGCCCTATATCGTAGCGGCCCCTAATTTTTGATGGGGGAGCTCTTGACCCTCGTTCTCGCCTTGAAGTGGGTCACCAAGAACGGAGAGGGCGTTGTCGTCTCATCGGACTCGAGGGCAACCGTAGGCCCCATAAGCTACGAGGTTAGGAAGGTCTACCCGATAGTCTTAGAGGAAGACGTGCCGCTGGCAGTTGCTGGAGGGGCTGGCGACGCCTCCCTCGTCAAGCAGGGCTACAGGATCTGCGAGAGGATCTTGAAGGAGATGGCCGCCAAGGAGTGGGGGAGGACGACACCGACCTTCGAGCAGTTCGAGGAGACAGTCGAACAGATAGAGGGGGCAATCATGGAGAGGATGGACGAGCTGAGGACGCATGGCGTGGAGCTGGACTTCAGCATGGTGTTAGCGAGCGTAGACGTTAAGGGGAGGGCCTCGATCTACGTCTTCAACGAGAGGGGCCTAGCAGAGCCAGTCCACGACAACCCGGGGTTCGCGCTACTAGGAAGGGGGCTGTTCACTGGAGGGGCCCTCCTCCTGAACCTCCTCGGCTACGCGGCTGAGGAGAGCTACGCCCTGGACCTGGGCCTCCTCTCGACCTTCGTGATAGATGTGGTGAGCGGGGTGGACCCCAGCGTCGGGCCCTTCGTGGGGGAGAGCTGGTACATGAGGGTCGAGAAGGGTAGGGTTGTCTTGGGCCCCCTCAAGGGGGAGGCGTTGAGGGAGTACAAGGAGAGGTCTAGGAAGAGGAGGGAGCTTTTGAGGAGGCTGTGGAGGCTCTTAGACCTTGTTGGAGAGGAGAGGTTTGAGGAACTTCTCAAGAACCTTGAGAGGTCACTAGAGCGCGACGTGAGTGAAAGGTCTTAGCCTAGATATTGGGCTCGTGGAAAATCCCTAGCCTCATTGACCTCGTGAGGGGCTCCTTTAAAGTAACTCAGTTTTCACGGAAGCGAGCATCTCATTAAAGTTTCTCACTATGAAGTCTACGAGCTCTTTCGCAGCTTTCAAGGCCACTTCTTTTAAATTAGGGGCATTAAAGGAGGGGAGGTCAAAGCAGTCATAATAATTCCACTCTTGACTTAGAACCCAAGATAGCCTCTCATCTTTTGGTAGGTGAGAGGCTTCGCTTATCTTGTGCTTAGCACTCGTAAATTTCACCCACGCGATAACCCTCCAGAGAATTTCCCTGTCATCATAGTTCACCTTCAATAAAGAGGTCATGTAATCCAAAACTCCGTGGAGCATCATTACCTTGACTCCCTCGGCGCCGAATCTTTTGTAGAAGAACCAAGTTGCGGTTATAAACCTCCATCTAGAACCCTTAATCCAGTCATGACTTACTTTAAGGCCTTCTACCTCCCCTCCCAAGTCTATGACCTTGTCAACTTCTTCGGAGATCTCATTGCTTAAGCTTAGCCTCTTCGACCAGAGCCTGTGGATCTTCCAGGACGGCAATTACGGTCACATTAATGAACAAAAACAGTCTCGTTTAAAGGATACCCATTTAAAGAATGGGGGATGTTTAATGATGTCGATGAAAATTGCACCCAATGAACTAGAGAATTTCATTATCTCCCAAGTTTTCGAGAGTTAAGAACCCTCTTGCGCTCATATCTCATCATTTAGTCAATTTACGATCTGATTCTTAGGAGAGGATCAAGAGCCCGAAAAATGATCTTCTGAAGATGTGATGGATATTAGAGGTTGGCCTGAGCATCCTTGGAATTGTCTGCGAAGAGGGACTCTAAGAAGCACTAAGCACTCCTAGAAGTGGTTAAGACGAGGTCGATAACGACAATGAAGGAGCTGATCTCGGAAATGTCTACATTTAAGACCTCTCCAAGTCCCGCGCTAAGGGCTTGGTCGAGGGGTTAGCATTCTTTGACCCTCTCAAAAGAGTTAGAGGAGCTTACGCAATAGACGTGGAGGCCCTGAAGAAGGCCTTGAAAGATGTCAAGATAAGGAGGGTGAGGCTGGCTGGCCATTATGGCGCCTTCTCCTCGTTCTCGTCAGAAGCCTCTGGAAAGCGATGATATTACTTCGTTGCTTTTGATGAAGACTGGGCTGATTCTTGACGGGGGAGTTGCTGATGCGCTTCAGCTCGCTCCAGCTCTATAGAAACCTCTCGACGTGGGGCTGAAGTAACCTCTCGCAGGGGGTTTCACCAGACTTCCCTCATAACTTCACTTGAAGTCAAGTGAACTTTACTTGGGTTCACTTCAGAGGTTAGGTGAAAGTTACTTTAGAGATTGCTTAGAGGAAGAAGAGCTGGGGCAGGTAGTCGTTGGCAGGCTCACGCTACTATCGGGGTCTCAAGCCCTCAAGACTCTCTGAACCAGCTCGCGGAGGACCTCCACGCCCCTACTCCCGGGCCTCACGTTGTCTGCCACCTCTATGCCCTTACCCTCTAACATCCTCTTAGCACCATCGGGCACCGGCTCTAAGGAGGCAACTATGAGCTTCCTAGGCTTGAAGGACTCGAGGTACGGTATGATTTGAGCCTCTACGTCCTTCCTCCACTCCTCGAATGGGTTCTCCTTGCACTCGACGATGAGTTCCACACCCCTACCTGAGCTCACAAAAGCCTCTGTCCGCTCGAACGAGCCCCTGGCCACGACTATGTCCGGCCTGATGGGAATCCTCCTTTTTGCGAACATGCCGGCCAAATGGGCGTACTTGCTCGGCTGGAACTCAAGCCAGAACGTTAGATCCCCCAGTGGGGTCTCTCCAACGGCTGTGCTAAAGTCCGAGCCCTGCTCGACCCACCAGAACGGCTTACCTTCATGTTCGTGCACCTTGAACCTAGACACGTCGAAAGCCTCGCAGAGCGTCTTGAGGATCCAAAGCTCGTAGATCCACCTGCGCGTGACCTTGAGGCTTCGGATCCTCCCCTTATCACTGGGGAGGCTCATGAACTCGAAGTAGTAGACGTCGGGCCTCCTGAAGGCCGACTCCAGTCGCCTCTCGCACCCCATGAACCAGACTTGGAAGCCCCTCGCCTCCTCATAGCCTTGGACCTCCTCTATCATGGGGATGAAGACCTGCTCGAACTGCGCGAGGAGGGACCTCAGCTCGGGGCTCGTGATCCTGAACCTGAGACCCCGCAACTCTCCGATGCGCCTCTCGAGCATGTCGTGGTACTCATACCTCTTGGGAAAGCCATCCTCAAATCCCTCAATCCCGCACTTGATGAGGAAGGCGTTGCCGCCCCTCGAGAAACTGAAGCAGTACAGCGCCTTCCCAGCAACCACATCTACGGGAACCTCGTAGCAGACCTCGTCCCCCCACCTTCCAAGGAGCTTCCTGATAGCGTACTCACTTACGTGAATCAGCTCCCTGCCCTCTAAGACGTATACGTAGTGTCCTCTTCCATCTCTCACGAGGACCGTCTTAGACATCATCAACCCCTCGAACAGCTGTTTTCATCTCCACCCTTATCATGTCTATAACCAAGTCGTAATAGTTGGGATCTCCTAGGAACTTCTCAGATATCTCCCTTCCTACTGACAGGTACTTCTTAGGGTCTAACTCCCAAGACTTAAGAGTTGACTCAGCCACGGTGAAGGCTTGTCTCCCATAGATGAGGGCCAAGTACGGCTTGTAGCCCCTTTTTCTCGGCCTCTTGGGCATGTTGTATGAACCTTTCTATGATGTCCTTGTTTATGTCTGCTGGGCCTTACCATGCTCAAGTTTTCGCTTCGGCTCCTCGGACTGTACACGAGCTCTCTATTACAAGCGCCTTCACCTCGAAGCAAGCCCTATTAATCATCCCTGAAAGCTTCAAGAGCTTGGATCCACCCTCAAAACCAAGATAGAGGCGCTTGACTATGGGGCCCCCTCACGGCATCTTGATCAGTTTTGTATCTTGTCCTTTAGGGATATTATGCGTGGAAACTTGATGATGAAGGCTTCCCCTAGGTCATTCTCATCATCTCAAGCCAGAGAAGCGCGAGGAGTATGGCTTCATTAAGTCCTTTGAGTTCACTTTCACCTCGTCAAGAACGAGACGAAGAACTTCGACGACCACACGTCATTTAGGAGAAGTGCGATAAGTAATATGCGAATGCTATCAACTCGGTAGGATTCGTGATAATCAAGGTAGACCTCAACAAAGACTTTGATCTCAAGGAGTTTCTGAAGAAATAGCATCAGCAAGAGAGGCTATCAAGAACGCTTAAGTTTACGGGCCATTAACCTCATCAGAGTCACTTAGGAGAGGGCAAATGTAGGTGGAACTCAAAATACCTCTTCTTAAGCTTTTCAGCGACATGTTTCGTGAGAATGCTATATGCTTCCCTCCGCAGATCTCTAGGAAGATCCAAATAATATTCGACCTTCCTTTTCTTTCTCAGAAAACCTTTTTCCTCGACCTTCACTAGGGCCTCGTACTGGCCAATATTTATTTTGAATTCTTGTACTTTCACTCCTACCCCTTCTCCTTCTTCCTGTAAAAGAGAATCTTATCCCTTGCATCGATTACAGCGTCGTATCCCTTTCTACATTCTATTATAGGGACATCTAAATAAGCGGCCAATTTTTCTAAGTCCTCATCAGATTCAACTTCTATTTTAAGCAATTGTTCTTCTGTCCCCTCCGTCGGACAGGCTTTTATCCTCAGCGGCTTGCCTCTTTCTCCAGCCAATTCCCTACCCCCTCATGTAAAAGGCAAGGTCGGATACTTAAGTCTGGCTCCATGTCGAACAAATTAAGTAACCTAACACGTTACACCTGGCATCCTAAGTCATCACGTCCTACCCATGGAGGGCGCTCACATTCGCTCACACCTTCATTAACACTTTCTGCCATGCTTACGTAGCGCACTTCACTATGTTAAACCAGTCTACGAGCAAACACTCTCGCACGTCCGTGTGGCTCGTGATCTCTATTCCCCTTGTCATAGGCGCTCAGCGGGTCGAGACATAGCTCTAAACCGCGAGCCTCTTGAAGAGCCCGACCATGACGTCGCCCTCTTCCGTGTGCACGGGGATCAAGTCTTTGGGCCTGAGAGCCTCGATCACTTTGCGGAACTGGTGCGGCGAGTAGTGCCTCGACAGCCTGAGCCTCATCGCCTGCGCTCCGAAGGACCTGAGCCAGGCCCTCAACGCGCCCTCCTCGACCTCCTTGACGGACTCCCTTGGCTCGGGGTCCATCAAGACGACGGAACCAGCTAAGCTCGACACCTCCCTCCACATCCTCAACCTAAAACTTTTAATGTCAAAAAGCTAAATTTGATAATGTATGAGTCAAGCCGAAATCCTTAAGATGATACTGACCGAGCTCTCAAAGGACTACATCGATCAACGCTTCAAGCCACTTTTAGAGGCAGACATTTCGGGATATCTCTATCACCTGTGGGCTTCTAAATTTAACACTGCCGATAAGCTTCACTTGGATGCACGTATTTGCGCCGCTCCTCGCCAAAGATTCGACTTCGTTATCGGTGAAATAGATCACAATGCCAAGCGCCCTTGCATAAGACCTGAGCTTGTCGTAGAGGTGAAATCATTTCCCCACGGCATGACACCACCACAACACAGAGTCCACTATTTGGATGTGATCAAAAAGGACATTCCTAAGTTAGCAGAGTTGAAAGAACCACCTGATGATCGCTACGTTCTCCTCTTCGATGAAGTAGGATACCTAGAGAGACCTGACAGGACAAGCCATATGCCTAAGCTGAGTAAGGTTATTAAAACTCGAGACAACTATGATCGACGAATTCACGTCATCTACATGAAAAGAGAGGAGACGAAATTAGAGTTAAAGTTTTACTAGGCAACAATTTACGCGCACGTCTCTTGAAGCCCCACAGTACTCGCATAGGACGATTATGTAAGCCAAGCTTTAATACACAATACCATATTCGTTTCTGGAGTTCACGGGTTCCGTTTAGCGCCTAATATTTTCCTAACTAACTCAGCAATCTCCTTAACTTCTTTGTTTGTCCTATAACCTTCAGGCAACCCGTGCTCTCTCCTCCATTCACATGTGGTTCATTAGGATCATGCGTGACAAAAACATTTCCTTTCATAGCGATATGAAGTGCTACATCTTTTTTGAACTTGTTGCATATAGGACAACGTTCACGAAGCTCTGTTACCATAACTTTTTTCCTCGTCATTTTCCCGTCCTGATCATATTTGAAGTTTAGAGTTTAAATTTGGAGCTATCGGCCTAGGGGGTTCGAGAACCCTACGAACCTATCTGATAGTAGCGCCAGCAAGGTTTCGGCAAAAAACGTCGCATCTATTATAAATGCGTGAACTTGGTCGAAGTCTATATCTTTGACTTTGCTTATCAACGCCTCTCGGAAGGTTATTTCGGCTCCATACGTTGATAAGAGCGCAAGGATTATTAATCCTTGTATGGCGCAGATAACGCTATTGCATGCTCTATCTGAACACCTACGATGTTGTGGAGAGGATTTTGAAGAAGTTGAAGGCGCAGTCTTGGTGCCTTCTGAGATTTGATGAAGGAAAGACATTTGATGTCGACTCATCCTCTATAAGGCCAGAGGACTTCATAAGCATCGTCGATGGGCTCAGAGACTTAGGCTTCGAATTTTTAGGCGGCTACACTGATAGAGGCGTCTATAAGCTCGTGAACGCGTACACCAACGTTAAAAAGTGGCTCGATAGTGAGAGAACAACTTTAGGCTTCAACAACCTCTATTGGGCGTTTATGTATAGGGATGAACCTCCTTCAGGCCTTCTCGTACTAACACCCGAGTGCCTCGTTTTCGTACAGGGCGTTAGCCAACCGAGCGAGGAAATGATGCTTAGGCTTGTGGGTGTGCCAGAAGATGAAACGAGAAGAATGGACGGGCTTGCCTCAAAACATGAGCTTAAATGGTGGGGCGATCCGGCACACCCCATACTCTATAGGCCCTGCAAACTCAATGTTGAAAACGCCAAGAGGTTCTGGTTAGACACCTTAGCACTTCTTAAAGAAGCACACCACTCTAGAATTTAGCATCTTTTTTGAGAGCGTTTCTACGTTTGTAAATCTCCTCGATTATACTAAGCTGTCTTGTTAATAATAGAGGAAGCCATAATGAAGAGGGTAGCGAGCTGAGAATGTGCGACGTGAAGCCTGAGTTCAGCATGGCGTTAGCCAACGTCAACGTGGATAGGGTCTCAATCACGTCTTCAACAAGAGAGACCTCTTCCTAGGCCTCCTCCGCGTAGCCGAGGAGGGCTACGCCCTGGATCTAGGTCCCCTCTTAACCTTCGTAATAGACGTGGTGACGGAGGCGGACCCAGCGTTGTCTTGGACGCGGTCCGCGAGAAGAGGGTTCATCAGCGTTCTAATTCTCGCATTCGTTGTTCAAAAGCCTCGGCCTGCTTGAGAAGTGCTTGAGCCACCCTCTCAACCCTCCTCCATAACTTCTCAACGCTCTCCACGGTCACTATGGCCTCCCTCGTCACGTAAAGCATCTCGTCGAAGCTCAGCTCCTCCACCCTTATCTCCCTCTTTTTAAGCATCGAGAGAAACGGCTTGGCCTTGTCTTTAAGCGGCTTGAGCCTCCCCTCTAGAAACGCCAGCTCTCTTTCCTCGTCAAGCCCTCGATACCAGGGCTTAATCGCTTCCAGCAACTCACGAATGTTATGGAGCTCTCGATCTACAAAGTCGAAACAACGGTCTGAGCTCTCGATCATGCTGGCCACTAAGTTTATGACCTCTCCCTCCTCGTGTCTTCGAAGCATCTCCCTCGCTTCCTGAAGGACTTTGAGCTCGAGCGACAACTCACGTCTGCTCTTCCTCCTTATGGCCTCCACAAACCCAAGAGAGTCCTCGGGCTTTATGTACATGAAGCCCCTTATCGCCCACTCACTCACAGGTCTCTCACTAGTAGAGGTCCTGACGTCGCTGCACTCCGATAGTTTGACGGGCCTCTCATACTTGACTAATTTCTCGAACTCTATGACCCAAGAGGCCTCTCCTGGCCTTGGGAATGGGATCGTGGCCTTCACGGCCCTAGACGCATACCTTTCCTCGAACTCCTCTCCTCTCACTAGCTTGACGTCCTTGACCGTGAACTCCCCAACGAAGGCCCACTCGCTTCTAGGGGCCTTAGGGCGGGGCTTGACTAAGACGAGGCAGATGCTACCAGGGCGCAACTTCTCTACATTACGCGGTCTGTGACCGGGAGGGAAGTCAAATACCGTGCAACCTCTCTTTAAGCACTCCTCGAACCATTGAGGGGTTGTGAGAATTATGCCTGCTGGGAGATTTCTAGGCATAAGGCCCATACATGTTACTTAGACAGAAGCGGTCTAAAAGGTTGTGACTTTGCTCTGCGGGTCCTGAAAATCCAGAACCTTACACGGCCTTACACGGGCCCCGACAATGTAATAGTGGTCTCCTTCAACGATGTGAAGAAGTTGGCCGAAGAGCTGGGAGTGTAATGAGGTCGCGTAGAGGTTTGATATTTATTTGGTAACGAAAAACTCTTAATTGTTGAGTATGCAAAATAAATTGATGTATATTTACGAGGAGCAAAAACAGGATATCATCTTTACTATGGTTGAAACACCCAAACTCCCAAGAAAGCTTCATTGCGCGATCACATCTCCTCTTTGTAATGTATGTTCAGGTGTTGAGTCTTGATCGAGATATATCCTGTCGTGGAACTCAAGGACTTAGTATATGCTCATAAATTTGGCTGGCTAGGGCCATTGATAAGTGCTGCTAAAGGTGTCATGTTTAGACCAGAACGCCTCTTAGGTGAGGTGTATAAGAAGGGTTTAACAATCAAGAATTACCTCTCTTTTGAAGAAGGATTACCAACAAGGGCCCTAAATGGCTTAAAGGTGATGTTAGATCATGGCATAAACTCACCCTCTTTCTCAAAAGCTTTTGGATGTGACAAGACCCCCGAAAACATCGTTCACGTCTATCACAAGCTCGGCGCTGATGCGGGGATTGCCTTCGATGTACCAGCAAAGCTCTATGTAAGCGTGGCAGTTGATTTAGTAGTAAAAGGAAAGGTCAAATCAGAAATAGACCCATCTGTTCATCACACGGTATATGAGCTCGCCGATTTAATAAAGGTCAAGCTTGGAGAGCACGAAGTTCGTGGTAAAAGAGTGAAAGAGAGAGCCTTCAAGATCGTTAGGGGGGACGAAGAGGCCCGGACATTGTTGAAGAAGCTCTCAAGGTTAGCCGTGGAGGCAACGATAGAGAGATTGAAGATTATGGTTGGACACGCTCAAAAGCTTGGATTTGAGGGTCTTATCCCCGTCGTCCAAGGCCTCTTTGAGGAGGACGTGGACTATTGCGCTAGGCAATTGATCGAGACCATGTCGCGCTGGAAGGAGGAGTTCAAAGTAGCTATAGGCACAGGGGGAAGGATTCTTTCACGTGATGACGTTAAGATGATTAAGTTTGCGATAGAGGCTACTAAAAGGTACGCGTTAGAGCGAGGCGTGTCGGTAAAATTCCACTTGCTGGGCTGGTCAATGCCGAGTAATTTAAAGGATCTCGAGATCTTGAAGGAGATTCACAGCTCCGACTCCCTAACCGTGAGGAGGAGAGCTGTAGAAGGGAAGATATACATAATACGTAATGGTGAGCTGAAGCTCGTCCACGTCTCAAAGCTGGAGAACGAAAAGCTGAAGTGCGACTGCCCAGCCTGTCAAGACCCCACCTTAAAGTCTTGGATACTGAGTCCCTCTGGTGCTAGGAAGAACGACGTGAGGATCGTTCATAACGTCTACATAATTTCAAAATTCCTCAACGAGGCTCTCTCAATCTATTAAAAAGCCCTCGTTCTTCAGGATCTCTTCCAATCTCTTCGGTTCCACCTTGTACAATTCCTTGAAGTTCTCGTAGCTCCTCACGAACTTTGAGGTTATGTAGTTCAAGTCGCTGTTGAGAATTATTTTCCTCAACCTCTTTAAGTCATTTACTGCTCTCTTAAGTTCTTGGACTAGGCCTTGAGCGTACTCCACCTCCACGACCTCATGAGGGTATACTATGTAGCCCTTGTTCTTGCCCAAAGCCTTCATGTAGACGGCCATCTGTAGCTCGTGCTTCTTAGATCTCTTACCAGACTTCACCTCAACAACGTAGTCTTCTGATACTAGATCGGCCACGCCAACAACACCGAGGTCACGGTCGTAGACCTTTACTTCGCTCTCTACTTCTGGTAGTGCTAACTTCAAGATGCCTTCATAAGCTTCGTGGACTAAGAAACCCAGCGCTATTTTGTATAGATCCTTTTCACGATAAAGTTTGACAGCATGTCTAACGTTGAAGAACAGGTTTACGGCGTTGGTGTGGCCGAGCTGAGAAGCCCATATCAAATCTCTATGTCTCGTTTCAAAATCTTTTGAGATGAAAAGCTCTCTACTGCCTACTTGGAGTGGCCAGACAATGACATCTTTTAGGTTGAGAAGTTTTATGAGTTCGTTAAGGTTCATGGACTGAATTCGCTTGGCAATATCATGAAGGGCCACTACATTGTTCAATGGCATTACAGGAGCTTGTGACATAGGCTTCACGGGAAGGAGAACTTCGCTAATTGACCTTGTAACCAGTTTTGTAGATGCGTGCCGCTGTGGATTGCCAAGAACTTCAACAGCCACAATCTTGAGAGGGCGACGTTTCCATATATGCACCTTGGCCAAGTACCTAAGATCAAGTCACCTGGCTCCCCCATAAACCATAAGCTTGTACCAGGCTTTTGCCTCTTTTGCCTCATCAACATGACGTCAAGGGCATCATACAACACTTCATTTAAGTAGTTATAGAGGAGTTCCGAAACACCATTGCCTCCCATCACTGCGTCAAATATGAGGGTTTTAGTTTTTACGAGTTTGCCGTTTTCATTTCTAGTCACCAAGACGAGCTCACCGAGATCTTTCCTCTCTCCTCCAGTATAGAGAGGGTGGAAGTTAAGGAGTGCGTGTGCCAAGCTATGAGCAACAATTACTGGGAAGACGTTCTCTACTTTGAACGAACCACTCATGACTTTAGCTGGTAAGCTTTGAACGTCCCTCTCTAGCTCATCATAGAGTTTCGGATGAAGACGTTGAGCGTTGTTAAACCACTTCGGCCAGTCAATTGAGATCTCAAGAGCATATGTCTCGATTTCATCGCCCATTATCGCTGGTTCATCGATATTATCGATAGACTTCATATACGATGGTGCTCCAACAACATTTGGCTTTATGGTATACCCTACATTAGCGTAAAGAAGCTTTATTGTTTCTAATCTCACTTCAACACCATTACCTTGTTTAAAATCTATATCCTTGGGCTCGTCTAAAAGGATGGGCAAAACCAATGCGAATGTGCTCACATGATTGGCAACGTCAACTCCCCCCATGATACTTTTATAGCTTATTCGACCGTGTGACGTGGGTATAACTAGGTCGTAGTTCTTCATGTTATATAGTGGTTCGCCAATAACAAGCAACTGCCGGGCTCTAAGCCTCTTAGGGTCCACCCTGATTTTATTTACAAACCGTGGACTCTTACCTTTTCTGGGCAGAACCTCATAGTAGAATAGGAAGTGCTTGGCATTTTCTAGGTCTTGTTTTTTGACGTTATGACAATATCGCAGTTCATTGTTAAGATCCACAAAACATAGCGGCTCGAGGGGCCTGAAGACGAGGGCTCCAGGTCTCACTATTTTTAACTTCAAAGAGATAGGCTGATTTGACAAGCAAGTAGTAATTGCTTTTGAAAGGACGTTATTGACATAGTTCTCTAAAAGCCTCTTGAGCTTCTTCACCCTTCCCTTAAACACGGTCTTAAGCCCTGAAACTCCTAACATTGCGTTTAGTTGCGCGTAAAAGTCTGTTAGTGCTTCGAATTCTACGAGCGTATCTAAACTGTTTTGCAACGCACTTCGAAGCTTCTGTAACCTTTGTAACTGGTCCGATAAACCAGTAGGCGGAACAAATGGATTGAAGGTTCCTCCTGCTAACTCAAAAGGTATCTGAATGCGCTTACCTCCTATCTTTATGGGTTTTAATGTTACAACTCCTCGAAGCTTTTCACTAGGAGGTAATTCGCCTTTGTAAATGAAGCTGGCGTTATCGAATGGTGGGAGTTTACTTAAGCTATACGTCGATAAGGCTAATAATACGTCGTCCTTCAACTCGAAAAGTTTAGTTCCTATACCTGTCTTCCCTCCACCTACTTTAAAGTAGAGAGGAATTTCTTCTCCTAGTGAACGTAGATTACGAAGAGGTGTTGAGATCTTGAGTAAGGCATGGCTTTGAGACAAAGTATTAGACCATTTTTCGGAGATTCGTTCCCATGACCTTTCATCGGTAAATAACGGTATGAGTTGCAACCCGGAGAACCCTCTTAATGCATCTACAAAACTCATTAATTGATTAGCTAACTGGGCCTTAGCGCCTTGCAAATACCGTGCTATGCTGTAGAGGTGTGAGAGAGTTGTAGTCGAAAACACTCGTACTGGCAAGTCTATGGCAACGTCTATGTATCTCTTTACTCGCTCTTGTAGCACGTTTTGTACAACAAGTGACCATACCAGCGAGGTCACGAAGTTGCCAACCCATGCTCTTATCGAATAGGGGTTCGCGGGATTAATCGGTATGTCGTATTTCCTTGCACTCGTTACGTAGTCGATAAGTCTGCTTTGATTTGTCAAGTAATAAACGTCAACACCCGAGCTTTCATTTCCTATAATAAGCACGAGTGAAGGTTGACCTCTTCTACCAATTCTGCCCACGCGTTGCTCGAAGTTTATGGGCGTTGGTGGTAGCCCTACAAGCACTGCTACACTTACATCTCCTACATCTACTCCAACTTCTAGTGCTGAAGTGGCTATGACGACATTTACCTTTCCACTTCTAAACTCCTCAGCCACTTCATTGCGCTCTTTCTCGCGCCTTTTAGCATGTAAAGCATCGACCTTCATGAAATCCCTGTTAGGAACGCCATTAGGACAAACGGAGGAATCAAAAATTTTCCCAGTATTGCTACACACTTTGTACTCGTCCCAGAACCCTGACCCGGACCCAGGAGGCCTAGTCACGTAGTCTCTTATTTGATAAACTAATGTCTCAGCCATTTCTGTTGAGTCAACAAAAACTATGATCTTTCGCTCATCTTTTGGCAACAGAGCTGCGAGCAAAGGTATGATTTCTATCGCCGCATTTTTCATCCCCCACTCTGCCGTTGGTAGTAATGTTACCAAGCCTTTATTTGATGCTTGTAAAGACTGTTGGTATATGCTCTGCAATTGTTGTTGTGGTAATGTGATTATGTCGATGCGAGCTGGGTCGACAACTAAAAGCTTTGACAAGAAGGCTTGTGACTTAGGAATAGTAGCACTAGCAATGAGTATGAAGGGCTCATAATCTATACCATACTTTTGTCTTGCCTCTTCGCTTATTAGGACTCGTACATCACGAATAAGGAGACTTGTATTTGAACCAAAAACGCCCGAATAAAGGTGGGGCTCATCCATTATGACTAATAGCGGAAAGCCATGTGAACCAATTCCAAAGACTCTATCGTATGTGAGCCCTCCAGTCCTGCCCCCCCTGATGATATAGTTAAGCATATCAGGGGTTATCAGCAGGATGTCCGGAGGATCGTCATGAATCGCTCTACGTGTCAACTTCACAAACCCATAATCATGACCTTTTTGACAACTTACCTCGACATTCTCCTCCTTCTCCCTATAACTTACTGAGGCTCCGCATAGTGGACAGATGAGAGTTGTGCTCTGGCTTTGAGAAGAGAAGAATATCTGAAGATAATCTGCTTTTTTCAGAGCTTCACTGGCTTCTCGTGGCGTGTCCTGATTGAAGAACCCTATTGTTATTGGGTGTTCTTTGTTTTTAATGAGCTCCTCGTTTATGTAAGCAAGGTCCCGGATGAACCGTTTAATGTGATCTTTCATAAACTCTCTCATTGGATAGACCATGATTACTTTCGTCGCTTTGAAGCCAGCTTTCTTGCCATCCATTGCAACTTGAAGAGCGATAGTTTCAAGGGCTTCTGTTTTTCCACTTGCTGTGGGAGCTAAGAGCGCTACAACATCATAAGAAGGCTTACTAATTTTTGCGCCTTGGCGTGCTCTACTTCTTAACCACTTGCGTATACTGTCAAGTGTTTGCAAGCTTTTCGCTATGAACTCTATTTGATGTTGATAAGGTCGAGGCTGTCGCCCCTCTCTTACTAATCTATCTTGTATCGCCTCGCCTATAATGATGTCCGTGTCTACTGTGATGTTTGTCTTAGCTAGTCTATTGATTACATCTTTTCTATAAAAGCCACGCCACGTCATGTTTATTGATGGATATAACATCGTGAACGAGGCGCTTGGTAGTGGTATGAATTTACGATTGTTGAACCCTATTTGGGGGTCTGGAATTATTTGTTGAAATGGAAGGTCACTTCCGAACTTCAACTTTAAGGCATCGTAAAGTCTGTTTATCAAACCATCAAGGTTAAGAGGCATTTTTATTCAATTTAAGAGATTGGGACTGTTATTGATAAAAATTTTCGCCCAATACTTCACGCAACAATTAGTCCCGGAGTCAATAATTCTTTGAAATTCAGAGTTACAACAGTTAAGCGACGATCAAAGATATGGCCCTTGACATAGTCTTTTACGTAATAATCCCATTACGTGAGGAAATACCCTCATCGAGCTAGCCCTCACGAGCAAGAGCGGACAAACGCTCGGGGGCTCGTATCGATGAGGAGAGTCTTGAGCGAGCTGAGGAGATCATCAGAGAGCGCAAGAGCTGGGCGGATAAGCTCTTTCACGCACTGCTGAAGTAAGCGATAAGCGGATCGATGTGCGGGCACGTGCTGATGTCGTTAGCGATCAAGGGTCTGAGCACGCGTTATAAGAACTAGGCGGACTCACAATATACTTGAAAGGACGCATGTGTAGGAGAGGCGACTTTTGAGATGAGTGATAAAGGGCTGGAACTTGAGAGGCTCGTCACGAATCTTTTTAAGGCTAAGGGCTACGATGCCAGGCACAACGTCAAGATGAGAGGACGCTCGGGGGTCGAGCATCAAATAGACGTCTATGCCGAGTATAGAGCCCCCTTGCACGTCTCTAGGATAATCGTCGAGTGCAAGTCGTACGACAAGCCCATCGACAAGGACGTAGTGATGAAGCTCATACACTAGGTAGAGGATCTGGGCGTCGACAAGGGGATTTTAGTCACGACCTCCTACTTCACGCCGGATGCCATCTCCACGGCGCAAGGCTATAACGTTGAGCTGTGGGACGGCGCCAAGCTGAGGGAGCTCCTGAGGGAAGTGCCGATCGAAGAAGGCAAGACTCTAACCAACGTTTATTACGTTGAACCGGCCATACATGTTGATGAAGCGGTAAAGACCGTGGACTCAACGCTCAAAGGAGTTTTCGGCAGGAAGGGGAGCATAGAGAGCGGGTCTTTGGTCTTTTACCCGTACTACGAGGTTGACGTCGATGCAAGGGTCCAGGAGCTCAAGGGCCTCATCAAGAAGAAGGTGGAGGCAAGGGTCGTGAGCGCCACAGTCCTAGTCGACGCCGTAACGGGCGCGCTGTGCGACTACGACCCCAAGGCAGGGGTGGTGGGCGTAGTGAGCATACCGCCGCTATCAGACGAGGAGGCAAGGGCCTTTCGAATCCTATCGTCAGGGGCTTTAAACGCGGACATGCTGGCATCCTTGCTGAGCTGCTCTACTGCCAAGGCTAGGAAAATACTTCAAGGGCTGGTGGCCAAGGGGGTGGCTCGCGTGGTCTCGTCCGGGAGGCAAGTTCTCTATGAGCTAGGAGAAGAGATACCGGAACCACCATCGTTGAGGCCTCTCACGTCCACCGTAAACGTGAAGAGCGGCGAGCCTGAGGATGGCGTGAAAATCAATGCGCTAATGGGACTAGAGGGGGCGCAGAGGGCTTTAGGCCTTCTGTGGGAGGGGGTCGTCAAGGACTACAAAACGAATTTTACCCCTACTACGCGTGCAAGATAGTGACCGATGAAGGGAGGTACTGCAAGGCCGTAGACATGTTGACGAAGAGGGTGGACGAGAGGGTCAGCAAGGTGCTTACTTCCATGTACCTAGAACTGCCATTTTGATCAAATGCGTACGAGTCTTATTGCTTTGGTCAGATGATGATTAGTGCTAAATATTACGTAAACAACGAAGATTGCGACTTGTGACTTTATTATATCGTTCACCATGTTCCTCGCATGTGCGAATTCGTGTCTCCAAGCCTACAGGCCTAAGTGCAAGTCCTACGTTAGAGCATCGTTAATGTTCATGGCCATTACACGTACAGCGCATGTTCGTCAGTCCTAGCTTAGCTCCTCAATACCCCCAGACCTCGATGCTCTTACCTCTTCTAAGATTAGTCACGAAGGCCAGCCTCACGCCAACCTCTTCGTACCTCACCAATCGGTCGAGTGATTCTACTTCTACTAAGATCCAAGAGCCGTTATTTTCAGCGTTGCCTCTCTTGTAAGCTTCCCTGCCTCTCCCTATTAGCTCGAAGAGCTTCTTAACCCATGTCGTGGACGTGGGGAACATAGGGGTCTACACCTCTCATACCTAGACTCGACTAAGAGACAGGCCTCTATGCTCTCTAATGGCGTCTCCTCCGACAGGCCTCCGCGTAGTCCCTTCGTCGTCTTCGTGGTTTTGGGCTGTGCAGATTGAGGGTTGTGTTTCGTGAGCTGATGATAAGTGCCTGCGCTAGAGTATCGTCGTCTGGTTGTCTTACAGAGGCTGTGCACGAGTGGGTTGAGTCATGCAAAGACCTTTTCGTAGACTGCCTTAAGCCTTGACAGCGCCGCATCCTTTTGCCTAGGGTCGGCGGTTAGATGATAGATTTTGATGTTGGGTGTCGTGTCTATGCGCGCAATGATAGGACCGAGATCGCTCTCGCCGAGGGTTATCAGAAACCCCTTTATCTCTTCGTGATCTTGGGGCTCAGAATAGTCCACTACGTAGGCAATTATCCGCTCTACGTCTTCGACTCTCAATCTTCTTGGTTCCTTGTACTTTGCATCAGCGACGGCCCTCCTTCCCTTGCCAATCAATATGTAATCTGGTCTCGGGGGGTGCACGACCCTTGAAAAGACCTTGCTCCAATCACCTCTCGCTAAGTTGTACCCGATCTCTGCTCCCTCGAAGTCGAACTCAAAGCCGCCATCCCTCTCTTTGATGAGCGGGGGGACTTGAAGCCTTTCAATGAAAATTTCTACGAACAAGGTCAATAACCAGAGCTCGTAAACCTTGCTACTCGGCAGTGGTTGGACTGGGACGTTCTGTCGCCATTTATCGAAGAGCTCGAAGGCTAGGGGTCTTTTACACACGTAGGATTGGTACAAGTCTATTATGTCTCTCAGCAATCTACTCTTGCCAGCCTGCTCTCTGGCTTTTTCCAACACTTCAGAGTTCTCCAAGTCTGCTAGCCAAGCGGTGTCGACGAGCGCGCCTAAGACGTCGGTCGTGAGCACGTAGGAGTGATACCTTACCATGTTGAGGATCATGCCCTTGAGGGGCTTCAGCGCTTGGCTTTCGACGGCTTCGAGGTCTCTCAAAAGTTGCAACAGCGCTTTTTGTACGAGGGCATGAAACTTCGCAAGAATCATGAGCGGTATCCTCGGGTAGCCTATCTCCTGCACTCTTGCTACGACGAGGGGCACCCCTTCAGTCAAGAGCTTGATAGTCTTGTTCCTGTTAACGTGTCCCACGGTGTCACTACAGACAAACTCCTTCGGCGAAGTTGTAGGTGGGAGGCCCTCGGCCATCAACAACTCGGTTAACTGTCGAAGCATGCCACTATATGATACGTGGTCCCTCACGTGGCTAAGCCCGTGGGTGTTAAGCCAGACGACCTTCATGGCCGGATATCCGAGCATACTGACTAACCCGGAGACATCGTTTAGCATCTGGACAAAGTGTTGTGTCTCAATCTTTGGGATTACGCGGATTTCCACTTCGCGTCCGAGGGTGTAGGAGAAAAACCTGTAAGCGCCTATCCACTCTCCCATGAAGATGGTGTTCCTCGACGGATTCGCGAAGGGTGGATCGGACTCTACTTCGAGGTTTTCGTAGACGCTTACAAGCAACGCTCGAATGAACCTCGAGAGCTCCTTATCGACGAATTCGAAGAGCTCCTCCCAAATGTTCGCGGCCTCAGAGCGACTTATCCCCTTCTCCATGAGTTGCTTGACGAGCTCATCCTCAGAGTACTCGATGTCTTCTCTTAGCTCAATGGTTAAGCTCAAAGCGTCCTCTCTCCAGCCGAGATCCTTTTCAACAGAGGCGCAGTTCTGAGCGAGAGACCCATACTTGAGAAGACGTCAGTTAAGGACTCCACTTTCCTCGAGACCCTCACATCGGTATATAGCCCCATTCTCTCGGCCCTTATCCTCTCGCTCAAGACGTCGAGTTGCGGAATTATGTAGGCAGCTACCGCTTCGTCGATGAGCGCCTTAATTATTTCAGAGACGTCTCCGAGCACGAGGTGTGATGCTACGAGAAACTTGGATGCGTCAAGCGAAAAGGCCCTGCCGACTTCGACGACGCCCTCTAGCTCACCGTTGATTTTGGCGCAAAGGGCCTCAATTAAGTCAAATGGAGAGAACCCCATAGCGGCTTCTATTTTGCTGAAATAGTCATCAACGTTCTTAGAGATCAACCTAACGAAGTAGCTTCCCTTGATGACGGAGAAGTCATTGAGGCCGTTCTTAGACAACATCAATTCCTGTTTAGCGCTCTCGAAGAGGTTGGATCCCTCGGTCTTCATTTCGCTGATCAGGGCTTTTGCCCTTTTCGAGAACTCTTCGTTCACTCCTCTTGGTAGCGAATACTGTTTAGTAGACATCGGGATGAGGGCGAATCTCCTGGTTAGCGCAAAGCCCAGCTTGAAGAGCAGTGCCCTGTCATAGCTGTTCATCGTCGAGATTATTCTAAACGAGTAGGGGACGAATATTTTGCCATCCTTGAAAAGCCCTTTGATTTCGCTGGGCAACAGCCTTTCAATCTCGGTTGGCGAGAGGTTCAGCAGGGGGACGCTTCGGTGGCGCAAGTCCATCGTTGTAAAGGCGTTGCCGAAGGCTAAGTCTGCGTTGGTCCTGTTGATCTCGTCGATTAATAGCCAATAAGGCTTGTTCTCAGTAATGAGCGTTTTCCAGCATCTGACGACAGCCTCAGAGAGAAAGCCGAAGCGAAATTCACCCCTTAAATTAGTCCCGCCAATTACGTCGAACACTGTCCACTCTGGATTTCCGGTCACGAGGTCGTATCCTGAGGCCAGATCAGCGCATATCTTCTTGGCGAGGGTCGTCTTTCCTATGCCAGGAGGGCCGTAAATTATGACGTTCTTTCCCGAAATCAGGTGAGCAGAGATGATGGCCTCTAAGTCACCTGCGCTTAATTCTTGCATCTGTGGTTCTTTCTTGGGCTCCCACTCCAAGTCAGCGATAAGCTTTAAGTGCTCATAGGTCTTCTTATCTATCACGGCTAAGGAGCCCTGCGTGAGGCTTTTAGGGACGAGGGAGATTATACTCTCATTCCACTCAGTTATTATCGACTTTATCCTACCCTCACCTAAGGAATGCCAGTTCTTGAGCCGACTTAGAGTGTCCGATATTTTGGGACCTAAACGCTTTATTCTTATAAAGAACTTGAAATCCCAACCAGTTTCAAAGGGCCAGTAGTCCCATTTCAGCTGGCCTATCAAGTCATCTCTGCGAATCTCGCCAAAGCCCATCACACCGCCTTCTAACTCGACTATTCCTTTGCTAGTGGTAACAAGCACGGCCTCTACGTAGTCGCCCTCGCTAAGAAGCCCTCTTAGACGATTGTAGTCATCGTTCTGCCGAAATGCCCATAGAATTTGGTCCTTCTGCTTCTTCGATAACGCAGGTGGCGGCCCCATATTTTTAGCAGAAGGCCCGATGCTCTCTTCACCTAAAGTCCTCAGGCTCCAAGCCCAATTTAGAGGAGCGCCTTGTATGCAGACATATTGCCTCTTAGAGCTTTTTGCCAGCATCGTACCATACCAAGAAATTTGTTATCGACCATTTGCTTTTAACCTTTCCGTGGCCTCGTTTAGAGACCCTCAACTTGAGCCTATAGGATGAAGTACGTCAGTGACAATACTTTCACGTCACCTTGATCGCCCCCATTACACTCTACCGCGTTGTCAATTTAAATCGGCGATGTTTCATTCAACTCAGCCAACGATCAAGGCCCGCAGGGAGTCCTTTATGCTCGACTCTATCTCCTCGTCGCTCATTACTGAATAGAAGGCTTAATTATGTTCAAAAATGACAAACTTTCCACGTCATCAACTTACCTTACAATCAGCCTCGCGA
>Ga0326760_1000388_pt1 | contig 24226 bp, 19 predicted proteins | sample GCREP_S_FD_207668 | JGI IMG/M metagenome (GOLD analysis project Ga0326760, IMG submission 207668) | Hot spring sediment microbial communities from Geyser Creek Basin, Yellowstone National Park, WY, United States - GCR.EP_S | ecosystem: Environmental > Aquatic > Thermal springs > Near-boiling... | reverse complement strand
ATAACCGTTAGGGCCAGCTGGGAGAGGCTCTCGAAGACCCCGGTGGAGAAGTCGACGCTGAGTGCGGATACAAGCCTCGTGTACGTTACACCCGGGTTCCTCAGGATCCCGGGGAAGTACCGCCCGTAGAGGGCGTTGACTAGGAAGAAGGCGACTATGGCGAATATTATCGGGTACTTAACGGCGCCGAACCACAGTATTACCGCGGCTATTAGGGCGCCCATCAGTAGGTCTACCTGGTTATAGGAACCCATCCTAACGGATACCAGGTCCCAGAAGTTAGCGTATATGTAGTAACCCGCTAGAGACATTAGGGCAAGCGCGGAGCCGACCGCCACGTTAACATGCCGACTTCTAACCCTAGGGACCAGCGGCTCCCCTTTGTAGATGGAGTCTATCACCCACAGAATTACCGAGAACGGAACCATCAGGACCGCGAACCTGATGGCTCCCTCCCACCCGGTCATAAAGTAGTATAGCACTAGGATGGAGTACAGAGTTATCAGGGCAAGCCTTAAGTAGTAGAGGAGCCCGGGACCACCGGCTTGGGGTCGCATTGGGGACCACCTAAGCCTAGACCTAGGTTACTAAGAAAAACGCGTTGGGCTCTATGAAGCCACCTTCCACTCGCTCCTCCAAACACCCTTCTCCTTTAGGAACCTGGCTAGGCCGGGGTGTATGGGGACGAGCGGGTTGCTCTCTATACCCCTCACCTGTATGCCAACGAAGTCCTCCGCCAGGAGCCTGAACATGGGGTTCAGGTTCGCTAGCTCCCTAGCGTGCTCCTCCAGTACCTTCAGCATCCTGTAGACCACGTCCTCCGGGACCTCCGTGCCTACGTGGAAGCCGTAGTAGAACCTCACACCCGATATCCTGTCCCCGGAGGTGAGCTTTACGTCGGTCGAGAACACCTCCCTAGGGCTGACGTAGTTCTCGACCACCTCGAAGATCCCTAGCTGCGGGGCCTTAGCCTTCAGTACCTCCAGCTCCCCAGGGCACGGGTTGAGTATGGCTAGCGGTACGCTTAGCTCAGCCTCCCTAGCCCAGTCGGGCAGTCCGTAGACAGCTGTCGTGTATATTATCGTAGCTACTATGGTATCCCTATTTAGGGCGTCCGCCACCATCTTCCAGTCGAGCTCCACGTGCTCGTAGGTTATGTTGAGGGCGGCTAGCGCGGCCCTAAGGGCTACCCCGACATCCCACCCGGAGGGCCCCGTGAATACCCTCTGACCCCTCAGGTCCGACCAGCACCTGAACTTACCGAGGTTCTTCTGGTGTATAGCGATGGTGATCTCCAGTGGGTACACCCAGAACGTCTGGACCGGCATCCTCCTCGCGGTAAACCCGGTAAACCTCCCGGTACCCGTGTAGAGCTCGGTGAAGGAGGGGGTGGAGGCGTAGCACCCGTCTAGCTCCCCGTTAGCGTAGGACTTAATGCTGGCCACAGCCCCCGCGGTGGGCATGACGGTTATCTCGAGTTCGGGCATGTACCTGTTGATCACGTCGGCTATTAGAGCCAGCGCGGCGTACCCAGCGCTCCCAACGGAGGCTGTCCCCCACCTAAGCGTCAGCTTGGTCGGGGGTGCTGTTGGAGTAGGGGTTGGCGTTGCCTGCGCCGCCGGAAACGTCGGCGACGGCGTTGCCGTAGGTACAGTAGGTACCGATAGGTAGTAGGCTACAGCACCCACTAGGGCAGCGACCAGCACGACCACCACAGCCACCACGAGCCTAGCCCTAGAAACCATTTGCATCGCACCGACTAGTACGTAAAGCTACGCATATAAGCTTTCCTGGGGCACCCGGTAGGTACCTCTGCAGCACGCAGTCGAGGACCCCCAGCGGCAGCTAGCTGAAGCACGGCGACGCGGCCCCCGGGTTGGGGCTAGTAGGATCCTGCTGCCGTACCGCGGGTAGCACCTCCTTAGACTAGGTAGTGCAGTCTCGGTAGGTCAACCCTCACATACGGTGGGGACTAGCCCGGGGTACTTCACCTAAGAACAGTACTACACCACCCCCAGCCCTGGGGCGGTGCCACCGACTACGCGGTCCGCTACTGTGCCGGTGCCCTGGGTACGCTCTCACCCACTAGTCTAGACATGAGCTTGAAGAACGTTGCTAGAGTACCGAGCTCGGCTACGGCAGTCCCCGCCACCACTGCCGCCACACCACCTACCAGTAGGCCGAGGTTTACCCCAGTACCGGGGGTGTAGCCGTGGCTACGCGTAGGCCAGCCATAGGAGATCCCCAGAGAGGCGAGCACCATGGCTACGCCAACGCCGACCAGTAACCCACCGACGACTACCCAGATAATGCTGAAAACCAGGAACCTCACCGCGTAGCCGAAAGCCCTACCCCACCCTATCTCCCCCAAGTGCAGGCCCCGCTTAGGTGCGCCTACGAGGTTCTTAAAACGTAGCGCCACCCCGCGGATGAGGTACCTGCAGCCCACCTCCTGAAGAGTAGGGCCTTCGCAGAACCGCGAGCTGTGCGGGGCGGGTAACCGCGACCGCGCTCTAAGGGGTTGAACCTGAGGTGCTACCGGGATAGTTGTGGAGAGGTTGCTCAGATATCCGGCTGGTTCGAGAATGGTCCAGCAGGGTTTACGTCAGGACTTTCGAACCGGGTGGGGTATGCCCGAGACATCTACGCAGAAGGAAGGTTAAAGTGGTGGGGTCCTAGAACCGGCGGTCAGTTGGTTTGTCTACGACGCTTGCGCCTTAAGCGCTCTTCCAACCATCCTCTGCGTTGGAGATAGGACTTTCGAGATGGAGGTATATGATGTCCTGTACCACAGAAATTGGGGTGCTCCCTGCCTAGCCTAACTACACATAGAAAGGTCTATGAAGTGCTCGGCCTTAGTACTAGTATCTGCGGCGGTGTTGATAGATTAGTTGATGTTGAGCCCCCACTAATTAGGGAGGTCGAACCTAGCTGGCAGGGTGGGGAAAGACTTTGGAGGGACTTCGGCTACCGTAAAACCGAGTTTCCACTGATGTACTGCTACGTATATAGGAGGTTTGGCTTGGAGGGTGTTAAGTGCTTAGTTGTACACTATGTACTAGACCACGTAGAGGGCCTACTCTACAAGGGGTTCGATAGTGAGATGACTAGAGATGAGGTTACAGCCCTCATCTACAGCTACATCGATGAGTGTAGAACCAGTAGGGAGGAGGTCCTCAGCGAGGCCGTTAATAACCTAGTGCGCATCTTGGACGAACTGATGAGGAGGTTCGACGACCTAGTTAACGCAGTTAAGGGTGAGGTAGACCTCAGACTTCTACCCGTTGATGTAATCGTCAACGCCTCATCGGATCTGATAGGTATCAGGGTCCGCGCGGTCCTCATATCCAGAGGCTATAGAGGTAGGAGCGGGTTTACGGCAAGTCGCTCCGCCTTCGATAAGTATATGCAGCTATACAACAGAGCTAAGCAGTTGCTGAGGCAGAAACTAAACGAAGCTATAGTGAACCACGAGATAGCCGACCCCCAAGGACTCCTAGAATCGATAAACAACGTCAAGAAGAGATCTTCTACTGAAGCTAGAACTATAGTCGATGTAATGCGGATAATTGAGGAGGAGGGCAGTAAGAACCGCGAATTCCATAAGCTACTGGAGCTAATTGGGGAGAGTGTTAAGGAAGCTACAGAAGCCCTACAGCTTTAACTTCATCACAACTTTCCACCTCTATAGGATGGTGTAAGGAGTACGCGTCTATGCTCCCATAATCACGTCTAACTTATCTAAGAACACAATGTACGAGCTCCTCAACGAAGCTATCAGTATGGGTAAGCCGCTCTACACCTACAGCTATCCAATGTAGTGGTATACGAGGTCGCAAGACTCTACATCAGCTGCGCTCAGACGTGCTGCGAAAACCTATTCTTCAGGCTGGATAAGAAGGAGGTGCAGACTGTTCACGCGGGTCTTCACCCCCAGTAGGTTAGACGAGACCCTCGTACTACTCTCCCAAGTACCTAAGGAGAGGCTGATGGAGATAGAGTGCGACGAAGGTGAGGTACTCTCCCAGATGATGTAGCTGTCTACCTAGTAACTGGCTCTACAGGAAGCGGGGAGCCTCCAGCAACCGCAGAGTTCTGGGGGTAGTCCACCACACCGGGGGAGTCAGCACCATGCTGGTGAAGTACCTACTGGGTAAGACTAGGGGGAGGGTGGTGTACAGAGTAGCTAACTGTCGGACCGCCCTAGAGAACACACTTTCTTTCGTAGTAGTGCTATTGCGTATATATTACCTTTATCCACAGTTTAGTGTATGGGCGGTTAATTGGTCGATGTGTTGAGCCTGCTCGCGGCTGTTGGGGGGCTCGGGGGCCTAGTGGCTATTGTTAGCGCTATCTACTGGCTTGGGAGGAGGTTTGGTGAAATTGATGGGAGGTTCAAACTCATAGACGAGAGGTTTAAGCAGGTAGATAGGAGGCTTGGTGAGCTCGAGAGTAGGATCCTCGGGAGGATCGAGAGGTTGGCCAGTGCTTTTACTTACTACCACGAGTTCTTCCTGGAGGTTCTGAGCCGTGAGGGGGTTATTGGGAGCGATATCGCCGAGGTCCTCGCTAGGGAGGCTCGTAGGGTCGTGAGGCTAGCGCTGCTAAACCCCTTGACTAAGGAGGAGTGGGAGAAGATCAAGGAGTACCTAGATAAGAGTGAGCGTGGTGAGCTAACGCTCGAGGAGGCCGACGAGTTTCTCGAGCTGGCTAGAAAGGTCGTCAGGGAGTACGGTGAGTACGCTGAGGCCTGGAAGCTACACATGTACGCAACGATAGTGAGGGCGCTACTGATTAAGAGACTAGCTGAGAAGAAGAGCGGGGAGGGGCGGTAAAACCATCGCCTACTTGAGACCCAACCGGGGGTCTTAACTGAGCTGAGACAGACCCCCTCGGGCGCTGCCTGCAGCGAAACCTGGTGCGGTAACGTACTATACTCGGGTGATTGAGCTATACTTTACTAGGGGGACCATCGGGGCTATAGCCTTGATAAACGATAAGCCCGTACTGGTGTGCGGTAAGCCCTCCTGCATAGGTAGGGTCGTGGTTATCGTCGAGAACCACAGGCGGTCTGCACAGCTAGCTAGGTAGGGGGTCGACCCACCGAATCTCCGTGTTAGCCTAGGTACATAGAGGGTGATGGAAGTCGGGAATACGCGTGCTGGTACTCCTCAAGGTGGTAATATAGTTTAGTTGAGCTCTATGCTTGGGTGAGATGTCTCATATTATTGTAATTCCTGATCATCGAGGTCAGTAATACAGCCGTATCCTCATAATCACTATATCGAGTCTTAATGTCTTGCTGGGGGTTACCGTACATCGTCTCGGAATTCTAAACGTCCAAGGGGTGTATATCGGGTATAATCTATCGTATTCATACTCTATGTTGACTACAACCCAGTTGTAGAGAGCTTTTACTCTGCTGAAGACCGTGGGTTTCTCCGCGAGCTACTCAAGCACCGTCTTCCTCACGATCTTCACGTCCTCCTCTTCCTATGATCCCCTGAACGTCTCTATCGGGCCCCCCGCCCCCCTTAAGGTAACCTATACTCCCCCAACTTCGTTCCTTGCGTTTTCAAAACACGTCTTGAAACGCGTATGACAAGGATGTTTATGAACTTGCGGAGTAAATTTACCTATATTTTAGGCTCTCCTTAACTAGGTTGGGTAAGTGTTTGGATTCCGGTAACATTGAGATTTGGAGGGGCAGATTCCACGAGGTGGGTGAGTTCCTCAACAACCTTTATAGGAATCTCGCGGATGTGTGCAAGGAGAGTGCGGTAAGGGATCTGCTAGTATTTGCTGCGCGGGCTGAAAGTACTCAGGCCTATCTGTGGACATACATCGACTACGGTATCCGGGTACCGATCTATAGGACGCTCCAGTGGCTCTCGGTTTCCCTCCCTGAGGATATTAGGCCTAGGCTAGAGGGAGAGTTTCTCGATAGGCTGAGCGTCCACGTACTAAAGGAGTTCACGCTCATGTGGAGCATAATCCTCGACTCGCTACACGGTTACGCTAAGGACAACAAAGAACTGGCCGAGTTCTTTAGGAGGGTACTCCACCTGAACTCCCAAGAAGGATTTAAGTATGAGATAGAGGATTTAAAGGGTGCGAGCTCGGAGCTTAAAGCAATATACGTGCTGGTAGACCATGGGAAGCCGCTAATCCCGTTCTCAATAATGCAGTCGCCCATAATACCATCGTATATAAGGCCGGGAGTAACCTCTGGGGATGTGTACCTCTTCGAGGAAAACTTAGTAGTGGATGTAAAATCATCAAACAGAGTTGACAGGGAAACCGGACTCCCAACATACTACCATAGAAAAACTAGAACCAGCCTCGCTGGAGACTTGAGGAATATAGGCCGTTCAAGTTGGCTCTATGGGATTAGGAAGGGTATTGGCGTAGTTAGTGACGACGGGGTCGTTATTAGGCTTGCGGTATACGTTCCGTGGAGGGGTCCTAAGAAGCCGCTCCTCTATCTGGAAAGCCCCAGGCTACCGCTATTTATATACGTGAACAACATAGGCAAGAGAGGCGTCGACCCCCACAGACTCGAAATCCGCGGGGATACAGCTGAGGTTGTTGTCTCGGGGTACGCACCTAGCGGTGATGTAGGTAGCGGGGGCGTCGTACTCGAAGAGATATCCGTCGATAATGTGGAGTTAGTATTCCCTAGAAAACCCGGACTGAAACCGCAGGTCGGTGTGAAGAGGGATAAACGCGACATCAAGATCAGGTTTACCCTTAAATTAAGTGAGCTGGAGGAAGCTATGAAAGAACTGGGTATATCGGAGGTCAATGCGGTTGGAGCTATACTAACGGTACACTACACATACCGAGACAAGGAGCGGAATAAGAGAGAAGGCAAAGCGAAGTACCCAGTAATAGCCGCAACTCCACAGCAACCCCCCTAACTCAAGTACGTAGTTAGTGCTACAGAGATTACTAATTTCTACTTTCATTCTCATACTTAAATGAAACATCGTTTTCGGGCTCTGCATCAAACTAATATTATATATGTCAGAGGTCACCGGTCTACTCCAATCGCAGAACACCGCGTTCCCACATAGGTTATAGTACATAGTACACTATATACTCGCCGTCTAAGGATTTTGCCGGCTGTGCCCCTAGGACCTCAGCTACTAGCTGGAGCTTTTCGCACAGCCTCCAAGCTCCGGACCCTGTCCAACTACCTCGGAGCACGCCTCCCAATTCTTTCCGACTAGGGTAGTCGGAGTTGAGCGTAGAGGTGGTTAAGCTCTAGGTCGGGGTGAGTAGGGGACACCTAGCACACATTTACGAGAAAGCACTGAGATTAGAAACCACCGGTGCTATGGCTCTAAGTAGAGGGTAAGTCTATACCAGTTAAACTCTCTCCAGGCACTGTTCCGTAAACACAAACTATTATCTTTGTAGCGACGATTAACCCTGGGAGTAGTGTTGCTGAATCAATTCCGCGAGTGTCTAAAGTGTGACGGTGAGCCTCCCGGTCTAATTAGGGTAGTAGATTCTGATTATGAGATCGATCAGGTTGTTGGAGGGACTCAAGGTACCGACTGCGTTTACGTGTATGACGGTGACTCCTTCATAAACGTCAGGTATTTGCGCGGCTGTGAGCTCGTCGCTAGAAGAGAGCGGGGCCGTGGGAGGTTAGAGGAGACCTACAGAGTCCCTGGGGATGTTCTTGAGGGTAAGTTAATACTATTAATGAGCTTTAGTAATAGCGGAAACGCTTTCCTAAAGGTCTGCGAAGTAAGTGGGAACTCTGTTAAGTGCTGTGGGTGCCCCCCACTTGAAGAGGACGACGAGCTCGCTACGCAGGTTGCGGCGAAGTTTAAACCTCTTGGGGAGGAAATCGGGTTGGTTAGGCTTTACCTGAACACTATCCCGAAGCTAGCTGGAGAAGTACTCGACGTAGTAAGGAGGTCTGGTGCTGGAGAAATACTCTTCGCAGGTCGTGCTAAGAGATTTAGGGAGACCATATACAGTCCGGGGTTCTCACTACTTACATCAATGGTTCTGGACACAGCTGAGAGGAGGGCAAGGTCATTGCTCATTAAGATGTCCCACGTCGTAGAGTTAGCTACCGCTGCGAAGGTTGTGGAATCTCTAAACGGCGCTTCACTCGAGGACCATTGGTGGGTAGAGTTTACGTGGAACAGACCGCTAGTTACAATAAGATCCGAGGTTACGGGTAGGGAGTATACGGTGTTCTTCCAGCCGTCGATACTCCCACCTATAGTAAGGTTGTCGTACCCCACCGCACCGAAGCACGTAGTACCCGATATAGTGGTCTTCGAGGGGAAGATCGGGGGTGTCGGACCGGGGAGGCTCCACGAGCTCATCGAGTCGGGGAACGTACCTCTGCTAGCTATTGAGGTTAAGACAGGGCTCCAGCTGGTTAGGTGGGAGAGACCGGATTACGTAATTAGTCAGCTAAGGACCTACAAGAATCTGCTGAAGCCTAAGAACTTCGCCCTAGTCTCCCTAAGGGACGTAGACCCCCTGCTAAAGGTTAAGCTAAAGGCACTAGGGGTAGAGGTATTCGAGAACATAGCTAGCGACATCACCCAGAGGAAGTTCAGGGACTACGTCCTGAAGGCCTTAGCTACGTAGGGCTGGCCAATAAAGCATACCCTACCAGGGAACTCGCAAAACGTAGTCTAGGGGGCTTACCTAGGCGAGAGGCTTTCTGTTGTAGGCGGAACCGTGAACTCCGGAAAGTATCTTAGGGACCTAGAGATGGGGTACAACCTCATCAATTCCGTTAGTAGCCTAGTTACACCGACCCTCTCCTAAGGGTGGAGCGAGTACTAGGGAGCGTTTTGCACAGAAACCGGCGGCGGAAATCTACGGTATTGGGTCGAGTAGTTCACTACCCCCTTCTTTAGCATATAGAGATGGCTTGTATGGGTAGTAGCCAAGAGGTGGGGTACCACGGCAATTAGCGTACCGTAGGAGGTTCTTCTACGCGATTCTACCTCCTCATTAGCTCCTTTAAGACGTCCTTATAGTGTTTTAGGCACATGTGTAGTCTGTGTACGTCTCTCCAGCCTAGTATGATTACCCTGTCCCTGATCTCCTCAAACGCCCCCCTTAGTACTGGCTCTACGAGTTTCCTAGCTCTCTCGGCACTAGCTTCATCACTTACTACCAACCATAGCTGCTGGCAGTTCCACACGTCGTAGGCGTGCTTTAGCCTAGCCAAGGCCCTATCGACGTCCCGTCCAAGCTCGACTTCGAACACCTTTACCGGAGGTCTCTCAGGGGACCTCCTCCACGTAACGTCAAGCCTGTAGACGTTATCGGGGGTCCGCTCATCTTTCCTAGTAACGAAGCCTAGCCACTCACCTAGTTCTAGTAGCTCCCTAACTAGGTCTTCGTGAGAGGGCCCCACCCTACCCCGGGGAGGTCTGTAGCCAGCCCTAGTCCTGATGGCCTCTAAAACCCTATCCACATCGGTAGGCCTTATTAGGGTAAACCCTTTTAGTACTCGCTCACTTAGAGGCTTTGCACTGGTCGAGGTCCTCACGTCCTTGCAGTCACCTAGTCTAACGGGCCTCTCGTACCTAACGAGGTTCTCGAACTCGATAACCCAGGATACCTCACCCGGTTTTGGGAACGGGGCCTCAGGTACCCCAACGGTTCTCGATGCGTAGGTCGCGAACTCCTCACCCCCAACCCGCTTTACACTCCTAACTGCGAACTCGCCTACGAAGAGCCAGTCCCCTCGGGAGACGCCCCTTGCCCTGGCTAAGACTAAGCACGTACTACCGGGGGAGAGCTTGTCCACCCTCGGTCTACGGCCCGGTGGGAAGTAGAAGACCGAGCAACCCCTCTCTAGGCACCTATCGAACCACTCCTTAGTGGTTATAACGATAGCCCCATAAACACTGCCCGGCATTCCAGCAGCCCAGTCTATACCTTAGCTAACTGGGGTAAAACTCTACTAAGGTAGCCAACTATCTAAATCTACGCAGTTCTACAACTTAGTGCGTACCCTAGTAAGCGGTAAATTTCCGCATACGGGAGGTAGGTTACCGATTAGGAGGTACCTAGGGAACCTAGGAGGTCCTCACCGGGGCTAGGAGTAGTACTGTACGCGGGGGTGGGTACGGTGCCCAGGTGGAGTTCGCAGCTCGTGATCTCCCACCGGAGGTCCCTGAAGAGCTCCCCGTATTTACCCAGTGCCTGCTCAAGCTCCCTCATCTCGCTCTCGACCTTGGAGCTCACCCTCCTAAACCACTCGTAGTACCCCCTAATGAAGTCCCTGGGGTCCTCGCTCAGCGCTTGCTCAGCATCCCCTATACCCAACTCTACGAGGTATAGGAGTAGCCTAGCCCTCTCCAACCTCTCCCGCAGCTCACTACACCTAGCGGTGTACGACACCAGGTGACCACCCAGCTACCCAGACCAACTAAAATGTGGAGCCGGGTAGCTTAACTACTGATGTGCGGAGCGTAGGTACGGGGCACTTAGTGACACCACATTAAGACAGCGGTTACACCGACTACACCTGGTGTTAGTACTCAGAGCTTTCGGGTTAGGTATGGGCAGGAGACCAAAACCCCGGGATCCCAGTATGGGACCCGCCTTACCCGACTAGTGGGTGTAGGCTTAGACCCCTCCTTCATCCCCCTCGTTCACTTATCCACCACTAAACCGCTCTCCTAACCTCCCAACTTCAATCTCATAGATCGTGGTTGCTTTAAAATCGGGCTAGCTTAAAGGTGATTATCTGTGACCGTAGAACCTATGCGTTACGGCATCATCCACCCGACCTCGATCGTCGTTGATATTACTTGAATATCTCATCCATCACAAATACCGTTGTAAAGCTATCAAACCGATGGCGTGCACATACCGCTACAGTACCGGCGTGACTGTTCTACACACATCTCTTGTATAAGTCAGAACGCTCAGGGGGGTTACCAACTTCATCCACTTCCGTTTCCATAGGTCTACAAGGATCTGTGTAGAGGGAGGGCCTCACGCCTAGGAAGTCCTTCAAAAAGCTGTGATGTCTGAAGGTGGGGTAGCAGTACATAGCTTGCCGTCTCTATCCATAAACCAGAGCTCGTAACCCAGCTTTTTCATTACATAGGTAACCGGGATCCTCGCTAGCACTCTCTCGTACCCCTCGTGGTAACCCAGGACTCCAACGAATCTAATATGCCTGACCCTCCTTAGAGCTCCCCCTAGGGGTTGCCCTACTTCCTGCCCCATAGCTAGCCTCCGCAGGACTTGCCCAACCCACGGTGGTTTAGTGATCTCCCCACGAACTCCTGAAACCCATTCGAATTCGCGCCTCACTAACTGCATGAATAGCTCGCAGAGCCACTTCCTGAACTGCGATCTCCGAACACTCCCCCTCTTCAGCGTGCCTTTCCTAGGACCTCTAACCCTCACCTTCGATGGTACACCCTTAACTTCAATTATGAGGAGGGTTCCATCATCCTTGTAAGCCACGACGTCAGGACCTCCGCGCGTCTCAGGCTTGCCATTTCTACTCCTACGAACAACTCTAAAACCCTGGTTCTCCAGAACTCTTTCAAGTGTTTGAGTGACCTCCTCTTCACTAAAATCATCACTTTGACTTAGGTTTTGACACAATCCGTAGAGGTATTTAACGAAGTCCATATAGGTCAACCCCGGCTACAACTCCTCGCATCTCGCAATCGTCAAACCCCATGAAGTCTGAGATTTAAAGGTTTAAGTCTACTTCAATCTCATCAACTCCTTTAAATAACCATAACGGCGAGTTACTAACACTCCTAGGGCAGATGATCCTTATATGGAAGACCTTAAATAGAGTCGGAAATTATGTCTAGGTGTATTTATTTTTAGCTTTAGCTTCTCCTCGATCTTTTCTTCTAGCTATCTTCGGTAATTCTACCGCCATTGTAAATAGCGTTGTAAAACTTTTAGGCACGTCTTTAGAAATTTAGTGACGAGCATATGATTTGCGTAACTTTAATTTTCATAAAGAGATTCTTAATCGTTTAAACGCTTTACACCCATCCGAAGATTCTCCTCAACGCTTCTAGAAGGCTTTGATGGGCTTTCTCTTCTAGGCTCACATCCAGCCGAACTATGTTTGCCGCAATTGCTATTGGCGATTTCCACACTATATGAACTCTACCAGGCTCTTCACCTTTTCTGAAAACTATGAGATACATTCCTTTAAGTCTTGAAGTTGTAATTCCGCTTGGTGCCTCTCCCAATACCCAGTATATTGCTATAGGGTAAATGTTGTTAGTTTTAAATGGCTTCAAAGTATTTATCCAGGTTTTAACTGTCATAGCATTGAACATTAAGACCAATCGTGATTTGTCGTGCATAATTTGAGGGATTCTACTAACAATTCTCTCCCACTTTTCCTGAAAATCGGCTTTCCCTGGAGATATTTCCCTACTCTCTATATAGTGTAAAGTTGGAGCAAACTTGAAGTTGAGAAGCTCGCCAAAAGTTTTTAGGTAGTAGAAGTGCGGAAGACTGAGTGACGCATAACTTTTCACTTTACCATATGGAGGATCTAATACGATTAAGTCCGCACTTTGAGGATAAGTGGCTTCTAAAGCGTCCCCTAAGAGGACCTCGCTAGAGACCCTGCTAATCCCATCTATTCTCTTAACATAGGATGAAGCCCTCAATTGAGCCCTTAATGCGGACGCTAGAGTTCCTCTGGCAAGGGATCTAATACTATCCGAGGCTAGCGGGTTAGTAATTGCCGTATACTTTGGTACCCAAAGAGCTTTCACCGCACCGGCAGGAACGCATTCACCTAACGGTGGATACCACTTGGCAAGTAAGCTACAACATTTAGTAGCTTCGCTGGCTGCAGTAATGAGGAGAAGCTTCTCTTCTTCGTTTATAGCGAAATTTCTAACAGCTTTGGAATAGGCTAAAAAAGAGGCTAGCTGGTGCGGTGCAAATATATCGATCACCCTCCTCATGTTAGCTCTTCTTAGCTTAGAGATCTCGAAAACATCGTCGAATTCCTCAAAGGTGCTTAGAGAGTTTTTTACAAGCATAAGTGCGTTGCTGGAGACTTTCTCTAACCAAGTTGCCAGTTTTTTCGATTCTACAACACTAAGGTATTCTCTGCTCCACCCTCTATCGGTTTTAAACCTCAGCTCCACTGCGAATGCCTTCCAACCGGTTGCAACTTCCGGAGCACCTGAAGGCGGTCTTGCTATAGGTTTACTCGTAATCTCGAACTCATTACCGCAAAACGGACATACTGCTTTAGGTACCGACGCTAGTGTTGTTTTAAACGTCCTAAAGCAGTATGGACAAAGAACAACTCTAATTCTCTTCCCGGCCTCTTTCTTAGTAGACAGCCAACTAGGAATATACTCCCTTGAGACGAAAATGTACGTAACCAGCTTACTATCGAACTCCCAAAGTTTGCTTACCATTTTCCAAGCTTCGTTTAATACTTTCTCACAAATCCTTCTAAAATTCTCCGGTATACCCTGGGTTACAATGAGAAGGCCTGCCTTAGCCGCGACGACTGCAACGGGGTTCACGTCTAGACCATAAACATTGAAGCCAGCTAAAGCTGCCTCTACTAAGCCTGTACCTCCTCCAGCAAAGGGCTCAAAGAACGTCTTCCCAAGAGCTTTTTCTCTCATAAGCTTCGGATCCTCTATAGCCTTAAGCACTTTCTCTTCTTCGTCGAACAGATACGCACTTAGAATCAGCCGGTAAATGATTGAAAATCTACGTGACCACCATCTATGAACAGCATGAACGGGTATTCTCCTAGCTTTCTCTTTATTAGTTTTTAACACTACTTCTGCGACTAACTTTTCGGGAAGATTATCTAACAGCATACCCTCAGCTCTACGCCCTAGAGTTAGTAGTAAATGTTCGTAATAAAAACTCCAACAATAATTAATCGTATTCTCTTTCTAGAAAAACTTCATCAGTTTATCTTCGGGGTTTATAAGTCAGATAACACAAATTTTTGGGATAGAGTGTGTGAATTTAGATTACGTTAGGGCCTATCACCTAATAGTTGAAGAGGAAGCTCGCATACTCTCAAACGAACAGAGAATAGAGGAAGGTAGGTGGTACTCGGTAACAAATCTAAAGTACTATATCGAGAGAGATCAGCTAAAGGAGCTTTTAAAGAAAAAGGGATACAGTAACCCAGATGAGGTTATAAATTTTCTGATTAATAGAGGCTTTCTAGTTCAGTTACCGGAGAGCCCAGAAGATGGGGAATCTCATAGGCTTAGGAGCCTCCATATGGATATCCTTGTTAGGAGCTCTCAAATAACTACGGAGCACGGGAGGCCACCATACCTCCTTTCCTCAAAGTTCACGCTATCTAAGTTAAAGGTACCAGCTAGGGAGGATAGAACGATCATCCCCACTCTAGGAGCAGGTTTCCCAGCAGATAGCTTGTGGAGCGCTGTCCTCTCATTCTTTAAAGGGGACCAGCAACTAGCAGAGACGTATGTTAACATAATGAAGGACTATCTAGGGCATTCAGGATTAGATTCTTTTCAGACTCACGTACTCTACAGCATGTTAACCTCAGAAACCAATACACATGCCATAATAGCGCCTACGGGAAGCGGGAAAACAGAAATTTACCTCTTTTACTTACTAGCTAAGTTAATGAAGTGGCGTATATTGGAGAAGGACGCTAGGAAAAAGGCGTTATTGGTATATCCGAGGAAGGCTTTAACCGTAGATCAAGCATACAGAATTGTAAAGCTGTTGAGTAAAGCGAACCGTCAACTAAATAGAATAAATGTAAACCTTACATTTGCAATTAGAGATGGAGAGACTCCTCGAAAACGAGAGCAGGTTGAAGATGGTACGTTGTTCAGAGGAGTAAATTGTCCTATTTGTAACAATCAGCTTATTTACAGTAAAAAAAGCGGTAAGGAGAGACCTGTCGTTAGGTGTAAGCAGTGCGGAAGGGAGTATAGCTTTATTAAGGTCGTGCGGGACGAAGTAGCAGAAGCCGATATTATAGCTACAAATCCTTGGGCTCTCGAAGTAAGGCTTCTCGATAACTCCACGTATGATGTTAATGCTAACGCTATAAGTAATGTAGGGCTGCTGGTATTTGACGAAGTCCACGAGTATACCGGTCTAAGCGGAGGGATTATGGCATCCCTCATAGATGTTATGAGAAGTATAAACAATTACGGACATCTGGAGATCGTATTTTCCTCAGCTACAGTACCAGACCCTCAAGACTTTATTCTAAAACTATCTGGGGATAACACTTGCCGAGTATATGATTTTCAAGACTTAGTGATAAAGAGAAAAATTGTTAACATAGTCGGCGAAAGGCTGATCATCCTGGGATATTTTGCGATGAATCCCCAGTATTCGTGGGTTACCTATTGCCAACTGTGGGCTGTACTTATGGCATTCTTAAGCTACGCGTATAAGTTGCGAGAGATGTGGCAACCGCAGTCTGTACTCTTCGTGAACAACCTTAAAGAGCTTAGACGCATTCGTAGCGGCTATGAAGAGAGCCTAAGATTAGGAGAGCCTAAAGATCATCTAAAAGAGGATCTCGAATCCTTAGACCCCTACTGCTACTGGCATTATTTACCGGTTGCAGTTAGAAGAAATATCTCTCAATTAGAAGGGGAAAAGCTCTTCAATGAATTAAACTACAGAGTTGCTGAAGTGCACAGCGAGGCTCCTAAGGGAGAGAAGGAAAGCACTGTGAGTAGGTTACGCAGAGGAGACGGTTTGGTAGCTCTCTCAACATCATCTTTGGAACTAGGAGTCGATTATGACGGAGTCGGCTTCATACTTAATGTAGGATTAGACAACCCCATATCGCTAATTCAAAGAGTGGGACGGGGAGGTAGAAGCGATAGGGCTCTTAGAACGGTCCTAGGGCTCTTTCTAGTCCGGGCCTTACCTACTGAGATGCTTAAGACTTACGATGAAAACTTTATGAGAGCTCTGGCAACAACGAGTTTTGAGGGTTACAAACTTTTAATCACGAGAGATAATCCCCAAATAGTTAAGCGAAGAATTCTTATAGAAGCTGTTGCTAAGCTAGCTAAGAAAAACTTGGAAACCTATGCTAGCGGAAGAGGTATACAAAGCTTAGAAGCACTAAGATCTCTTATAGAGAACGTATTAGGTGAAATCATATGAGGAGTGAACCATCATCAGATAAGCTAAAAGAAGAGCTAAGAGAGTTGCTGAAAAGTTTGCTCTCTAAGGAAGTTATAGAGAATTTAACCTCTAGGGAGGTTATAGAGTACCACATAGAGAGAATGGACGTAACATTAGGCAACGTGTTAAACTACGTGAACAGAATCTCAAAATCTCTAGAAGAGAAACCTCCAGAAGAATATTCAGAAATTCGAGCTCTTCTTAGAGAAATACTTGAAAATTGTCGAAAAATGAAAAATATAATTAAGGATATGAAAAGCGAGGAGCTAATAGAGGACTTATTAGTTAAGGAGGTTAAAGTTGGGTTTATCAAAAATCTTGAAGAGCTTATTAAATTGATTAAAGATATCGGAAGTATCTGCTCAAAAATCGAAGAAGAACTCAAGATGAAGCTCAGCGGTTTTCTAGGAAGAGAGGAAGAACTTTTACGTAGCATCATAGGCAAGGTTGTCAAGATTGAAGAGGCTCTTCAGGAATTAAAAAGTGAAAGTTATACGTTATATGGACTTCTACAAAGTAAACGACCATGGAAGGGACCTCCTGAGGTTCTCGATCTTCTGCGGTCAATAGAGTTGGGGGAGAGGGTCTGGATTCAAGATATTATAACGAAAATCACAGGGTTGCGGAGCGTAGCTGGTGATCTCTACTTAGAGGAGGTAAAATTAGAGGGAGATCTCTTCCAGCTTAATTGGAAAGAAGACAGATCTCCGACTATGACTATAGATCAACTACTACTTAGGTACCCGCCATTTGAACCTATACAGATAAGTGTTAACGGTGTCAGAGGTAGATTCGTTTGGTTCGTAGAATCTCATAATGCTACTATACCGATATCGGTAAGCGATATGGTGGAGATAGATGAAGCTTCTGGTAGACTGATGTCAGTTAAACCGATGGACTTACTATCTAAGTCGAGTAAAGACCAGGAAATTACTATTAAAGTTAAAACTACTAAAGGTAAACGCGGTATAGTGTTCATAAAGTATGGTTCAAAGAATCTTTATGATAGAATGCGTAGTAAAAGTCTTAATGAAATCCAGGAAGAATACGAAAAGTTCTTTAAACAACGCAATAGGAAGGCATATAGCGTGAGCAACTTAGGTTATGCTTGGTATTGTATCTTAGGTAGAGGGCTTTCTACAGATCCTTATGACTGGCGTTGTCCATTTATGAACAAGTGTGCAGTAGGTAGGAGCCAAAGAAGTCGAAGGCGTGGTTGCGACAAGTGGAGCTGGAGTAGAAAACTGTTTCCGAAGGTCTTTGTAGCTTCCGAAAGAAGCTTTTCTTTCTCTCCGGCAGATATGGATGTAGATAACGCCTTCGGCTTTATAAGACCCTTCGCGATCAAAGGTGTTCGCGTATACGAACTTTATCGAAGTGCTCAGTGGCATATGCCTTCAATAGTTCTCGAGGGACCACTTGTTGAGGTGATCTTCAAAAGACCTATAAGAAAGAATCTGTTACGAACCAACGCTATAGGTTTCGAAATACCCCTCTCTATACTTAAGGCAATAATGAACTCTCTTCTCGATAAAGACATTCCACATAAACCAGAGGTCACTATAGTATATCCAGCCAAGAAGATAAGCCTAGATAAGCTTTTGATATCTAAATATTACATCTACAAGGCAACGAAGGGAGGTTTAGACAGCTTTAGCTTTCTTGAAAGGAATACCTCGAGTATAATAAAGAGCTTTGAGAAATTTTACCATAGGGTAAGTAAGGAGGAGTTACGTAAGGATCTATTAGACTACTTAATTAACTCGCTAGGTCACACGCTAGCCCACTTACTTTTTGCGTACATCTCCAACAATTTAGAGATCGAACTAGATAACCTACTATACGTCTTCAAGGTTGATGAAAAAAGTGATAACCTATTGATAGCAGTAATTGAAAATAGTGTCTGGGGTTCTTTAGATATGGTTAAGCATGCTAAGAGTAAATTCGGTTCTCTTCACAACATGGTTCAGAGGTTCGTTAACGATTCTATAAGGTTTCTAGAGGCACACGAAAACGAAATAGAAAGTTTCTTAGAAAAACGTGGTGCTCAAGTCGGTGAGAGATTAAGCAACATCGTCAGTAAAGTAAGGGAAATGTATGGGCAACTAGTAGATAGCGGGATTATTTTAGACTCTACAATGTTTCTGAATCACCTTGTCTTAAGTAGAGAAGACCAAGTGCTCGCTAAAGAAATCGCACAAAACGTTAGAGAAGTGCGTGAGTGGCTTATTGATGCCATCCCGGCATCCGGCATTAACACCTGTATAGATGGATGTACTGCCTGTCTAATACTTGAAAGAGGTTGCACAACACCACTGCTTCAGAATATCCTATTATCACGGAATCTCGCGTTGTGGGTGCTCAGGGTCCTCTCTGGGAGGGAGCCAATAAAAGGTAGGGGCAGAATACTCGGTAAGGCCTTCTTTAACCAAGCTAGAAAACGTTTCTTCGCGTTCTCGCCCTATATAGATGAGGAGGGTGTAGAGCTACTTACCGAACTTGCCCAAAAAGGTGTAGAGGTAGTACTCATCACTAACGAGAGCTGCGCTTTAAAATACCAAGGTCGGTTAAAGGAAAGCGGTATAGCACTATATGCCTTAAAAACACCGAGACACGATAAGTATTACATAATTGACCGACAGGTACTGATTAGAACAAGCCAGAACCTAAGTAACTTTGCTTCAATAAACGAATTCTCTCTCGAGTATATAGGACCCGAGAAAGCAGAGAAAATCGAGAGCCAAGACCTCAAAGGTGGCAATGTTGTACCGTATTGAAGAGGAAATAATCAGGGATCTCTTAGTTCGCGCTCAAGACTTAGATAGAAAAATTGAGCAAAATGTAACTCGCGAGAGACCTGTATATGGTCTACAGGTAGTACCTGGTATGGTTCTTCTACTTCAGCACTATGCCTTAAAGATCGGTATCTTCAAGGCTGAGGAACTTCTTAGCGAGTTTGACCACTTTATACTGATGTTCCCTGACTTCCTAGCCATCAGAGCTGTTAGGTTCTCCGGCAAAAGTAAGCTTAATCCAAACTCTTCCTTCCTAATCTATAAGCTTTCTAAGCAAAAAGGGAGGGACTCCAAAATAGGAGAAGAGCTTGTTGGTTCCTTTATCACTCAAGGTATGCTGGAAAACGTTGATATTTCCATTCTTCAGTTACTCTCACCTGTTTTATTAGCATTAATAAGACCCTTCCTAAAGGATGGTGTGTTGTTTCCCTCACCACTATCGCTTATAGCTCACGAAATACTCAAACAGGGAGTCTCTAAGAAAGTATTTCTTTCACCTTGCACGTTGACTCTGATCTTAACGGACTTTAAGCATCAGGAAAGATTTCCAGTACTTGGAAAGGAGCTTGAGGGTCTTCTTACACACAGAGGTACTGTACTCGCCTTCAATGCACAACGGGAAACTTTAGAATCTGGACATACAAGAGTCTTCGTGCCCTCAAGAGGAAGTATTGATGTGGATAGCTACTATATCGAGTACTCGGAGAGAAAAAGACCTGTAATTTCCCACTTGCTGGGAATGTTGGTTTTCGAGCACGGGCAACCTATAATGAAGCCTAATATGGGTTACTTCCTAGCTCTTCAAGAAGTACCTCTTCAACTAGACACAGAAGCCTTAGTTATTTATGGCGAGCCGCATGGTTTTTCTCTCAGGACTACGCTATCATCAAACGAGTTACGTGATTTTTACTACGAAATACGTTGCGATAAACGAAAATTAGATAAGCTTAAGCAGACCGTACTGGAAAAGATCTTGTTGATAGAAAGGAAGCTAAACGCTCGCTCACTAATTACCGAACTTAGGATTACTGATATTGTTAGGAAGGAATTGGCTCCGAGAATACTTCAGTCAAATAACCATTACGTAGGGCTTCTTGCACCATCATTGCAGGCATTACTGCTTACGGAAGTTCACGAAGCGGATAGATTGCTGAACGCTCTGGAGGAGCTGATCAAGCTTTCCTCTCTTAGCAGTAAGGTCGACGCTCTGCTTAGGCTTAAAGATTTGAAGACCAAGAACCCTTTAATTCAGAAACTTATCGATAAAGCAACAGGTCTTTGGAAGTATTCTCTTAAATGCCAAAGAGACTTCGCTAATAAATGGGGATTATCGTACCTAATATAGTCTAAGAAACGGCTAAGGAAGAGTAGCTAAGTTCGCATAGGTTTGGGGAGTCAAAGGTATCTTAGGCTAGGCACGAAGACCCGCTAAAAGTAAGTCTAGCGAGTACTACCCTAAGTACCTCAGCCTGGTCCCCCACAGTATAGCGGGGCCGATCTCCCGGGTGCGTTAGTCGGGCCCCAGCTACTCGATCTAACCAACGAGTGCTGTCAGTCCTTGAGCTTCGGAGACCTACTAACATATGCACGAACCTATGGTAGCGAGGCACGAGAGGCGCACTTGAAGAAGAGGATTAGGTCTCACGCCATTAGGCACTCCTACGCAGTAGCAGTATTAAAAACTACCAAGAACCTCGAGGCCGTTAGGAGGCTGTTAGGCCACAGTGACTATACAACAATTAAGGTATACCTAGACCTAACGCAGGAGGACCTAGAGCGAGAGCTATCAAAACTATTCAGTTAGCTTAAAACCATTGAGAGTAAGTTACAATAACTACTAATTATTAGATAACTATTAGGTAAGGGAGGGGCACGTGTCTTCTGGCAGAGGCAAAAGACTTAGGGAGAATGAGATACTAAGTTACATTGAGAGGCACGTAGATAAGATCCTCGAAGAACATGGATTAAGTAAAGAGAATGCGCTGTTTGTGACAGAACTCGTATTCCCGCGTGGAAGAGCCGATGCTGTAATCTACGGGCTCTACGAGGATCTATACGTTGTACCAATAGGTATGGAGGTAAAACGTCCATTAAGAGCGGAACTGAGCTATACTACTATATAAGTCAATTAAGAGAAACGTACGAGTACGCTTTTCCGATAATATACTTGGCCACTAATAGGTTAGAGGATGGAGGGAGGAAGAAGGAAGAGGAGAGTAAGAGGAGGAATATCATAAGAGACTACCTAAACGAGATGGGATACGGGCTTATAGAGATCGATCGAGATGACATTAGCATATCGCTACCTGCGAACCCCAAAAAGACTCCTAAAAGCGAGTATGACTACTGCGAGGTCGCATCAAAAGGGCTACTCTACTTAGCTACTGCTAAGGTGCTTAAGGAAGTGCTTAAGGAAATGCTTAAGGAAAGGCGTTTCGAGAGAGCATTAAAGGTATCATCTCTGTGGATTGGTATTGATGCCAACATTAGCTACTGTGGTTTTACAAGGGGCAGTTATGCTGTATTTGGGGTTTATGCGTGGGGCTCAAGTAGTGTAAAACAGCTACTGGAGTTCATACTGAATAAGGAGTCTTTAGTTGAAGATCTGGCTAAAGCTGGGTATAGAGTTTACGTGGAGTCCTATCTAACAGCTATGGGGCGGGTTATAGGCTACGTCCGCCACTTAGACGAAACACTATCTATGAGCACAGTAGAAGCCATTCATAAAATTATGAAAAAGAAAAATAAGTTATCTATGATTAAAGGGTGGGGGATGGGCTTGGGAATATATAAACCACTCTGGGAGGCATTCTTCATGCCGTCATACCCTACTGCCCTGCAAATGATTAACAGAACTATGGACGAGCTTACGCACTTTCACGATTTGGTAGCTAGTTCTCTCCGCGAGAAGCCGAGCTGAGTCGAAAGAATAGACTTCTAAACCTGTGCCTAAACCAGGGCAGTCTTTGAAATACGTAGTCGAGGAGTGTACAGGTATACTACAGGATGTTCGCCCCAGTTAAGACAGGATCTTGCACAGATTTTGCAGTAGGGCTTACAATGCTACTACGTGATGCCCTCGGTTGCAAGATGCACATGTTAGTCTTCCAAGGATGGGGCCTCGCAATACCGAGGCGATTATCAATAAGACCTAGCGCATCTGTTCTCCTAGCTTCGTTCAAGCCTCCTTTTCATAACTATCATTTCGAGACTAATATGTACCACCTCTGAGAGTCGGTCGTAGAACAGTAGCAACCTAATCCCTAAGGCCCTAGCCGCCTCCAGCATCGCCCCGTACTGCGGCCTGTCCCTGGGCCTGGTGGCCCCGGAGACGTCCACATCTATATGGTAGGACAGCACCTCCACCCCGCTCCTGGCGGCCCACTCCGCGATGGCCCTCACCTGGTCCCCCGGGTCCTCCCCCTCCCTGGACACCCTGACGTAGGCCAGGACCCCGGAGCTGGCGGCCGCCTACCCTAGGAGGCCCCGGGCTTCTCCTGCAGGGAGGTTGGGGGGCCCTACGTAACCGTCAGCTGGTGCGAGGGGGTTGCACGCCTCAGGCTATGCTAGAAACGATCGAAAGAAACTACAATTCCTGTCCACACATACAGCCCCGTATTAGGTGTTAGTTGCTTGCCTAGGATCTCTGACAGCACCTTAACCGTGGACTCGTGCCTAACATAGTTCAGAACCTTAACATCTTTCGCAAGCTCCTTAAGCCCATCTATGCTAACTCGCCTATAGTATAATGTTAGTTCCTTATAGTTAGAAAACATTGATGGTGCTATACCACCAAAAACTACTCGCCTCATCAGATGTCGCTAGAGATCGAAGCGCTGGCATTCTCCTAGCCCTAAAGGATAGGGCTTTCAGCTGTAAAAGCATTTCTAAATAAGTTAAGCCGAAAAGTTAAAACTGTTCTTATGGTCTCTGATCGAGCTTTCTATCTTCCTTCACCTCTCTTGATCTCTTGAAGATAGTTATCTGCGTTTTCTTTAAGTAGCGTTATGTTCTGCATTAACGGTTTCAACTCGTTCTCTACGTCGGCCTCTAAATTCCTCTCTGCAGGTTCTATCCACACTTTACCACGAACAGAACCTAAGGTGTAGAACTCTACGACTATGCCATTTTCGTCTGGCTGATTCGCCTTTATATCAACGCGGTATCTTGGAACAGCTACCGCTACGGGTAGCCTCGTGTTCACCATTAGGGATAGGAGGTCGCCCTTGTATTGCCTCACGGTGGCTCTATTTGCCTTGACCTCTATGAACGTCAGTGTCTCAATGTCTATCATGTCTCCTAGCGTAGGACCGCTTGTTCCAAGTGTAACTAAGTGTTGCATGAAGCCTAGAGGCATAACTGGCTTATTATTGTATAGATACACATAGAGTACTGAGAGCTCAGCTATCGTAGCCTGCAGATAGCCGTGTAAAAATTCGGTGAATTCTTTGAATTTATTTTCACTTCTATATTGATGACCGACATCACGATACCAGCGCTCCAAGTCCTTTTCCAAGCTACCCCAGTTATCAAGGAGTTTTTGAACGGCATTGATGTTAAAAGCTATCCAGCCCAGCTTCATACGCTTCCTTAACTCCCTACTTCTAGGACCATATTGGATGTCGCGATAGGGCATCATGCACAACAATAAATCGATCGAATGCCATATATCATAAAGGTATTCATCCTTAACATTATCTTGAATATCCGCGGGGAGAAGCCTGTAGCTCTCCTCATATGCTTTCTTAACAGTATCTAAGTCAAATAGGAATGTTGTGATTTGAAGCCATTGAACTATTGGATCATAACCCACAGATAGACCCCCGCAATTGATTCAGTAAAGCTACGTATTTAAATTTATTTAATTTTTTAGGAAATTTTAGTTGAGAGCCTTTATTTCCTAAAATTTAAAATACATAGCTGAACACTTGTGAAAACTCCTCCAAATCTCCTCAGCCTTCTCCCTCTCGGTATAATTTAAGGACCATGTTAAGGTTCTTGTGGTCTGTAATAGCGGCTGTGATTGATGGTGGCACCCTCTTCCTCAGCATATACGTTATGAACGCGCATCTTAGGTTGCGCGCGTTGACCCCTAGCCGCCTATGCAGGTACTTGTTCGCATTAGCTCTGGCAACATCCTTGTCCAGCTAAACAATTAGAAGAAACTATAAGAGTCCACGCTCTTATTAGATGCGGGAAGAAGGACTGCGCGAGAGGAGACGACTAAAAGGAACTAATCAAGGGTAGTCTCGCCCTAA
>Ga0326760_1000386_pt1 | contig 24254 bp, 50 predicted proteins | sample GCREP_S_FD_207668 | JGI IMG/M metagenome (GOLD analysis project Ga0326760, IMG submission 207668) | Hot spring sediment microbial communities from Geyser Creek Basin, Yellowstone National Park, WY, United States - GCR.EP_S | ecosystem: Environmental > Aquatic > Thermal springs > Near-boiling... | reverse complement strand
ACATGGCAACTAGCCACAACCATAAAGAAAAAGCTAAGACTAACGCCAGAAGAAAAACGCGGAGACTACCTAGGCAAATACCTAGACCACTACCTCCACATCGAGAAGTTCAAACTAATAAAAAAAGAAATATAGCTAAACCACGACGCCAAGAGCCAACAAGACAGCAACCACAAGCATATACGCCCCAGTAAGCCTGCGGCCAACCTCATAATATATATCAGCAAGAGCCACGAATACAATCGAAAACATCAAATACAAAAACCCACCCTTATATTTATCCGTCCACACCGCATGCGCAAATATTACGGCATATATAAGCAAAAGAACAATAAACACAACGTTAACCCACATCACCACCTGGCCTTCTTCAGAACCTCCCTAGCCTTCTCCCTATCGATGTAGTAGTAGTCTGCAAAGTCGATCTCAACATTCACAACACGGCCATGCTCATCGAGACCGATAACTACGTCACCCCTCCCAGACACAACCTCCTTAGGCGTGCCAGTACCGCGCCTAATAACCAAAACATCATCATCCGTATACCAAACTGCCACAAAATCAGAAGAAACAACCTTCACGTCATACCTCTGAGGCACGTCGTATACATACACCGGTACATTAAACACGTAACTCATATCTTAACAACATTGGAATCTATCAACTTCACTACGTACTCCCCCAAATCCTCAACCCCTCTAACCTTCTCAAGAACCTTATCAACAACATCCTTCAACTGTTTATGCAACTCAACCTCCACCGACTCGCGCCTAAACCTATACACAACATCCTTATCCCCCACCACCTTATCAAAATAGCCGAGGTCAGTTAATTCATCGGCAACGTCATACACATCGAAGCTCCTCAGTCCACCAAACGTAAATTTCCAGCTAAACAGCGTAAATCCTGCAACGTAATACAGCTCTCGGTCAATCAAGTACATAACATACATCAGCCTCCTCACATCAACCTCTTTCAGCCGCACAACCACATACAGCACCACCTTCCTTACTACATCCACATCGATACTAAAGTTGCTGATAAAAAACCTAACGTTCAAAACTTAACCACGTCGTAGCCCAGCCCAACTAATACACCAGCCAAAAACGTACCAACATCCTTAGCCGCGTCGCTCCCCTTAATCCTCCAATCAAACACCTGATACACAACATACAGAACAGACACCAGCCAAGCCCACTCCACCGGCAGACGCGAAGCAAACATACCCACGGCGCCATGAACCGGATCACCAACCCACCAAGGCACGTTGCTCAGCGCCTTAACCCTCCTAAAATACAGCCTCCCAGCCAAGTAAAAACCAAAAATGAAAAAAGATATGAAAGTTATTACGTCCATTACAGCGCATCAGCCTCTATCTTATTTTCTATGGAAAGCGTTGTAAGCTGACCCATCACGTTACCCAAAGCATACCCCACGTTGCTACCAGTCCATATTATAAACCACTCACCAGGAAGTATATACCACAGCGGAAACGACAGAATAAACGCATTAATCACGTTGCCAAGGAACCCCGTCACCCTTCCAAACCCCATAAACAGACCAAACAAAGCACCAACAAACAGCGTATTCCCAACAGCACCAAACGGCTCATACGGAATTAGGTAATACCCAACCCACCCTCCGATAACCGCCACCAACGTCGCAACCACATACCTAACTATCACATCCATAGGAAAAAACAGATGTGGATTTATAAGCTTTAAACCACTAACACGTAATCTACCATCTTATACTGACAGTACCTCCTAGCCTCGCCTATAGACATAATTTGATCAGTCTGAGGCTCATACACCACCGGATCACCATCCTCTGGAAACAGCACGTTGTAGCTGTGCGCACACTCAGACTCACTCCAATCAATCACAAACCCAACAGCATTAACCAAAAACACAGACGCCGCATTAGACTTAAACCTCCACGCATAATCATCACAATCCCAAAACTCACTTATATACGGCCTAAGGTTAGTCTTATCCCACTGAGCTATTGCTTTAAACCCATCCAAAGTCGTCGTCCTATACCGATTATCAAGAATCCAAACCGTCCACGGACGCGGCAGTCTGTTTATCTGTCTAAGAAGCCAATCCCTATCCCTCTCAAAAACAGGAACATCAGGAACATTAGCCTTCTCAGCAACCGCCCTAGACAGCTGAAGAACCTTATCCGCCAGCTCAGCCAACAACCTTCTGTAGCTCATCCACCGCCTGCCTAAGCTTTCCTATTATTTCCTCAAGCTCCTCCTTAGTAAAGCACGTAGATCCCACAAGCTTCCGTATAAGCTCCAGCAACTGATCAATCAAGTCCCTCACTTCCTGCTTACCAGCCATAAGAAAAAATACATACAGATTTATAAACTTACCTCCTCAACAAAAACAACAAGAACAAGAACCCAAAAGACACAATCAATGTCAACATAGTAATTCCGACATTCCCCACACAGAACACCACATTATCTAACACATTACTCCCAGTCCTAATCAACGGAGGACACGACGGAGTAGGGGTAGGTGTGGGTGTAGGAGTAGGCGTAGGAGTCGGTGTGGGGGTTGGGGTAGGTGTGGGCGTAGGCGTAGGAGTAGGTGTCGGAGTCGGTGTAGGCGTGGGTGTGGGGGTAGGAGTAGGTGTGGGTGTAGGAGTAGGCGTAGGGGTAGGCGTGGGGGTTGGGGTGGGAGTGGGAGTCGGAGTAGGTGTAGGCGTTGGTGTGGGAGTGGGTGTAGGCGTGGGAGTAGGAGTTGGTGTCGGGGTAGGCGTAGGTGTAGGGGTCGGTGTTGGCGTCGGAGTTGGCGTTGGCGTAGGCGTGGGTGTGGGAGTAGGTGTGGGCGTAGGCGTGGGGGTTGGGGTAGGAGTAGGAGTAGGTGTGGGAGTAGGGGTCGGAGTAGGAGTGGGCGTTGGTGTAGGAGTTGGCGTACTCAAGTATAAGTAGCATGGCTGATCTCTATATACATAGTCGCACCAATCAACTACATTGTCATTTTGGTCGAGAAACGTCACCGTGTAGTAGTAGTCGCCATCTGAAGATGTAATTGCTGTAAGCACCGAAGTCGGCGTAAAAGATGGAGAATCTACACACGTACCTGGAAGTACCCCTGTTTCGAGTGACCAGTCATTAGTTGACCAATCACAGCCAGGAGATCCCCACGTCTTATCTACACATACAACTAGTGTACGCACATAATCATCGTTAACACTGCAGAACTTAACCTTATACGACGTCGATGCAGGAGTTATACCAACTACTTTTTCACCACTTACCATACCTATCTCCCTAAACTGACTTAATAAACTTTAACTCCTCTTCTGCCACCTTCCTATCCTCCTCGTTAAACATGTTAATCGAATCCCTCAAGAAGTCCCAGTACGTATACCTGAACTCGTCCTGTATCCTCTTAGCCGTCTCGTCGTCTATGTACCTGCACTTAGTTGGGTCATACGGCGAAGTCCGCCACAGCTCCCTAGGGTAGTGGAGCTTCAAGAAGCACACGTTTGCCTGATACCACTCGTTGAAGTACTCCCCCACCCACCTCTTAGACCAAAACTCGTGGTGCACATTAGACGTCGTGCTCCTGTGGCCATACGTAAGCTCAGACACGCACCTCCCGGCGCCAAACAGCCTAGTAGCCGACACATACACCTGCTCCTGGTCGGCGCCGTACCCCCTCCACGGAATAACCCCAAGCCCATACTTAGAATACACATCCCTAAGCCTCTTAACCACACCCCTCCCCAGACATATCATAGGATTGTGGCTGTACCACTTACGCTCACACTCAAACACAAACCCCTTAAACTTCCTATTCCAATACAGCTGACCAAAATGCCACGCGGCCTTATTAACCGCCGTCCACGGCCTATCCTCCACGTCAAACCCATAATCATACAGCCTATAATCGCCGAGCTCAACCGGACTAAACCTAATCATATACACATGACTGTCAATAGTACACACATAGTCGTCGTCAATGTTCTCATAAGCCCAGCTCCTCCCCCGAGCCAAGCCGCCTACAAACACCACATCATCAACCAGCCCACCCACCCAAGGCCTCAACAAATCAGGCCTATCAAAATGCAACACTACTTTACCAAACCTCCTAAGACTCTCTACAGTAAGCCTAAGAGCCGCATCCGTCTCCCTCTCATAAACAGAAACAAAAAAAGTAACCATCACCTCCTAACCACCGAAATAACCAGCAACCCAGCAAGGAATATCGCAATTGCTATAACCCACCAAGGCACGCACACACCACTCAACTTAAGACCATCACACGTAGTAGGTTGTGCAGGCAACCCAGCATTAATTATTTTAGTAACCAACGCATCCGCACCTTGAATCAACGGGAACCACTTATACTGCGCATACTCAACACACTGCCTATCATTCCCACACGCACTCACTTCATTACTATAATTCCTATATGCCTCTGCGGCGATATCTATAGCAGGCTTAGCACTATCCAAAGCCTTAGCCTGAAGATTAATCTCACTAACCCTTGCAACCCCCCACGCAACTGCCCACGCAATAGCCGCCCCAGCAGCCGCTATAATCGCATACGCAACAAGAGCTGGAATTCCAGGCTCAGTCTTAGCAACCACAATATTAAAAGTATAATCATCAACCAACTGTATCGTAGCCCCATACATAAGACCTACAGCATTTTGAAAGTCCCTCACCAAATCACCAGCCCTAGGCCTATCAACCTTAATCGTAAAAGTCGCCATAAACGGCACCTTCATATTAGGCTCTACATACGTCGTTGCATAAGACGCAGTAACTGAACCCACAAACGCATTCCCATTCCCATCAGTAATTTCAGCATACACAGGAATACCCATCGGAATAGGCACACCAGAAACATCTTCATCATATATAACAAAAAGCTTACCATCATACACATACAGCACAAACCACCTATTATAGTCATAATCCCAAGAACCACTCAACGTAACCGTAGACCCACCACCCACCTTATGAATATAGTACGTAGCTTTATCAATAAAATCCCACGTAGGACTACAATCATTCCAGTTATATATATCAACCCTATACACGCCATCACCTAGAGAACTCACATCAAACACATACTCCTTAACATCAGGATCACTACCAACACTATAATTAAACGTCCTACTATAAACTACATTATCACTACTATCCCTAACACATAAAGTAAGTATCGCAGTCATTAAAGGATCCCTAGGCTCCCTAATAACCACTACATACAAACCAGACCTAACAGCCCCAGTCCTCTTAACAACAAACTTCATACCCTCTACGTCACAGTTTGCCCCCTCTTGCCCATCATGCTCCCAATTATGTAGCCAGCTATAAGCGCCAACACCGCCCACTGCGCCACGTTGCTATTCCCCATCCAAATGCCAGCAACAAATGCAATAGCCACAGCCCCAGCTATACTGCCAGCACCCCACAGAAACCCCACAAACCCAGCCCCAGCGTAGACCCAGATGTTATCCATGACCCACCATAAACACCAATATAAAAACCTACCTCCTCCTAACCAACCACACCAGCAAAAACACCACCAACAACACAAACACAGTAACACCCACACCACCAATACAAAACACTACCTTATCAAGAAGCTCCACACCAGTCCTAACAATAGGCCGACACCCAGACACCGGAGCAGGCGTAGGAGTCGGAGTAGGAGTAGGTGTGGGTGTAGGAGTAGGAGTGGGAGTCGGCGTGGGAGTAGGAGTAGGTGTGGGGGTAGGTGTCGGAGTGGGTGTGGGTGTTGGTGTAGGAGTCGGAGTGGGCGTAGGTGTTGGTGTAGGAGTAAGCTCAACTTCGATGTAAAATAAAGGATCTACTTCAATTACATTACCATCTCCATAAGTAAAACTCATATTGTCAACCATTTCATCGGTATTAACAATCATGTAATTTGGTAGAAATCCCGTTGGATGAGATTTAACATATTCATCTGGAATACTAAACAATGCTTCATATTCCCCATTAAGTGAAAATCTAAGCCACTTACTCTCTGTTCGACTAATTGCCCATCTATCAGAATTACTTAAAAAATACAACTTAGGTATACCCTCATGTAAATTAAACACACCTCCTTCACTTGGTAAAGCATCAAATTCAGTCATTTCAACCTCACTACATTCAGATGGAAACTTAGGCATTGAACTACATCTAAGAAGACGCACTCTTCCATTATCTGTATATGTATAGTACCACTCACCGCTGTAATAAACCACCGCAGGCCCATACATATCAGAACCGCTACTCCACACATCAGAAGAACTATTATAATCAATCAAAACCACGTCATTAACAAATAACGACGATGTTGAAACATCAACTGAAAGAATCCCAACATTAGTCAAATCATAAACACCCCACGTAGATGTGTATATCCTAGCCGTTGACCCAACTACAACAATCCAGCCCTCCGTGTGTCCATAAATATTTCCATTTTCATCCCTAAATAAAAATATCGTATAAAGCTCCCAAGTAGATGGATCAGCTGGATTAGACGTACGTATAAGACCAGATGTAGCACCATCTTCGCCGTGTCCAGACAAGGTAACATACATATAGTAGTATCCACTTGAATCCCTATACCAAGTACCATCAGGATTAGCAACCTTCCTAATCTCTCTATACCCAAAACCGCCAAAATAAGACAGCTCAACATAATCCACCAAAACCTCATCAGGCCCCTTATTAAGACAATTCCCAGGCTCCACTATTATGGCATTTACCTTAACCTCCCGCGGATCTATATGAAACCACGGATCCATATAAAAAGGCATATATGCTATAGTAATTAATGCCCAGTTATCACCATCTGTACTTTCATATATCAAAGCCCATGGGCCACTAATTATTAACCGCCCATAATACCATTCATTATGATTATAACTCTTCTGCATATAAGTGTAAGAATCATACGCTTCCATATCAACATACCCAAACCACACCAGATCCTGATTCCCAATAATCGAAAACACAAAATACTTATTACTATCAACCCTAAGACCAATATCAACATAACCCACTCCTGTTTTAACCTTAAATTCAAACACAAGCCTAGTTGGCAATTCACGGCCTAAATCATACCGCAACGCATAACCTCCACTATTACTAGGGCTAAACTGATACCTAATATATCCACCACCAATAGTTAAACTACCAGCATTATCACTTGCATCAACTATTTCATATCCAGGATTCTCATCAAAATCATGCCTCTCAATCAGCTTAAACTTAAGTGGAGGCCTAACCACCGTCTTAAAATAACTCAACATTTATTAACTTTACCTCCTCCTAAACAACAACAATACAAAAAACGCCACAGCCAAAACAAAAGCCGTTATTATCTGTTAAACGCTACAGCGGCGCCACCGTCAGCGTAATCACCGTCCTATCCCTAACCGCGTAGTTAGTCACCTCCGCAACCGCCGCATCATACTCATCATCACCAGCAAAAGACGCCCGAAAGTCGTACGTACCAGGCGCATCAACTGTTACAGTCACAGAAGCCGCACCAGAGGCATCCGTATCTGCACTACCCGCACTAGTCCACGTAGTAGCCGCAGACTGTTTATACTCAAACGAAATCGACCTACCCGGCAGGGGGTTGCCTGCCGAATCCCTCAGCACAGCCGTAAGCCTAACATCCCTACTCCCCATGCCTATTAGATACGCCAACCTATATAAACTTACCTCCTCCTAAACAACAGCAACAAAACAAAAAACGCCGCCACCAATACAAACACCGTAACGCCCCTACCCCCTACACAAAACAGCACCTGATCCAAAAACCCAACCCTAACAATAGGCTCACAAGACGGCTCCCACACAGCTACGGCGTCAGCCGGCTCATAATACTCATCTCCTTCAAACTCAGCCTTAAACCACGTCCTGCCAGACGCACTATAAACCACAGACGCGCTACCGCCGCTGTCTGTAGTACCCTCACCAATCAGCGTCCAGACAGACCCATCGCCGCTGGCATAAAAGCGCACAGTCCTACCCTGAACAGGACTCCCAGAAGAATCAAAAAGACCAGCAACAACCCTAACATCCACCATCAGCTCTCCACCGAAAGACTCAGACTAGTCCCATACTTCACATACACAACCAACACCCCGCCCACAGCCGAAGCAACATCCTCAGCCTGCACAAAAACCGCACCGCTGACACTAGGGGCAACATCCTCCACCTGCACAAAAACCGCACCGCTGACACTAGGGGCAACATCCTCCACCTGCACAAAAACCGCACCGCTGACGCTGGGCGCAACGTAAGACATGCCTACCCACGATAAACAGCAAAAAACATCAACTTAGCCGGGCTAACAGGCGCCGTATACGTAATCGACGCCGTCCCAGTCCCATCAGTAGTCCTAGACCCTATTAGATTCCCCGCCGTAGAACTACCCACAGAATGCGCCACATAAAAATCAACAGTCGCCCCCGAAACCGGGTTACCATCCTCATCTCTAAGCACCGCAGTTAAAACAACCGTCCCCCCAACCCTCACCACAGACGGAGACGCAGTCAACGTAAGCACCCTACCATAATCAAACGACAGCCTATACACCCTGCCGCCCACTGAACCAATATACAGGCTCCTCCTCCCATCATACAAAAACCGCCTGCCATTCACAACACCAGCCACATCAGTACCCACCACACTCCACCCACCGCCAGCCGTATCCACCAGATATATATCACTGGTTGAAGAATCAGGCTTCCCCACAGCCACAACAACATACCTCCCAACCCCCTCCCCAGCCACATACCTCACATTACTACCAACAGACCCAATAACAGTATAGTACGAAGACGTCCCAACATACCATCTAACAAGTAAATTACTAGAGGTATCAACATACGGAATATAAAGAACGTTGCCCCTAGAATGCACGCTACTCTTAACATTAAGCCTCGCCGAATAAACATCACTCCACGACACAAGACTAGACAAACTAGACTTAACAACCTTCGAAACCGAACCATCCCTCCACAGCGCCGCATACACATAATTATCGACATGCAAAGCTACCGACGCAACCTCCGGATTACCCGCAAACTCATAAACCCTCATCCACCTACTATAGTCCAAAAGCCCCTCATACGGAACAACCCACAGCCCACCCCCATTAGGCCACGCAGACCTACCCCCAGACGCATCTGTACCGTACCCCCTCTCTCCCACTATAAACCTCCTATATACGTGGTCATACACAACCGACCTAAACATGTTTATCTCGTCAGTATTTAGATGAACCTCAACATCTACACTCTCAGAACTAGGATTAAACACAAAAACCGCAGACCTCGGCAACCCCCCAGAATCCTTAGCTAAACCAACAACCACAGCCCTATTATTTATGTAATCCAAAGCAACCTGAGAAAACTTCGCCCCCTCCCCAGACCACACCTCATCTAAATCCCCAGAACCCAAATCATACCTATATATGCGCCCATATCCACCCCCGTCGTCAACAGCCAAATACAGACGGCTACCGCTCACATATATCGGCAACACCTCACTCCCCACACTAACCAGCTCCTCAAGAATCACAGCACACAAAAACAACTTAATATTTAAACATTCAACTACAAGCATGGCCGTTGCCGTCATCCCGTATGATGGTAAGGATCCCCTTCGATACCTATACCGCACCATCAACGAACTGCACCAGATGAAAATAGACATCGCCGTAGTAGACACCAAATTTTTCCTCTATCCTCCATATGTCAAACGCATAAAGCAACAAACCCCCGGAGTAGGCGGCGCCCGATACGACGGCTTCCAATACGCGCTAAAAGAAGGATACGACTGCATAATAAACGCCGACTCACACCTAATGTTCAGAGGAGACGTAAACGACCTATGCAAAACCAAAACCTGGAGCAGCACATACCACCACCCCTGGATAGAGAAGCCGATACCCCTCACCCTCCCCACCAAAATCTACAGCTCATACATCATGTATCAGGATGGAAAAATAATGTGGTGCTCAGTAGTAGATCACAAACCCCAACTATCACTACCCATGACGTCGGAACCGCTCTACGCAATACGCAAACACGTGCTAGAAGAAATCGTCGAATGGTGGCGCATATCAACCTCATACGGCCTAGACAACGTCGCCCTCCTCTTAGCACCACCCGGGGAACTGATCACAACCACCTACTACTACCACCTGGGAGTAACAGACAGAGGAAAACCACTTCGGAGAAAACCCACAGACAAAGACGCCGAATTATTCATCACAAAGATCTGGCCTAAAGCTGAACAAAAGGTTTTGACGTTTCATTTATCAATTCCACAAGGGTCAAAAATATGCTTCCAAATGTGGCCGTAACAAAAACCTGATTTAAGTCGCTATATACAGCCGGCATTTGTCCCATAAATACCCCATTGCCGCACGCATTTTCTCGATGCACATACAGCCTCCCATCCTCGAAGTCCCTAACCTCCACGGCGCCACAGTCCCTCAAAAGACCAACCTCCACCTCCCCATCATCATAACTCACATACCCATCCTCAGTCAACCTAATCTTAACGCCATCACCGTAGCACTCAAACACCTTACCATCTGCATCCCCAGAACCCCCACCAGAACCGATATACCTACCGTCTATAAATAGGGAACAGCCCCAAAAAAATAGGTCTTTCCAAACCTAAGCAAAAACATCTACTACGCTGTCGCTGTGGCCTCCGGAAGCTCGTACGGAGCCTCAAACGCGTACACCCTCTTGTTGCCAACAGCAACGTAGCGTCTAGGCCCCATTACAGCTGTCCTACTGCCAGCCCGCACCTCAGTAGTCGCATCACCCTTCTGCATGTAGACTTTAGTTATTTCGTCAGACGGATCAGTTTCAATACTACCATCAGACTTTATCTTAGCAAAGCCCTTACCCTGCATCATATCCATAGCCTCCTCAATGAGTCTATATACGGCGTATATAAACCACCTAGACGGTATCCTGTACTGCCCAAGGAACTGAACTCTCTCACTTGCAAAGTCAAGCGCAAACGCCAAGGCGAGGCCAAATACCGGCTCACCCCACCTCCCAAGCGCCGTCACAGCATCATATATCACCGGCACACCATATACTAGAAACCTATTAGCCGCACCAATGACACCTATTGTAACACCTGCAACCGTATTTCCAACCAAGCTGTTTCTTAAATCAGCCATGTGCAGTATGAAAACAGGAGTTTATAAATGTTTCTACATCAAAAACGCGTTAGAACCACTAAACCCAGGCTTAACCTGCGCACCAGCCGGAAAACTGTAATAAGCCCTAAACGGCAACACGTAATTACCAAACCAAACCATAAACAAACCAGCACCATTTATCACAGTCTCCCACTCCACAACCTGCGGCCTATCACCGCTCCAGTAATCTACACTCTGCACCTTAACTTTAAACGGCGGACTCGGCAACCTCCTGCCCTCCACACCCCTTACAAACAGCCCAAGCCGCCCATCCTCAGACCCCGCAAATAAAAGCACATCCGGCCTCTCCCCCTCGTTGCCCCTATCAAGAAACGCATTATCAAACTCCTCAATACAATCATCATAAATCCACCCAAATCTATTCAAAAACCGCGCAAAGACCCAACATATCCACGACCTACACACCTTATAATCCATAAAACCTATCACGTTTCCCTTACCCCCATCACTCATATCAACCACATTCCGCAACCTGCATATGTCTCCACCCAACACACAATGCCTACATGTCTCATACCTACCATTACTACCGTAATTAGGACTGCAACCCAAGGGGTATATGGGATTATCCACAAACTGAAGCGCCAAAATCTTACCCACAGGAATCATCCTAGTATACCGCCCCACCATTTTCAACGCAACCTTCCTAGCCCTACCCTCATCAAACCTCCTATCAACAAAAACAACACCCTCACCAGTTACACCAACTATCCCTCTCCCCAGTATCATACCGCAGTTATCTTACCAACCCTTATAACCTTTACCCCCTTAGATTTAAGCTCATACTCCGTCTTTTCATCACAAACCAAAAATGTCCCGTCGTCAAGTACACCAACCACACCCTTCTGAACCTTCCTTATCATATCACGTCCTTCACCAAGTTTATCATCACCACCGTCCTAATCTGATCCTTAAACTGATCAGGAACATCAACCGCATTTAAACACCCCTCATCTACAAACACACCATCTTCGTCGAATTTTACGCAACTCAACGAATCAACCACAGCCCCAATCTTCTTAGCATCCTCCGCACTGATCTGCCTACCGAACATAACACTTATCATTATGCTTACTGCCGTTGCTAAATCAGCCACCTTCTCACTCTGCAACCTACCACCCAACTCCACCAGCTTACCCACAATATCATAATTCCCCTGCTTCCGTATCACATCAAACTCAGGTATAAGCTGATATACCTTCTCCTTCTCCCCCTCATCACCAGCCAACAGCTTCTCACGATCAATCTTCAACAAATCACACTCCCTATTCTTCAGCAAATTCACAAAGCACCTAAACCTCTTACTTCTCAACAGAGACCCAAACACAGACAGCATTTTCGGATCCATAAGCGGAAAAAAAACCCTAATTTATAAATTCATCAGTCAAATTCAGCTTCAGCTACACTTATCCCAGTACCAGTCCTTACATACCTTAGAACCCTCGGCACCCCTCCCTCCATCTCATAAACATAGTCGATACCACAAACATTAAGCAACTTCATCAACTGCTTATGCGCTACCTCATCTTTAACAGTAATCACCACCAGCTCAACGCCACCACGCTTTATAATGTATGACGTAAAGTTAAGCCCCATTTCAACCTTCTTCTTAGAAATATACTCTAAACAGCTCTTAGAAAACCCCTCATCAACGAAAAAAAGGATTTTCATTTACTTACGCACCTGGGGCTCCACCCCCAGCCGCCGCACCACCGCCGCCGCGTCCACCTGTCAGAAGCGACTTAGACAGCCCCACTATGTTCGCCACCATACTTACAGCCCTATCCCTAGGCACGCCTACATCTACAAGCGCCTCTACTGCCTGCAACGCATGCGCCCTAGCAATTGCTACGTTCTTAAATATACCAGTGATGTATTTCTTTGCCTGCATCATTTTAGCCAACACATAACCCTTACCAATTATATCGTCGGGCAACGTCCCAGCCGCGGTCTCAAGCATCTGACTAAACGGCTGCCACCTCTCCTCACCTAACTGAGACCTAGGCAAAACCGGAAGCTCCCCAGTGGCAACCTTAAGCTCAGCCTCATGCCGCTTCTGATACCCATTTAACCTAACCTTTTCCCTATACGTAGCTACCACACTCATGACCTAACGTTCTTGTACATACTTATAAGTGTTTCCTTGTTCTCATCCCAGAACCTCCTATATGCCGCAGGCACCGCACTAAGAAGAATCTCCGCCTGCTTAGGCCCATTCCTCACATACTCCCTAACAATCTTCCTAATAAATCCGCCAACACCTTCGTTAGGCGTCAACCCATTATCTACACACCACTGCCTAAACTTAGCACTAAACGCCCTATTAAATTCAGTTGCTTTGTCAATCCTCCCAAGCTTATACTCCCTTGCATTGATACCAACCAACCATGAATTAATCTCAACCGCCTTATACGAACCAACTGAATGCCTCTCAGACCACTTCTTACCAACTTCCCTCATCTTAGCACCCTCACCAACCCGTATCACTTCGACTCGTTCAGCCATGTTAGTAAAAACTTCTCAGCATATATAAACTTTTCTTTTTTGACAAATCAATCAAACGGCTGTACAACTCAGCCAACCCAAACCCAAACATACTTAAAGGCACCTTATGAAAAATAAATGACTCAACTTCAAAAAACTCAAAAACATCATCTATACAATTGTAAACAATAACCGAGTCACGACTTTCAACTACCTTCCAATCCCCAATTAAGAACTTCTCACTAAACACAGCCTTCGGAACCCCATAATACATCAAATACTTCCCACACTCTATACTCAATATCGGCACATCACCAACAAACCCAAACACATCATCAGCAATGCTCGCCAGCGTAACCCCCTTCACTAAAAGGTAATCCAACCCACATACATACAAATCCCCACCAGCAAACACACAATTCTCCTCACCCAAAATTTCCACCGCTGGATCCCTAGCCAAAAACCTCATCTCACATACACAACGTCACCGCCAGCCTCCGCAACGACGTCCTCGACGTCCTCCCACTCGCAATCCTCCACAATCATAGTCCACCCAAACACAGCCCTCCTCCCATCTGCCTTCCTACACAGTTGCACGACTTCTTTAACTGCATCATCAGGATATATCTTGCCACACATGTAGCTGTCAACCGCCATCTTTGCACTCATCGACAGCTTAAGCAAATCAGCCACTATCCGCGCCCTCCCACAGCAATCAGGCACAAAAACCACCGCCCTCATAGTATTACCCCAATGTTTATCGCCCTGCGCCTCGCCATCAACATAAACTTATCCACAACGTCATACCCAGCATCTTCTTTGTTTGAAAACGCAACAAGCTCCATTCTTTCATTGAATACACAATGCCTATGCCTACACCCAACTTCTGCCGCCTTTTTAATTAGATCCACCATGTACCTCACCTTGTCTACAGTCAAGTATTTTTGATACTTTAACTCAGCAAAACACGCCAATGGAAACCTCACCCAAACATTCAACCCATTATCTCTGTTGACTATAAAGATCCGTCCATCCTTATCTACACACGTCGCCACATATGCATACGCCACTCTTGCACCCCCCATACCAACACACTCTACATAAGTACCCCTACGTTCACAACAATATTTTGTACCATACTCTAAGATGTCTTCACGCACCCACTCGCCAAGCCCATATATCACATTCGCCGCCCAACGCCTATCAATTATACAACCATTCCAGCCTATAAACAGATACATGACACATCACCCCCACGACTTTAAAAACTTGTCTATCACCCTACTCAGCCTCTCCAGCCTAGGCCTCACCCTCACGTCGAGATACCACGCATTAAGAAGATTCACAACACCCGCAACCATCCCCACATACACACCAGCAACTGCATAAACCACCAACGTAGGCACCACAAACACATTAAGCCACATGAGGATACGCCCTAAAGCCATACATCCCTCTTCTCATACATGACGTCAAGCAAACCAGTCTTGCCCATCAGCTGAAACAGCACCGCCTTATCCTTCTTCTTAATCATCTCTGCTATTGAGTCCACCATCTCAACTACATCCTTCACATCTAAACTATCCTTAACCCTCAACGCCATAAACCTGTAGCCGTCATCCCGCTGAGCAGTCAACACATATACAGTATTGCCATCCTCGTCACGCCTCTTTACTAACATAAGCACATACCACCGCGGAAAATTCCCAATACTCACCCCCAACGCAGTTCCAACAATCATATACAGTTCATCACCATCCCAAATATAAGACTTACGATCAAAATATTAAAAATTATTCACCAACAACAGCCAGCACAACCAACACCGCAATCGACAAAGCCAAAACCGCCAAAGACCTATCCACATGCATACGGCTACCTACATATGCAAATACGTTCAGCGCAAACACCGCCAACGCAACCCCACAGCTCCCACCCCTACTACAAACTCTATACGCCTGATATGCATTAATCCCCAGCAACACCAACTGAAGCACATCAAACTCATTCATAACCTGCCGCTCAAAACCGCCACCACAACCACCACAGCCAACAACACAACAAAAACATACACAGACCTATCAACATCCACGTACCTACCCACATAAGCCAACACAATTAGCAAAAGCCCAACCACACCCAACCTACACATCCTCCTATCCACCCTACACACCTCATAAGTCAAGTACCCCAACACAACAAGACCACCTATTCCCATTACATCCATCAAATCTAGCATATATACTTCCCAGAAAACAGAAGATTTATCTCTTCACTCCTACATCCCTCAAACCTTACATTAGGCCAACAAGCCACCGCCACCCTTACCAAATCCTCACAACTACTCAACTCCACATCACACGTACCCCACCACCCAGCATAATCAGGAGCAACACGCCTCCACCAGCTATAAAACTCGCCGCCCACCTGCCTTGCAACATTTTCCATAAACACTAGATACAACAAATCCCCAGTCTCCTCATACAGCTTCTTATACCTAAAGAAGCAATTCACCAACTCCTTAACTTCACTCATACCAACCTGCTGTTTAAACACATTTTACTATATTTACACCACTGACACCACTTACCCACCCTCTTACTGGGCCTTTCATCCTTACACACTGCATTCAAACTCTCCACAAGCTGTTGCTTAACTGCCTCAGCCTCCTTTTCACTAATTGTTACGTATTTCATATATCCGTCGCTTAACGATACAATCACCCCCCTGTAGATACCCAGCAACGCCATATACGCCTTAATCTGCCACAAATACAGAGGCGCCAAAGACGCGCTGTACTTCCTTTTCAGCTCCACCACCAAATCACCACACACCGCATCCGCACGGAAGCGCCTACGCCCACACTCAGAGTCCACCTCAACCGCCTTCTCAACCTCACACCCCTGGTCACGCAGTTGATACAACACCGCGTCATGAGCCTCCCGCCCCGCAACCACATACTCATTAACCTCAATAAGCGATTTAACAGGCTCCCTAAACGCCAGCCAACCCCTAAGCGGACATATTAAGTCCGTCACCCCAACTCTACCAACTTTCTTATCCAAGTCAATTACATATTTCCCATCTATTGCAACTTTCATCTAAACCCTTCTTCCTCAAGTATTTTATCCATTCCTTCAGCTACACGCCTCACCCTTTCCCTAACATCTACACCATCAAGCCTATTAAGATACCGTAGTGCATCATTAACCGCCTTCATCCAGTCATTCTCCGTAACCAGCCCGATCTGAATCAATCCATTTATAATCGACTCAATAATTTCCTTCTCATCTAAGTCACCTGTAACATGTTCAAATGCTAACTGCCTCACTAATTTATCCCTCCGCTTCCTCAGCTCCACATGTATCATACCCCTCTTCACCACGCACCTCACATAGTCGCTTCGGCTAGGGTCACACTGCATCGTCTTGTCAAGCATCATCAAGTCTATCGTCTCGTTAACCCTCTCTTCAATCTCATCAATTATGTCCTTCTTTTTCCTCCCCATAGCCTACCTCATGTACCTAATCATAAGATCTATCCCATACCTTCGAAACACATACAGCCACCTATCGGCCAGCAAATACGCCCTTGGGTGTACCTTAGCATCAACAACCCAGCGGTATACATTCGCCTCCACTATCTCGCCAATTACTATCGGCTGCACAGGCCTTAACCCATACCTGTCCTTACCTGACAGACGCAACGTAAACATCCTCTTAAGTTCAACCATGTCTAAATACTTCGAATCAACACAGTCAAGCGCCCTCAGCATAGCAACAAACTCACCAAGCTTATCAAGATGAACCTTAATGAAGCCAATCACATGCGCCGACTTATTCCCCACATTAAACATCAACGGCGCGGCATACTCACCATTCCGCTTCTTTGGAAACGCCTTCCAAATCTTCCTTTTATCTAGATCGTACCTGTTCACTGCAAACACAAACTGCAACTCTAAATACGCCTCAATAAGCCGATTCAACACCTTACAGCTTTCATCCACCTCCCTCGAATAAACCGTCCTCGAATCAGTCAAAAACTTAACACACATCTGAATCCACTCACACTCAAACTCTATCATAGGTATCCTCGACGACGTCACCCCAACAATCATACCCTTAGCAACACCACCCCTCCTCAACACAGCACCTATAGATTTGTACCTCCTCTCACTCATATTCAACAAACTCGAATTCTTCCCACTGTTCTAATATTTCTCCCAACGTCCTCATAACTTCCACTTCCTCCTCGGTAAATTCCCTCACCACCTCCCCCGCCATCTCTAATATTTCGTCCATATATTCCAGCACTATATCCACATCCTCCACCTCGATATCTACGCCCACCTCCGGCGGATTCATCCATCCTCATACCTTGAAACACCTTTTCAAACATTCCCTATCCCTACCACACTCCTTAAGACACTCAGCCGCCTCAGCAATCCACCTCCTCACCGAAGGTTCACACTGCTGCATAATCCTCTCACCCTGCTTACTAAGATACTCATCTATACACGCCTCATCCTTAGACCTACCCATAGACCGACACCACCGCTTCGCCGCCTCCCTCGCAACCCACTCACACGGCACATCAACCGCACGGCCGACATTCCGCGTCTCCCTATACACCTCAAACATCTCCCTTACAACCTCAGAAGGCACCTCAAACACCTCCTCCCTAAACCCCCTCCCCGGCCTCTTACTATCCACGGGAAACAGCACAACAATCCTCATAACAACTCACACAGCTCCCTAAACCTCTTATCCAACACCCACACAGCCAGCTTCGCCACTATCCTGCCACCCCTACACCTATAAGACCCCTTCACGTCAAAGCTCTTATCACCCACACACACAATCTTTTCGACGTATCTCACAAACTTATCATTATCAACATACTCCACTGCATAATACGGCCTAGTCACATAAGCCCCAACCTTCTCACTCCACACACCCCTCAGCCTATACACCACAGTCCCATCATCAAGAGTATCGTAATACCTCACCTCCTGCATATCATAATCATACAGCACCACATTCGGCCTCACATAAAGCCTAAACTCCTTACCCCTCTTCATAGTACCACTTCCTCATACCACTTCTTCCAATCCTTTACATTCATATCGATACACTCACTGCCTTCACACACCGCAACCTTAACCCCCATCGGACAACTCCTCATAAGCCTCACAAAGTCTACAGCAAACAGCAACACAAAGTCAAACATGTTAACATCGCTCTCAACGCTCACCTTAATGATCCCAAGCGCCACATCCTCGCTACACCTATACCACTTACACCCGCCACACACAACCTCCGTACACCTAGGCTGCATCCCCCACAAGTAAAGCCACCCAAAAAACCACTTCGTAAAGTGCTCACTTCTGTCATCAAGTAAATCGAACTCTATGTAGATCTCCAACACCCTCTTACTCATGCTTCCACGATAGGCAACTCATCTCTTTCCATCCTCCTAATATCATTTAGATACAGGTTTACACACTCAACCTCATCCCAGCTACATACACTAACCTCAACATAAGCCCCAACCAAATAAGCCGCATACGCAATATACCACCCCTTCTCAACTACAAAACCAAACACATCAGGAACCTCAAAAACTCCACTAACCACCCCATAGACCCAAACATCGCCACCACGCTCATCATCCACTATAAACCTGTAGTCGCTCCTCCTCATAAACCCCTCAAGCCATGTCAAAAATACATCAGTAGCCTCAGGCTCCTCACACACCTCGCACACCCTATACACAAACACCTTAATTCCACTCATATCCCCAATCCTCCTCTGCAATTATTATGCTCTCTGTAAAGTGCATTACAGACAAAGACAGCAAACCGTCTATTACGTCTAACACCTCTTCATGCGTCAAAAACATTACACATCCATTCAGCTCCACATAAATCTTATCAAGTATTTTACCAACGCTTACATCTAACTCAACATCACCCGGCTTAAATACTTCAAACACCCTATCGCGCAACTCCCTAAACACCTCCTGCCCAGCCTCCTCATACAGCTTATCAAGCAACATGCCGCTCAACACAACCGCCTCGTCAACATATATGTAAGTCTTACAATCATCTAAATAGAACCAGACACGGCCACCTTCTCCTAACATATGCACTTTTTCACCACTTTTAATCATCTTCTTAACCTCATCCCTAACTCTCTCCAGCTTCTCCACCTCATGCCTAGGCACCAGAAACATCAAATCACTCATCAAACCATCCTCCTCACTCATGTCAACACACCCATCGTCACCACACACCACAACTGGAACTCTCGCACCAAACCTCCACCTCATAAACTGAACTACCTTATACACCTCAGCAACCAGCTCAAACATGTCAACCTCCACATAAAACACGTCAAAACGCAAATTCAAAAGACGCACATCAACAACCTTATACCTCATCCTAAGCCACCCACCAAGCCACTCAACAAACCTCAAATCCCTAATCGTTGATAATTTCCTATCTACGACAACCTCTACCCTACTCATAGCTTTCCTATCCATCATGTTCATCTGCATATATTAGGGATCTCTTTAGCCCAACTATCGACCACCCCAACAATTCATACACCAGTCTTAATGCCTCATCATAGTCTAGATACAGCTTACATCCACCTATCACTATCACAAATCCGTCACCTGTATCTTTAATATCCACCATGCTTAAATCTACGTTACGTCCAAACATCTTGAATATCCTGTCGGCCGCCTCTCCCAGTATCCTCAGCTTTGTATTAGCATGCATATTACTAAGCAATATCTCACTAATTACAACCGCCTCATCTACATACAGCATTGCTTCGCTACAGTTCGTGCTTATCCAAACACGCCCACCATTACTTACCACATATATGTCAGATAGATCGACATCCGTCAACACCTTCTTAACCATATTCCTAACCCTCTCAAGCTTCCTTATCTTGTACTTAGACGTAAGCATTATAAACGTCTCCTCCTTATTCTTGCTCAAGTCAATACACTCATCATCACTACATATCGCAACACGCACATCTACATGCAACATTTCCCTCATAGCCTCTACTACCCTGTACATCTCCTCAAACAGCCTAAACATATCCTTCCTCAAAACAAATGCCACCTCAATCCCGTTATGCCTCAAATACGCATCAACAACATATCTAGCCCTAAGCCACCCACCAAGCCACTCAACAAACCACTCATTCCTAGCATCCCCCGACACCCTATCCACAACAACCTCAACCCTCTTACTCATAGCTCCCCCCCTCCTCTTTTTTCCACGCCTTCAGCTGGTCTAGGGCCAGCTTCATAAGCCAGTAACCCACCCTCATGGCCTCCCCAAACAATAAGAACTTGCTACACCTGTCTACAAACAGAATAATGCCATCCTCATCAGTTACGAAATCTATGTCTAAGCTCCTAGGCTCCGGCGGCTCGAATACACTGAACACAAAGTCAACCTCATCAAGCACCTTAAGCCCACCGTAATGATCTGCAAACCGCACCAACTCCGCACCCACCACAAACGCCTCATTAACATATAAGTTAGCACCACACCCATTCATACATATGGTGACCATCCCATTCCCACCTGTAAACATTATATCTTCCACCTTATCGGCACCAGCTACACGCTTAACCTTATTTATTATCTTACTCAGCTTCTTTATGACATAGTTAGACAGCACCACCCTAGGCTCAAGACTATCAACCACAATACACTCATCACCACTACACAAACCAAAAGCCACAACACCCGCCCTCATATGCCTATTCGCAATCTTCACCTCACTATACAACTCACCAAACATCTCAAATATGTCAGCACCAACATTAAACACAAGATAATCATCATACTCCTCCTTGACATTAACCACACTATACTTGTCATACATCCACCCTATCAGCCACCTCTTAAACCTAAGCAACTCCCTAGTAGGCAACTCATAATCAAATGCAATCCAAACCTTATTCATAGTCCTCCTGCTCCAACACAGCATCTAACATGTCTCCGTCATTCCTAATTCCTACTAATCTTTCCCACCTTATAGCCTCCTTATACTCTATATACTCTGGGTCGTCGTCCTCACCATACACCATTGGCTCTATCAACCTCTGCCACCTCTCCTCAACCTCTAGATGCTCCTGCTCTTCAAGCCTTTTCAAGTCCTCAAACCTCACATCAACACACCCCTCATTACTACATACAGCTACAGCCTCTATATCAACATCTAACTCATCAACAAAATACCTAAACGCATTACCAAACCCATTAACTACAAATTCAAATATGTCATCAACTAGCTCAAGACCCTTAGTATATATCTCTACACTCCATCCATCCCTATAGTCATACTCCTCAGCATGAAATGTATAACCATGCCTATATAGCCACCCCACAACCCAATTAATCACATGATCAACCCTCCCATCAATAATCGCCGGATCAATATACAGCCTAATCATGACCCCTCCCCAGACTCATTTTCAGACTCAAGCGCCTTTGCGTAGTCCTGCCACACCTTAATCAATAAATCGCCACTTACCTCCTCTTCATCCTCCTCCTCAAGCTCCTCCTCCACTTCCGCAAACTCCTGCCACATAATCCTCCGTATTGTCAAAATGTCCAACTGTACATACTCTCCACGCTCAGTTTCAGCTATAAACAACATATTACCCATATCAACCCTACCAGTACTATCTACATCATCTAAATCATCTACAACACGATACAGCGGCCTCCCATCAACCTCCACCTCCACCTCATCAATACAATGCTCATAATACGCAACACCAATATCCTCAATCCCATCATCGCCACACCTACCCCCCACCACCTTATAGTCCATCGGATTCAACAGACACGACACAAGCAACATATCTATATCACTAGCCCCGTCGTTAACTATGTAAAGCCTCCTCACCAACATATCCACTGAATCAAGTCAGGCCTTACTACTCTTCTTGTACATCTTATCACTTTTTCACTACTCATATCACTCCCACGTCCCAGTCTCAAACTTCTTCAACCTCTCCCTCAACTCATTCCACGTATCTACGTATAGTTGCAACAAATCCCTCGCTAACCCCACTGCAACCTGTATCGGCAATTCAATGTCAGCCTCCTTGGTACTTACGACCACAGTCTCTTTACACACGACCTCTACCTTGTACGCTACACCTCCACCATACTCTATGCCCTCAGTCAACATCTCCAACGCCTTCTTTACCTTTTCCAGGTCTACCTTCACCACTCCCATACCCCTCACTCCTTCAGCCACTTCCTCAGCTTCTTCATTTTGTCAGCCTCAAGCACCGCCGCTATCAACCTCTCAGCTAAGTACAGCGCCTGCAACATAGTCATAGATTTCGGCACCTCATCTACCACTATCTTGACCTCATCCCTATCTTCATATTCTATCAAGACCTTATAGTTGTACAACCTCTCTGCCCACATCTCGACATTATCCATCACCACCTCCTCAACCACAGCAAGCGCCTTGTATAAGTCCTCCCTCTCTTGACTTGAGAATATCACGGCTCCCCCTCTAGATACTCCCACTGACTGTCATCGTCTCCCTTACCGCAGTCCAGGACTCCACAGTCCCACTCCTCCTCATATACTCCCTCACCTCCTCGAGACATATTATATACGCTTCCGTCCCTATAAGCTTCCGACATGGATTCATTACTCACTGCTGTCCTCGGGAGGGTTGAAATTATCAACGCCGCTATCCTCAGCGTCACTGAAGTCATAGGGGCTTATCTTGGCGTTTACCTCCTTGGCCACGAGGAGGTAATCCCACACCTTGCCTATCACCACGGCGTTAGGAATCTGCACAGCGATGCCGCTCCTTCCGATAAGGATTTTAACCATGGGGGTCACCTTCTTCCCAGTCCTCTTATCCACCTTAGACCTCCCGACAAAGGCCACGTACGACACCATTATTGTGGGGTCGGACAGCTGAGTAAGCCACTTGTGAACCTCAAAGGCCGCCTCCTTTAATATCTGAAGCGTGCCGCGCACACCCGGCTTCACCATTAAGTTGTAGTACGTACGGCCGTTAACCTCATTCGGCGCCACGTACCAGTCGCGGCCTCTGGGCAGTCTAGCCGCCGCCCCCCCTTGGGAGGCACCCGCCTTACCCCCTGAAAAAGCCCCGGGGGCTGGGGCGTTTGCTTTTTGGGCGGTTTGTCCTTGGCCCTGGTTGTTGGGGGCCATGACCCCGTGAACGCCCGCGAATTTAAGGCCAACGGCCAAAATGCGGTGATACCCGGATATTACGAAGGCGGTTCGGCCTCGAAACCGGTTCAGGTTCGGCCTTTTCGACGGCCGCCGTATATTTTTATCGACACCCCCGGCCTTTATACATAGTACACCGAAACTAACCACGCCGACCCCCGCCGAACATCCAGCACATAAATTTTACACACGCAACCCCCCGCCAAACAAACACGCCGACCCCTCGCCGTTTCAAAAACCGAGTCAATTCATCATCATTA